>Ga0179593_1350431_pt1 | contig 19619 bp, 17 predicted proteins | sample CZODoug2_1_08_16_FD_185931 | JGI IMG/M metagenome (GOLD analysis project Ga0179593, IMG submission 185931) | Vadose zone soil fungal communities from Angelo Coast Range Reserve, California, USA - CZODoug2_1_08_16fungal (PacBio error correction) | ecosystem: Environmental > Terrestrial > Soil >...
TCGAATAAAGAAAAGGGCCGCTGCTGGGGAATAGGGCAGAAGGCTGGGGCGGAAGTAAGAGAGAACCGCGGGGTTTGGACGACTTACACGAGTACCGGGGGGGAAGGAAAAGGGGGAAAAAGGGCATCTAAGCAAGTAAGACGGAGCGGATTCGGCGCTTAGTAAACGACTGAGCCGCGCCCGCAAAGGAAAAAGCGTTAGCGCCTACGAACGAGGAAAAATCATAAAACGAGCGAGACTTGGAGGAAAACAGGTGCATGGAAAGGGGCGTAGATAGAAGGCGAAGGAGGGGCTGGCGACGACCGTAAGCCGGGCTTCGGGGGAGGAAAAAGGTGTGGAGGGGAAAAGGAGAACCGTTGCAGTGGGTGGAGAGGGTCTCGGCCGTAGGAACGAGAAAGCCTAGTCTCTCCTAAAGTAATCGCTAGCGAAATTAAAAAGAAAAGAAAAAACCTCAAAAGAGCAGGACGGCGATGAAAATACTACCAAAACATCAGTGAGCAAGAGGTCTCTTGCAGAGTGGCAAGAAGGCCAAAAGATAAGGGATGCCATACTGGGAGAAGACAGCTCGCGGTCCGAGGTCGTGACACAAAAAAAAAAAAGGGAAGGCGCACAAAGAGATGGAATACGTCAAGGTTAAGTTCGGAGGACACAGGGCGTCGGGAGGGAAGGGCGAACTACAGGCAAGGGTTGAGAACATTTTTCGCAGAAGAAAGCATCAAAAGGTCAGGGAGAAAAAAAAAGAGCGATAATAACATGGGGGAAACGCAAAGAGGGCTTGCGGGAAGGGAGGTGGCGCATCATCGAGCAAACGGCGGCCCCAGGGGAAGGGCGCTTGAAATGCTGACGATGGGGGACAACGCAGAGAAAAGGAGCAAAGCTCTCTCACAATTGATAGGGAGGGAAATCAGGGCAAAAAAAGGAGAATGCAGGGAAAGGCAATCCACAGGGGAGAACCTGCTGGGTACTATCAGCTTTCTTAAGGGAACCTCTCTATTGAATCACCTAAGGTCGAGGGGGGAAGGGAAGGGGCAAACAGCAGGAACGTAGGGCCCAGCCGGGGGCGAAAGGAACAGCAAGGCGCCGTCTAGAAGACTTCACCGGAGAATGAGGCTGTTCGAGAAAAAACAAGAAGTCGAACGCTTATAGAGGGGAGAAGAGCAACGGAGAAATGAAGGAGGCCATAGAAACTGAGGGTGCTCCTAACTTTCAAGTAAGCAAGCATTCAATAAGGAAAGAAAAGCTTCGAGGGGGTACACCGCAGGAAAAAGATCAGATGCTGGCCGAAAAGAAGAGACGAACCGATACTTCTAGAGATTCAAAAGAGGGGGAATTCCTAAAGGAGTACGGGCGAATCATCTCTGGCGTTCGAGAGAGGGAAGATACCATCGCCTTATGCCGGGTCGCCTAAGAAGGAAGGGCGACGACGCAGTCCAGAAGAGCGGTAAAACTAAACAGGGCAAAGAAAAGATAAAATTGCGAGACAGTAGTGGGACATGTGGGGGGGGGAAAGGGGCTCGGGGGAACTAAAAAAAAGGCGGGTTAAAAGGTAAAGACGCCATTCGGGAAGCGGAGTGGAGTGAAACAGAACCGGCTGGAACAAGCAACTTCTGGGCAAGGAATCAGGGAAAGGGATGGGTCTTAGACACCTCAAGACAGAAGGCTCAAAAGAAAGGCAAAAAAATCTCTAAGAGAGCAAATAACAGATGGTGTAGCAAGGAGGACGTATGGGGGGTCTTAGTCCAAGAGAAAAGGTGAAGACAATAGGAGACAGGATGTGGGCAACGGTCTTCAGAAACTCAAAAACGCAATCTGGACAAAATGTTTTTCAAGGGGGCCGCGAGAAGGGACAAGAAACAAAAAGATGGAATTGGGAAAAAAGAAAAGGGAATAAAAAAAAAGCTCCGCCGGGGGAGAAGTTTGCTTATGAGGGGGCGTAGAAACAGAAGTTGCAGAAGCGGAATGAGGCTAAGAGGGATGAGAATAGGGGATCAGCGCAAGAAAAGATCGGGAAGACTCTAGGGGTCAAACCGACACGTGCGAACTGATGGACACGAGCAAGAAAGAAGGGGGGATATGTCCCCTGAGGAGATGCTGAAGAATGCCAGAAACACCAAGAAGATATTGCGAAAAGAGACAGTCTCGCGCCATCGGTGGTAGATCGCTGTGGGGAGCTCGGCGAGGCGGGCAGCCTCAACAAAACTCTGTACAGGAAAGCGGGGGGGGATTTGATGATCTGGGAAGATTGAAAATACAATCCGAAAAGAAAAGCGCAGTACAGTGGAGATGCGACCCGCGCAGCTCGATCGGCAGAAAGGGAAATCGCGGTGTAAGTTGAACGGAGAGGAAGGGGGGTTTCTCTGGAAGACAAGAAGATGAGGGGATTCTCAAGTGAGGAGGAAAAATGCGACTCAATAGACGTCAGCGGAGCAATTGAGTCAAGTAATCTATCTCCCCGACCCAGAGAGGGGAAAGGGATTTTAAAGGGAAGTGGGGGGCGCCAGAAAAAGACAGGCAGGGGGGATCTTCGCTTCTCAAATGTGCGACAAAGAAGAAAAAACTTTGAAGTAGATCTCGGGGGGGGAGGGGTTTGAATAGTGAATATCCTCCAGAGAGGAAAAAGCTAAATCGTCGAACAACTCAGGGGGATGGACGCGAGGTGAGGCGGATGAGATAAGCCCTCCTTCCCGGGCGGATACGAATATGCGCAGAGAAGGGAGTGAAAAAGTCGAAGTGAAGAAGTAAAACCAACTGGAATGACGGCCAGATGGGAGGACAAATCTTAACGGGCGTGATTTCGACATCTAGATAAGAACAAAACCACTAGGAGGAGAAAATAAGTGAATAAAGGTCAACGACTATGGGTACCTAGAAAGGCTATCGTCGCTGGATGGCTTAGAAGAATGAAGGATCAAGAAAAAGTCAGGACTTAATCGATAAGAAGGAGGAGGATAAGCACGCCCGCAGAAAAAAAAGAAACGAAGATCCAAAGTAGTTCGGGGAAGAAGGTAAAAAGAGCTAAGGAGGAGGAAAGCAATCAGCTAAAACTCGCAATCGAGAAAGCAAAAGAGGGGCGGGCAAGACGGACAGGGAAGAGAACGGCTGCGTTTTCACATTGGGGCCGAAAAGAGGCTTTGTTCAAACGCCGGGAACAGCAAAGGGAAAAGACGGGGAGAGCGAGATAAATACAGGTGAAAACAAGAGCTCGAGAAGCGGAGAGTGTCATCGGAAAGGAGAGGAAGCATCATCGTCGGACACGAGACGAACGCCATCAGGAAAAGCTCAAACGCGATAAACAGAAGAAAGGATAGGGTCGAAAAAAGAGCGAGGAGCGCAACGCTCGGCGGGGGTATAAGGGAAAGTCGTACCACCAGATCATCAAAATCCAACGGTTGACGGAGGAACAGGTTGGCTGCTTCCAACGCAGAGGAGAGCCTCGAGAAAAAAGCAGAAAAAAGGTAGGCTGACGCGGAGGGCGTTTCGGCGCACGAAGAAGGTGGGTGACGAAGCGGGCCAGCAAGAGAACCGAGAACAGAAGCAACGTGCAGAAGTGCAAAGCAAGGAGTGACAAGGAGGAGTTCGAAAGAGCATATGGAGAAGAAAGACGTAAAATAAAGAACCGAACTCAAAGCCAGTCAATTACGCCGAACTTCGAGGGATAAAGAACTCAATAAGCCACAAACAAGGCGACGATACAGAATGTTCCCGAGGAAAGCAAATCCGGGGGGGGAAAGCCGTGGGAGGAGCGCGGCAAAGAAAGGGTTCGTCCAAATTTCCGAGGGTCGAAAGAGAAGGTGAATATAGCGATTTTGGCAAGGCAGTCACACGAGGGGGGCGATCTGGACTACAAATAAGAAACGGGAAAGGACTTTTTGGGGAAAAAAACAAGAAACTGTTAAACGGAAAAAGATCACAAAAACGCTTTGGACGCCAAAGAGACAGCTAAGAGCAAGGTGAAAGCGAAGAAGTCGTGTGACAGGGAAACTAAGCCAAGGAAGGGGCTAAAAAAAAAAGGAGAAGAGGGGAGAAAAAAGAGGGTAAGTCCGTGGCAGGAAGATCTAGCCGAAAACTCGCCAAACCAAGAAAAGGACTCCTGTCAAAAAAAAGGCGGAAGGGAAGCAACACAAAAAATGAAATCTTCGAGGAGTACGACGGGGGTAGACCAGAGGACGGACACTGTCAAAACGACCAACTATCATGTTACAGAGAGGATCTAGATAAGGGGAAAGTCAAAACAGTAAAAGATACTGTTTCGAAGAGAACACTGAAATATAGAAGAGACGGCGGGATCTAGTTCTCTCGGTCAAAAGGGAGGAAGGGGACAGACAAAATAAAACCGGTGGGACCTTACGATCAGGGTCCTGAAATGAAGAAAGTGTGCCATTCCCGGGGAAGCTCCAGGGAAAGGGAATGCAAAAGCACCGAGCTGCCAAAAAATCAAAGGAAAGAGGTCCGACTTCTTGTCCTTGCGAGAGAACAGACAAAATTCTCCGGAGAGCGAGACGACTTGGACTTGAACTTCGGCGGCAGGGGGAACCTATCCCGCAGAGAAGGGGGCCAGCGAAAGGTCAGGTAAAAAAAAGGAAAAAATTCAGGGAGGAATAATAGAGGCGTTAAAAAAAGCACAGGAGAGAAGGGACAACGTGCTTCTAGTGTACGAGCATGCAAAATGCGGTATGGCTGAATTGCAAGGCAAGTGTGATTGAGCGAAAGCATGAAGAGCAGCCATGGAAGGCAAAAAAACTGCTCGCCGACTCGCACTGATAGGGATTCGACAAGGACATTCAGAAAGCGCTGAGGCTAGAATGCGGATAGCGAGGAGGCTTCAGGAATGAAAGAGGTAGAAAGGGGGGATCGAAAATGTGAGACTAAAGATGGGCTCAACAAAAGGCCACAAGAAAAGAGAAAGCTCCTCATCAAGTAATAAAAAGCGAATAAAGAATATTTGGGGCGGGAGGTCTTGAAGTGGAGTCAAACGACTATCGGCGATCAGTTTGAGGGTCTTCCCTTATGGTCAGAAGGGCGGTCGGAGCGAGTAAAAAGCGCGGCAGAGAACTGCGAAGATAGGCAAGGAGAGTAGGTAGGACCAAAAAAAAAGAAAAGGGATCCGGGGCGAGGAAGAGGACTTCTGGAAGGAAATTCGCGAGAGCTAACTGTGGAGGAAAAAGAGCTGGGGAAAAAAGACACACGCTGCTGAGAACATCTCGCGCAAGAACGAGCGCCTCTATAACTCCTCGAAGGGAACATCATGGGGGAAGCCAAAGAAAAGAGTTCAGAATATAAAGCCCGCCGAGTGAAGGCCTTCTAAAAATCCGCCCCTTTCCCAAAAGTGCAAGCAATCTACAAATCTCGATAGAGCGGTGGAAGGAAAGGGAAGCCGAGTTGCGCTTCTATAAAGAAAAAGGGAACCTGGAGGAGCCTCAAAAGCGCATGAAGAATCAGGAAAACCTCTCCTAGGCAAATCCGACATTTGTAGGACACCGGACCCGCGGTAAAAAAGAGGGGGTCCGGTCACCTGTTTCGACCGCGATAGGAGGAAAGGCGCTGAGTACGGACCAACCAAAAAGACTCAGGAAGAATTCACCAAAGCACAGGGCGTATTTCGTCGGCCAGGCACATCTCGAAAAAACAAAAAAGAAAAAGGAGGAAAAGCCGGAAATCAGCATCCCGCCAAACGTCCCAAACGGGCGGGTGAAATATGGCCGAGCCGGGGGGGGCTGGACCAAAGAAGCGGGTTCTAAACGAAGAGCGGCGGAAAACAGGAAAAGGAAAGAACGGGAATAAGGGGAACAAGGTCAGGCGCTCAGCTGACTTCTGATTCAGAAGCTGGAGAAGAGGAAAGCAAACCAGTGCAAGGGCGCGTCTAAAAAGGCAAAGAAGGCTAGGTAAGACTCTAATCGAGGGTCGCCAGCAGTAGGGCAAGGGCGGAGATAGGGATGGAAGAACGGGGGAAGGGGGAAACGTCCTAAAAAAGGCTGGATTAAACCAAGGGTGATTTTGTCGGCGAGGATCGATTCACTCCAGGGTCTGGTGAGAAAAGGGAACGAGGAGAAAAAAGAAGTAATCGAGCCGCGACCCAAATTGAGGATCGGGAAGATAGAACCGTAATCAATCCGCTCAGAAAGACGAGGGGGCGTAGAAAAGCCAATCGCGGAGCCACCAGGTCAAGCCGGGAAGCCGCCTTTACCTCAGGCTAAAAAAGAAATGTCTTGGACCGAAGGGCCGCGGGAAAAAGGAGCCGATCAGGAGGAGGACAAAAACAACGAGGAAACGAACACATCTGAAAAAGGGCCTCGTTATTTCGGATGGCGTCGTGAGGGGCAAGGTTCTAACATACAGGCCAAATGGAAACCAAGGGGAATCTCAAGAAAGAGAGAAGGGGCTGGGACCGCTAGAGCGCTATCCTCTGGGGAGACTACAGCGACTGCTGAAGGAGTGGCGAGAATAGGAGTCGAGGAGGCAAAATGAAGAAAGAAGGGGGATGAACGGATGAAGAATAAACGAGCGCAGGATCAACAGGCCTTCCAATGGAGGTATAATCGAGAAAGGTAAGCCCGCATTTCAGTAAGAGGTGGACTTACCCAACAAGCAGGGGGAGGAGAAAAGGGGGAGTTTACGACGACGCTAAAATTGGAGAAAGGAACCAATCGATAAAAACTCCCGGGGGGGGGGGGGGGGAATTCGTCAAAGTGCGTATTTTCAGCCTGACCCAAGTGAGCGGTCTGAGGGACAAAAAACGTCAAGAAAGGAAAACCAAGCAAGAAGCCGAAACCTAAGATTGGAAGGGAGGTCGTAACCAAGGAAGAATGAAACGGTACTATTTCCCGGAAAAAAAAAAGGAAAGATAGGGAAGGAGCCGAGCCAGGGAAGTCAGGTCCTAGTTTGAATAGCCGCAGATCCGGGTAAGCCAAACTGCTGAGGGTAGTCTGGGAAGGAGACTTAAAAAAAGAGGGGAAAAGAACCGCCGCAGATATTCTAGGGAGAGAAACATTTGTGGGAAGAACGAACAGAGGAAGGATCGGAACATTGGGGGGGGAACCTCGCTGATGACGAATCAAACAAAGAGCCAGGCAGTTTGGTGGTCCAAACAGAGGGAAAGAGAGGCTACAAAGACGCCGACCCTACGGAATCGGTACCGTAACGTTGGCGGCACTTCATAGGTACTCATGGAAAGAGAAGGGGGTCGCCTGGGTTTGCAAAAAGCAAAAAAAGGAGGAAAAGGTGTAGAAGTGAAGGTGCAGGCAAGAACCTTCTAATCGTATTGATTTTCCCATAAACCCGCTTATCGAGACCACCTCGCGGTGACATAGTGTAATCAAGAGGCAAGAGGGGAATGAGGAAGCGCTCAGATGCAGGAAACTGCAAGGGCTTCGAGAACAAGAGCAAGACAAAATGGTCGACTGAGTAGTAGGGGAGTAGTCCGACGCAGGTGAACTTTCCTGTAACAAAGTCGCGCCAGGAAAGAGTCTAACCGTCCCCAATCGGGAAAAAAGTTTCCAGAAGCACGGTAGAGAAACACGGCAACAAACCGATGCACGGGCAGAACACTCGGGCAGACATCGACTAAAAGGGCCGCAGCTGGACGTTGTGACAATTGATTCTTTTAAGAAAAAGAAAGAAAGAGACGAGGGGGGGGAAGTCGATGAGGGGGATGGGGCTATATTTTTGCTGCACGGCAAGACCATGGATCTTGCAGACTCGATGTCCCCGAACGGAGAAAGGGCGAAAAAAAGGAGGACCCGAGAAATGGGCGATACCTGACAACTCAAGACATAGAGGGACGCGGTGGCCCTCACAGCAATCGGTTTTCGATACGATTGGGCGAGGGCGAGCGGAAGAGAAGCCGAAAACCAAAAGGAAAGAAGAACGTTTGGAGTTTATTAGCGGGGAAAAGTGGAACTTAAGAAATCAAAAAGAGAAGAAACGGAAGCGACTCGAAAAAAGGTCTAGACCACTCTAATGAAAGTGAATCGGCGTCGTGGCATGTCTGCTGTCGTGCAGCTATTAAACGATGAGGTGGACTCAGGACCGAGACGATCTCTTTCGACAGGCAAGGAAGAGAAAGGAGGGAGTCAAATATCGACGCACGCTCCCGGCGCAGGGGAAAGAAATGGGGAACGAATTCATTTCGGAGCCCAATAAAACGAAATGATACCAGCTGCTCATTTCGGAAAATCGCGCGAAGGTGGGGGGAAGCAGGAGCGATGTTGGTTTAAAGGGAGGGGAGGAAAGAATCCTCGATAAGAGGGTGAAAAGACAGAAAAGGAACGACCTCAGGAGGTCGGCTAGTGCTGTCGCGAAGGGCAGATAAGCCTCCGGAAACGGATCTGAGAAAAAATACTCACTTGGGGAAGTGATCCCGTTCGTAGTAAAGAAAGCCAAATGGGTCGAAAGAGAGGGAAGCGGTGCCATAATGAAATGGGGCTTGGGATTAAGCCATATGCAGAGAAAAAAAAACAACGTCCGTGAAAAGGAGAGATGGCGAATAAAAGGGAAACCACGAAAGAGGTTTAAAAGCGTTGCAACAGGACAAGATCGGCAAAGCGGATAAAGAAAGAAAGGCAACGTATCATAAAAAACTGCAATATTCAAACGGCCAAACGAGCAGGTATGGTGCGGGAGAAAACCGCTCGAAGGAGAGCTTCTCCACCGAGGGTCGTTCAACTAGATAGCTGCGCGAAAGGGGATCGGGATAGAAATCAAATAAGAGAGAAAAGAGGAAAAATAGCTAAAGAGTAAGAAGCAAAAGCGAAATAAAAGGCGGCGTTTGAGGGTGGTCTAAAAAGAGATATCAAACGCAGGTAACCGGGAAGAGCCGGAGCGCGAAGAAGGATTTGAAAACAAGACATGCTGGAGGGAGGACTCGCTAAGCAGACATAAAGATGACAGCCTCAGCTGGCGTCAAGAATCGAAACCAAGGAAAGCAGTAACGCTAAAAGAACTGGACCAGCTGAAGGGTCGAACGCTTAGGGATGCAGCGAAGTTCTTCACAATGGGAAGAGAGGAGGGAACAAAACAAATAAAACAGGATAGTGGTTGGGATTAAAAACCGTTAAGATGAAGCCGTAAAAACAAGACAGACAACAAGAGCTGACCTAGGTACATCCTTTCTTCTCTGGCGTGCAAGAGGTAACTTGGGCTGGGGTCTAACGTCAAAAAAAGGCCTGGAAAATCCAGAAGCTCGAGGGGCAGAAATTCGCCCCCGGGGACATAACTTTCGGAAATGAAAACATTATTGACCAGGCAGAAAAAAACTATCTCAGCCAATCAATACCATCGCGGGGCTTCAGTAAGAGGCTAAACGTGAGGGGTCGTAAAGAAGGAACAACGCATCGGCACAGAGAAAGGAGAAAAACAAACGGGTGGCCTCAGGTGGGAGAAGTAGTAAGGGCTAAAGGGGGAAGAGAGAAAGTTCGTCCAAGTCGAGGGAAAAAGGGGACAAATCATGGGGGGGGGAAGGTTTAAAAAAAAATTCGATAGGGACTACGCCACAAGCTTCAGAAAAGGAAATCTGTAAGCTGGCGAGTCCTGGCAGAAAGGTTTCCGCTGCGGAGACGGGAAGAAAAAAAAGAGGGACTGTGGCCTAAGGGCTCGCAAAGAAAGGGGGAAAGACATAAAAGCCGGGTTGGCTTGAAAGAAAAGATATCCCTCCTCCGACGCCAGCACCCTGGAAATTTCCGGACCGCGGTGGAGTCGCAGGAGGATAGGTCCGCCGAACAACTAAGGGAAAAGGGAAAACAAGGACACGCGTATTCAATCTCAACTTAAAAAGACAAGGAGGGGGACCGATCGGGAGGGACGGATTGTCATCATCGACGTAAAAATGACTAAAAAAGGAAATTAGGTGACGGTGAAGGCTTGGTAGAGCAGTAAATCGAAGGAAAACCGGGCCAGATCTAGCTGTTCGGAAGAAGCAAACGGGAAGCTCTAGAAGGAAGGGGAGAGTTCTAATGAAAAAAAAACCCGCAATCTTGCGACATAAAATGAGACCCGGACAGAATACACGCAGCCTGGTACCTTCCTGGAGTGCGGCGATGACGAGTGGTCCCGTATACCAGAGAGGAAGAGAACGGCAAGAAAGTGCGCCGGTAAGTGACGCAAGGGAGATGTCGAACGTCTTCCTCTTCAAGTGGGAAACTCGAAAAAAACCAGAGCAATTAGCCACGTGTCGGCTGAGAAGGAGAGGCCGGCTGGCTGAAAGAGGGACCAAGAAAGGAGCAAAGGGAAGGCGAAAGTACCTAACGACGAAATCGTTTTATTAAGTCGAAATCTTCTGGGTACAGGAGGAGTGATTAAAAGGCGGGCGCTCACCGTCGATTTGAAGAAGCTGGACTAATGGCGTGAGGGAAAACACATGATATGCAAGGGAAAAGAAAACGGGAGAACGGTGATCTCGAAGCAATTAGGAAACTGAGACATCCTCAAAGGGTGGAAGGGCGGCGCTCTTCGATGAGGCAGAATCCTGGGCAGCAAAACGGGAGGCTCCGGATAGCATAGCGCGACAAAGAAGGAACGTAGTGCGGGAGGCTCGAAAAAATGGCTACCCTTGATGATGCTCACCAGGCCAGAAAACGCGCAGCACACAGAGAAGACCGAAGGAACGAACGGCCAAATTTAGTGAGGGGGTGCTTGAGCGGTGTCACGATACTTATACAAAGAGAGCTTGGGCAGGGATGGGCACGATGCAATCCCGGAGAGGAAGGCAAGAAGACGATGCACACGGCGAAAAGAATCGTGGGCGGGAAAAAATGATGTGAAACGACGCATCGGCGTCATCGGAAAAAGCGGTAGAGGGTAGAATCTGAGAGGCAAAAAAGCGTCCTGGGAGGCGTATCGCTATCTGGTGAAACTCGGTACACCCCTATCAATCTAACAGCTGGAAACAAGGGAACGGAGAAATCGATAAGCCTCGAAGAGAAAAAGAGAAGGTTGGGAAGAACAATCCAGACTGGAAGAAAAGAGGACAGAGAAGGCGCATTCAGCTCAGCCCCTGGACAATAAAAAGGGATGACATCCGAGATTAGAGGTGCGGAACGAGACTGCCTGGAGGTCGTTCAGCGAGAACTCGGACGAGAACTAACTGGGCTCCGACTACTCAAGCCTTAAGAAGCGCTACAGAAAGAAGCTACGCGAAAAATGCTTCGAATGCCTCTTGCAGCGCTCAGCCAACGGTTGATCGCAATATATTCAGGAGAAAGGATTATTCTTCAAAGAAAAAGAAAACGAGATCCGTGTCACACGGCAGCGGAAAATGGTCGTTAGTTTCGAATCGTCAAGTAAGCTCTATAAACACCAAAAAATCTGAAGGGTGAAAGAGAGAAGAGCCAAAACCTGGAAAGAGGTAAATACCGGCAGAAAAAGGTGGGGAATGTCGATTGCCTTGGGGATGGAAGAAAGAAGAAGACTCGTGGGTTTCAAAGACATAAAAGAAAGACAAGCCTCGAGAGAGAAAGGGGGCTGGGCATCGGGAGAATCGTAGCTTCCTGGCGCGTTCTCGCGCGTGAGGCTCCTGTCCGGCGGGAAATCACAACGGGAGTACTTTCTCGAGAAAAGAGGAGGATAGTTAGGTAGAAGGGAAGCCACTTCAGGTGGCAAGGGCGGGATCGAAGGGAAAAAGAATCATGGGTACTTTTCGGCTAAAAAAATGAAGCCGGGCTTCTGGTCTTCACACCCTGAGTTTGAAATCGGCGAGGAGAGCGATGGCAACGTGAGGGGGAAGCTGGTGACGAAAAGAAGAAAAGCGCAGCTCGCCGCAAAGAAGAGGAGAGGAGAATCTCCGCGTCACTCTCAGCAGGCAGACTGAAAGGGAGAAAGAAAGCGACCACATCAGGGAATACCGCATTATATGAAGGACGGTGAAAGACACAGCTTTACAGAAGAAAGGGGTTCCGGCGAAGGGGGCCTAAGAGGACTAGGAGTAGCGATTCGTTACTCGACAACAAAGATAAAGACACAATCTGGCCTTACGGAGTAGGGTTATTCTTAGGGGAGAGATATTGAGGGAGAAAGGGACATGGTTCGCCAGGTTAGCGCACAAGTGAAAGAGAAGAGGGAAGATCGAAGATACGCTATCCAGTATCTCCAAAGCTTGCAGGAGATGGGCGCCTAGTCGAAGGGCAGGGCTGACCCAGAGTATGAGACGTCCTGACAAAGGAAAGGACGCAAGGATACCAAGAGGGGAAGAGCAGCGGATTCCCAAACGCCAGGTCTTCCTGGTCCTTCACCGAAAGGACGCGGTTAACGACTGCCGGTGACGCTCAGTACCTACATAAGCATGGGTTGGCGTCATGTTCGAGTTCGAAAGGACCGCAGACGGGCTCTGGGACCCTCGCGACGTAAGACCAGAGCCTAGCGGCGCAGCCGACAAACGAGTTGGCAGGCGTCGAGAGAACAAGGGAAAAGAAGTCGCGCGAAGGGTTAGAGGGGCAATCTAAAAAAGACCCTCTAAAATGGACGGCACCCGAAAATTCCTCGTCAAAGAAGACGAAGACAAAGAGGCTGGGGAGTACATGCAGGAAAGAACAGTCTGCTGGACCAAAAAGAAGCACGGAAGATAAGAAGCAACGTTGGCGCTTCAGAAACAAGAATATCGTGACTGTGGGCAGACCTCGCTGTCGTGTAAAGAATCAAGAGCGGATCCATCAGGAATGCCTTTGGGAGCAGGAAGAGAGTTGTCCTCTATGAAAGACAAGAGTCCTCTGAAGCGTACAACGTAAAGGTGAAGAAAGAGAAGATTGGGGGGAGTAGACAGGAGGAATGGAAAGCCCGGGGGAGGAGAGACGATACGCGCGGGGGGGCACTAAAGAAGTTAGAAATTTAAGTTGCTCGCAAAGGTACGGAAGCGGATGTAGTGAAAGACCCGCTAGCGCGCCAACTCTGATATGGCAGATGGTAAACTATAAAAGAAGTTGGGAGCGGGGGGAAAAACGAAAACTCAACAGAACAGCCTGAAAGATTGTCATCAGACCCAAAAACCCGAATGGGAGCATTCGGGACGGTTTGGGATGGCCAACGCCGTTGGGAACTGTCCGTCAAAATCGATCCTTAGTCAAGGTCTGCTACACTAACGTAAGCATTACACCGTGGTAACAGGATCGCGATATCGACCGAAGGCGACAACAAGGGAATTCAGGTACTCGCACGAAGAGAGATCCTCAGGAAACGGTGGGGAGTAGGAGGTGGTAGGGGAAGAAACCCGCCGGGGGAAAAAACTTGAATAAGAGTCGCTGAGGTCTGTAATGTATGGAGATAGTTTCACAAGTTTTCCGGGAACGACATGAACTTGACAAAAAACGATGTCCAAAAGCTACACTGGGAAAAAGAAAAGAAGAAGAGATGCGGGAATTCCGGACAGCAGAAAGGGGAGAGAAGCAAAGTGATCCGCGGCAGCCGTCGTTTGCGGGGTATCATGGTGCGCCGCTAAGAGGCATAGGCCTGTTTGGGGGAAATAACAACACACCTCGGAATGAAGAAAAGGAAAGTAATGGTGAGGAAGAAAAAGGGGAAAGATTTGGACGTATACAATAACCCAAAACGGCGAGTACTTCAGTGGGGGAGCGTTCGAAAAGAGATCCCCTGGCGCCTAGTGGAGCGCGGTTGCGAACCGGGCTTGAGGTCTGTACGATGACGGAAAAGGAGGAGAGGAAATCAAATTGGCCAGAAGAGTCAAAAGGGGCATCATAAATCATGAGTCCAAGTCGATAGGGACCGCCAACGGCGCGCGGGGTAACAGTTTGAAAACGAAGTAAAGTTGGAGAAAGAAAGAAACGCAGGAAAGGGATCTTCGCTCTAAGGTACAAATCGGAGGCGGCGATTGTTTTAGATGATGGGCGTGGGGGATATCCCACCGGTAGAGAAGGAACTTCGTAAGAACAATTGGATAATTGCAAGTGATGCGAGGAGTGCTGAGAAGAGACAAAAAAAAGTAGAGGACGAATATGCGCACTTGGATGATACGGGCAAGTCGTACAGGGAAAGCACAGCCAGACCGGATGGCAGAGGGAGGTCGGAACAGCGTGTCTTTTACGTGATGTGAGCAAAAATCTAAAACGATCAAAACACTGTAAAGAGGATGCGAATAAGTCAGAAAAAAAGAGGGGGCGAATCTGGAAAAGAATCAGTCGGCGCAAGATTTAAGCAAAAGGGGGAAAGTCACCCACGTTAAATATACAGTCTCGCAGGAAGGGTTTGCTTATCAGACTCACGAAAAAGAACGACCGAAGACGACAAAAAGGGGTTCCATGACCGAGAGAAGGAGAGAATAGGGAATAAAGCCAAAGTGCAACAACAGAGCGAGAACGAAGAAGAAACTATCGGGTCGAGGAGTCAGCGAAGATAACACTGAGTGGAGGTGCTGCGAAAATGAATTCGTTTCAAAAGAAGGAAACGACGCCACGAATGTCGGGTGAGAAAGAGGGGGAGTAAGTGGACCAGAAGGCGAGCGTGAGGAAAGAAGGACGTCATCGGAATGAGAAGCAGCCTCATCGTTCAGAGCTAACCAGAAATTCGGCAAGCGATCAAGCCTGCACGGAGAGGAAGAGGGAAAAAACGCACGGAAAGAAGCAGAGAGGTAGGAAGGGCTGTATGGGGGGAAGAATTAATCGGGTGAAAAACAAAGAAGCATCAAATCCCGTATGAAGGGAAGGTGGTGAGGCTTCCAACTCCGAAGAAAGATGAAAGAGTAAGAACACTACTAGAGAGGAAAACGAGGCTCAAAAAGACGTTCAGCGCACACATCTCGACTTGGCGGGTCGGAATCGTCCAGCAGACCGGTAAAAGCGGAAAATCGCGAAGGTTTCGCAAACAAGGACAAGGGATTCTAAGGGAGACAGGGGGCGCGCACGCCAGGAGAGTAGGAATCCGTCCGCTCAGACAGCGATGGAGTTACGCTCAGAAACTCGTTTGTCTTAAAGAACTCATAGACAACAGCATCGGGAGCATAGTCGAATGAACCGAGGAGCAGACTAGGGAGAAGTGGTCGATATTCAAGTCCTACAGGTAAAACTTAGCACATTTCTTGAGGAAGACTACCGTTGAAAAGACTGCGCGAATGTGTTGGGGGTAAGGAAGTTGGCGCGGGATGACGCGCCACAAAGAGCCAGAGAAAAGATAGATGGCGGGGGAGAGGGAGCCCGGTAACTGTTTCTAGAGCGCCGGGCGAGAGAAAAAAGCGTGGCCGACGAGACTGAAAATCAGTGTCTAGGATCCGGGGGAGGTAAACTCAACAGAGACTAGCGGAGCATGACCTGAATTTGCCGACATCTGGGGAGGAGAAATCGCGTATCGAAAAGAGAAGGAACATTAAACCTGTTCAGAAAATTCAAGATTAGGCTAAACTGTACGGGTACCAGAGGAGAGGACGCTGTCGCTCATCAAGACGGACACTAGTCGGCCAATCCCAACACGGTAATAGATGTCGGACGGCGTCGTGAGTAGAAAGGGTATGGACGGCAAATTGACCGAGTCTCAGGGCGTAAGCACAACGTGATCAGCTAGAATAGAGGAGAGGGCTCCAGTTCTTCTCGGAGCAGCGGGCAAATACGCGCAGGACAGAAGAAACTAAGAAGAAAGCAGGTAATGCGCAGCAGGAACTGGTAGAAAGATCCATGGGCTGGGGACTAGCGAAAACCTTTGCGCTTCCAATAAGCATAGAGAGGGGGTAACTGTCTTCCGTACATTGGGAACGCAAAGCCAAACGGAAATTCGAACTCCTACGGCTTAAAAAACTCACGAAGCTGTGAAAGGGTCCGCGCAGGGCCAAAAAAACCAAAGGGAATTAGTACAAGGAAATGTCAAAAATGACGAAATTCGTTAGGGAAGAAGAACGGGCGCTGTCAACAAGACGAGGAGTAAAAGAAGGACCAGCTCAAATTCTTCTACTTGAAAAAGCAGGACGATGCGGAGTGACAGAAGAAAATTAAAGGGGGGAGAATGATAAGGAGGACGATTAAAAGGGGAAGGAAAACAACTCCTCTGGGTCTCCTATCTTGACGAGCAGGCAAACTTAAGACAATCTACTTTGGAAGGACGCGGATAGCCAATCCGGAATCTGGCAAGGAACGGATAGGGTCTCTAAAATGGCGAAAATGCCTGATTCGCACAAGCCATAACGCGAGCCCATCAATAAAACTCCAGAAAAAGCGAAGAAGGGTGGGGAGGTCTTAGCGTTGGTGTGCGTCAAGAAAAAATATCGATAATGAAAACAGTATGTTCATCCCTTATCAGATCAGAGGTAAAGCGTAAAGGAACCCTAAAAAACTCGGGCGGCAAGATGAGGTTAGGACGAGCGAAGTACTAGTCTAGAGAGGGAGGGAGGAGAAGATATTCGCAGAGAGCGGAGAATTTGGGTCTTTCTAGCTCGGACTGACGGAAGTCCGATCAACGAAAAAATCAAGAACCATAACGGGAAGAGAATAGAGCCTCGAAGAGAAAAAACTTCATGGTGACCAGCAGCCAGGGATTCAATGTACGTACTCCCCTCCCCGGGTCGAGTCAGATATCCAAGAAACTTCAAATACAAAGGGGGAGAATCAGGGAAGGTAGGAGTCTGTTTAAAAGGAGAACTCCGAATTGAGGAGGAGGCGCGCCCCGATAGGAAGAACAAAAGGGGGGGGTTCCCCCAACCCAACAGAGCGACTCATCGCCTGCAGAACGCAAAATAGTCCAGATAAGGACGCATTGTCTTCGGGGAGGAAACAAAGAGGGAAGCAGCTTCGTCAACGTGGTGTAACGGAGGGATTCCTGGAGAAAACACGCTGATCAGTACGACATCCATACCGGCCTCAAGGAAATAGGGCACGAAGCAGCGGACAGGGATGGGTAGAATCGGAACGTAAGATCTCTCAAAAAGAACACGGGATAAAAGGAAGGGTTCCATGGCAGGAGTCGAAAAAAGAGGCTGTCCGCTTCGGTTACATATAGGAACCTGGTTGGCTGGTGCCGTAAGACAAGAAGTTTTCTACGACTAGACGAGAGAGAAAAAGGTTACGCGAAGCAGAAAGAGGGAGGGGGGGGGGGGGGGGTGGGGGAACGGAGACAGTGGTCTCTCTCGGGCGATGCTTTAGAATTCTGCAGGCGTCTGAGGACGCCGAAGGACCAGCATCGGGAGGGGAACGAAACAAAGCCGGAGGTCCTCATTAAAGGATATCGATTTCTCAAACCAGCGGCAATATACAAGGGGGGTGAGAGAGCTAATCGGTATGGGAAGCGTCCTGAAAAGGTCTTGGTGGGAATTGGGGGAGAGGGGGAGGGGCTGTTCCCCCTTTTTTGAGCTGTCTGTGAGAGCGGGAGATATTCGGTTAGAGATGGGCGCTGAAACCGAAGGGGAAGAGCAGAGCGCTCCAGATTACTCTAAAGAGGATAAGATCTCCTCCTTCAACCCTAGCTCCTGCGCGAGGAAATGAAAAAGAGGGAGTCCCTCATCGTCCGCCCGCAGAGAAGGGTGGAAGGGAGCTTGACCTATCTACGATCGAAGGATGAAAAAGGAAGGGGTGGCCTAACTCAATCTCCGATCGAGTATCGGGACTAACACCACTCTAAGAAATCGCATCTGGCCGTTCGGGTCGGTCGGTTGCGGAAAAATGAGGTCAAGCGTGAGCCAATAGGAAAAAAATGGTTGAGGGACGTGTCAGGGGAGCCAAAGAAGAGAAACTTCATTTGGGACGCGGAGAATACCGCGAGCCTCAAAGTCTTGAGCTTGGCCGCCTCTCGGGGCGCGGCCGACCCAAGAGTTGAGGCTTCGGAAGGAAAAGTATGACCTCAAACGAACAAGAAGGGATACCTCTCTCTAACAAGTTAAAGATCAAGGGAACCCAGATTTCGTCCTGAGGGAAGTCAAAACACGCAGGTTAGCAGAGGGACGGGCTCTGGATTTTCCTTGCCAGCCGCGGAAGGGAGTCCTCACCGTTAAATGGTCAGATGGAAAGAAGGGCTCCGGGGATCTGGGCCCGCGGACGTCCAGCAAAACGCCGAGAAGGGCCGCACCGGAGAATTGGCAGTGTCAGCGAGACAAAGAAAAAAAAGTGCAAAAACGCTCTAGGAGGGAGGGGGCGCAAAAGTCTCGGAAAGAGGACCGAGAAAAGAAAGTCGCCTCAACTTCCTCGCCGGAAGCTAAGGAAGGGGAAACGATCGGGTATTATGTCCTGAGACTTAGCGCAAAGAGGGAGGGCCGGAAAAAATATCCCAGCGCCGATCTTCTATTTTCACACTGGAAAGAAAGTGGGGAAAGCTCGGGGCAGAGTTAGGATCAAGACGCCCTCCAAAAAGGCGTTTGCTCAAGGAGTGTCCGTCGAGGAGAGAAACCAAGCACGAAGAAGAGAAAGTGAACAGTACCGTTAAGCGTCAGAAGGGGGCAAGGAGGAAGGGAAAAGGGAGCGGGGAAGAGCGAGAGGGAGACTCTCTGCGAATGACAACGAATGTCGGAAATTTAAAAGTGCTGCCGAAGTAAAAGCGGGGAATTGATTTTGAGAAAGCAGTATGCGAGAAAAACTCTATAGCATAGGATCCGGAGGCGGGGGCCACATCTCGCACGCGCAACAGCCGAGAAAGATATTCGATCAAAGCCAGAGGGTCATCCCCTGCGGGAGAAGTATTGGGGATATCGATGAAACAGCATTAACCAATCTAGCAAAAAATTTTGTCCCAAGGGGCAGGCAGAATCCTCTGCAATCTTACAGACAAAGTTTTGAACGGTAGCGAAGAGGGGGGCCAGCGAAGAAAACCGATTAGGTTTCCTCGGGCCTCCACATCTATAGTAAAAAGGGAGATGGAAGTTGTGCTTGTTGGGATGTCTTAAGAGAAACAGAAGTGGACAGCAGAGGGGGTGTAAAAAAGTAAAGGGCCTTGGAGGGGATGGTGATATGGGTTTTTCAGCTTGCGGCAGAAAGAAACGTGGAAGGTCCGAAAGAGATGTCCAGGAGAAAAGAGAACTGCTGCAAGCCTGAAGGGATCGAACCAATTCGGAGATTCAGAAAAAAAAATTATAGTTCCAAAATATGGGATTACAGACGCGGTTTCCGATCGTCGGTGGTAAACGAGGCGAAACAGTGAGTGGAAACAAACCACCTCATAGACGGAAAGAAGGAGGGATGACGGCAAGGTTGGTCGGAGGAAAAATCACCTCCTAAGAAGAAGCGCTGTGACAGGGAGAAGCGTTTCAAACAAGATCCGCTGCGAGGAATCTGAGTGCTGAATTAAAATGGCTAGAGAGGGAACGCAGATATTGAGTGAGACTCCGAAACGATCAAAACCAAGACGCTGCAGAGAAGGGCAATGCGGGTCCAATAATCTATGCCCGAGAAAAGGACGGCGCGGGAACGCTTTTTGAAAAACGAATTCACATGAGCGCAAAAGAAAACGCAGCAGTGAAGACGAAGGACCTTGCGACCAATCGTGAGCTTGGAAGAAACGATGGTGGTGTGAGATGATTGCTTGGAAACCGAAGAGCCGGGCGCAGCTCTCAAACTTGAAGAACCGCAAAGGGGGGGGAAGTCATCTAGGTAGACGGCGTTCTGATAGCCAATTAAAAAAATATGCGGCAAAGGGGAAGCAGTTTCTTCTGAAGGGGCCATACATGCGCCGAACTGGAGGGCAAGACAAAAGAGAAAAAAAGGGAACTTGTGCGA
>Ga0179593_1515105_pt1 | contig 19619 bp, 24 predicted proteins | sample CZODoug2_1_08_16_FD_185931 | JGI IMG/M metagenome (GOLD analysis project Ga0179593, IMG submission 185931) | Vadose zone soil fungal communities from Angelo Coast Range Reserve, California, USA - CZODoug2_1_08_16fungal (PacBio error correction) | ecosystem: Environmental > Terrestrial > Soil >...
TGGGTTGGGAGAGAGGGGCGGTTACTAACTAAGTTCGGAATAGTTTCCCGGTCTGTGGAAAGGTCAGGAAACAAATAAAAGCAACACGACCTTCGGGCTGGGTCAGGCCGCAATACGTGTAAGGGGGTGTGGGGGGGGAGGATTTTCGGCCGTGGGAAAGGGGGGGGGGTGAAAACTTCACTGAAACTAGGAGAAGGAAATTCTTGCACTGTTGGGTATCTTTTGGTCAACTCCAAGAAAAACTATTGAGAGAAAGGGACCTGACCTTCTCAGGGAAAACGGGGGGGTTTAATGGGGGGGGGGGGGCGGAACTCAAGGGGTCCTTTCCAATCAGGTTGGGTGGGTGAGGGGGGGGTTGGGGGGAAAACTGAGGATTGTTGGGATCCCAACCCGGTGGAAGGGTGGGGGGGTCGTGGTAATTGGGAAGGAGGGCGACGATTGAAAATTGCCTTTCAAAAGTTGATGGCAAGCACAACCCCTTGGGGGAAAGTTAAAAAACCTTGAAAACAAAACATAAAAAAAAGGTGCCCCGGGGGGAGAAGGTAGTCCTGGGCAAACGATAAAAGCAAACCCTGTCAAAACCCTCAAAAAACTTGGAATGTTTTGCCGAACCGGTGGCTCTGTGTAAGGGGGCTCAATCTCAGAAAAGCGACCCAAACGGGACGGGGGGGGGAAGCCCCTTAAAGGGGGGGGGGGAGGGTCGGACAACAGGCCCAAAGGGGAAGAATTCAGGAAGATGGAACTTGGGGGGGGGGGGGGGGGGGGGGGGGGGGGGGGGGGGGGGGGGGGGGGGGGGGGGGGGGGGGGGGGGGGGGGGGGGGGGGGGGGGGGCTCAAAGAGTGTTTTGCGGGGGGGCAGGTGGTGGGTTAAAACGTGACGGGATGGGCCAATGGTCAAAATGTCGGTAGGATGGGGGATACCGAGTGCCAGGTCCTAATTCCAAAAAAAGGGCTCTCCACCACAACCAAAGCCAGGAAAAGACGGCAAGGGAACGAACCCATCTGGGGAGGTTACGAAACACGACTCCGGGACATCAACTTAAACGGAACCCCTGGCCACAAGGGGGAGGAGTGTGGACGGACCTGGCCCGATGGGATACCAGGAACGCAGGTAACCTTGGGCGCGTTTCAACAAAAGAGGGCCTGTCTCCCGACAACCTCAGATTGAACTCCGTTGCCGAGGCTCAATGTAGCTCCACAAGACAAACGGAAAAAACGTTTGCAGGGACCCATCCAGAAACGGGGAAGAAGAAACAAGGATTACTAGGCGGGAGGTGGAATCGAAAAAAAATTCTCCGGGAACGAAGGTAACTGCTTCCTGGTGAGGGGCGACTCCACTTTGGGCTATTTTTTAACTGGGGAACTCAGGTTCTGGGAAAGGGGAGTTCCCTTCTCGGGGAATCAAAGGAAGGGGTGGGGGGAGGCATGCTACTAGAAATCCAGGGCAATTTTCACAGAACAAACACGGGTCGGACCCAAAAAAATGATAAATTTAAAAAAAAACACCATTCCAACGTGTACGGGGGTGTTTTTTGTTTGGGGGAAAAAATTTGAAGCAAAAAAAAGCACATGTGTGTTGAAGGGGCAATGCTGAAGGGGAAACGGGAACGTTGGAAGTGGTGGTACCCGAAGGTAGAAAAGCAGGGGGGGGGGGAAACTTATGGGGAAATGCCCCAGGTATCACCAAGAATCGGGGAAAAACGGAAACTTTATAAAACCCAAGGAAAAATCCTCAAAGCCTAAAGAACGGCAAAGGACAAGGCAAAGTTGTGAAAATCCGAGTAGCGCCAAAAGGAAATCTAATTCAAGGAAATAACAATCGTCGGGGTGAACTAGGGTGGGGCCGAGGAAATCCGGGTCACCACGTCTTAAATCGGAATGGGAACCACCCAAACCAAAAATACTCCCGGGTTTGGGCAACTGTAACAAAGAAAGGGGGGACTCGACCCAAGCAGAGGAGGCAACAATAACGAATAAAGTAGCTCTATCCACGGAAGGGATAAGCCAGGTGGTGTGCTTGGGGGGAATCGACATGAAAAGAAAAAACACTCGAAAGGGACTCTCTAACTCGTGCGTTACTAAATCAAAAAGACTTTAAGTCATGCGCAGGGGTGAGGGGAGCCCCCCGATCAGGAAGTTGAGGTGCTGTTCCCGTGAGAGCCAAAGGAGTCAAAGGTGCGCTGGGGAAAAGGCACAAGGAAAGGCAGGGAAACCGGAGAAAAAAAAGAAAAAAAAAAAACGCGGGGGAGGAAATAAGTAAATCACGGCAAAGAAAAAAAACCAGGGGTAAAGTGTAAAGTAACTGGGGAAAAGGTCTGGGGTTGTCGAAATCGGGTACAAACGTCCCAACGAAAAACGTTTCGAAAATTCGGGTCCCGGGTGTCGGGAGAATAGGATCCACACCCGTCCGAAGGGGGAAAACCAAACCCAAAAAAGGAAACCAACGGGTCAGCAAACACCCTGGGGGGGGATGGTGCAGTCAGTCCAAGGAAAAGAGGATTCATGATAAATGGGTCAATTTTACTTTGTGATCCTAATCCCACAAAAAAAGTTACAGACAAGGGGACTTGAAAGAAACTGACTAAAGGGGTCCACCAAAAAATCAAGGGGAAGATGAGCAACCGGGGGGAGCTTTGACATGGGGGGGGTGGAAACAGAAGCCGGGGGCTGGGGCCTGAAACCAAGGACTGGTGGGGGGGAAGAAAACACGGCAATAAGAACAAAGGGTGCACGAAAACATGATGGGGCCCTAAAAAGGTTATAAGGGGGGGGGAGGAAGTTAGCAAAACAGTGAAAAAACAATGAAAAAAAAACCAAAATCTAAAGGGAAAGACCTTACTTAGGAAAGTAATAGGGAAACGGGGGGAAAACAGGGGAAATGAACCTCCATGAAAAGTATGTGAGTTATCTGGTGCAAAGGGGTTTTGTGGGAAAGGAGAACGAAAAAGGAGTGGGAACCTGGGGGAGCGAAAGGGTTGGGGAAGTGATTTATGGACGTCGGGAAAAAGTGTGATCGCGGAAGGACAAGGAGAAACGTTTGGTCAGACAGTCAAAAATCAGGGAAGAAATAGGGAGAGAGCACGAAAAACAAAACGGAGGGGGAGGAAGAGGGGAGGGAAGGAAAAAAGACGCTGCCGTGAGGGAAGTGACCGAAAAAGGAGGGACGGGAAAAAAAAATCCGCCCAGCTGCGTCAAGGAAATCAGACAACCAGGAAAAAACGACCCGAAACCACAGGGTAAAAAACAAACGCCCACCGAAGTTTAAAGCCAATCAAGATATACAGGGATCGGGGGATAATACTGGGGGGGGGGGGGGGGGAACACGGACAAGAATACACGTCAAATAGCCTCAGGATGAGGCATAAAAGGGGGGGAAAAATGGGGTTGAGGGTTTTTGGTCTAAAATGCGAACCGTTCAGGGTAGAGTTTAAGAACAGGGGGGGGACGGAGTGGCAACGGAAATTAACCCTGGTCCGTGCCCAAAAAGAAAAACAACCCACACGAAATTCAAGCTGGGGCACCAAAAAAGACCGTACGGGGGTCCAAACAAAAGGAAGAAAAGGTGTCCTAAGGAGGGAAGGAAATGGTCCCAGGGCAAAAAGGGTCGGGGCGTCCTAACCAAAAGGGGGGGTAAGCAGAGGACTCCCCCCAAAGAGAATAAAAACTGGCCAAATCTGAATATGGTCCAAGGGGACACCATCAGAAAAAGGACGCCCCCGGAAGGGTACAACCAGGTCGGCGGTCGAATCCCTAAAAAAAAAAAACAGGGGCCAAAAAAGGTCAAAAAAATCGTGTGTTGTGGGGAAATTGTCCCTACATAGAACCCCCCGAAAACATTAAAATAACCTTGCAGAGAAACGGCTGGGGGGGGGTTTGTCCGGGCTAAAAAAAGGGAAGTCCCCGAGGGATGTGCGATGTTGGACGGACAAAAACGTCAACGGTATGGGACAGCTTCAAAAGGGGCACGAGGGTTCGATCAAACACTTCAAAATCACGAACGCCCAGATGGGCCAATGGCACCACCCCACAATCCAACAGGGGGAACCTTAGGAAAGCTGGTTGCGAAAGAACCCGGCGAGGAGGAGCGAGGGCACAAGGGGGGAAGAAGGGAAACAAGGAACACAAAAAAAAACCTGCAGAATCAGCAAAATTAAAAAGATAATACTGGAAAAAAAAATAGTAATTGGAGGCGTATCGGCTGTACGTCAACAGTGAGAAAAGCCCAAAGCCCCCGTTAGGGGTGTAAAAGGCCGAGAGAAAGGGTGGGAATAAAGGGTCAATTATCAATCACTGAAAAGCCGGTGGGGTGAAAAAACCAAAACTACAAAATGGGTGCCACGGGGACAGGGATTTAGCTAATCGATGCTAATCAGGAAAAAACACGGTGAGTGGAGAAGCAGATTTTGTCGCCTGGGGGGGGGGGGGGGGGGGGACGGGTCGGGGGCAAAGGGGGGCGTTAAACAATCTTGGGGCCATGGGGTGGGAGAACGATTATCGAATTTGGCGGCATGGTGAAGAACTCCCAGGGGGGCCGTCAGGTCAGGGCAACTTTGGGGGAAAGTTGGATCGGAAAAGGGGGGTCACGGTTGAGGAGAGAAGGAAAAAAAGTGGGCGAAAATAAAAAAAAAAGAGCGAAAAAGGGCGGGAATAAAACTCCATTGGGAAAAACGGGGGAAAAAAGGAGTTGTCGGGAGAAATTCCAGGTGGGGGTAAGAGATGTATGTAAAAAGGCGGGAAATTAAAGGGAGAAAACAGGGTAAAAAAAACGACGACAGGGACTAGGGCCCAATTAAGGAAAACGAGGCATGGGGGAAAAATTAACTCCAAAGGGGAAGGAGTCATTCCGCTGAAAAAAAAAAAAGGCGAGCAACAAACCGTCTTGGAGGGGAACGCTCGCAGGGGAAAATGAATATAGGGTCTGTCTAAAAAAGGAGTTGGGTCAAGCGCAAGCAACTGGTCGAGAAAAAAGGGCGCTGTAAGAAGAGCCGGGGTCGGGGCCTCGGGGGGGGGAAGGAAGTGGGGGGTCGTAGAGGTGGGGGTGGGCAGGGGACGTGCCCACGCGTTGAAAAAGGGATTGGGAGAGAAAAAGAGGAAAAGCACATCAGTTAAAAAGAAAAGAGATGGACATGAAAAGGGACGATCAAAAAGAACAAAAGGCGGGACGGAATGAAAAAGTCGAGCGAGGTTTTGAAAGGTGGTAAACCCACTTTTTCCAAAAACGGCAAACGGAAAAAAGGGCGTTTGGAAACGATTACGCAAAAAAAGACACAACAAAAGAGTAAAAAAATGACCAAGGAAGTTGGAGGGGGGGGGGTTGCCATCTTCGGGGTTGAAAAATGGAAAGAAAGGCAAAACGGGACGGGTTGGGGGGTTCCAGGGGACCCAAAGTTTGCCACATGGGCCAAAGCTAAGGGACGAAGCCCGGGAGGCACGCCTCCAAAAAATCAGTCAAAATATATCAACCAACCCTTGAAGTACGATCACAAAAAGAAAAAAAAACACACCAAAAAAAAAAAAACCATTATGCCCGGTACGCAAGTGGGTGAATCCACTTGTAAGAAAAGTTTTGGAAAAAACCAAACGAAGCCCATCAGGGATGTATCGCATAAAAAAAAACTGTATAAAAAAAACTTCAACGACTCGGACGCACCAGGGGGTAATTCTAATCATGCGGAACATACCAAGAACCCCAGGGATTAGAAGGGGGGGTTAAGGGGTGGCGTCTGGGAACCCTTGGTTCCGGCCCCTTTCCTTTGAAGCACCCGCAGACAAGACACCGTCATAAATCTCGGGGGGGGCAAAACACAGGGGTCCGTGTAGCCACATTGAAAACCTGGAAAGACTCACAAAGAAGAACGAACAAAAGGAAACGTCCTTAGGGGAAAACCTCCAATAAAAAACGCCTGCAAAGGGTACCTCTAGTGGAATCCCTCAAAACTACAAAACATTTGGCGGCTAGCCCTTGTGTCCAGAGGTCCTCGCATTGCAAAGCGCCTCTCTCCCCTCACCTCAACGTTTCTTCTCCCTAAGTTGTCACTGGGGGGTCCTTAATAATAACAATGATTTATGTGGGCCACGGGAGACAAAGTGAAAAGCCAACAGTTTAACGGCGCTGGCCCTGAATACGGACCATAAAAAAAATGCGCTCCGAAGAGCAATCCGTAACATCTGCAAAAAAACTAAAAGTGCCCAGAATCATTATCAAAGAGGTACTAACCACAGAGGGTTTTAAGAAGACCGGTAATAAAAGCTCACGGAAGCGAAGTGCTGGCCAGACCTGGCATCCAAAGAGAAGGTGGAAAAAGGGGACGGGGGACGGGCATAGGAAGGGAGGGGGGGGGAATTGTGGCGGGGGGGGTTAAGGGAGAAAAAAGAAACGGGCTTTAAACGGGAAGCCCGGTGGGGGGGCAGTGGGGAGGGGTTCTAAAGGTATCCAAGACGGAAAAATCCGAGAAAAAAAACATTAGTAAGGTTGTACTTACCACTTCCCGGAGCGGGGGGGTGTTGGCCTGGTGCACTCACTCGGCGGGGGGGGGGTGGGGGGGGGGGGTGGTGGGGGGGGGGGGGGAAAGGGTCTGGCCTATTAAAAAGGCAATTGTTTTAGAAAAAAGGGGGACGGCACAAGTGGGGGGAAAATTCCACCAACCTTAGTCCACGAATGACAATGGGCCAGAAAACCTCAGTGGGGAAAGAACCGAATAAAAAAGAAACGCCGCCGGACAAAACGAGACAAGGAGGAACAGGAAAGACAATTAAACAAAAGTCAACTTAAACAACGACAAACGTCCCTGGGGGCAAGGGGGGTCTTCCCTGAAGGGGGGGAGTATACAGGGTAGGCAGGGAGAAGGAATGGTCTGGGTTTCCAAAAAGGTTGCACGTCACCGGGGGGAAAAAAGGGTCTACTGGGAAAAAAACCCAGCAACGGGGGAAAAGAGTGGGTGCAACGGCAAGAACAAAGGGGGAAAACGGTTTTCTCACGGGCACCCAAAGGTATGGGCATGGACCAAAGAACACCAGAACCCATGAAAAAGAAAAGTCATATACCCGGGCCGGGAGGCCATCAAGACCTGAATCATCGAAAAAAGGTGAAAAACTAGATGGGGGGCTTAACGGAAGAAAATAAGCGAGGAGACCAGGCACGGAGCTGACCATTCTGGGGTAGGGGGGACTCAAAACTAAGGGCCGGAATCTCGGCAAGAAAAGGCCGAAAGAAAGAGGATAAAGGGAGTTGGGCTCGTACTGCACATCTAAAAGCCGCCTTTGCTCAAAATTAGTGGAGGGGGAAGTGGTAGAGCGACAAATCAAACGCGTAGGGGGAGGAAAGAAGGAAAGGAGAACCCACGCCCGAATGGGGGAGGGGTAATGTCGTACTCGGAAAACGCAGGAAAGTAGCCACAAAAAACAACAGGCAGTGAAAAAAAAAGAGCCGGGGCGGGTGACAAGGGGGGAAAAAAACGGCACCGGCGAAAAGCAAGCCCACTGAGCCGACAATTTCGGGGCCAGCAAGGGGTCACTGTGGGGAAATCGAAGCTTTCGCTTTGGGGGAAATGGTTTGGGGGCCCCCTGCCTCAATAAGTCGCAATCAGCGAGGGGGCACGAGCAAAATCTAGCAACCAAAAAACAGGAAATGTGGACGCATGTCCGGGGGACAGTGGCACCAAAGGAACCGGCATGAAAAAAAACGGGGAGGGGAGCCAAAACTGGGCACCGGGGGGATTGCTTGTGAGGCGCCCAGCATTTTTTGAACTAAACCATCGGGATTGGGGGGTAAAAAGTCAAACCACCACTTGGGGGGAAAAGGGGTACTCGAAGCCGGAAAAAAAAAAGGGCACAATCGGAATTAGGCCGGACACCAAAGTCGGAACGGGCATTAGGGAAGGGGCAAGAGGAAATTCAAAACCTGAGGGCTTTGAGGAGAAGAACTGAAAAATCAAAAAAGAAAAACCCGGGGGGGGGAAAAAAATTCAGTGTTAAGGGGTGAGGTCAAGGGGGGACGCACCGTTCCCTAAGCCCTGGGGGATCTGCGAATTGCGTCTTCAAAAAAAAGGGGGACTCAACTTGTGGGGGGGAAAAATAAACCCATCAAGCCTCACTCACAGCATCAAGGGACTTTGGAGGAACCCCTTAAGGGAGAAAACAAACCTAAATCCAAAGCGTACACGGCATAACCCTCGGTAATAATTAAAAAGGGTCATTGACAAAGAAGAGTCCGGAACAAGTGGTCCCCTGCGGGAGTCCGTTATCCTCAGGGGAGAACCCGGGGAGGGAGTAGGGCGTAGCCCCTGTAGACTGAAAGAAAAAAAGTGAGTCCGTACAAAAAAAGAATGGCGGGAGGTGCTGCCATTATTGGGGGGGGGGGGGGGGGGGGTGCCAGGACTGAAACCGAAAGCAAACAGGGAGAAGAAACTACTTTGATAAAAAGAGGGGAAAGCGGCAAAAACACAAATCCAGGGGGGTTGGGTCACCGGTTCTTCAGGGGGTCGGGAGTTGACCAAAATTGGGTTTGGGGAACCACATGGAAAAAAAAAAATCTGGTTTGGGGCTGGATCGGCAAATGTGGCAAACCAAAAAGAAAAAAAGGGAAAAAAAAAGCAAAATCTAAAAAAAGGTACGATGGAAGAAAGGGTTTGCCAAAGGAAAAATAAGAGGAAAAAGTCAAACTGAGGCTAACAGAAATCATCCCGGAAACCCAGCCGGGAAGGCCTTTGGGGAGTTTGGTTGCCCGTTAAAAGAAATCAACAGCCCCAGACCTCCGTGGGACAACAAAAGGAAACGTCACTAAGCGCCAAACAACCCAAAAAAGAAACGTGCAGGCAAAAAAACGGGCTTTCCAAGCAGAGGGGTGGCCGGAAAAAAACAAACATACAATACCCAGAAAAACCACAGCACCTCCAAAACCCACCCAACATCGGAGAAAGAAACTCTCTAAAAAAACAAAAGATCAGAAGGTACCCAGAGAACCCCAAGGACCACAGCCCACACCCTTCCCAACAGAGCGAACGTGCCTTCTAATAAACACAAGGGGCAAAACCTAATCGGCCGAAAAAATTTCAGGAAAAAGGGGGGTTTTCCCTAACAAAAAAAGCCAAGGTAAACGGGGGGACGCGAATAAGAAAAAATCACCCCCCACACCTACGTCGGCCGCACAGACAAAAGAAGAAGAAACCTCAACCCCGCCAGACTATTCCAAACAAAATCTGGGAAAAGTTGCCTGACACGGACATTCCCCAAAAACGGCAACGTGGATTTTTGGGACCTATTACCACCCAAAGGGCCCTAAACGATCACTGGGGTGCCTCAAAAGAAAGGGCCAAAAAGGCAAGTCCGTACCGTGTAATGGAACCGGCTAGAACTGAGAATGTTTCAGGAAAGGTGATGGAGGCCCCCTGGGGGGGAGGACCTAATTAAAGGGGGTCAAAGGAAAAGCGGCAAAAGACGACAAACCAAATCACACACGACCCTCACAGTGGGGGGGGCGAACAGGGTCTCCCGAAAAGCACTTCCATAGAAAGAAACAACTTCAAGGGGGGTGTCACCCTTCGGAAAAAGCAAAAAAAAAAAAAAAAAAAAAAAAAAAGTGAAAAAAAAAGGAACAAAACAAAGGAAAAAAGACTTATTTCAAAAAAAAAAACACCTGGGCGGGCGCTTACACCAAACGGAAAACCAATTGGAGGGTCTTGCACATTGGTTGGGTCCTCCCTTCCCGCCTCTCCCCCTGAATAACCGTGGGACCACTGGCATGAAGACCTAAAGGGAATTCGACAAAAATTTGGGGAGGAGGTTGAGGGGGAGTAGAAACGTGCGGGGGAAACGGGACGTTAAAAAACGTCCGGTCTCAAAAGGGTGACAAAAAACTTCCATAGTAAAACAGCCCCTATTTCTGAAAACTTATTGATGTCTTGGAGGAAACAAAAAAGCATGTGAGTTGGAAGGGAGGGGGGCAAACGGGCAGGGAACACGGGGGTGACGGAAGGGGTCAACTGTCAGAAAAAAAATAAAAAAGAAAGGTGGTTCCGGGGGGACAGAAAAAAATTTTCAAGCACCATCCCCCAAAAAAAAAAAAAATCTTTGTGGGCCTCCGTGCCGTTGGGGAGTAGCAGCCCGTTAAAGAAGCGGGGGAAAGTAAGTAAACAATAAAAACCTTAAAGGAAGTGAGGAAAAAAGGAAAAAAAAAGAGGCCGAGGGGTTTTGGTTTTTCAAAAGGGGAGGACCGTAACCAGGAGTTGAGCATAGTTGGTCTGGGAAAAAAGGGGGTAAATGTCCTCTGGTTTTTGTCATTCAATGGAAAAAGGGGTTGGTGGTCGTAAAAACTTGGGTGTTGAGGGGGGGGGGGGAGGACAGGGGGTTCGGAAGTTGTTCACTGACCTGGGTCTGGAAAAAAAAAAAAGGGATTTGGGGCTGCAAGTAAAGCGGCGAAGGGGGGGGCGAAAGTAGGCGTGCCGGTGTGGGAAACTAGAGGCGGGGAAAAATGGGTGGGGGGCGTCGCCCAATGGCCGACAGGGGAAGACGTCAGGTGGGGTGTGGGAGGTCCCGTTCGAACAAAAAGTTTGCCGGTGGACGGACGTCGTACGAAATGAGTCACCGCAAGGCCCCCTGGTGATCGGTCCGTATTTCGTGTCTGGTAAGGCCATCTCCAAGTGGGGATTGTGTGTGTCGGGGGGGGCGGAACGGATCCAACCTGCGAAGAAAAAACCGATCCCCCTACCAGAATAAAAATTGTTTTTCAAGCCAAAACGGTCCAAAGGGAAACGAACCTTAATACAAAACCGAGTTGCCAGGTGAAAAACACAAAAAGTCATCGTTTGGTCACCTCAGGGTTCTCATCCCACAAAAAAAAAAGCAGAGGGCAGAGAAACAGTCGGGGGGAAGGGAAGATAGTGGGGAAAGCGATCCAGCCAAGAAAACAAACCACCAAAATAAGGTCACAAATATTAGCGGAAGTGCAATAATGGACTTTAAGCCCCAAAAATGAAAAACAAGAAAAAAAACCAAAGAAGCCACTCCGCTAGTTGCTACGAAGCCTCGGATGCTACTCTCAAGCTTCAAAACAAGGGTCTAAATTCCCCAGAAAACGGTCCCCCTTAAGACACGAACACAAATCCACCTAAAAAGGATACTGGGGGGGACGGCCAAACACGGTGGGGAAGGTTTACGGGGGGCAGCCACATGGGTTGTTTTGACCAGAAGGTGATTAACAGGCCCAAAACGGGGACAGTAGATGGTTTAATGTCCACAAAAACTGTTGAAGGGAGTGTCAAGCAACATAGAAGAGTAACCATTTGAAGAAAAAAAAACCCGGCAAAAAGGAAGCAAATCCCAAAGCTTGAAACGTGATTGGTTTTCAAAAATTCAAAATGTTGTGGGGGGGGGTGGGAATAGGGTGTCCAACTGGGGGGAAAAAAGGGGAAGGGGCAAAGAAGAGTTTAAAAAAAAAATGTATAAAAAAAACGAAGGGAACCCAAAACCGTCTGAGAGCAACTGAAACGAAGTTGAAGGAAAAGGGTCCGGGAAAAACGAAAAAAAAAAAAAGGGGACCTGGTAAATGGCCACGCGTCGGAGGGGATGGAAACGTGGGCACAATAAAACACCAACAGAGGTTGGGGAAGGCTGAAACTCCGGGGGGGAACACACAAGCAACATTTAAAAGGGGACCTTGCAGCGGTTAACGATCTAAGACGGAGTAAAGAAAAGTCCTGGTCAAAAACAACAACCAACAAAAAAGGAAAAAAAAAAAAAAAAGGTACAGGAAGTAAAAGGGTTAAGATGGATGAGCTTGACGCGCATAGGGGGTAACGAAAAAACGTAGTAATCCCCACGGTCGAAAAGGACCTCTCACGCTTCCTAGACACCAAGAGAACGAAAAAGTTGCAATACTGATAAAGCTGGACCTGAAAAAGGGAAGGGGTCTCCCTAAGTGGCCGCACACCGGAGTCAGACCTTCAAATAGGAAAAAACTGGACCCTAGCAAGGGAACGGGGAACGGGAAAGCAGGCCATGGAAGACTAATAGAAAAAAATAACTGAAAGGAGGCGGAAAAAAGGAAAACTCCCTAGGGAAAGGGAAGGGGGGTCGATACAATAAAGGGGAAGGAGGCACAAGGGGGGGGAGTGTTAAGCTGCGGTCTTGGGAATGACACGTTTTCATAAGCAGCGGGGAGAACTTGAAAAGTAACTTCCTTGCGGAGTCAAAGGAAACGGGGGGAATACACGAAAGTCGCAGAATTGAAAGACTGAGGAAGAGTAGTCAAGAAGAAAACACGAGTGGGGTCGCCCAACCCCAGAAACGGAAAACTCGCCTGCCAAAAGTCTCCAGAAGAAAAAGATGTAAGAAGAAAAGCAGAAAAAAAAAGGGGAGAAGAAAAAAACACGGATATGAGCAAAACCAGAAAGGGGGGGAAACCCTATCCGCCAAGAAAAGGGGATAGTACGGGGGGGGGAGGGTGGGCAGAATTGGAACTGGGGTGGTGGGGCGGCCAGGAAATTTAAAGAACGAACAAGTAAAGGGTGTGGGGGGCCAAATAGACCTAGCCAAGGAACCCCGGGGGAATCAAACGGACAATACCGGACAAGAAGGGGGGCTGGTAAAAAGGACACTTCGAGAAAAAAGGGAGACGCCGTGGCACAAGCCCTTGACTGGGCCACACTGGAAAGAAAGCTACCAAACAGTGAAGGGCTGACCAGTACCCTAAATCCAGGGGATGGAAAAAAGGATGTACATTCTCAATCAGTGGAGGAAAAATACTTATTACTCCTGTTTTGGGGGAAAGAAGGATGGCCTGATGAAAAAAAGGGGGGGGGGTGGGGTGCCGAAAAGTCTCCAAGCCAAAACACCCAGGGTTGAAAAAGGGGATTTCATTCTGGAAATAATCAGGGGGGGTGAGGCTGCAAGAAAAAAAAAAAATTTGGGTTTGGGGGGGTGTGGGGTGAGGTGGCAGGGGAGGCTGCTATCTAAAGCCAAAAAAAACGGTGCGGACAGAGAAATCTCGGGGGGGGGAATTAGGGGAAGTAAGGAAAAATGGCGTCGGTAACAAACAGTACCAGAAAAGGGGGGCCAAACTTGGGGAAAAAGAGGGGAAGCTCAGGTCCCCCCAGAATATGAGGCCCAACCACGAACTGAACGCCGGGCCTTGGAAAAAGCGCAGCCGGGGGAAGGAAAAGAAGAAGAAAAGGTACAAAGTTGCGTAAAAGGACAACACGGGGGGGCTTAAGGGGAAAGGAGACTCGGGTCAAAGGGGAGGGGGGGGGAAGCGTACAGTCTCCCCGGCTAGCTAAGGGGGAATGAAGGGGGATGTACCCCGGGGGGGGGGGAGGAAACGCGTCTGCACCTGGAAAAGCGGTGTTGACAGGGGACACGGCTGCAGTACGAAGGAGATGACAAAAATTTAATGCCGAAATAAAGGTAAAAAAAGGGGGGGGGGGGGAGGGTCACGACCCGAAACCAGGTGGAAAAAACCATATGGGGTCGGGGAAAAAAAAAAACCATAAGACGTCGACGTAGTTTTAGGGACTGAAGAGTGTATAACTAAAAAAATAAAACTCAAGAACAAATTGTGCTAGTCCGAATGGAAGGTCAAAAAAGGGGGGGGTATTGGATGTGCGTCGGAAAGTCGGAAAAAACATCAAAGTCTCCGAAAATAGGCTTAAATTGGGAAGGCGGGCAAGGGGGGTCAAGTGCTCCAACGGAGAAAGTGCAACCTAGAAGGGCGCCGGGGAAAGCACGGAGGGAAAAAGAAAGGGGGAGGGGGAATGGTAGTCACCATCCCAATGTTAAATGGGGTACGGGGCCCAAAATCCCAAAAAACTGACACTCGGAGAAAATTTGGGGAAGGGAAATTTCTAAAGGGGAGGGGCCCCATCGACCGGGGAATTGTCGCGGGGGGGAAGGATGGTCAAGGGGGGAAGCGGGAACGCCAGGGGGAGGGGGGAGATAGAGGGGGGGGGGGGGAGTCCGGAGGGGGCCGTTGTTTCACTGTGCGTAACAAAAAAAAAAGGGTGCCGGGCTGGTTTGGGGGGGGTTGCCACTGGAATGGAAAAGTGCACGGCCAAAAAATTGGGCAGGGGGGGGGTGAAACAGGGGGAAGCACTTACTAGACGAGGAACGAAATTGAGGGGGACTTCGGGGGAGCAAACCCTGGGTGGAAGGTAACGGGGTCCCAGAATTCACCCGAGCAGTCCTGCAGGGCAAACAGAGGAGGCCAAAAAACCAGGGCAAGCTAACCGGGGATGGGGGGAGGAGGACAAGGGAGTATGTGGTTTTACGGTGGGGGACGAAATAGCTTCGATACGGGGAAAAAAAAAAATTGCATCAAGAAGGGTCTTCACAACGTTCCCGGGTTAAAAAGGACTGCATGAAAAAGAACAAAAAGGTTGAACGGGGAATTTAAGGGTTCGATCGGGGGAAAATTCAAATTCTAGGGTGAAGGGGAGGGGGAGAGCGGAAAAATGTCCGGTCTACTTGCAGGGAAACACCGCAAAAGTACGGAAAGAGGCAACTTCAAACAAAAAACACAAATCGGCTTGGAGGGGTGTGGAAACGACAAGAAGGGGGGCCAAGAGGCCAAAACAATCAAAAGAGGGGACTTCACGGAAAGGAGCATCTCAAACAGGTGAGCCATGCAGCTTGGAACCAAGGGTGAACCGAAGAAAGACCGAAAAAAACGCTCCTGCAGCTTAGAAAAAGAAAAAAAATGTTGGGGGGAAGTCGACCAGGGGGGGGGAGAAAGACGCATGACTTAAGAAGTGAAGGGGGAGGGCAAAATATTCAACTTGGAACAGGGGAATACCGAAGGTAACCCCAAAAAACGTGCGGAAAAAAACCCCTGTTCCGTCGTCGGACCAAAGTTGATCAGGGGGAACGTTGCCTCCAGCCGTTGGATTGACCGCCCCCAGAGGAAAGGGGGGGTTATTCGCAAAACGCGCCGGGGGGGGGCGCCGGAACCCAAAAATAATTGGGTCGAGTCTTTGAAGGTTCCAGGAAAAAGCCCTCAAAAAATTTGGACAAAAAAAAAAAAGGGGGGAACACCAAACATGAAATCGTCATTAAAAAAGAAGCTATAAATAGCAGTTTTGGGGGAAGGGAAGAGTTTGATTTGAAGTCCTAAAAGCAAATTCAGGGTGCATGCGCCCGGACACCCCCCCACAAAAAAAAAAAAAAAAACCGGACAAGGAGTTGGGGAAAAAAATAAAACTTGGGGTTGAAAAGGGAATGACCCTCAAGCGACCGGGGGTTCACCTGCCATGCGCAAAAAAATAAAATAAAAAAGGAACAGGGCCCAGGGGGGAACAAAAACAAAAGCTTGGGGACGCCCATGGAGCCGGTACTATAAAAAAAGGGGACAGAGAGGCGAAAAGGGTGGGGAAAAAAATACTAGAAACTGAGCATTAGGAAAGGGCATGTCAATCGTATGGGGGGGAAGAGGCAGGGAGATGTCAAAAAAGGGGACGGCGGAAACGTGCGAGGTGATGCACGACACAAACAAAAAAAAAACGGGGGATTGTTCGGGAGGGGGGATCGACAAAACGATGTGGGAACGCTAACAAAAGAAGAAAAAAGGGGACACAAAGAAGAGCAAAGAAAAAGACAAGGGGGCAAAAAGTTTTCGAGGGCAACAAGTGGTGGGGGGGGGGTGGGGGGGGGTCAGGTTCAGCTCCTCTTGACCGACCTCGGAATCGGACTTCGCTCTCTAATGGGGGGAGTTGGCTCAGCCATAACCGTACTAGAGGTTACTACACCGGGGAGGGGAAAAACGATCAATATGGGGGGAAAATTTCCCGAGAGTTTGAAGGGAAGAACAGAGGGAGATCCGGGGGGAAACTTGAAAAGCCGGAATGGCCACTAAAAAAAGCAACGAGGGGAATCCAAACGCGGGGAGGGGAACCGGAGGCTCGACAAAAAACCCCCCTAAGCCAGTCGGAAAGAAAGTTTTGGATATGAAAACAAAGAAAGACCGGTGTGGAGGGGTCACCTCGTTGAAACCAGGGAAAAAAAAAAAGTGAATTCCTGAAGGCCTCGTGTGGGACTGGTAGAAAAAGATATGGCGCACACCTCACCGAAAATATTGACAATTCACTGGGGGGTAAAACAAAAAGAAAGGCTAAGGAGATGGATGTGCCTTTGAACAAGATCATCGGTAAAAAAGTTTATACATGGTTCGGGGGGAAATAAGTAAAACAGATTGTCGCACGGGACTCAGGAGCGGTGGAACATTCATAGGGAAAGAGATAAAAGGGGGGAAAAGCTTGAGGTTGTGGAAAAACAAGAAAAAAGGAAAGGGATACTTGAAGGTGTATGGGAACTGGGGTATGGGGGGAAAGAAGGAGAGAAAGAAAAACAAAGCTTACCAGTGTTCGAAGCAGGGGGGAAGTTTCACTCGGTAAGGGGGGGGAAAGACTAACCTTATTCAGGGTACAAACCGTCAAAACAATAAAGAAACTCAGTAGGGGAAAAAAAAAAGGAAAAAAGAGGAGCATAGGAAAATTTGGGGGTTTTTCAAAAAGTTATTATCAGGAAAATGTCAACGGTGGGGAGTGGGGTTAGAAAGAGACGAGGGTGGGAAAAATTTGGGGTTTAAAAAATCCGCGGTGGTGAGGGCAAGGTGCACGTGGGCCCATGTTCTGACTAGCCAATGGTGCCTAAAAAACGTCACTCAACGCAATAAAAAAAAACCGTATTGGGACTGGTGGACGGTGGAACGATCTTGTCAAGAAGTTTAAATCATCTACGTGGATCTCAGGCGCCACAACAACAATGGGGGGGGGGAAGTAGTATAACTGGGCAAAAAGGTCCAAAAATCATTTGGTGAAATTCAAGAAAAAAAAGAAAATGGTCCAGTCACACCCGGCAAGTGAAAAAAATCGTAATGGGGTGGGGGAAGAAAAAAGTCCAGTAAAACAAAAAAGAGGGCTACAATTCCAAACGCCGACCACGCCTGGGGGAATTCTCCAAAATTCGAAAATCACAACATTTGGAAGATGGGAAAAAAAGTTTGAAAAAAGTTTTCTAGTCCGCTCAAAAAGACAGGATCCCCTAGAAAGGACCGAAAAAAACGTTTCATGGGGGGAAAAAAGTAGGGAACTGACCTCCGGTGGTTGAGACTAGAAAAGGGGGGGTTAAAAGACCGCTTCGACCGGGGAAGAAACGGTCGTCTCACAATACCCAGTGAAAAAAGAAGTAAAGAAGAACATTGCGGGTTAAAAAAGAAAGATCACCTTTGAAAAAAGCATCCGGAACTATACAGGGATCCGGCCGGGCCCGTCGTAACAGACGGGGGGCTGGGTGTGGGAAAAGGTAGCAAACCCGAGAGATAAACGACAAGGCCTCTGCGAGGGGCAAAAAAAAAATTACAAAAAAAAAACACCTCTATGGGGGGGAAGGAAAGGGGAAAGGGTTCCAAAACCGTCTGAAGGACGCAGATTTACAAAAAAAGAGCTGCCAACCAAATTGATCGGGGTGGGTGGGGGGGGGGCCTTGGGTCCGGGAGAAACCAAAAGAAGAGGGGTTTTAAAAAAGTTTCAAAAAAAGGCGTTGGGGTTGGCGATACGAAAAGGGGAAAAATACAAATTTTACGAGGGGGGGAAGCCCCGTCACGGGGTGGGCCTTTCGTAAAAAGAAACCGGGGGGCGCAGAAAAAAGTCAAAAAAAACGACACGATTGATTGGGGCGGGAAATATTGACCGGATTCTTCCGGGGGGGGCAGCCAACCAGAGGGAGTGGGGAAGGACGCTGAAGAGGTGCAGGGGGGAAAAAAAAAATACATCCCCAAAAAGCAACGATCGAAAGCCCGTGCATAAAGGTCTTCCGGGAAAAGCTTATTCGACAGCTGCTTTGAGGCCTCCAAAATCGTTTTGGGGCAAACAAAGCCCCCAAACGGCAAAAACTGTGTAAAGATTACACAGATAAAAAAAGTTACAAAAGGAAACAAGGGAAGCCTGCCCACACGGTAAACAAAAACTAAAAGATTGGGAAAAAAAATGCGAAAGCTAGACGAGATCCAAAAGGATTGCACACGGGGAAAAAATTCGCTCAAAACAAAGGGGATCGGGGGTGGGGTGTTTCGAACAGGGGGTTACACAGCGGGAATGTGGGCGGGAAAAATTGTCACCAGGGGAAAGGAAAAAAAAGTTAAAACTCGGATTCTAGGGCAAGGCAGGAAGGGGGGGACCGCGTTGACCGGCCCCGAAACCTTGTAACCCAATGGTGGAAAAAAGGTTTTACCACTGGGGGGAAAGGAGAAGCATTCAACAGTAGTGGACTATAAGAAAGAAAGGCCAAATATATAAAGGGGGAAGCAAGAAAAAACTCATTTGGGGCAATAAAAGGGCTTGACAAAAAAAAAAAAAAAAAAGAACACGTAAAATTTGGGGTGACGCCGAGAATAATTTGTTGAAAAAAAAAGAAAAGGCGGAATTAAAGGGAAAGGAAGGAACGACAGGGAAGCGAGGGGGGGGGAACCTGGGAATTCAAAATGCTAGGACTCCAAGATATTGACGAGGGCCAAACGGTCGATGGGGAACACGTAAATGGAGTACTAAACAGGAGCTGGAATCCGAGGGTAGGGTTCTCACGTGGGGGGGGGGAAAATAAAGCAGCCCAGGGGGGGTGGGACTAGCGGATGGCTACTGAATACAGACGGGAAAAGTACTCGGGGGGGAGTAATTGTCGTAAAATGGGGTGAGTTCGGTCCGACTTGGGGGGGTTTGTCAGGATTGGGGGAGGAAAGAGCATGAAAATTAAAAACCTTCAAACAAAAAAAATTAAAGAGAATTTGAATGGGAAATTTTTTCAATGGCAACAAACACGGATGTAAGAAGGGGCGAAAGACCTTTCAAAAAAAGAGACGGCCGGCAACGGGAAACCGTCGAAAGAGGCGTTGAAACGAAAACTATGCGCCAACAGAAATTGAGACCTCAACGGGTAAAAGAAAACGTAGTTAGGGGGGCAAAGACTCGGTGTGCCCTGCCGACGAAACGGGCAACGAATTCAAAAAAGGGGGAACTGAACACAAATGGTGGCTTAAGCTCCTCAACCTAATAAAGTAAAACCAAAAAAAAGGGCGCGAATCCCATGGAAGGCAAGCACTCTACAAAAAAACTGCCCAAGGGTTGGAACAGCAACAATCAGCCAAGGGGGCAAAAACAAAAAAGGGAAAGGGCGAGTTACGAAAAAAGAAACCCGGTCGTCCCGCATACTCACTCAAACGTGCAGAGGGCGGAAGAGACCCTGTAAAACAAAAGGGAAAAAAGGGTCCCAGACGCTAGAAAGGAAAAGAGACCACTCAGGTAAATGCCAACGAAACAGAGGGAGAGAGGGGCCGGGGGGATTGCGAGCCCCTGAACCAAGACAAAGGGTGAAGAAACAATCGAAGGACGACCGACGTCTAAAAAGATCGGGGAACACGTCAAACTCGGGGGGGGGGGCAAACTCCTTGGCCCATGTGCAGAAACTGCCCGCCAAAAGCCGCCTAGGGGAGGGGTTCCAGAGGGAAAAGGACAAGCCCCTACCGGAAACCCCCAAAACAGGGGGGGGTGGCCATAAAAGGATACCAGCCGCGCAGATCCTCCTGGCAGGTGAAGGTAACGGGAACCCACCCCTGATCCCCGAACTCTGGAAAAAAGCGTACCC
>Ga0179593_1574379_pt1:0-10000 | contig 19619 bp, 19 predicted proteins | sample CZODoug2_1_08_16_FD_185931 | JGI IMG/M metagenome (GOLD analysis project Ga0179593, IMG submission 185931) | Vadose zone soil fungal communities from Angelo Coast Range Reserve, California, USA - CZODoug2_1_08_16fungal (PacBio error correction) | ecosystem: Environmental > Terrestrial >...
GAACCCTGGGAAAATCAGGGGTTTACTCGGGACGAAACGAGGGTGTTTGGAGGGTTCATTCCGAGGGGGAAAGAAGGAAATGCAGAAAAAAAAAAAAGAACCAAAACCGGGAAAGAAGGGGTGGCAGGCGGGGTGGAGCCATGTACACATGAAAGGAAAGGGGGTAAACCAGAAAAGAAAGGAGGAGAGGGCTCCCAACCGCTGAGAGGGGGGCCGAAGGAAGATCAATCCCTTTGGTCCCCAAAAGAAACGGTAGAGAGAGAATCAGGCCTGTGTGGCGTTGGGAGACGACCACAACCGGAGAGGAAACACTTAAAAAAATACGTAACGAAAGAGGGTTAGGCCCAAATATCTGGGAGCGGTCAGGTGAAATCGACGTAAAAAAAAGTTAGATTCAATGCAAAGGGGGACAGCAAAAGAAAATTTGGAGAAAATAATCCAAAAAAACAAAAGGAGCGTCAGTTGTTGGCCTGATCGAAAAAATGTTAACATGGAATCAGGGGGTGCAGGAAAGCAACCACGACGTCAAAGTAGTAAGAGGAAATAATAGTTTGACAATGAAGACGATGTTATGGATAGTGTCAGGATGCAATAGGAAGATATCCAAGCATAGAAGTATTCACGGGGAAGGGGTCAGGAAACAGGAACAAAAAGATCGGGTGGTAAGGAGAAGGTGGGAATGCTTAATATCAAGTCAAGCCCAAGGAGGACTGTTCGAGAGGACTTGGATGAAGAGCCTTGCTACGTCTGACTGGCCCGGGTTTCTTTTGGGGGCTTCTATTGCAGCACTGATGTGGGGAGGGGTAAGGGTGCGCGAAAATTAGGGGGGACAGAAGAAAAAAATAATAATTGATGTCCAACTCACGAAAAGATTCAGCAAAAAACAGTTGAAGTGGCGGGAATACCCTAGTGGGTGCGTAAAGAACGGGGACACAAAAGGAAAGAAAGTATGGGGCCGTGGGGCTCTGGGAATTAAAAAAAGATAAAAAAAATCGAGTTTCATAGGAATGGAAAAGAAATGACGAAAAGGGAATCCTAACGCTTAACCACAACGAGGGTATCAAAAAGGTCAAACACCAGGGGGAACGGTTGAAAAAGACGTCCTTGAATAAGCGAAAGAAGGGACAGAAAGAAAACGTGAAAGGGGGCAGAAGAAATAATCAAGTTATCAGGTTGAACAAAAGGTAAAAGAATTTGGGGTCACAGACCCACAAAGGTGCAAAACCCTTGAATTGAGCAGGAAAACGAATCGCAGAGACAGATAGAGGCAAAAAAGAAGTGGGGGGCGTCAAAATGGAATGTGCTTTGGGGAGGAAATGACTTAATGTCGTGGAAAAAATTACAACAATTTGGGGACAAATCAAATCAAATTGGGAATACGAACTGGTCACAACCAAATGATAAAAAACGCAAAGAGGGGGGGAAGACGTCGCGTAACATGGTACCGTAAGGAACGACAAAAAGACGCATATGTCTTCCACGACGATTAACGCGAACGCAGCGGTTATTGTACCAGAATCCTTCTTTTTTTCAGGAAGAATCGCTTAGAGTCAGGGTACGCCGGTTACAAAAACAGTAAGATGTGACAACGAGGCACCCCGGAGGATATGCTCGGAACGATTCATGAGCGTTTTTTTTTTTAGTTGGGGGGGGGGAGCGCAGAATTAAAAGAATGGAAGAGGGTGGTTTTGGTGCGGAAAAGAAAAGGCGAGAAATCGTGGGTATTAGGATTAAACACGGGGGCCCCTCCGAGCACTCTCCCCCTACCTCAGCGAACCGGATAAAATTGCATGACAACCTGTCGGAAACAGCGACCGCCCACAATAGGGGGGGGGAACAAAATGTAAACGGAAGGAGACCCGACTCCATTAAAAAAAAAAGAAAGAACGGTCGCCGGAAAACAAGGAGGAACGGTTTCAAGAAATCGACAAAATGTTGGGAGCCCGGAAATCCGAACTCATTGTTTCCAACCGTTTCACGGTTAGATCGAAAAACTACCAGAAAAAAGGATGTCTACAACGATTGGACTCGAGTGGAGAAGAAGAGGTGTGCCTTACTTTCTAACGGTAGAGCTGGTAGGAACAAGCAGATATCAATTGTTGGCTCCAAATCAATAAAGAAATATGTAACTAAATGGGGTAAAGAGGAGTAACGGAATGGTTTTTCATGTATTGAGAATAATAGGAAAGATCTCCGCCCTGACCTTCATCTGGGGAAAAAGAACGTAACCAATGAGTATGACCCCCAAGGAGTGTAGGAAAAAAGTCTACCACGGCGATTGGAACTTGTGAAAAGCAAAAATAGCCGCCAATGCCTTAGTCAATCACAGTTTAAAAAATGGCGAGAACAAGAATCCTAGGATACGACAGAACACGAAAGAAAGCAACTACGGGGGAGGAGTTACTCGCAAAATTATCGAGGGCTAAGGAAGGAATAAGCGGAGCTATCTTTAACACACAAATGGGAATGACTTCCAAACAAACGAAACAAAAACCGAACTCACCTTAGTCAACGAATAAGGAAGTCACATGGCTGACAGGAAGAAAAAAAAAGGATAAAAGGGCAACTAACCAGAGAAACGAATGGGACCGTACAAGGGGGGGTAAGGCAACAAAACTGGAAAAGAAAACTTCAAATTAAGCAGGCAATTCCTTTCCTTTGACTCAAGAATACCAGTGTGGGGGGCAAGAATCCTGGTAAATCGTATTCCTCAATCTGCTTCCTCGGGGCCGAAAGGGCTAGACAGACCCGCTGTAGATAAAGTTGGCTGAAACCAAAACAAAAGCCACCATACTGAAGGTCAGTAAGAGATGGAGCTTGGACCCAGGCAAAATAGTAATTCAGCCCACAAACGTAAAGGAAAGTAACAGGAAGAAGATACTAACACTAGATTTTGGCCCACAAGAGCTGGTGGGAATCAGACCCGTGAAACACAAGGGGTTCGATGGGTTGGGCATAGGGAAAGAAATGATCGAGAAAAAAAAAAAAAAGATGGGTGTGGCACCCAAGCGGGGATTTCCAAGCAAAAACGGGGGCAGGAAAATCAAGTCACTGAAGCAGAAAGAAAAGCCAGCTTAGGAAAAAGCCAAGGTTTTACAAATGGACGTTCGTCAAAAAACTCTGGGAGGTAGACAAGGTCATTAATAACAGAATCAAAAAAAATCATTCCAATCATCGGGGGGAAAGGGGATCGGGAGGGACACAAAAAATCAGGGTGGGGATATCAGAAAAAACCTCCAGGTAAAGCGGACAAGCCCAAAAATGAAAAGACGACCCGTCTGCACTCTACAGAACTTCCCATCGAGGGAGGTAGGAAGGGTGGAATTGGCGTGGGAATGGAGGGCTTGGCCCCAGGTGACGCAGCACAACGTGAGAAACCGTGAGTAACGGCGAATATGTATTTCGGCAGAGGAAATGCAAACCGAGGACCAAAAAGAATCCACCCGATACCAGAAGATAAAAAAGCGAACAGACCGACCAATTAAGGAGATACGCGATGATAAGTTTTAAGTCCCCGCCCAGGCAGAAATAATAATTGAAATTAGAAGAAGACCGAGAAGCAAACTAGATTCTGACAATTACAGAGAAATAGGTAAAAGGAGGGTTGTTAGCAAGAGGGGAAAATGGGTGTAGGAGTCGTGGCTGGCGTCTCCTTTCGTACAAGAATGAGCGGAATGAGTGACAAAAGGGCAAGTAGTTGGAGGCACCGGGTCTCTTACTCCAAAATTAGGAGTGAAAAGGAAAAAAAAAATCTAAGTAGGAGCTAATAAAAGAAGGGCAATTGTGGTCCACCGCATAGGAAGCGCTATAAACGGACAACCCATGGGAAGTTCCCGAGGTAAAAGGCAGGAAAAAGATGAACAAAGCTAGGGCAATTCGCAGGTGCACGAGGGACAAAAGTTACTTCATGGGGGGCAGGGGGAAATGGGGCGGTAACGATCCAAAAATGCAGGGCTCCCTAAAGCCGGGGGGGGGGAAGAACGTTAAGGCACTTTTACCCCTAGGGGGGATGGGGAAAGAGGCTCAGAAAACAGAAGCTATCTTTGAGATTCACAACGAAGTGCCAGAAATTCTACCTGGAAAAGGAACAGCGGAACTCGGGGATAAAAAAGCAACATATTCGCCCGGGGCAGCGAGGAACAAACTCAGGTGGAATGGAGGGCCACCAGTGCAATATAGGTCGACTTTCATTGGCCCGGGGGAGGGGGAAGGGCAATTTAGGTAGAGGCTCGCCAAAAAGGGGTTTACAAAAAAGCACTGTCCAGGTAACGCAGTAAGTCATATATAATCGATAGATCGAGATACGAGGAGAAAAAAGTGACTGTGAATGTTTCAAAGGGAAGATGAAGGGACGTGCATTCCATAGGGCTTTAACTCGGAAAGATTGGTCAGGCCTAGTAAGTGGGGACTTGAGGGGATATACAACCAGCTCGTACAAAAATGTTCACAAATAAACGGCAGTTTCATACAGATCAACCTAACAACGGGACCGCAACATTAATGTGTCTAACGGGAGATAAACACTTTAATGTACAAACAACCCATCGGAGTAGTTTCGGCGCATTCTTTGAAAGTGGGGTTGGAAGTTAAGGGGGTAGTGAACAGCAAAACTTGGGGGGGAGACCATCTATTACAAGACGATGGTAAAAAGCACAATGCGCAGAGGGGGAACGACTGTACTTGTGAGCCGGCAAGGGACGATCTGTAAAGCCAAGAGAAAAGAGGTGCCACTGCTCGGGGGGAAACCATCCCCCTTTACGGAAAGAGTCACATCGTAAACGATCCCACTTGGGGGGGGAATGGGAGTAGGAAAATCTGAGGGTCCAGGAAGGTTAGTCATGCCTTAATTGGGGGGGGATGGTTGCGGGCACACACAGGCAAGTGGGAGATGCGGGGGAGAAGCGGAAAAAGGCGCGGGAAGGGACTAGGTGAGAAAAATAGGATGGTGTCCGGTCTGCAGCCAGCGAAAAAAGAAAAAGGGGCGGAGGACCGTCCCGCGGAGAATGGGTAAGTCGCAATAAAAAGAGTCGAAAGGGATAGGGGGGAAAAAGAATGCAGACAGGGAAAGCGTATATCTTGTTTTGACTTGCCAAGAACGAAAGGAAGGGTGCAAAGGGGGGTTAGTAAAAGAGGGGGATAGTGGGCGATGGGCTGGCCAGCAAATTTAAGAAAGGGGAAAAAAATAGAGGGGGAGGAGGACAAGGAGGACACACACTCACGAAAAGTGAAAAAAAAAAAATAAGGAAGCCCAGCTAAATACGTCCAATAGGCTAGGATTGGAAAATGTCAAAACCTTTTGAGACAGACGAGGGCTCCCCGCTATCAAGCCTGATACCAGGGGTAAAAAAAACCGCCGTACGTACCACACGCTAAAGTTGACATATCATTGGGTGGCAACGCCTGGGGGAGGAAAAAGTTTACTACGCTTGCTAAACATTAAAAGCAAAGGGACACCCTCCCTCTCTTGCACCGTTTGCAAACTACATGGGGTTTCCAACGGGTAATTGTCTTTTTTTTTTTTGGTCATCCTAAGAAAAGACAGGCAGAAGGGGCATCCAAAACCACTAGAAATCCCTTGTAGCAACATGTGTCAGCAGCGCAGGGATGGAGACTTCAGGGGTTTGGTGCAAGATGTCAATGAGGAGGGTTGGGGGTGTGGCTTAATCCGGGGCTCGGGGGGGCCTAGGTGACGGGGTTCACGAATAAAAACTCGCACTCAAAAACCACAAGGCTGGCAGAGAACACGCCGGATGAAAGGCCTGAGCGACACGCGCGGATTGCCATTAATCATAATTTAGCCGTTTGTACCGGGTTGGGGAAGAAACACGCCAGCATATTGACGAGGGGAAACAATCAACCAAAGCAGGAATTGGGGCCGTTCAAACCAACAAGGGGGGGGGTTGAGAAAAACAATGTCGGGGAGGGGGGTAAAATTTGGGGGTTGTGAACTGCAATTGACTGTAAAAAACAGGTCGAACAAAGGCAATTCAAGGGGGGGGGGGAAATGATAGGGGACAAGTGAATTGAGTAAAGCAAATTGGTATAGTCAACAATAGGGTACCAAGGCGGAGGAATAAGAAAAAAAGACGCATCAGTGAAGAAGACACGCCCTGCCAGTTGTGCATCAAAACAAGAACTTGCTGGGAGGAAGTAAGAAAAACGAACAAGGTAATATATACATCTTAAGAAAGGGAACTCGATATATTTGCCCACGGGAAAGGGACTCCTTAAAAACAAAAAAGATAAAACAAGTCTCACTGGTCAGGCCGGGGTCAGGGTGGGGGGGGAAATGGTGACTGGTTGTGTTCGGACCCGGGTAAGTAAACGGAATTTGTAATGCAACTGAAAGCAGCAACGAGGGGAGGTTTGGTTAGACCTGAATTAAGAGCTGGACAACGGGAAAAAAAGCCGGTGGGCGCTCAAATGACAATTAAAATAGCAAGGAGAAAGCAAAAGGGGAAAACAGGGGGTGCCGATCGGGAAAAAGTTTCCTGGAGTGAGAAATTTCGTGTAATGCACAAGACGGTCTAAACACGATAAGACAACTCGTTGGCTAGGACAGGAGCTTAAAAAAGGAGGTAAAGAATGCGACCCAGGGCTTCACGCACGAACGACGGAGAGAGTAACTACGCAAGAAAACCCAAACCCGAAAACGAAAAGAAGGTGTAATGATGGCCCGACGTCGAGAAAAATCACTCATGTCCGCTCTAGTCAGAACAAACTGGGGGGGCAGGAAAGTCGATGAATAGTATTAGAGCCTGGGAACACGGACGTCGATAGAGTCGGGGGAAAGGCAGGGTTGGAGAGTGCGGAGATAAGGGAATGGGGGGAGTAGAGAAAAGGGTTTGCGCTCACACCGCTCTTGGTGGATGTGCTTTTTCCAAGGGAAGGCCAGAAAGAAAAAAAACGGACAATGGAAATGGTGACATTCATCAAGAAAGCGCACCCGCCCTCCACTACAATCTCGCCCACGATAAGGGGGGGGGGACCCTGATAAAGTCTTGGGACTTGGTAAAAGCTGGGCTAGAAAAACCCACGACGAGCAATGGAAGATGCGGGACGGGGGAAGGGGGAGGATGCTACCCGTGATAATAGGATGTGAAAAAAACTCAGACAGTTGCTCCCAATGAAAAATTGCAGCCCTTGTTCGGTCACCTCTGGGTCAAGGCGAGGTTGCCACGGTAAGCCCTTTTTGGTTTTAGAGAGGGGTATTTTGAAAAAGGAAAAGTCATGTCCGGTATAAATGGAGGGACAAAAAACCAGACGAGAAATAAAAGACAAGAGAAAAGAAGGGTCATAAAGGGACAGATGCCACACTTTGGGACGCATTTTTGGCTTTAGAGCTCAAAGTCAAAGAGTTTAAAATGGGGTGGGGGGTTGGCGAGAAAAAAGTCCGGGGGAAAGAATTCGAAAATTGGCGAACGAAAAAACTAAAACTCTAAAAAATCACTGGATGTCTTATTCAACAATTCACAACGTCGAATTACGGAGAGATCGTCCACCCAGCAAAAAAGAACGTGGAAAAAAGGAAAAGATCATGCATACAATTTGGGTCATAAAACGAGTAGGGGGCTTTCGGAATGGATGCGAGGGAAAAGGATTGAATAATTAAGGTTGGACCATGGAGAGTGAAAGGGGAGAATGGGAGGTAATCTCTGCTTCAGCAACACAGGAGAGGGAAGACTAAAATGGTGGAGGAGGTAGCCCCGTCAGAATACAAGAACAAAATATGCATGATAGGACAAACGGGCACAAAGTCCGAAACTCCATACATTCGTCAGTAGGAGAAAAGTCCAATAAAAAAGAGAAGTGAGGGCGATGCCTCAGAAGGACTCTATCTATCGTGAGGGTAGTTTATGGTTACCCGCGGAGTAGGAAAGAGAAGACTTCGGCCCCACTACGATAGAGAAGGGGTTCAGCGGAAAGTCACATTACGAGAGGGGGGTAGTCCTCAGCCCCAAACATACTGCACGAAGAAATTCAGTAGTATAGGAAGCCTTATGTAACTTCAATTTGGAAAACCACGAAGGTCAGGGCTTGAATTACAAGAGGATAGACTTAAGGAACGCGGTACAGGGTTTTTTTGTTAAGTAGAACGGGCAAGACGGTTTACCGTACATCTCTAAAACAAATACCAAACGGGGGGAAAAAATTGCAAGAAAAGGGTGAAAAAAAAAAACAGGCCCCGAAGGAACAAAACGACTCAAAAAAAAAAAACAGCCAATTGTGACCAGCGGCAATTCAGGCGGGAAGCGACCACGTCCTAGCGCGGAACTGCGGGGGTTTGGGTAAGCTAGAAGGTGCCAAAGAATAATCCAACGGGGAGAAAGGAGCAGGGAGGGACTAAAACAAAAAGATCAGGTAGCTGTTCGGTTGGGCACTAGGAAAATGGGGGAACAAGGATCCGACAACTTTCCCCGATGGGGAAACCCAAATAAAATGGGGGAAAATAACACATAGAGCTCGGGTTGACAAAAAAAAAAAAAGATCAAGGATAGGTTCACACGCAGGACCCAGGTCCAGAAATTTCAAAGGGACGGGAAGGAAAAAACCGGAATAAGGGCCGTGACGAGGTTTTATACGCCCGGATTAGAAGCGGAGGGGACCAGGGGGAGTCATCGAGAGGGAACTCGCTGACAACGAAGGCTGAGTTGGCTGGTGGAGGGGGGAATCGATTAGGACAGAAAAAGCAAATCTGACCGTGTGGAGGGCCAGGGAAGAAAAGACCATGTGCGCAAAGGGAGCGGGAGTTTAGTGCTATCAGTCAAGAGAGCCGGAGGAACGTAAGAAGGGACCGAACAGGTTCGGGCCCGCAAATAACGCATGTGGGGAAAGACACAAACCTCGACAGATCAACGGACCAATGGTGGGGGCATGGAGCTCACCGAGGGGGCGCTAAGGTTCAGCAAAAAATGAAAGCCGGGCTTTCCTTCGGCGTAGAAACATTTCGACGAAGACAGACCCTCTGCTAAAAGAATTGAAACAAGCAAAAAAGTTTAACCCCAACATGGAAGGAGGGTCTTCTCACGTTACCCCAACAGTGAAAAACAGAAAAGGGAACAAATGACGGGCGAAAGATTCGAGAAGGGTGGGTCCTAACCGCTTCTAAGCGGAACGGGGAGACTGGTGAAACTATATCATGCAGAAATTCGACGTTTAAACACCGGCATCAACCGGGGGGCGGGGCGGGTGGAGAACCAAGCACAATAGAGGGTTGATCAAATAGTGGTGACCAAGTCCTGGTAAGTGGCGTGGTTACGAAGGAATCAAAAGCCTGATAGGAGGGAAAAATTCACCAAATTTCAACTCATGTTGGCAAAGTCGGACACTGTAAGAACCTGGACCTACCTTTGAGAATAAAAAAATCCAAGCATGACTACGCGAGAATAACACCGGACGACATGAACAGAAGATTCAAGGGAACAAGGCAATGTTTCTAAAAACGTCCACTCAAGACGAAAGAAGGGGGGGGGGCAAAACCCGGTAAACATAAACCTCGACACTGGTAAAAGGAAATACCCGAGAAAATCTCAAGAGATATCGCCATGAAGCAAACTGATTAATTTACAGGTCAGTGGGGGGGCAAACTGCGAACTTGGGGGGGATTTCAAGTGCCAACGTCTACACCGGATCAGGGCAGAGAATAGATCGCAAGGTGGACGGAACAAGAAGAGATCCTTGAACGCATTGTTCATCGGGACACCGGAGAAGGGGGGATTCCCAGGGACGACGGGGACACGCACGCCTGGAAAGCATCAAAGAAGGGGGGGAGGACACCTTGGCGAAAGGGAAGATCCCCGGGAATATCGACGGCGACTGGTAAGTACCAACCCGGCACAAAGATTTTTCGGGGAACAAAAATGTTAAAATCCAAAGTTCGGGAACCCTCGAGTGTCGGGCCTTGGTAGAGGGTTGGGGGAGAGACGCGAAAATTGAAGAAAGGAGCAGGCTTTGGAAGAAGTAACAGTAAATAACCTAAGGGGGTGTACGATAGTTATGC
>Ga0179593_1574379_pt1:12500-19619 | contig 19619 bp, 19 predicted proteins | sample CZODoug2_1_08_16_FD_185931 | JGI IMG/M metagenome (GOLD analysis project Ga0179593, IMG submission 185931) | Vadose zone soil fungal communities from Angelo Coast Range Reserve, California, USA - CZODoug2_1_08_16fungal (PacBio error correction) | ecosystem: Environmental >...
TGGGGGAGGGGTTACAAAGGCTAAGATCGGGGTTGGGGGGGGGGGGAAGTGGGGGGAGTGTATGGGGAGGGGTGCGGGGGGAGGGTGGTAGGTGGAAAGGTCGGGGAGAAATGAGGGGGAGGAGAGGGGGAGGGGAGGAGCCCATGAGCCTTGCTGTAGACCAGTTGCGCTCTAACCCGTACGTTAAGAGACTAGGGGTTAACAAGAAAAAAGAAAGACCGGCTTAACCTAGCCACTACTGGATCAACGCCAGAAGCAGCCTGGGTGAATTCTACAGACTGACACCCGGTCTATGGAACTCAAAAGCAACGTGGAGAGGTCCCAAGGGAAACACACCCCCTCTTATTATTGGAGCAACCAGCCCTGGTCGAAAAAAAAATGGGGGAAGCACGTAGGGTGGTACTAGACTTGAGAACCATCAGAGAGAATGGTAACCATAATCGAAATCTCCCTACTCTTACTAAAAAAGCGGGCCAGACGCGGGGACCTACATTCAGCGAAAAAAAGGGGGGGGAAGAAATTCTAGACAACTAAAGGAGTAGTTAATTAAACTCGAAGAGGAGCACAAAGTCCACTAAGGAAGGAAAAGCTTTAAGTCCACTAAACTCCTTAGGGGGGATCGCAAAATACGACATGACAATCTTGAAAAAGGAAAGACCGCTAACACTTAAGGGAACTTGCGAGCAAATGCGGGGTACAGAGTCCTAAAACAAGAATTTGATTGGAGGTTCAGCGGGGAAAAGGCGCCAGTTCTAAGAACGTAGGGGACAACTGTTAAAGGGCAGGGGACGCAGCGAACTTGGAAAGGCGAGAAGAAAAAAAAAATAAGGAGATAAACCCAGCATAAGAAACCCCTAAAAAAGAAAAGTCTGGAGGGTGCACCTAAGGAAACACGCACAAAAGATTATTCGATATGTCAGTAGAGAGAACCACCCCACCCTCCAATAGAAGGTAGGCAGTCCACAAAAGCCCACGAAGCAAACTCGGGGCTCCAGGAGTCATGGGGGAAGTTTTTGAGAGGAAGCTTAGAGAGGAATGTTCGGGAGACGGTTTACGAGCCCAGGGCAAAAGGCTCCTGAATTAAGAGGGAATCACCGTGTGGGTTGCATCCTCATGCTATCCGAATCACGGACAAAACGATGAGGGGGGAAAGAAAAAAGAAAAAATAGGGGAATAGGAGCCAAACAGAAAAGGTTCACAGCAACCATCCTATGCATTAAGACTGGGAAGTAGATCAGCCATGAGGAGCACTACAAGCAGAACGTTCCTGGGAAGAAAAGGACGATCCGCTTAACTTGAAGGTTGGTGAGTGAAAGTTGAATCTTCACATAAGAAGGAGGAAGGTTTCCGGAACGACGAGAGTCCTAAAAAGCCCCTTCAAGCCGGTGGGTCAAGCCGCGTAAGCAACCTCTGAGGGGGAGAGGAAGACCCGGGGACTAAAAAAAGGGTCTCAGAACGGGGACTCACAGTCCAAGCAGTGCGGTTGTAACATGGAGAGAAACTCACTGAAGCGGAGCAAATCATAAGCAACCTAAAAAGAAAAGAATTGAGGAGACGAAAGTGTCAGGGTTGAAGGAACGGAAATTTCCCGTGGCTTACAATGACAAGCGAATCACCAACGAACCGGAGGGAGGGGGAAGTGCAAGGAGTTCATGAAAAAAGGCTATCTGATCGGGAATAATGAGGAGAGGACGGGAGGCCAGTTGAGTAGGGGGAAAAGGGAGAAACCTTTGTAAGGATGGCATATGTATGGTGAGAAAGGATTGTACAGAGAGAAGGGGTTGTGGAGTGGAGTGGCACCCTCCCAAAACATTTGTTGATGGGGAATCCGGGAGAGAGGGAAACCAGACCGGCCCAGAAAGGGGAGGTAAAGCCGATACGACAAACAGGGGGGAAAATCAGCCAAATGGGGAGAAGGAACGGTTTGTCTCAAAACGGATACTGTCGGGGGGTAGCACTCCACCTGTGGGGCCCAACCATATTCAGCAGAGACAAGCAAAACTCCATGCTCAGTAGGGGCCGGAAAAAGATACTGGAAGGGGGCCAAGCGGGAAAAAGCGGACCAATGAAGCGAAGGGAGGTTCCTGATCATGGAACAAGAAAAATTGGCGAAAAAAGGGACAGTCACAGGTGATGGACACCTGGGGAAAAAAATAGGGCTACAGGGAATGTCACAGGCCGTAGTCACCATCTTTTAGGGGAAGGTTTGCGCCCAATGGACCGGTTCGATGTCGGGAAAAAGGGAAGGGGGAGTCGCGGCCGGAAGGAATGGTGGATGATGTTAATTCAGAGACCCTAAGGGGCATTAACTGGCTCGCAAGGAAATTAGAGGGAGGTAAAGTGCTCTAATTTCGGACGTCGCGGTTTCACAACTACCAGGCAAATAGGGGAGTTTAACCAGCATAGAAGAATTAAAGGGTAAGGTAAAGATAAGAGGGGAAGAGAATGCCCCCTTCGTCAAAAAAAAGGTAGCAGTAGGGGAAATCAAAAGACTAAAACCAGAAAATTAAGGAATCGGGGATATTGGAAACTAGGAAAAAAGGAAGGGGGCTCTTAGGGGCATCCAGTGTTGGCGTGGTTCAAAGCCAGGAGAAAAACGTCGCCGGCAGGGACCTCGCGGGCAAAAAGGCCAAGGGTGGCAAAAAAAAAGGGGGGGGGTCGGGGAAACCTTTGTGAAAAAGTCGTTAGACTCAGCGGGCAAAAGGGGAAACAACACACTAGGAGCCTTGGGCCACGGGGAGAAAAATGGTAAGAAACTCACACGGTTTGGGGGGCGCAAGGCACCCGTCAAACGCCCTGACATACTTCGAAAACGTTCCTAGCGCGCCCGTGCGACGAATGTAGGAACAAAGAATAGTGCTTGGAAACGGGGAACTAAAAACACAAAGACGTCCGGTTTGTGGAAACGGATCCGGAACTATCCTGAGGTTGGAAAGGAAGGAAATCAAAAACGATTGAGAGCAGAAAACATGAGGAGAGGACGGGGCAAATGTCTAAATAAGGGAGCGTCGCCGGGATTTCAGGGTCCGGGGGAAAGGAAGTTTATAAGGGGGGGTAAAAACGGGTTGCTTGACCAACAATGGTACGAAGATCCGAGAATCCGGGGGTAGAACCAAAGCCCCCGCAAAATGAAAACACCCCACACCAGTCTTTGGCCGGGGTCCACCTTCGCTTGTGTCTCATGCAATTTACGTGTGAAAAAAAAAGGGGGGTGCCAAAAGGCCTTGAACGGCAATGTCTCCACGGAAATAAGGAAGGAGATGGAGGCGTGCATCGGGGGGGGGATCAACTAATGTTCAGTCGATGCTAAAAAAAGGAACACTGGTCAAGATGACAGAAACCTGAGTTTTGGGTAGATAAAAAGAAAGGGAATGAGAGCTCGACCATCAAAACTGTGATGACGGAATTAAAAAAAAGATCCGAGGGGGTGTGACCAACGAAAGGGCGAAGGCGAACTTTGGGCAAGGAAAAACGACAAACGAGGGACTCACACTGAAAACGCGTCCTTTGTAAGGGGTTCTCGTGTGGGGGGTTGGGAAAAACATAGATCGCGTAGTCGAAGGGAGTAGGGACGACGGAACGTATTTATGGGTCGAGAAGCTAAAAAAAAGGAACCGAAAAGGTGACTGCGAAGAAAAATATAAAAGCAAGGGAGGAAGCAAAGGTTGCACAGTTTTTTACCTATCATTTTGTGAGGTTGGGAGTATTAAGTTTTTCCACAGACTTGTCATCACATAGAAACTGTCGAAAAGAGTCGAAATGCGTTCCAGGCTGAAAACCAAAAAAAGAGAGAAGATCGCCCAAGACCATGGGGGTACCTTCTAACAGTCGAAAAAAAAACTGCGAGGGGACGAGAAAAACAGCCATCAAGGGCAATCCTAATAAAGAGAAAACTTAGTTCAGGTTTTTATGGTCAACGACCGGAAATCCCGAACAAAAAAAAATTCCTCGAAACCATTCAGTCCGAAACGCTGGGGGCATAAAAGATATGAAGAAGTTTTGCAGGGGTGGACAGCTTTAGAAATATAAGAAGAAACGGGCGGGTTGAAGTACCGATTACATAATTATAAAAAGGTGGGGTCTACGCTGAGACCATTGGATTTTAGCAATTGATGAAAATTAAAAGTCTGGGGGGGAGGGTGGGGAGGATCCGGTACAAACTTCAGCTCCGGGGTGCCCGACAGCAGAAAAATATTGTAGGAAAGAAAAAATTCAGTCCTTTGAAAATATGAGGCTTGCTGTGCAAAAGACAACAAAGCAACCACGAAGGCGAGGTGAGGGGGGGGAGAGAGAATCTTTCCAGACGCTGAAACCTTACCATCTTGGGCCCAGTTCCTCTGGGAAAGGGGAGATTGTCCAACGAGCCTGAAAGGGAAAGGGAAAAAATTGGGGTTTTTATCAGAGGGGAAAACATCTAAGCGCCTGAGAAACAACACCACCTGCTAGAAAGTAAACGTGCCGAAGGGGAGGCGAGGTCCCCCAATCGTTCACCCGCGGTTTGGAGTGGAAGCAATTACAACGAAAGGATCGGGGGGAGAGGTAGGGTTGGTGTGGGGGGGAAGCAGCGGCGGTGGTAAAAAAAAAGTTATTCACAATGGGCCGAAAAGCCAAATCGAACAAAGGACGAGGAGCAAAACACCTCCGGTACGAGAAGAAAGCAAAAATACCGTAACCGAAAGGAAGAGCCCCAGTAGGATGAGAAGCGCAAGCAATGAAATGGAAATGGGGTAAAAAAGAGGGGGCCAGTTTTTTGGGCAGAAATGCTAAAGCGTCAACTGATTAATAGATTAATTGTTTACTTGGGAGGCGATGGCGGAAAGCGCAATCTCATCTCCAAATAAACAAAAAACTGAAGAAAGCGGGTAAAGGGCCAATTCGCAAGAGAAGTACAATACAAAGGGGGAAAGTGGGGTAATCAGAGGAACTGACGGCATTAGAGCGAAATTATACGAGGGACGAGAGAAAAAAAGGAAGTTGTGGGGCGATCTCAGGGAGAGGAAGAAGGTGGGAGGGACCAACATTTTGGGGGGACGCTATCGTCCCTTCTAGAGGAGGCCGCCTGCCCGCAAAAGACGAAAGAGTGGTTCAAGCGTGGACCTTGTTCGCCAACATTCTAGGGGGGGTTTGGATAAAAAAAAAAAAAAAAACCCCGACAAAGGCGGCAAAAAAAAAACACGAAAAAAAAACAAAAGAAAATGATAAGGGCGAAACAAGGGACCGAAAGCCTAGGCAGGATTATCATCTGACTAAAAAAATGACCTGAGGCAGAGAGAAATATTACCTAAATTGGGAAAGGGCAGAGATTTATGCCCATGTCGGAATCGGTTGATTTCTCTCTTCGGGTTCAGGGTCCCATCAGGAGGCAAGGAAAGGAGGTTTGTATTACCTCGATAAAAACAATACCGGGCACCATGTTCCAAGGGAGAAACCACTTTGACAAGGAAAAGAAAAAACGGGACCCAACGCAGTCGCTAAAAGCCCAACCAACTCGGCAGGGAGGGGGCACTTACAAGGGGGAAGGGAGAAACCAAGTCCACTGACGAAACAGAGGAGTTGGGGGGTTGAGGGGGGGAAGCAGCTGCAAAGCCAGGATATCCAAGACTTATAACCGGTAGGTGGAGAGGGGGTCATGGCTCCAGGTTGAAACTTGTTGGCGAGGACCAAACTTGAAAGCGGGGAACATAAATTGGGGAAAAGAAGAAAAGGGAGTCGGTGTTGCGGGACGAACACTTTGGGGATAATCATGGCAAGTAAGCAGGAGTGAAAACAAAGCCCCGGACGTCATCAAAGAGAAGTTTTTCGACGCGTACCAACCGATTGACTGAATAAGAGGGAGGGCGCTTCGGGGTAAAATATGAACATCTGGGGGGATGAGTTCATGTGATAGAAGGGAACCTAAAGGCCAAGGGACGGAAAAAGGGTGAAGTAGTACTGGGGGTCGCGGGCCCAAGCGAAAGTCGAGATGCTTCATTGGGTCCCCCATGGGGGGAAACCTGACAGCCAATGCGGAATTTCATTCGAAAAAGTGAGGCAAGCTCAGCGTACAGGAGAGAATGTTGGGGATACCGAAGGAGGGCCGGGGAAAATCCGCAGTTGGGAGCAATCGCCCCTCAGATCGGAAAAACACCCCCGGGGTTCATTCGAGCCCATTCGTTAAGAGGGGGAAAAGCCAAGTCAGGGAGGGGAAGGGTTCCCTCTAAGACAGGGGAGAGAAGAACAAAACTAACCTCTTCGGATTGGACATTCATGCAACTGAAAAAGAGAAAGTGGAGCCTGACTGGACAAAACACCAACACGGGAAAATAAAGACCAAAAGGGACGGGGGCACAGTTGTTTTCAGGTATGAGACACAGAATATTAAATCTTCTTACTTGATTGTACCAGGTGGCAACGATCAGTAGGAAGCCCCATTCACTTTTCCAACTCTGCAAATACTGGGGGGGGGGCGCGGGAAGTAACAACCCGGGAAGGATCAGAAAAACTCATTTAATGGATGAAGTCAATCAAGGTGGGGTGTCAAAATTCCACTGAAGGAGGGGGGTTACGGAGAGAAACCTGAAAAAAGTTAGTTGAATACAAGGCTTCCGCCTAAAAGTTGGGGAACTTAAAAACCAAAGATGTGACGAAAAAACATGAAAACCGTCAAGGCCAAAGGAAACAAAAAAGTGCAAAAAGATTTCTCAACCAACAATGAAGCAGATAAAACACCGCAGCAGGCAAGGGGGACACAACGGACTGGTGTCGAATCGGGGTCCGACTCAACACGAAAAGAAGTGTTTTTAAAATTCAACTGTAAAAAAACAGGCAACGACAGGGAAAACGGAAGAGTCCGAGGCTTGGCTCAAATATGCGGTGGAAAAAAAGGGAACAGTCTTTATTGGGGGGGGAGGTTGTGGAGAACATTAATCTTTTGGGATTAGGGACACTTAAACAACATAAGTCCCAAGAAGGTCCCACAATCGAAGGAAAAAAAGTCAACAACCCCGCACGGAAACGGATCCAATCAAATAAGGGGAACAAAGTGGGTGTCCTCAGACGGTACGCGCGAGGGGGGAAAAGGGTGGGAGGGACTGTTTGATAGCGGGAGACTCATAACCCCTCAAAGGGTGGGAGGGAAGC
>Ga0179593_1510007_pt1 | contig 19616 bp, 16 predicted proteins | sample CZODoug2_1_08_16_FD_185931 | JGI IMG/M metagenome (GOLD analysis project Ga0179593, IMG submission 185931) | Vadose zone soil fungal communities from Angelo Coast Range Reserve, California, USA - CZODoug2_1_08_16fungal (PacBio error correction) | ecosystem: Environmental > Terrestrial > Soil >...
TTCAGAATTGAGGGATCGGAATCACGAGCTCGAAAAGCGGGATAATGTGTATAGAACGTTCCAGACTAACTCTCAGACGACGAGTCGAAACGAGGCGCCATCCCGAGAGAGATCAGTAAAAGACGGCCAGGCTCAGTAGGGAAAGAAGGATGAGATCTATTTCTCCGTCTCAGGGAAGAGGTACAGGCAAGTTGAAAACTTCCTGCGCGTGAGAGAAGACAAAACTTTCACCAGACCAGTCCCAAGGGAAACCCAAGAGGTCTACCTTGACCCACGTGTGGAAGGGCGGGGCACAACTATCTTAAAGACTTTACCTGAACGGGAATGTGGATTTTTAACCCAGCAGGGCGATCCGACCTAAAAGGATCGGACGGGGGCGTTTCAATGAAGAGGCCTTGCAAGGGGAAGGGGCGGGACTCTTCAACGAAGGAGACAGCAACATGAGGCACATGCGAAAGCTCCCTTGTTATAGATCTCAACAACAAAAAATGAAGAGAAATCCCGACTTAGCGCCTGAAAAAAGTCAAAACTGTAACGGAGCTGTCAGAATGAGAAACAAATGAACGCAGCCGGGCCCTGATCCTAAATCTGGTTGGAAAAAAAAAACTAGAAGCTGTGAGGGGAAAAGAAGCCGAAATCCAGCAAAAGTCCGAAAAAGGGAAGAGTCCGACATAATGTGTGAAAAGCCAAAGGAAACACCAGGAAGGTTAGGACAGAACGGGGTACCCGCGGCCTTCATGAGCGGCCGGAAGGACTCACGTCTCACTTCATTTCCACGAGGACTGGACCTCACTAACCCAAAGGCGGAGAAAAAAGGATCTAGGAAAGGCGTCAAGCAGTGATGGCAGAAAGGCAGAGGATATCCGTGATGTCTCACGCGACCGCTGGGATATCCGCTGGCGCCGAAAGGACGAAATAGCCGCGGGGGTCAGGCGCTGCAAAAATTCCTACCGAGACCGCACATGGAGAATCAAAGAAAAAACGGTGCACCGGACTATCGGAAAAAACATCCCATCGATTACGTATGGCCTGTCGGGAGCGCGGCGGGAGGGCCGGCAAGAGCCTCGCCTCGACGCGGCGGGAGGAGGCAACTCCTTCTTGTTGAGCCGCCGACTGGGAAAAAATAGAAGCCCAATTAGACGCTTCTTACCTAGAATGATAGCTCAAGAAGAGCAAAAAAAGAGGACCAGGAATATTTGGCAGAAGAAGACGACGGCTCCGCACGGCAGACCGCGGGCCGACCACCAGGGGGCCTCTAACACTCTTACCTCTCTGCTACGGAGGGATCGACCGGGGGGGACGGCCGAACCTGACCATACAAAGTTCGCAACAAAGCAGAGGGCCCTCAAAGTGGGTTAAATAAGCGGACATGGAAAGACGAACGACTTCTTGACTGTTGGGAAGACGCTGGGGAGGTCGCAGGCGAAGCCTGTTCAGGAAGACCTTCAAGAGAAAAACGCGGCTGGGGGGGTCCAAGTAGAGGTGAAGACGCGGTGAAAGCTCGAATTTGCAAATGTTTTTCTAGAGGGGAGCCACATGAGGATGACGCCAAGGAAGTCCGCGTGGCAGATGACCTTTCGGCGCCGAACGAGCAAAAAAAAAAAAGAAAGAGGCGCGAGTCGCGTCCCTCCTCGAAAATAGCAGAAGTTCCTTTGGGAAAACACCCAACTCTATAAGGGAGCATAGAAGGGGGAGAAGGAGGGAAACTACAGAAAATGGGGCGGAAATCTCTTGTGAGGGAAGGTCTGCCTTAACGTACGAACAAAAGAAACCCTGCTAGAGTGACTGCAGACGCCGGCCACACGCATCGACGGGGCAACCGGAAAAGAGTAGAAAGCGGGGGGAAACGAACCGTTGCACTACTACCCGGAGAATTCTCCGTCGAGGGCAGAGAGGGGTCCAATCACATCGTGACGCGGGAAAGAAAAAGCAGATAAAGGGGGGAGGAAAAAATGCGGACAGTGCTATCTCTTACGGCGACAAAAAAAAAATCTGCCGGGGGAGGACTGGTGCTGACATGTCTGTAGAAGCCGGTCGGCCATGCAGCGAACGCTTAGCCCTACACTCATAGCTCAGGTCTTTTTGGGATCGACTGAAAGGGGGAGGGCTGAGGCTGACGGGAGGACGTTAGCCCAAGTCAACTCGGACAAGAAAGGGAATCTGGGCAGGAGAGGGGGAAACGCGTCGACATCTGTGAGGGCCGCTGTCTTCAGCAACGGCCGACAAAGGAGAGTCGGGCAGAGAGGAAACATCAGATCTACAACGGAAATCGCTCTGGCGCGTAAACTTGCAACCATATGAAGCGAAGACTCTCCGCTCGAGGAGGGGAAAAAAGCGTAAAAGGGGAGACATGCGGAGGATGAAAAAACGGATTCAGGGTTCCATCTGTAAAGTCGTCTCTTAGTTTAGGGGGACGAAAGAGACGGATTTCAAGACAAAAAGTCGCTACGAGCGAAGAACAATGCCGCCGATGCTGTGTGGCCTTTGAAAAAACAGGTAGAAAAGGCGAGGGCGAAATAAGCGGCGAAAGCGCTCTTTGCGGTAGAACGACAGAGGGAAAGCCCCACGCGAAAACTCGGGCACCCCTGCTACCATTGGCCCGGGGGCCAGTCAAAAAATGAAAGTCGACAAGTCAAGGTCGTGGGGAGCGATCCGGAAGAAAGGAGGGTCTAATCCCGTCGGGGAAAGACCCTTCAAGGGGTCGAAGTAAGAAAAAGGAAGGTCCACCTTGCCGAGGCGGCCTCGCGCTTCTGCCTTAGTGGATTCTAAACGAAGAGCAAGAGGCGCGAGAGAAAGGAGAAGGCAAAGTCTCTCTCAAAAAACACAAAAGGATATAGAGTGGAAAATCAAACGCGCAAAGGCGACGACGATCCAACGGAAAAGAAAGCAGCGGATAGAAGCGGGCAGTCACCATCAGAAGAAAAGGAGAGGGCGCTGAAAACGTTATGCTGCGCCAACAGATACGCGCGCGACGGAAGATGAACACCGTCGTACGTGTTGAAACCACGGAAAAGGTTAAAAAGGACCAGCATCCCTAAAGGCAGGGGAAAAAGCATCGCGCCCCGCGAGCTGGATCGGAAAAAACAGGAACCTGACCTCATCTCGGTGAAACCACACACTGAAAGGGGAAGAGGGAGCAGATCCTACTGAAACCTAAGGTGATCTAGGAGAAGACTATTCTTACGAAGAACACGCCGACCAGGACTAGAAAAAAAACTAAAACCAGACGACTCACACCCGTGCTAGGGAGGTGGTCAAGAGAAAGAAGATCCCCGAGCTGGGCCCCACCTATCTGAAACTTCTGATCGAAGGAATAGGTGCGCAGAACGAGCCAAATAATCAGGTCCGTGCGATCGAGTCTCGAAGGAAAGGAAGAGCGACCGCTGGAGGGAGAGGGGCAAAACAGCCAGCGGAAAAGCAACGAGAACAAAGGAACGACGTGCCAAGATCGCTCGAAGACTTCTGATTTGAACGAGGGCGAAAGAAGAACATAAAGAGTAGCCCATCACGAATAACATAACCACAAGAAAAGCCTATTACCAGGGCAAAAAGCACGGGCAGCCGCGAGCAGGAGAAATAAAGACGGGAACAAAAAAATACAGAGAGCTCCTAGAGGTAGAAGAGAGCCGACCTGGCGCATGGGATCTTGATAGGCAACTCGCGTTAAGGAAATAAAGGAGGAAGATACGTCAGAACAAGAAAGTCAGGGAGAAAACAAGAACAAAAATAGCTAAGCACTCTAAACTGGAAAAGATCCCTCCTAACACATTTCAGCGGGGGATAGAAATACAGAGACCGACCAAAGGCAGAACACAGCCAGAAAAAAGCATAAACCGCACTTCGAGGGGGGAGGGAACAACCGCGAGGCCGTCAAGGTCGAAGCGAACCGCAACAGCCGAACAGGAAAGATGAATCAGAGCCTGCCGGAAAAGAAGAGAGCTTCAAAAAAAAAGCGAGAAAAAGAAGAGGGGTCTTCCAGAAAACCCAATGAAAAGGCGAGAGAAATAAATTTTCAATACAGACGCAGCAGCGGACCTAGAAAATAGGTAATTGCGAACAGGAACGCGCCTGAAGGGGCAAGCAAGCGCAAAACGCCCTCAGCTTGATCATAAGGGACGCGAAGAAATCGCAGGGAAATTGCGCTGAAGACGGGCTAAAAGGCGTGTGACGGATCTCAGTAGGGTAATTCCGCTGTCGAAAACCTCCAGTCGCTGAGAGTTATCGAAGAGGTCTCAGAAATCCCTTGGAGAAAACGATCGAGGTAAGGAAGGCGCTTCTATGAAGACCATAGTCAGAAGAAAAAGCACAAGGATTTCGCCGGATTGATCTGAGTGAGGCCGCTCGCCCAGGGAAAAGTCTACCAGGTGCGCCGCGGACAGTCCCGTTTGCAACTACTGGACGTGCGAAAAAGTAGGGAGGCGATCTCCCTAGGATGATACTAGGTAGAGTCCCTCAGACGCTGCGAGGCCCTGCGCCCGCGTCACTTGAGAGAACGAACCATCCAGAAAGTGGGAATGAGAGTGGAAGTCTGGTAGACACGGCGCGCAAGAAGCAAGTGGGATGCGCGGAAGCGGTTGGTCAACAAATCTGCGAAAGCGGCAGTGATCTCAAAAAACGCCCGCGCAGTAGCGACTCGGTCAGGAACTTCATCCTCAGAGAGAAGATATCGAGGCCGTCAGGCGGCTGGATTGAAAGACGAGGACAGATAGAGGGGAAATCTCCGCGTGGTCCGGACGAGAGGTGGAAAGTGGCCTTAAGCTGTTCCCGAAAAAAAAAGTCCCGGCACAGGCCCAAACTGGAAAAAAAAAGATGTCTTCCCGTGAAAAAAGTGGAATGGGCGGCGACAAAACAATCCTCCGTAAGAGAGGGGTTTGCAGGAAAAGGTGGCACTTCCCCCCCCAGGAGGAGAATTAGACCAACTGAGGAGGGGGCTTTGAAAAACTACTGGCGGAATAAGTGACAAAAGGAAAAAAATTCGGACCCCTCTGGAAACTCTAAATCTCTGAGGAAAGAGTCGATTAGACATGATCCTGAGGAGAAGGAAGAATCTCGCACAACAACAAAAGTGAGAAAAAAAAAAGAAAGAGAAACATCCGCGCCGGCCCTTACCAAAAGAGAACGAGCTTTCATTCTGCTGTCCCCGTCCGGAAAACGTCTGCAAAAGGGAAAGGAAGAAAGGATTGTGTGGGGTGTGGAAACCCACACAACCCCCGCAAAAAGTAGCACTTAGCCGTCAGGCTGGTGGAAAGACAGAAAAAGGGGGGCAACCACCCGCAAGGTTAAAGGTATAAGCCAGGAGGGGGTAAAATCCCCCACCAAAAAGCATGGCACGGGAAAAGTCGGGGGTACCCCGTGGGACTTGGGCAGGAAGAAAAAAATCGGGCGGGGCCGACCACGGAGAGACCACGGCACCATCGCAACGAAAAAAAAAAAAAAAAAAAAAACACAACCACCCATCCCAAACCCCAAAAAACCCCCCCAACAAAAACACAACACCAAACACACACCAAAAAACCGCGCAGTTAGGTTCCCACAAAAGAAAATCTTACACCGATCCGTCCAATGACGACGAGCTCGGAGAGAAAAAGGCCTGTAGAGAGACACACGGTAACCAACCCCCAGGACTCTTAGCGGGGGGGGAGAGAGGAGAAAGAAAAAACCTCAGCCGCTGCTCGAAAAATAGTCGGAAAAATCACCAACCGGCGTGGTTCCGCCTGTTCGCTAAAAAAATAGTAATCTCAACGAAGAGAGGACAGGGGTGGCCAGTGACGCAATCCCCCAAGCCAAAACAAAAACAATAAAAAAAAAAAGAAGAGAAAGACTGTTAAAAGTCTAAGAGAAAAACCGCGCGAGGGGGGGAAATACTACTATCTCAAGACGGATATCGAACACTCATGGACGCAAAATCAGGGCAGTGAGGCCAAGGGTAGGAGATAACTCACGGATCATAATCCTCAAAAAGAGCCCACGCCAGAACAGAAATGCCTCAGCCCTCTCGAAGCAAAAAGCTCTAGGCAGCAAAAAATAGAACTAAGCGACCGCCAGGGATGGAAGATGAACATCGTCAGAGAAAAACTAGCACGCGTGTCGACCCGGTAGCCTAAGATGAAGCGAATTCTCAAGAGGAAAAAGACACTCGAGCTTGCCGAGCACTGGACCAAGAAAAAGTCTCGCAAGAACTGTACGGCGCAGAGCGCGTGCTGTCGGTGAACGAAGGGTAGGCTTCCGTTCTCCGACCTTCAGAATTCACGGCAAAGGACGGCTGGACGATATGTTAGCCCGGAAAAAAAAATAAAAAAGGGGACACGGGGGGGCGATGCTTTAATAAAAAAGGGGGGGCGGGCGTAGGAGGGAAGGGGGGAGCTTAATCTTTCCTCAGTCTGGAAAAGCGCCGGCGTCAGGCCGATATGCTGGACGGAGGGGACGAGGTCGCGAGTCGCTCATGAATTTAGAGGCCTGGTTCACCTGAAAAAAACCTCAGATACTGGATCATCGAAAGGGGGAAGACTATCGAGTCGGCAAAAAGACCTGGGGGGGGTCGAGAGGGGAGGGAGGGGCTCAAAAAAACGTTGGTGGAATCCGCCCCAAACGAGAAAGGAAAAGCTGCCATCGGCGGGCGCGGAAAACGGGCCAGGGCTCTCTGACGTGCAAAGAGGGAGAGGCGATCTTGGGAGCGACCGTGAAGGGGAGACATGACGAGACGTCTACCGGTTAAACCGTCTCGGCCCCCGTCTTTCAAAGCATGAAAAATTCAATCACAAAAATCAGTTCTGCAAAGGTAGAGGAGGGAGGAGTAGACCACGTCTGCAATGCCAGCATCGAGGGGAGGAGGGCTTGAAAAGAAAAAAAATCAGTGCGGGAAAGGCTGGTCCGGCGAGGAGGGGAAGGCAGATGAGGAGCTCTTGACCTACTTCACGGGGCTAAGTAAGTGGGCGAAGGAAGTAGTGGGAGAAGGATTATGAAGAAGCCGCTGGGAAGCTAGACAAAAAGTTCGCTGCGACAGGGGCGCGGTTATCTGTAGTGGGTGAGCGAGAGGATGTAGTCCCGAGAGTCAAAAATCAAGAAAAGAAAATCGAGATACTTGAGAAACGAAAAAGACGGATAGGGAAAGCGCGGACCAAGGGGAACGAAGTGGGGGCGGACTGAGGCGGCTGAACGCGAGGGGACCGCTTCTGAATTTTGGAAAAGGAGTCCCCGGAGACATGAGGCCTACAAGAAACCTCGTAGCGTTGCAGCGTCGCGGGGTACGGTTGTGGGGAAGTCTAAGTGATGAACCAAGAAAAAATCGAAACGCAGAAGACCTTGAGGGAGACAGGACGCAGCGGAGGTAGGTAAAATGTCTCACCGCGCTGGGCGGGAAGAGGAGGGTGATCATAGATCGTTGCGATCAGCGGGCGCGCAGGAAGGTAGGGACGCCACCAAACGCTGCTACGGACAAGGTGCTGGACCAAAAAAACGAAAAAGTCACAGTGGACGGGGAAAAACAATTGAAGAGGGAGAAGTCAAAACCTTCTCTCGAATAGTCTAAGCGGCCCGTCAACGAGCAAGCGGTAAGAACGAATAAGCTTCAAAAAGGGTACCGTCGAAGTGGCGCGGTCAACGATCCGGCGTAAAGAATCAAGCGCCGTCCTCGGGGTTGGGCAGAGAGGAGAGACGATATCCGAACCTACCTCTCTTACAACTCACGAAAGATAATCAAACAAAAAACGGAGGGGGAGGATATAGGCTGCAGTAGAAATGAGAGAGGACGCCGACTGCTATCGCGGATCAATAACGTCCAAAATAACACTAATGCGAACGACTTGCAGCGTGCAGAACTCAGCGCCACGAAAGGATGACCCCATGTTACTGTCTGGGTAGGCCGAGGGGAAAAGAATCGAAAGAGACGTAGACGAAGCGCGGGACCGGCCGCGACCGGTCGACCTCGGCCTGAGAAAAAAGGCCCATGTAAAGCAGGAACCCACGAAAAAGAGTAGAAACTCTTGTTTCGCCAGACGAGCAACGGCACAAGCGCAACAAACAGGAGCCCCGCGACGCCCAGAGGTACGACAGGTCACGCCAAAAAAGGAGGGAGCAGAAGGAAAGAGCAGCGGGGAGGCCGCGTCGAAGACGACACGTCCGGCTCTCAAGCCGACCAGGCACACAAAAAACATAGAACGCGCCACAAGATCATGGTGGTCAAGAGCCGAGGGAGCACGGGTCACGCGGAAAAAAACAAGAAGCGGGGCAACTGCGCGAGCGACAGTGGGAGCGCCACGCGCGAAAAGGGGGCCGAGCTGGCGGAGCCTGGGCGCGAGAAAAGGAAGAAGCCCGCACTCGTGGGAGGGAGTTGGCGCAGCCAGCAGGGACGCCCAGAATCGCGAAAAAAAACAAAGAACACGAGAGCGCCACGTCAAGAAAGAGCAAAAAAAAAAAAAAAAAAAAAAAGAGGCTTAGCAAAATCAGAGTGCTAGGACAGAAAAGACTTATCCCAAATACGAACTCGACCCCACGCTCGAGGTCGTGGGAAATACGGGCAGCGGGCATGAAAGGACGAGCCGGAAAGGGAACGGGACACTTGCGCAAAAACCGAAGAACAGCCATGGACTGGGACTTTCCGCCGGGAGGTCGAAGAAACAGAAAGAAAGGAGAAACGAGCGGGGCCAAGAAGGAAACAAGGAAAAAGGAGCCACATTAAAAGAGGGAAGGGAGAAAGCACGTCTGCTTCCCACACTAGGGAGCAAAGCGGGAAAGAGGACACTGGCCGGATAAAGCCAAAAAGAAGAGCGGATCGCCGGGCCGAAAGAGCGAAGCACCAAAGAGGGGAGACCCAAAGAGGATGGGACAACCAGAAGACATTCCCACGTCTATGAAGACCGGAAGAGAAGTTTGAGGGACATAAAAAAAAGACAGAAGAGAGGCGACGGCGACCCAACGCTCCGACAAGCGTCGGATCTAGTCAACAAAAACAAGACGATTAAAGCAGGAACTACACGGAGAAAAAAAAGAGCCATGCAGGACACATCAATAGGACCCCCAGGGTCCCTGACTGAAACAGCGGCTACGTAACCGCGTCGAGCCTTAAAGAGGCCTTAAAGTCTAAACATAAGGGAAAACAATTAAATGCCCTACAAAACGACAGCTCATCAGCACACTAACAAGATCGGTGGCGCATCAAACCTCGGAGAAAGCTGGCACATTCGCGGGACGAGGAAGAATGGCGTTGAAGGTAAAGGAGAGGCAGGCAAGAAGTTGAAGCCGCGGAGGGGAAAGCAAGAAGGATCATTCTAGATCTGCGAGGGCACGGAAAGCCCGGGTTGCCTTCAAGAATTATACTCAGGGGAGTTTACGATCTAATAGCGCTCTCTTGTGCAAACGAGCAGACGTATGGCCTGAAATGTGGCAAGCGGCGTGTGCAATCCGGACCAGAAGCTGGGAAGAGGCTCCGCGGAAAAGAAAAAATTTGAAACATAGGCGAAAACTGATCGGTCTCATTGAAATCAAGGAGGGGGAATAGGAGAGACAAACCCAATCGAAGTCTATTCTCATTTCGAGACACGCGAGGAGAGGGAAAAAAAATCCGTTAAATCCCTTCAATAGAGGGTCTCTTATATCTCTCAATCAGACACCTGAAAGGGGAAAGGCCAGCGGGTGCGATTGCGAAGCAGCGCGAACTCTTTATTGTCAGCGCCGGGAAGCCAAGCAAAATCATGACAGAGGGGGAGGAAAGTAACGGCGCAGACTCAAAGCTCGGACATATTTCTATCTTCTTTAATACGAACCGAGCTCGGTTTCGAACGGAAAGCGCGTGTGCCTAGGGAAGGGAGGGGGAAGGCACGAGTGGGAGGCAAACTCTCATGCCACCTCCCAGGCAACGGGGGAAAAAAGAAAAGCAAGTGACCTGCACGGGTTTTGACTTCTGTTCCCACGCCGGAGAGCCTTGAACACGTGGCGGGGAGGGGAGGGGTCCACCGAGAAGGTGCTGCTTTCGGGCGTCAAGTGCGGGAAGAAAAAGATGGAAGGTTAATTCAACCTCCTGGCGGCTCCGTAAAAAAGGACCTGTTACTAAATCCCTCCCAAAGAGGAAGATACCAGGAAGTTGGGGGTGCAAAAGTAGGGGAACGGACTTCTTTATCTCTCGAAAAAAACTGAATTATCAAAGACGTCCGCAGGGCTGGAAGCGAAGAACTAACTTCAGGGGAGAGAGGGTCAGGAAAACCGGGAAAGGAAAACAATGGCTCTGGGCAAGGAAAAGCGATTAGGGGGGACCCCAAAAAAAATCTTGGGGAGGAGGGGGCCGCAAACAGGGGGTTTAAAAATCCACCGGACAGCAAAAATGAATCACTGGACAGCCAAGCAGGGGTACCCAGACAAAACCAAACCAATGAGGGAAACACGGACTAGGGGGGGACCGGGAAATGCCTTTCCTTAGAGGGAGTGCGGAGGAAACACGCAACGCAAAAGACGAGGGGAATGCCAGCCGGCCAAACGCTCGAAGGAAAAAAAAAAGAGCTCGTATCCAGACGAGAAAATGGGGGGGACTACGAAGGAGCGCTATCCGCGCGGGCCAGGGAAAGAAAGTCGAAACAAGGGAGGCGGCGCGGGCCAAAACTTCGAGCTCAGAGAAAGCGCTTCCGCCTCAAGTCAAACATAAGGGGCGGCTCCGGGGAAATGAAAGGGGAGCTGATAACGGCAGCCCATCGAGACCGAATCCGGCGCAAAAGGAAAAAAAAAAAGGAAGGAATGACGAAAGCCGGAGCGCGCGGGAGATACGAGTCCAAAGCCTGCGTAAAAAGATCCCTACTCGGTGAGAAGGACGGGGGCAGAAAAAGACAGTTGCCCGCGGCGCACCGGAAGGTCTCGGCTAGGTTCCCCTCGGAAAAAGCAGCTCAAAAGTGAGAGGGGAACTCCCTCGCGGCTACAGGACCGAGTCTACACGAGGAAGAACCGAAGCTGGAAAAACGTCATATCGGCAGCAGCTGGGGGGGGGGAGGATGTGAGGAAAAATGACGAGGGAAAAAAAAAACCGGCCTCTTCTTCAAAGAAACATCGAGAAAAGTGAAAGCAAAACGGAGATGGGAAAGAGCGCTTAACACAACTGCCTCAGGTCTTGGAGACAAGAGAGTACCGTGGGGAGTAAGACGGGAGTATGCTGTTGCGGAAATAACGAAGGGCGCGGAAAAATCTGAGAGGCTGGCCGATAAAAGGGAGCCTCGGCCCACGGCCCCCTGGGGGGGAGAGGCGGTAAGAACTCTCGAAGGAAAGAGGGACGCGTCGAAGATTCTAAATCCCGAGCTATACGACGCTGCAGGGCCGGCGATTGTCGCCTTCACGCAGGGAGAGATACGGCACTCGGCCAGTTTAAACAATCAACAACCTCGATAGGCGATATGACGGGGGGGGAAAAAAGAAGAGGACTGACCCTAAAGAAAATGGGAACTGCCTGGCTTGTAAAGACACTTGGGGGGGGTTAGGCTCGTAAAACCCGACCTAGAAAAAAGCTCACGCGGGCCTCTGGTAGAAGGGAAAGAACGCAGCGCACTCTTAAAGACCGCCAGGGAGGGAGACATGACTATCTTCAAAAGGGGCCGGGGAAAAAAAGGGAATGGAACACGTGCCCGAAAATCAAAACGAGTCCCGGCTTCGAAAAAGAGACTTGACTTCGACCGCCAAGTCAAAGTTCCAAAAGACGAAGCGGACGGTACGGGATGGGTGCGCCGCAAGAAAAAAGTTCCTGGCAGGAGGTCTGGATGCAATCAGGCAGGGAGGGCTTGACGGGCCATAATTCATCGTCGACCGGGGCTGGGGGGCTCGACTCGTACGTGGGCTGGGGATACAGGATGGTGGATTGGCAAAGGACGAAAGAAAAGAGGTCTCCTGACGAGTGATCGTGTCAGTTTCTAGAGAGGACCTGGGCGGCCTCTGCGTCCGTACAAAAGATCGGGAGGAGACAGGGATCACGAGGCATAAGGCGCCGGCCCTGCGGCCATCTGGGGAAAGCCTCTTGCTGCGGACCAGACTCAAGAGGAAAACGGGCGGCCGCTCATCTCTTGTGGGCCACATTGAAAAAAAAGGGAGGAAAGGAAAGGGTACCCTGCATCTTACCACCCGCGAAAGCGGGGGAACAGCGTCGGCGGGTTAGTCGGGTTTCCCGTTTTAGGCAGGGGGGAGAGAACGACGTGGCAGCCTATAATCGCTGACGACCAAAGAGATCAGGGACAGAGAGGTAACGTGGCCAGCGCCATGGGAGGGCTTAACGTCTGCTAAAGCACTCGGGAGGACGGGCATTTCGAGTAGAGTCCCCAGAGCTCCGCATCCTTGGAAAAAGGGGGGGGCCAGGAGTTCAATGGGAAGGGGGCATAAAAGGACATATCCAGAAAGGGACTCTTCTTCTCGAAACGCCTCAGAGAAAGAGGACCTCCGTCTTTTCACTACAGAGGAAGCATCAAGAAAAACGCCAAGGAAGTGTCGCTTAACGATGACCTCGAACTTCAGAAAGAGGGAAGGAGGGGGGTGTCCGTGATCACGAGATATACCACGAGCAGAATATAAAGGAAAAGAACTCACTATCAAGGAATCAAGCAACAACAAGGGAGGAAAAAAAAAGATTGCCAGGTAGAGCCGCGCCGCCTGCTATCTCTATCTCAGAACAAAAAAAAGGAGAAAAAAAGAAGGTCTAGGAAATCCGGTCAGCTTGAGAACAAGGAGGGAAAGGGGGCGACGGATTTAACAGGCCGTGCTGCGTGACCCGACGGGGTACGTCTCCCTCCGTCGACGAAAGAGAAGAGCAGAAGGGAAGTACAGAAGGTGACGTACACCAGGATGTGACCATCATCGGGAACACTACAAAAAAAGCAGAGGGGGGGCCACTAAGCATCGGACAGAGATAATCCACGAGAAATCAGGAGTCCTAGAAACAGACGGTACGAAAAGTGGCAAAGGAAAAAGAAGAGACGTCAGGAGCCCGGAGAGGACCATTCTCAGCGTTAAACAACGAGTCCGCCGCACAAAAAGAAGGCAAGGACCAGTGAAAACGATACGAAAGCCGAAGAGACCCTCACAGTCAGGTCCAGGTAGCAAGGGGAAATCACGTCCACACTAATGAGCAGGGCGAGAAAGATCATAGACGGAAAATCACAGGAAAAAGAGGAACTCAGGAATCGATCTCCTGCCGCAGGGGCCATAGCAGCCCGTCGCGGTGTCGGAGTTTGAACACGGACCGAAATCGGAGACGGAAAAAACGAGCAATTCACCGTCGCCAAAAAGAGGCGAACTTATTGGCGTAGCTTGCCCTCTCTCTCGGCAAGAAGACGTTAACCAGAAGGAAAAAAAGAGCCCCCAGCCCCGGCGCCAACAAGGGAACTTATGGCACAGGAAAAGGGCTCCGACATCTGCATGCAAAAAAGAACAAGAAGGCGACACGCTGTCTCTCCCACCAAAGAAACAAGAAAGGGGATCCGTGACCGCATGGCGTCGACGAATCGCTAGGTAAATTTCTTTTACTGGAGTGGTGATAGTCTGCCCTTAAAAAAGGACGAGAGTCTAGCACGGAACCAGGGAGGTAGAGAATTCTCCCTCCACGGGCGGAACCACCACAGGATCTATATCACATTCTAGGAGGGAGACTGGGAGACGACAAACGAACCAGCGCGGGGGGCGATCGGGGCGAAGCCAACAAAGGAAAAACGTAGAAAGTTCGCGAAAACAGAAGTAGGTAAAACCGAAAAGTGTCCAACGGAGAGAAAAGAGAGAGGTGGGGACAGCCGGCCTAGACGAGAAGGGAGAAAAAAAAAGGAGACCAGCTGGAAAAGCGTCAAAAGGTAGACTCCGGCAGCCGCCAGAAGAGAGGAACGCTGACCAAGATCCACTTCAAATGACGTCTGTGGGAGGCAAAAGAGCCCCCACCGGCGAAACCTCGTCTCACGAGAGCAGGCGAAAGAGGGAAGCCGCCGACGTTCCTAATTCTAACCCAAAACCGAAAAACGGGAGGACAAAACAAAAGACTCTTCGAGCAGCAACCTCCATTGGTGAGGAGCCCAGAGTCTGGAATTTCACAATGGCCACGGGAGGAAGGTCGTGGGGAGGAAACCGATCTTCTTCAGCATGTCGGCCGGGAAGCGGGGGACCGGAACCCGCAGGGGCGGCGCGTCGAGAAGAAAAGAAGGGACTATCTGACCCTTGCTAAGCCCGCGGTAAGAAAGGACGCGCCGAGAGAAAGCGAGCGCAGGGCCATAAACGATCATAACGGGACCCGAGTGCCCGAGAACTCAGGCGCCATGTGCGGAAGGGAGGGGACGGGAGGAGTTCGAGCAAACTCGGCGGTAATCTCCCCTCATTATGGTAAAGGGAAGAGAAAAAAGGGGAGACGTTCTAGTCTAGGGAGTTCGCCTCAATCGTAACGACCACCGGCCGCTATGGGAAAAGTGCGCTATCGAGTAAAAAGAGCACCGGCGAAAAAGGGCCACATGGGGCGCGGAAGCGCCCAGTAAGCGGCCTGCTATAAAGAAGGGAGAACGACCCCGCGCATACAAAAGGGAAGAAGTCTCCGGAACTCGTGCTCGGGAGATCATCGGAGACTCGGAAGACGGATCTTCGGGAACGTAAGAGAGGGGAGAGAAGTGGAGCGTGGAATAGTACAGAAGTTTGAAAAAAGGGGGAAGGGAGGAGTTCAGACCCTCTAAGACCCCGCCCAAGGCCCAGTTACCAACCGCTGCGTCTCATTAGAAAAAACGGGGGGGGAGGGGCGGGGTGCCCCCAAATCTAGAAGGGAACTGAAAGGGTCGCTTGTCAACGCCTGTCGTACCGTAAACTCAAACAATTGGACGTGGGCGGGGGTACACACAAAATGAGGACTCCGTACGCGCCGTCGCGGCCGAACTAAAAGCAGGAAGTGAATTCTGATTTCGCATGAGATCTCGGAGAGGGAAGGAATTCTCAACACCAAGAGGGGAGGGAGGAAAGAAGATCCCGAAGGAACCGAACACTGTCGCCCTCAACTGAACGAGGAAGGAGAACCCGTCCAAAACCGGCACCGATAAAAACAGAGAAAGGAAGAAAGGGGATGTACACCAGGGGGGAAAAGGAACCGACCGTCCGCACCTGAGTGGCAAGGAAAAAAAAACAGGCTGCCAACCGCCCCTCCTTAAACAACCGGCAAGTAAGAAGGGAAAGCCAAGGCAGGGGGACTACGTGGGAAGGACGTGGAATGAGCGTCGTGAAACTACCACGGCGAAGGGGGAAAAGGGATGCCTTTACCTCAAGAAAACCACGGCTCGGGGAAGGGAACCACGATCAGGCGTCTCAAGCAGAAGCCCCGGGAAAAGACGAATCGGCTCAAGAGAAAAGGCCATGGAGTCAAGTTCGAAAAGCGTCCAGTTCGCGAAAAGAAGGCTGGAAAACACAGGGGGAGGCGCTTCACTTCAAGCGCCCGAAAACGAGGGACCAAGGAGAGCAATTGACTACTCGATGGGGAACAAGAGAGAAAACTGATGGCGCACAGAGGCAAACGAAGCGGGGAGCCAAATGGGCGGGGGAAAGGAAGAAAAGTCGCGCGGAGGAGGGCTACTACTGGAAAGAAAAGACTGGGGGGAAGACCCTCAAGGAGTTTAAAGGACTTCATCCGGGCCCCAGTGCAGCACCTAAACTAACAGACGGGGCGCTGGGCGGGAACGGCCTGTCAGCATTAACCCAAGGAAAAATCAGGCAAGGGGGTAACAACGCGCGAAGCATTAACAGAAAGACTTCTACTAGAGCAGACCGCCATTTCTTGCACCGAGTAGTACAGTCAGAGTCACGCGCGAGGAGAGTAAAAATCGGCGTACGACGTCCCGACTAGCAAAAAGTCTTCCAAAGGACCTACCGGCGTCCCGCGCTTTCCCTGCGCTCGAAAATGCTAGAGCACCCTCTCGGCTGTAGGAGCGAAGGGAAGCGGCGTTCCAAGAGGGAATGGTTCTAATACCTTACCGGGACGCAGGGGAGCGGACACGGCTTTCGCATCAACGGCCGCTCGCAACTGTCCCACTTGTTGGGCGATGCGGAAGCCACACGAGAGTAGGCCAAGGGCGCGGGGGCCCCGTTCCCGGTGTTGGAAGGCGCGAGCCGACGCTGATGCAGGACGGCGGCGTGGCTACGAACTCGTCTACGGCCGAGAATTGTTCACCTGCACCCAACCTCGTAAGGAGACGAAGGGGGAACCCGCTGGAACTACCCCGGGTGCAACGAGAGGGCAATGACTTGATACGGAAAAGGCCTTTGGGGGAGAGTCGCCCGCGAAAACGAGGCTGGTCAGCTCGCAAGAAAGGGCCCTAACATGACAGAGCGATCAGTTGTGGCGTAAATCTGGTTGAGGGACATGAAGAGTCTACCTTTTGAAGGAAAAAAAACCGGGAGCGGAGGAGGAGTTTGAAAAAAGGGCCAAAAAAAGATAACGAGTCCCGATGGGGACAGTCGAAAGAAGATCGACCGGCCGGACTTCCATGAATAAAGAGGAGGGGACTATCTAACACAGTGGCGAAGTTCCTGGCATGGCTGCGGGGAGAAGCCTGAGAAGGCGTGCAAACTAATAAAGCCGGCACTGTCTGTGGCTCAGACGTGGGCGTGGCTGGGCGAAGTCGGACGGCAGATCTAGCTGGGGCAGGCCCAGAATTCGCCATTTCGAAGGGGACGGGTGATCGGGGGAGATTCGCATCGCAAAGGGCTCCAAACAGAAGGCCACCTCAGCGTGCGAAAAGAAGGACCTTCCGAAGAAAGGAAGAAGAGCCCAGGACCCTCTGTCAGCGCCGTCTTCGCCCAGCATCCGAAATCGCGCAGGGGGGAAACGCTAGCGACCGGGGGGGCCGTTACCACGAAAGGTTCCCTGACCAACACCCAAAAGCAGATCGGTTTCCATCTTCGAACGGGTTCGTCAGGAGGGGGGGGAACCATGCTTTTAGATGCCCCGTAAAAACTCGAGCGGAATCGCTGGGACACCTTGCCTTCTTAGCAGCGGCAGGGGACGGGCCAACGGCGTCAAAGGGCGCTGGCCGCTGCCGGCTATCGCAGCTGGAGCGGGAAGCGAGAGCGTCTGCACCCCATCCAGCTAAAGGGGATGGAAAAAATTCTGTTCGAAAAAGGGGGAAGGGGTTAAAAGCAGAAAAAGCCCCAGCGGCGAGAGCCAGCGCTAAAGCGAACGTAAAGAGGGGCACTTGACCAAAACCCACTGTGTAAGAAGTGAATAAAAAGTCACCGAAAAGGAGCCGGGGCGCTTCTCACTAAACCCGAAAGCAAAACTCGACGGAAAGGAGGGAGGGGGCGATCTTTATCTGATAGACCGAAAGAGAGGGACGCGAATACACTTGGCACTCACTGGGATCGACAACAACAACGTATCGAGATAGGGGGGGGCGGTGTCCGAGAAAATTCTCTTCTCAAAGCTACGAATCAGACAGAAAACCTGCAGAGTATCGAACGAGAAGTGAAGCACCAAAAGGCGACGAAAAAACCCATGTTACGCAAGGCTTCTTGGACCAAGAAGGGAAGAGGGCGGCGCCCTCTAGTGACGAAGACGCAGCTACGTACAAGTCCTTGGAAGACCTTGAACAAAGGCCGTTGGAAAACCACAGAGCAGCGTATGCAATGTTATCAGCTCAGCCCGCGATCGAACGCTCCAGGGGATCGAAACAAGCGAGGACGACGCTGGAAACGTCCAACAGACCGGAATTGTAGATCGCCAGGAGAAAAGCGATGCCGCAGAAAAGCCGGAAATCGTCCGGCTAGACCAAAAGGGACCATGACCACACGAATACGAACCCGCCGACGAGAAACAGGCGATCATGTTTTTTCAACCAGTCGAAGGCACGCGGGAACCCAAAACACAACAAAAAAAGTCAAGCTCACTCTCATGGGGAAGCAGGGAGGACAGCCCTCTCTCCATCGCCGAGGGCAGGGATCGGCCTGCGCTCGCCAATCTCGCTCCGCAGGGTCCTTATTTTGCAAAAAAACAGGGACCAACCGAACGAAAAGAGACCACGAGCACGATCACCTCTCCAGTCAGCGGCCCTTCTTTCGGGAACCATTCTTTCTGAAAAAGACTGGAAACGCAGCACGACTAACGAGAGCCCCACATCCCGGGGAAGTGAAGACTGGTTAGAAAGCGTCAGGCCCGAAGAGAACATCACGGGCAAATCAACCGAACAAGCCCGATGATTAGCCCCAAAGGGGAGGGCAGAATCGCCGAGGCTGGCCGAGAGAAGGGGTACTGCGCCAGTGAAAGGACCAGAGAAAACCGGACCCATGGAAGATCTACGTATGTCAAACACCCCTCCCAGGTCTTCTTCAAAAAAAACGATCGCGATCCAGCCGGAGCACTTCTATGCGGGAATACCCAGGAGGCGACCGCCGATCAAAGGCGGTCGTCCGTGACGAGCCCGACAGGAACCAAGTCGCAGAAGGACGACCGCACCAGGAATTTGCGAAGAACGGTCGTAAACAATAGACACGTCAGTTACCGGCCAGGGGAGGAGACGGACGGGAGTAAAACGCGACCAGGAGAGGACCGCCGTACTCGCTCAGCCGGCAGGGGGAAGAAAAAAATAGAAAAAGTCACGCAGCGAAAGAGTAATACTAGAAATGGGTTGATCACGTCATGCCAAGTTGCCACCGAGCGTTACTCTAATCTGGCCGAAAGGGCAGCGGGCAAAGCCGCGGCCATGAGCTGTGACGACAGGACCTTCTTTCCCCGACCCTCACAAAACTATCTCATATCGGCAACCCAATACCAAGACTTTGCTCGATGCTTGCTGAGAGCAGGCACAGGCGACGGAAAAGGAGAGGGAGTGGGACGACGAGAGAGGAACCTGACTGCCTCCGCGGCAAACAAAAAAAAAAAAAGAAAAAAAAACATTCAAACGCGAATCTCCGATGGTGAACTCTTCAATGAGGCCATCAAGGTAGTGTCACGAAAAGCGCAAGCGGGGAAAGAAGGAGCTGCTGGGAAGAGTCATATCCTCTCAGCCCTCCAATGGGAGCCCAGTGAGAGAAACCGGGGAAGTACAGTCTAGCTCATGAGGGCAATTCCCGCGAGGGGGTATCGTCAAGGGAAGTGACGGACTCCATCCCACTATCTGAGGAAGGACTGCCTTCGATCTGGACGAAGGAGGCCAGGCCTAGAAGGATTCCTCTTAGGAGAAGACAGGCAGGAAAAATCAGGGGGGCGGAGGTGCTAGCGCCTACAGCGCAACAGGCGGCTTTCTCTCAAAATCCGACGACCTCAAAAAACGACTCTGGGAGAGGAGTAGCCCATGCCCAGCCTCGAGCATTAGCTCTTAGAGAGGATGGAAGACGATAAAAAATTTTACGCAAGGAAGACGCGTGGGGCCTTACAGGCAGGGACGGGGGGACGCCGTGGGGTCTCTCCTTCTCATTACAAAGGAACCCAGACCCACGGGGGACAAAACTCCTACAGGAAGGGGGGGGCGGGGCTGGGTCAAAAAACCAACTTGATCAAGGGAAGGCAGGTGCGACTTCGGCCCCAGGGGGCTGCTCAAGGTGACCCTCCACAGAACGGTTCGTGAACCCAAAAAAGGCGAAAAGGCCCGGCAAGGTGGCGAAAAAAAGGGCACTCTGACACGATTGGGGGGAGAGCCCCATAAAGAGTCTTG
>Ga0179593_1255959_pt1 | contig 19615 bp, 25 predicted proteins | sample CZODoug2_1_08_16_FD_185931 | JGI IMG/M metagenome (GOLD analysis project Ga0179593, IMG submission 185931) | Vadose zone soil fungal communities from Angelo Coast Range Reserve, California, USA - CZODoug2_1_08_16fungal (PacBio error correction) | ecosystem: Environmental > Terrestrial > Soil >...
GGCAGCTTCAGGAGAAAAAGAGAGAAGAGACATACGCATCATCCGTGAACTCCAAACGTAAAACGTAACCCTCGCGATGAAGAGTTGGGTGACCACGACAATGTTGAAGAGCATTGCATGGCCGGCTTACGCGAGGGGAAGAAGAGGAAGTCCAACGACCATCCACGGCAGCGTCAAACATGGGTTCCAGAGACAGAGAGTGAGCGAGTTTGAAAAACCGAAAAAACGGAATAAAGAAAAAAAAACCACCAAAAAGTGCGGTCATTCTGCTTTCCTCCTAGAACAGGGGGGGTAAGATGCACTTACTACTTATAACGTAGAAGAAGGAAGGAAGAAAACCACAGGACAGAGAAAAAAGGTCGGGAAATGAACTTCAGAAATAATAAATACGATCCTCAAACTGGACGCGAACCGCGGCGGGGCACAACTCTCTGCAAAGGCTGGTTCTGAAGGGAGAGAAGGATTGGGGGGGATCCTTCCTGGGGAGTGAGAGATGTGCATAGGGTAAAGAGGGAGTAGAAATTGCAAAGAAAATACTTCTGGCACAGCTCAGTTCTCACGAACGCAAGAAGATCCAAAAGGAAAACGAAAAAGGAAATGTATCTTGCGAAGCAGTATCAGTTCAAAGTTGGTGTGAGAGAACAGACCGGGCTGGTGGCAGCATCGGGAAAGGGAAAGGTGGAAACTCTCAGCCATTAAGTTAAGAGTAGGGTATGGGGGGGGAAAGACAAAAAGTACAAAAAACTCGGGGGTGAATTTTTTTTCCAACGACATTAGGGGGTGGAAGAAAGGTTATGAGAGGCTCTTAAAAACAAAAGGGGAAAAAATCAGATCAACAACATGTCGCGTCAACGCAAGCCAGGGGAGAAGGGTCTAAAAGGTTAAGGGTCAGTTCCTGGGAAAAGGCCAAAAAGCCTAGAAAAATGCACAACCAGCCAAACACATTCCTGTTCCTCAAAAAGTTTGTCGCGGCGCCAAAGAAGAATCAAAAAGAAAAAAGAACTGGCGCATAGGGGGGGAACCTCTCAAAACACTTGCAAGTGTAAGCACCGACCAACCCCCGCTTCGCGTGAACATTGTATGGGAGGAAGAAAGGAGTCTAGGGATCGACCAAGGCTTGGGGAACTGGCAGTTTCCGGTGACAGTGGCCTTAAAAGAACGAAAAAAAGCAATTGCCTTGCCAAGAAAGGGGCGCAAGCTGTTTCTCTCGGAGGGTGGGAGGGGGGGAGGAGGCAAAATGCAAGTGGACAGACGAAAGGGACACTCGGTCGCTGGGCGCTGTTACAACTGAGTCTCAGAAAGAACGAAAGTCGCTACTTAGCTAAGGACAGGGGTAACGTGAGAGTCGGGCTGTTACAGGCATTCAAAGAAGGATTATCGACGTGGGAACCGAACAAAATTTAGAACGAAAAGTATGTTGGGAACGGCCTAGAGTTTCGGTCTTCGAAATGTTGAAGCGAAAGGGAGTAGCCACCTATAGCAGCTGGAGTTACAAGACGAAAAAGATAGGAAGTCTTGCTTCATTATAACTGTGCAGTCAAAGTGCCGCGGAACTCTGAAACGCGAAGAAGAAAATAGAAATGGCCCGGGGGTAGCGTGGGGGGGGGAATAACAGCACGGAACAAAGAGATGAATATAGAAACAAGCTACCGATCTCATCCGAATTGGGAGGAAATCAAAACAAACATCAGTACCAAAAAAAAAAGGGACCAGGAACGCTCGGGGGGTGAACCTCGGGGTCAAGTAAAAGGTCACATTAGGGAAGGGTGAGTGGTTGAAAAAGGATAAGGAGGACACACATCTAGGAAGAAGTTGGGGGCAAGGGAACCACCAAAAAAAATAGAGTTCTTGTTTGGAAAAAGACAAGAAAAGGGGATATCAACGAAAGGGGTAGGAGGACACGCTGCAATACACTGCAACCTAAAAAAACGCGTACCAATCAAACGAACTAACTCTCATTTCATAAAAATAGGAAGGTTTTAAAGAGGGAGAAAAAGAAAGTCCTTCGTGGTAAAGGGGGGAAGGAATCAGACCAGTTCAAAATGGAACATTGAAAGGCCCGGGCACCCCGCGTTAAAGGGAAGGTAACTGTGATGTTCACGCTTACCAAACACAGCCAAAGTACAGGGGAAGAGTACAAAACGGAAGTCAAACATAAGTGGACGGAAAAGAGGTGAAAATAACTGCAGGCGGTGGCGGGCCTCTAGCCTTTAAATAACCTCAGCGGGAAACATAAAGGGGGATCGGGGCGCAAATCAAATGAGGGGGGGTTCAGATCCTGTCAACGGCCAGGCGAGAGGAAATTCCGAAGGAAGAAAGGTGGACAAGAGGAAAAGAAAGTGTTAGGACGCTATAGCTAAGTCGAAACAAAAAATTCGCCGCGCCCTTGGATCGCAACCCGCCGAGCTGCGGCCGTGGGCCGCGTGATAAAAAAGAAATAAACAATGAAATGAGTACGGGAAAAATGGGATACTTCGAGTAGCATGAGCATGGACTAACTAAATGACAGAGCGGTGAAAGATCTGAGAAAAAACACAAAAATGGAGGATGAGAAAGAGATATAGAAAAATCTTCGTTAATGAATTTCACAGGAATGGATCCGATAGGAAGTATCTGCCAAGAGGAAAAGCATTTCGAGGGGGTTTTCAAACCATATTATAGAGCGCAAGGAACAGTGTGAACGAAACAGGAGCAGGACTGCGTTATTTGCATAAGGCGAGGAGAAGCGACTGTTTTGACAGGAAAACAGAGAGTAAAACGTCAGTGCTGCGCGGGCAGCCATTCGTGAATGAGGGGGGAGTTGGGGGAATAAGAGGAAAGTAGGAGGGGAAACAAAACCTGTGTTCTTCATAGCCGCCAAAAATTGGAGTCAAAAGGAGAAGGTTAGTAAGAGGGAGGACACACCGAGCAGGTAGTGCCCGAAGGACAGAGGTAAAAAGAGGTCCGATTACAGAATTCAGGGAGATGTGACGGGTCTTTATGGGGTGGGTAAGAAGGTTCAAATCGGACCAGTAGTATTGGCCAACTGAGGGGACGTGAATTTATCTAAAAGGCCTCATTGCCCAACTGTAAGATTGATATCCATAAGCAGGCTGGGGGAAAAAAAAAGAAAAAAGAGGAGGGAGGCTGTTAGGCAATGAAGAGGAGTATTCGGGAAGGTGGTATTTTGAATGGTGGCAGGAAGCAGAACCAAGAAGGAGAGCGTTTGAGTTCCGAAAAAGAACCAACGACACTAGGGGGTTACATGTTGACCAACGGCCGGAGGCTACTTGGCCTAACGAGCATGAAAGAAATCACCAATCAATAAACGGAGGGATTGAATATTTGAAATACCGGACAGGAAGGTGTCAAGGGGGGGCGTGTGGGATGATTTAGGGAGAGAAGTGTAAAGATAAGAAGGCCGCGTTGAAAGACAAAGCGAGTCAATTGAAACACCCGAGGGGCCCGTACGGGGAAGGCCCTCAGAGTGAAGGGAGGGTAAAATTAGTATTGTACGGCACAGGGGGGTTGAATCAGGAACGGAAAATAACGAGGAGTTCTAACAGAAGGGAAAGACTTGGAATCAGGAAAAAATCACGGAGAAGGACCAGGTGACGAGAGAGGCAAAAAAGAGGAGGAACTCAGTCCGTCCGAGAATAACCTCGGGTGAAAGGGACAAACCACCATAAACTTGAAAAACGTGTTCGTCTCGAACTTAGAGAAGACAGAAAGGGGCGAACTGGGTATCAGCGAACCCAAACAAACCAGAGTCAAGAGGTCAATTGGAGTCACTGGAAAGGGAAGCAAAACGCAAAGAGACCAGCGCACAGAGTGGGTCTTGGGGATCGTCGGTCTATTTGCGGGGGCACGAAAAAGAAAAGAGAAACAAACATCATCCTTGTTGGAAAAAGCGGGTGGTATACAGAAGGAAGGAAGGCGAAAGTTTAACTTGAACGCGCCGCGGGGACTTAATAAGGTAAGAACCGTCTTGGGAAAATGAAAAGTGGCACCAGGACGAGACATACTGGGAACAGACTTCAAAGGTTGGGGGAGCAGGGCAGGACAGGGGTGGGAAGGGAAAAAGGGGAAGGGGGGGTAAGGGTATGGGGAATACAACATGCAAAGCAAGGAGGTGAGTCTTGAACCGGGGGTAAGGAAGGTGACTCCCTTGAAAACTTGTAACCGATCAAAGAAGTCGAGCCCGCTCATTTGGTGAAGGGATATTGAGCGAAAAGACACACTGGCCGACACGATAAAAAGCTCAAAGAGAGAAGGTGAAAACAACAAGGTTCCAATAAAAGCATAGAGGGGAAAAAACGAGCCCAGACAACTACTTAATCTTTCGGGTCCATTTGGAAGAAAGGTTGCGTAAAAGGGGGGGAAACCGCAGTGGGAGATCACAACTGTAGAGAATTGCTTCCAGGATCATAGACTGTTGCGTTGGTGTAGTTGGGGAGAGGGAAAGTCGACGTGGGGGGGGTAAGAGAAAACAAGGAGACTCAAATTTCGAAACCGGCAGGGCCAGATTTGAAACAGCGAAAAGGGAAGCTAATCGCAGCCGAGTAGACAAACCGAGACGGACATATTAGTCGTACCACCGTTGCAAGACTGAGAAAAAGCCCGCGCCGGGGATCCCCGTTTGGAAAAAGGCCAGGAGAGGGACGGAGCACAAAAAACCATCCTCGGAGAAAAGATGTTTCCTGTGCAAGCATGGCACATAATGCTCGACCGAGAAGAAGATAACAATTGGTGATGGATGAAGTACCGCCTAAATGAAAAGGGTTCTTGGGGTGGGAAATGGTTAATGTCGTCTAAAATTGGAAACTCACGATAGATAGGACAGGGCGGGCGGAAGGGGAGGGCTGGGACAAACTTATCTGACAAGACGCAACGCCGGAACACGCGGCTTCATGAGGGGGGGGAAACGAAATTCACGGAAATCGCGTCGCTGGCAACGTAAAGTTGGGAAAACCACGGAGGAGGAGGTGCAAAATTTGATCCTGAGGGGAGAACAAGCAAAACACAACCAAAAGAGGGGAGGGAAGAGAGGGAGGAACCAATCAGTCGGAAACGCTAAACGACGTGAAGCAAACAAGAAAAAACTAAATTTCCCCAACAACGAAACCTCGGGAACTGTGAATTTGGACCAAAAAAAGAAATTGAAGGACCGTGACGCCGTACGTCAAAATATTAAGCTGGAAAGGTTCCAGGAAGGTTCCATGCGGATCATAGCTTGAGAAAAGGGGACAAAGAGTACACCTATTTCGGAAAAAAAAACACAGTTCGGCATAGTAAGACTGCTAGGTCATCAAAAAAAGGACAATGGGCCTTAGAGCAAGAGAGAAAGAAGATGCTGTTCGGAAAAAGACCAATTTCCGGAACGCAGAGCAAGTTTAGACAGGAAGCAACATCATCTTAGGCAAAGCAAAACGATACCGCGAGGGAAACAGCACAGTCAGTGTTCACGGCGGGCTGATCATAATTTCAAAAAGGTGAAAGACTCAGAGAAAAAAAAAAGGTACAAAAAGGGGGGCTGGCGAAAGACCACAGAAAGGGATACTTAAAATCAGGACAGTGGCACCAGGGGATCTTTTCCAAGTAAGAACAACGAACGTCAAGAGAAAAGAAAGTTCAAAAAGAAAAAGAAGGGTCTTCGGGAGCTATAGAGTTGAATAGAAAAGTTGGTTCACCGAGAGACGAAAGAGGGAAAAAGACCACGAAAGTAAAAAGAAGAGTAGTGATGCGACTTACTCTGAAACCCGAGATGGTGGATTTTCACTTGGTTTCAAACTGCAGCGATTTGGATAAAAGGGGGTCTACGGCCATTTGTTCTTGACAGGCAATTAAAAAAAAACTGGCAATCGAAGGAAGTCGGTGTACGGCCTCTACAAGTTTACGGAACGTTGGAATGAAAGGTAAAGTCCCATATCAGAGGGAAAGGGGCAAGACAAAACAAAACCCTTCCTTTTACGGGAAAAAAAAAAAAACATTTGTTAGACGTTAGAAAACAAGGATCGGTCAACCATGGGTTTCCACGCCAGCGCATGGGAGTGGAACAAGCCGCATATCAAAATTGACAGCACAAAAATTCACTTAAAAAAACCAAGGTCCAGGGGTAGATGACTTCACTCTGTATGAAGGGGGGAAATAGCAACGGTCGGGGGGGAAAAATCTAGAGGAGGGAGTTCCCTGTTCGGCACTGGCATAATGACAACAAAAAAATCAGGGCTAAGGGGAACTACTCTCTAGGTTCAGCATGGGCGTTAATGACTCTAACCAATGCAGGGTAGACTCCCAAGAGGAGCGGAAGACGGGGGTGGAGGCTGGATCTTTAAGACTAAAGGATAACGGCAGAGGAAAGTAAGAACTAGAAAGGGGGCAAAAAACAGGAAAATCTCATCTAAGTTGTAAACCGGCGTAACCCGCGACGAAGTTATGACCTTTTAAAGAGGGAGGTGCTAGTAACACGAAGTGACTCTGAAATAGTAGGAGTACAAGCCGGACGGTAAAAAAGCGAAAAAACTTTGCTTTACTCTTCCCGAACGACTGTCCGACTATAATAGAACCTGGTCAACAAATGTGCCGTCTCAGGTCCGAGAACGTCGTACCCCAGCACCGTCCTGAGTCACGGGGGGGGAGGGGGGGGACTACTCCTTCTAAAAAACGGCAAGACTCAGAAAAAAGAAAAGTGCCCTAGAACAAGGGGGGGAAGTCCCGACAGGAAACGAGTAAAAAACAAAAGGGGACCCATTAGGGGAGATATGAGTCCACTATCACTAAAAGGAGAGGAGTGGGGGGGCTAAAACAAGACGAAATCGCGGGGTTGAACAATGAACGGCCAAAAAGTCGGCGCCGGGGCGTATGGCAAAGCCCCAACTGAGATCAAAGAAAGTGTTTCTCTAGGCCCTTCAAAAAAAGACAAAGCAATCTTCCACCGCTACAACTCAGAAAACTAGATGGAGTGGGGAGAAAAAACGCGAAACAGTTTTACGCAGGGAGCCACAGAAACTTCGTTTGGGCAACTTGTCCGAGCAAGAGACGGGGTCAATGAGGAGGCGTGGGAAGGACACATAAGTTTGAGAAAAAAAAAAAACCGCCGATTTTGGTACACGAAAAAAATATTTAAAGTGAGGTCCAACTGCCCCTCAGGGACAAATACATATGGGAAAAAAGGGCAAAAAAAAAGGAGTTGAAGTGTCCCTCCTCCGACTCAAGGAAAGTGATGGGAGAGTCTGCAGCGCATGAGGGTGTTCCTCGCAGACGAGCTCGGGTCGGGAAAATCCACAGAGAGAAAAACATACGCCTCTCAAAGACAGAAATACTCTAAGGGTGCCTACGGAAAAGCTCGTAGAAAATAACGAGCTAACCAAGCTAGGCCTGTTGGGGCAAATGGGTCCGGGCTGAAGAACTAGAAAAGTGAGAAAAAAAAAGTCAATATGAAGCGAATGGGAGGTAGAGAATCCTGTGAAAAAGTATGTATATCTGTGGGAAATGAGTCGCTCAAAACGGGAAGGGAGGGGGGAAGAAGAAAAGGATATACGCGAAAGAAGGGAAGACGGCAGCATCAGATAGAAGAAAGAAGAATGAATATGACAGTGGGAGGAATTCATAGGGGCAAACCGGCCACACAGAGGGGGAGGGGAAGCCGTGAAAGGCGCGGGTAAACTCCTTATGCAGAAAAACAGAGGGAAACTTGGCAGCGGAAAAACGTGATGAGGGGCCGACGAGTCGTCCAGGGCGCGAGAAAAAAGCAGATAGACCTGCCCCGCGCAAAAGATTTATTCAGCTGGAAAACGGCTGATTAAAGGGAGCAAACGAAAAGGTATTGTGCCCGCCGTTCCTGTAACAAAAGGAAAAACTTTCCGGATTGGTCCGTAAGGTCATGATTGGGGGTTTGACTCAAAGAGGCAAGAGGATCGGGTCGGGGAAAAAAGAGAGGGGTAAGTATTCCATGCTCCGTAAAGAGGGAAAGGTAGAGAAAGTTGGACCACGGCCAAACGAAAACGAGGTGAAATGCGAACAAAACGTGATCTCTGGCAATACGTAGTAATGGATTGGGAAAGGGGGGGAACAGTGTGTCTGTGGGGGACAAAGGGAGGAACCCCTTTCGGTGAGATCCTAATGCAAAAAGCACACGGCGCCGGGCTGGGGTTAATGTTAAAAAACGATAAACGCAGGCGTGCCAAGAATCCAGTCCAAAGAAAACTCACTTGACAGAAAGGGAAAAACAAAGTTACTATAAAGAGGAGGAAATGTCACCCTTGTGAACTTGTTCAGTGGCAGTGGAAAAAACCATATCGGGCACGGAGAGCCAAAGAGGCGGGCGGGACTTGTCCACCACGAGTCAAGGTCGTGAGGAAGTCACTTTCAAGGGTAAGAAGTTCTCTGCATGAGGCCAAAGGGGGGTAAAAGAAAAAAAATCGCGTTGGGGACAAAGCGGTAGACGGGGCGAAAAGCGAAGCACCAGGCCGAGGCACGTAAACGAAAGGAAAAAAAGGACTGAAACAAAGCAAGGAAAAAACGTTTCAGCGATAGATCGTCGGGTGCCTGGGAGGGACCAAGCAAGATAGAACGTTCAACGTGTGCGGAACGAAGTAAGCGAAGAGCCAGTGGACTTATCGCTGTAGGGATACAGCCCAGAAAACCCAGAGGCAGAACATGCTTGTAAAGTCAGGAAATGGGGGGGGGACGAAACGCCCAAGAAAGAAAGAGGAGTGAAAAAGAAGGGAGAAGGTGTGCAGACAGACATGAACAACAAGGAGTTTGACAGGTCGATCCAAAATTCGCAGAAAAGGGGGAAAGCAACCTGTAAGGTGAGGGAGGGTTTTATCTCGAGTTGAAAACAGAAGAAGGGCAAAGAAAGGCCTTTCCCTGGAAAAATCCGAACTTGGCAAACAAACATGGGGGTCGAAGAAAAAGGGTTTGGCGTGGGGGGGCAAGGGAAAATGATCCGATCTGTTACAATGGAAAAGGGGAATCTTTAAAAGAAAAACTCCGTGGGGGAAGAAAAAAAAACAAAAGCCCTCTCCATTTGGAAGGATACTGCAACAAAGAGCGAGAAAGATCAAACGGATCCAAAAAAAGCCGGTAACAAAAAATTTCCAAAGAAAAAAAGAGAGGGTGGGGAATTCGTAATTCAAACCAAGCAAGAGATAATATTGAGCTTTTTGGACCATTGGCCAAAGCGGGCGGAAGTTGCGCTAAGCAGGGGGATCGAAAAAAATTCATAGAAAATAGGGGTCCTAATATCATCTCTTGGAGGGCCTGTAGTGGAGAGTGAAGGAGGGGAGGTTGTCAGCGGGGGGAAAAAGTGAACAGGCCAAAAGTGCAAACCGTGCCAAGAATGGGAGGAAAGGTCTTTAAGGGGAAAAAAGAGGGAAGGACAGAGAGGATTCAACCGATAAGGAAAGATGGAAATTCACAAAAGAAGCAAGGAACTGCTGGGGGAGGGAAAAGACCGGAAAAAAGGCCAACCCGGTTGCCGGGGGCTCGGATATCCAGAGCTTGCGGAAATCTTAAACGACTGCGGTCCAAGGTCTTTGAGGGGGAAGGGCCAAGTCACCTCTCTGCGTCGGGGAAATCAGGGACGAATATAACAATTTTGATTGATGAAGAAAAAAGGGAGAAAAGGACTGGTTGTTCACTTGGAAACTGGGTTGCGGCAGGCAAACGGTGGTGCGAAACAAAGCGAGAGAATGGAACCGAACGGATAGAATGGAAATCTTGAAAGACTATCTAAGGGGGGCGGAGGAACCAAATGCCGATCGGAGTAAAAAGAGTAAAAGAAGCTCAATCGCTTAGAGGGAGACGTATCGGCAGACCAAGAGGCGTTCTGTCAAGAGAGTGGGGGGAAGCAAATGCTTACGCACGAGAAACATATTCTGAGAAAGGATGGTAAAAGCAGGACAGTCTAGCGCAAGAAAAAGAGAATGTGAAAAAAACTACTTTCCGGAAAAGAAAAGAATTGGGAACGGAAGTACCAACGCCATTTTAACCGAGACAAAGAAGGCAAGGCGTGCCGAAGGTCAATTTCAAAGAGAGGAGACTAAGGCCGACAGAGGCAGTGTGAAAGAGCAAAAGGAAAAAGGGGAATATTTCAAGAGACCAAGAAAGAAACAGGAAAACAAACCGTGTCGCGGAGAGGAAAGAAAAATCAATAATGTTCTCTTAAGACAGCTGAGAGGACTGAAAAAAAGCCAAAACCCAACGGCAGTGGCGCAATGAATCCTCAGAGGAACCCTCAAGAAATACCAAAGACAACGGGAAGGAAGAGGAAGAAAAAGAAAGGGACTCGTAACGTCTTGAGGAAGGGAAGGGTAAAGGTTTGATCCTGCAGGAAACGGAGGCAGAAACAGGAACTGAGCTGTGCGAGGGGGGCAAAGCAGACGGGAGGGGTTGCTTGAAGGAGGCCAGATTAAGTTCAATGAAGAACAAGAGATCAAGATCACCGAAATTGTCAACAAAGTCGGGTATCAGGTCGAAGCTATAGCTTCGAACGTTTGGTGTTAACACAAGGGAGCAAGAAAAAAGAAGGAACCAAGTGGGACTTGGAAACGACCCTCTAGTTCAATCAATTATTTTTCTAGGAGGAAGCTTCAAAAAAACAAGAGTGTGGGGGAAAGGGGGGGGTCCAACAATGGATCACCTGCACTATGGGAGCCACCTGTTTCTCTGCCATTTGGGGACACTCAAAGAAAAAAAAAAACAGGCGAAGAGCCCTGCTTTGCGGAAATAAAGGGTTGAAAAATGCTTGCCAAAGGGTCAGAAAAGCCAGAAGGCTTGAGCATGGCTTCAAGGGGAAAAATTACCTCCTACACCGTGGGGACAGAAGGAGCGCACCTTAGCTGGATAAGGCAGCATGAGGGCTAGGAGCATGGAGGACCACGAATATGATCAACACTTCCAGCCCCAGCTGCAAGGTCCAGGAGCCCCCCTGCGTTCCAGTTCAAGGGCGAAGGGAGGTTCTCTGAGAAAGGAAACCTTGATGTCACTAAGAGGGGTTGGAAAATCTTGCAAGTGCCACGGGAGTCGTGAGAAAATAAAAAAACTACGGGTCTCAGTGACGTGGAAGAGACCAGGCTTCCTACCCCAGAGAGCATGCACTGGTAAGATGAGTGGAAACGTTCGAGAAAAAAAAAGCGGAGAAAAACACATGTAAAAAACGCACGGGAGACCTAAAGAAGGCGCGCTATTCCCAACCGACGAAAGGAGTACTGCTTGTTAACGTTCAGTTATGCGTTGGTGCCGAACTACGTGTACAAAGGGAGAGCGGAGGTCACTGCAAAAGATCCGGAACCAAAGGGGGCGTTACTGAAGGCAACAGCTATCCTGAATGCTCAGGAACAATTGACTTACAGGAAGGCGAATTCGTAAACAAATCGTCAGCCAAAGTGAAGGGGAAAGAGGTGGGAGCAGAGAAGAAGAACTCGCTGACAGAGTGGCTACACCGATAAAAAGACAGCTGCCATATCAGATCACGGCGTGGGTCCACTTCCAAAGAAAGAAACAAACGACCACCAGGGAGACCATTCCGCGGCGGTAAGTAGGGAGAACTTCATGGTCAAGAGAAGACTCGGGAACTGGCTACGTCGCAAGCGCGCATAGACCCGCCGGGGTTTGAAAAAGGGAGGGGAAAAAAACTGAGGAGCCGGTGGCTGTTTAGGAAAAAATTGATACTCAAAAAGAAAGTGGGTGAGGAGAAACGAAAGAAACAAAACCGGGGGGACCTCAACGCGCTAGGCGCGCCGGACAAAAGAAGATTCCAGGGAAAAAAGACGCCTTTTCAAGGAGCGTGGACTGGTCCAAGCAATCAGAGAAAAGCAGACGATTGATTAAAGTAACCGCAACGTTTGGGGGGAACCGGCAAAGGGAAGATTTTGCGGACCCAGAAAAAAGAAAAAGTTTGCATATCCAGAAGGGAAACTTAGGGAAGTTATCAAGCCGTGGGGAGGCGTGGACAAAATCACCGAATGTGGGTGGAGGGGAAAGGGGTCTCCGGTGGGTATCACGTAGAGATAAGAGGACTCCCTGTACTTGTTTTCGAAGTACAGCCTCAAAAGGGAGTGGGGGGGGGGGGACCGAAACAGAACGTTCCGGGGCTAGAAAAAACAAAGGAAAGAAAAATGTCAGAAAGCGTCTCCACGGAAAAAGCCGGGGGTGACGCTAGCTGTTTAGCTGAGAAAAAAAGAAGAGAAGAGGAAATGGGGAAGAGCAAAGATACTGCGGTCACAAATGTTCCACTGTCCCGATCACTAGAAAAACAGCGCAATGAGTTGCCTGAATGGGATAAAGAGGGGATAGAACTGGAAAGAAGCTTACAAGTGATTTCGCAGAGCTCAGGAGAAAACAACCAGGAAGAGTATAAGGAAACCGGAAGTTTAGGGGGGGCCGAAGGCAATCCAATCTCGAATTCCCTCGGGAGGAGTGGGGGCATAGTGAGTAGGATGCGAACGGAAATAGGCAAAGAGTCGGAGTGGGGGGAAAAAAAACAGGCGAAAAAAAAACTTGCAAGTAGAAACAATCGGGTCAACCTCAGAAAATAAAAGGTGTTTTGCCATTAAATTTGGTGAAGGGGGGGGGCGAGGATCTGCCGAGAGAACCAACCGGGAGCCAACGCGACCCAACTTCAATGGTATTCCAGAGGCTGTGAAATGCTTCTACGGAAGCCCAGAAAGTTTCTTTGGCCACACACCGGGACTCGGAACGGAGGACCCTTGCGCCGCAAGGTGGGGCGTAAATCTTGGTGTGGAAAAGAGGTGAAACACAGAGTCTGTGGAGGAAAAAACTCGGGGTAAGGGGTGTTTCGCCCAGGTTCAGGGGCACTGGACTGGGTACTAAAAAAGGTGGAGAAATGGCGTCAAACGGCGCTGTCAGGTGAACATGTCAGTGTGCGTTAGAAGGGGAGAGGAGGGGTTGACAGGGTTTTTTCAGTGAGGGCGAAACCTCTGTTTTGAATCCACGTTATGCCAACAAAAGAACCGGCCGGGCGTTCATGGGGGGCCAAAGGGTATCGCCGGGCCGACATGAAATAAAACACAACCTCACTCAGGATGGACAAGGAAGTGGTCTCACGAAAGAATGAGGGGGAGGTAGATGGGTACAGTGGAATCATCACGTGATAGATGGAGTCAGCGATGCCGAAGTAAGAGGATCCACCTATTAACCGAAAGTCGGCCGAAAGGGAGGGGGACACGGTACAAATGGGAAGAAGTACTTCACATTGGAGACAGGAGCCAAGAAGAAGAAGCTGAAGATCCAGTTGTGGGAAAACCTACTGAAAAAAACGAGAAGAAAAACGTCTCCAGAAGTACACAGGAGGGAAAAAATCGTGCATGACACGTCCCTGCGATAGAAGAACGGCGGAATGCCTAGGTAACCAAAAAATAACGGGGGTAAAAGGGTGGGACGGATCTAAGGGATCAGGTAATCACGGCCGTGAGAGAGAAAATAAAAGCGAAGACAACCCAAAATCATCAGATTCAAGAAGGGGGAATCGCGAAAGAGACCACTGGACGCATCGCAGAGTCGTGAACAAGGGACTCCTGTTCACTGCTACAGAAAGGAAATATCCACAGAAAAAAGACCGGGGAACGATCCACCAGAAAGAGTCTCCATTAAACTCAAGCAAGTACGTGGAATTCCTACCATGGGGGTTGGAACGCTGGGGGAAAAAGCCTGGAAGGGGAAAAGCATGCGGTTGGAACTTTGGGACCGCTGCACAGGGGGTTCGAGGGGTGGCGGTTTGGGCGCCCATGGCTGGACGCTGGAAAATTGCAGCCAATGCGGGGTGAAACCCGGAACCCTTGTAAGAGGCCGGACAACGCCGGACGGGAAAAGGAGCATTGCGGATCTTTGATCATGGGAAAGACCAGGAATATAAAGGGGATCCCAAGAGCTAGGGAAAATGAAAGGAAGCAACCGAGAGGGTGTGGACGGGACTGCAAAAAATAAAAAAAAAAAGGCCAATGACTGGGAACGGGAAGTTCGCCAAGTGTTCCTCCAAGGGGTAGGTCAAGATTTTTCGGATCAACAGCAGGGGTGAGATCAGGAACAAAGGTTCGAGAAGATAGTCAGAAATCATGGAATGTAGGTGGAGGGCGTAGTGGCTGGAACGGAAGAAAATTTAAAACAAGGGGACAAACCCGTACGAGTACAAGAGGGGAAAAATGAGGGAGGGCCAAAGGGAAGATCTCCGTCTGTAAAGATGAAGACGACGCAGGGAAACAAAAAAAAAAACACATATTACCTGACACCAAAGGGGAAAGGAGACATTCCCTCGCCTGGAGAAGTAAATAGAGAGGGATGGAAGGGGAAAGGGGCAAGGATCACCTTGCTCATAGTTAGGGAAAAAGATGCCGGCAAGTCTCAAAACTAGTCCGCAGATTACAATTTGTTCTTTATGAATGTACGCCAAGGGAAAAGAACTGGTTTTCCTTTCGGGGCGGAAAGAGTGCGTAAATGTTGCTCGGACGAAAGAGGAAGCCGTCTGTCCGGAAAAGGGCAGACGAAACTGGACATTGAAGGCAACGCGGAACATGCCCTTCACACAAGAGTGGACAATTCACCTGATGCAATCAGAGAGGCTGGAGGACTTATTCACGTGGCGGGCAGCCAAGAAAGAGGAGGGGGAGTTGCCGGAGGGTCGATTGTTGAGAAAGATTGGGGAATCACAACAGGGGGGAGGAAGAGAGAGGGTCCAAAATTGGACGAGAAAAGCAGGAAGAGGGGGGGAAGCAGGGAAACTCATTCCGTGGATGAACGAAAAAGTACTTAAAAAACGCGAAAAAGCGATTGGGGGGGGGGGTGGAAGACCAACTCATTGGCACCGAAGTGGGAATGGCGGCGTTCCGTATCGTAAGGGCCATTAAAGGGGCACGAACACAAGTTGTCCCGTTCGAGAGCATGGGGGTAAAGAAGATAAGGTACAGGAGAAAACTCATTTTCAGACGGAGAACGGGGAGAAATTTAACAAACCAGAGCTCACATTTCGAGGTCCCAATCAAACAATAACAAGGGGGGACATAAGCGGCACAGAAAAGACGCATTGCCGGCCCACATACCCAGAAATTGAAGACTTGCATATATGGGAGGCAAGGTGATTGAGAGAGGCTAAATCGCTGACTATCCAAGTCACAAGGGACGAGAACGTTAAGACAGGAAGAAACTGCGTGCTTACTGAATATGTGACATATCGGTGGAAGAAGATAGAAAAGATGGGTTCAATTCTGGTGGCCGTACATTGGAAACAACATCTTGGGGAAAAAATAACGGTTCTGAAAAGAAGTAGGATGGGACACCGGACTGTAAACTCGAAAAACGTAAGGGGGGAGGAAATAAAAAATCCCCACTAATGAACAGTTATCTGACTATATAGCTTCTCGAACAGGTGGTGTTTTCTGATCCACAACTAGGGAGAGAATCGCTCAAAAGTTGCGTTGACAAGAAAGGATAATATTGAAGAAGGGTATGATGAGAACTTACGAAATTAAAACTAAGAGGCGTGGTTGTTTGCAAACCCAAAGCAGCGATTGTGTCCACTTATAGGAGGAGAAAGAAAATTGTTTCGGCCGTAAAGAGAAAACCACATGGGGCGGGACGGGGACCCCGTCGTTGAAGTCGCCTCTAAACTTCGATTCAAGGTGTCCGTTAACGGGGTGGGGGTTCATCGTCAGTCGTCTGGAAAGAAGAGGGAACGGCAGGGGCCTCCAACCAATTCCGGGGCCTAGACAACCACTACTAAAAAAATTGGCGAAAAAAACCTTAGCTGGATCAAGACAGCCTCGAGGCGTGAGGGTCCAATCGCAGAACCACGGAACCAGACATTGAGCCCTTACAGGCAAAGGGAGCGTGGAATTTCGAGATTTCTGTCTGAGTGGATCGGCCCGGCTGGTTCAACTCGGGCGGGGAAAGGGGAGACTGAAGACCACTGCCAAGAAGGGAAAAAACGGGCAAACCCGTTGAGACTGCGCGGGGAAGGGGGATTTAAAGGGCAGGTTACGCCAAGGAGATGAGCTGGTTGTTTCTCGGCTGTACCCACGGGAGGAAAAAACAATCTATATGCCGGAGGGCAGTTCGATAACGAACATGGGAGAGCATCGGGAGGGGAAGAGAGTCCAAACAAAGATCATAATGGGAAACAAATTCAGTTCGGATTGAAACATGGTGGAAAGGAGTCGACAAATTGTCGCCAGCTTAAGCCAGAGCTACGAGGGAAAACACAACAGGGAGAACGGAGTACACAGTAAAAACTAACGGAGAAAAGGGGGAAGGACCAAAGGGCGTAACTTCTTCAACAAGTCAAAGACTGAAAACCAACGGGCAGGACGGGTAGGAAGGAAACTGGGAAGATACCATCGATGTGAGCAACGAAGAAAAGAGGGACCTGGGGGGAAAAAAGACCCACAGAAAATCATGTACCAAGACACCAGCCGGCGGGGATAACGGAGCTCTTAAAGGAAAAAATCAAGCCAGTTACTTTCTTCGGGTTGAATGAGGCACTCTGATAAACCTTGGGGGGTGAGAGAAGCCAACCTATTGGAATCGGTGTTAAATGGGCAAAAGGCAACATAACCTGGGGAACACGGAGGAAAGAAAGGCACAGAACTACAAAGACAACTCATCAGAGAAAAACACTTCAAACAAAAATCGCGACAAATTGCATACCGACTCACTCGATGTGTGAACAGGAAATCAAGAAGTAAAGGGTTTAACTGGCAGGAGCGATACACGGCAATAGGAAGAGGCTTCATGAAGAAAGTCCAAAAAAGTCTGTTTAACCACCCTTTCCTTGACCGGACCAACACAACATCAATAGTAAGGAGGTTGAAAAAACGTGACTTCTGCAAGGACAGAGGAGAGCATTTCAATCACCTGAGAGTTGGCTGGAAGGGAGAAGGCGGAAGAAGCCTGTCTCAGTAGGAACCCGGTCTTGCCAGGGCACCGCAAATTCTTGTTGGGGTGGGAAAGGTCTACTGGCCTATCTAGCAAATCCAACATCAAAAAGAAGGGCAAGCGGAGGGAAAACATTAAAAAATGCGTAGAATAAGAGAGGGTTCCTGATGAAACAAAAACGCTATGTCGGACTGCCCTAGCGTGATAAAGACGATTTCTAGCACGGGATGGCTTAATACGACGCAACAAACAGAAATAAAGCTAGTGCCTGGGTAAGGGGATCTGAAGAGGCCCTTGCCCTTCCATTGACAGAGAGGGCGCTCTCTCTCTCAAAACAAAAGGAAAAAAAGGAAGAAGACGAGGAAGCGCTTGAGGTTTTTGGCCCTGACAGAGAAAAAGAAAGAGTCGGGAAAAAAGAAATCAGTTGGTGATTGCCTAGTGCACTGTATTCATCAGGAACATTGGAAAAGAAGCAGATAGGCGGTAGTTCAGATCACATGGATGCGGGACAGCTGGGGGAACGAATATAAGAAAAGATAAAAGTCGAAAGAAGTCCATTTACTGGGGAAGGCGGGCGGTCACTTGTGGAATGTAAGGAGACGAAGTATGAGAAAAACAGCATGGAGATCCAGAGAAGCAAGAAAAGGGGGGTGAGCTAGTATGAGGAGATAAATATCTTCGCCAGACGCTAGGAAGCCATAGTACTCTGTCCAAAAGGAGGAAAGGAAGAAAGGGCAGTTGATAGGAAGTTAATCGAGTTTGGAGAAAAAAGACGAAAGTCGCTTTTAGGGGAAACAACGGGGGATGGGGGAAAGGAAGGCCCAGGTCAGAATGAACAATGGTATCGACCACGTAAAAAAAGAATGATTTGGATTCTATAAAAAACTTATGCTGATGGCAATCGTTATTTCGGTTGGTGTGCATGGGAGGTGAAGGGGGATTGCAGAAGGCGTCAGAAAATTGCTGGGGGGATAACGGGATAAAACACGAAAACGAAAAAAACAGAGAGGGTACGGGACATTTGACAAACGGGGTCAGTAGCGCGCGTGACGAAAATCATTTCAACCACAAGCCCCTCCTGTCAAATACCATGAAAGTTGAACGGGTTAATATACGCGCGCAAGAAAATGGGGTAAGGTCGGGAGGGGAGGGGATTATGGCGGGAACACACTATCGGGGAGCGGTGTGGAAAGACTCTGGGTAAGGAAAAAGAGTTGACCAAGAAAGTGAGGCTTAACGTCCTTTCAGAAAATCAAGGAGTGGCAGCGTTATCTCATAAATGAGGAGGGGCATTGAGGAGAATGGGGATCAGGGATAAAGGAAGTTCTCGTTCGTGCTACCGTTGTGGGACCGTGCGTCCCAGGAATTACTCTGAAAGGGTCGAAGATACACATATGGACCACAGAAACAGACGAAACTGCACGTTTCCACACTTGAGCTAAGCTATCGAGGGAAAGCGCGGAGGGCAACCTGAAGGGGAACGTAACTTGTTCTGATCAGAAAGAAAAATACTCCTTGCCGTTAGGAGGAGGAAAGAAGGGTACAAGCACGCAAAAAATAGTCTCTGGCCTGCCCATTGGGGGGTGAACGCGCAAAGAACAAAAGAAAAAGTAGACCAAAAACGTCAGTGGGTGGACGCAATGCAGGGAAGGGGGCAAGCGACAACATACAGGAATCATAAAGGGGTGGGGAACGAAGGGGGGATCAAGAAAATGTATGAAAGTAGTGAACGGCGCGGTCTCCGGGAGCACTGCGATAATTTTTGGGCTTCGCGTGGGGACTCATAAGAGCGAGGAATGATATCCATCCAGGTTGGGAGGAAGAGGGGAAAAAAAAAAGTTGGAGATGGGAACAGGATTGGTTTGGGGGCGGGTCTGCAAGCTAAGTCATGAAGCTTTGAGGAGTGGGGTTGTGGTTCATTCCAATCGGAAGACCCGGAAACCCTTTTTAGATGAAGAATCAAAGGAAGGACAGCCGGAAGGGGAAGTTTAGGAAAGATGGGGGAAAAAAGCCTATCCGAATTACAAATGATCCAAGAGGCTGGAGGTTCAAGAAAAACAAGAGGGTGTGATAGTAGAAAAAAACAATACTCTATCTTCAAGGATCTGTCCGCAATTGACGGTCAAGTGGCGCCCCAGGGTGGGAGGGACAAAGGTTTTAGAGAAAGAGGAGCGAAATTTCGTTGTAACAGTGGGAGACTTAAGTCTCTGAGGGAACAGAGAGGGAAAATAAAAAGGATTCAAAGTAAGGCGAGCGGATTTTCGGAAGGCTTAACAGATGAAACATCGAACGACTCGGATGAAAACCGATCAACGGACATATGACTCAGCCGAAGTGGACACGAGACATGCTAAGGGCCATAAGGAAAAGTGCAGGGAGATTTCCCCCAGATTCGGAACATGAGCGTCGGAGTCTGGTGGACCTGCAGTGAAGAATAAAAAGGGCAAAGATGAAAAGTTTCTGGTACGTTACCGACGATGGGACAGAAGAAATGTGAGGGGGGGGGGTCAGGGTGACTTTGCAGGGAAGGAGAGGAAAAAATGGGCGCAAACTATCTCTTTCCTGCGTCAATGGAAAAGGAAGGGTGACGGGCCAAAGACGGAAGGGTTACGGCGACAAAGCCGGCACCGGAACTGGGCGGAGAAATGGAGGGGGGGTCAAAAAGCACACGGATGTCTGCAAAAGAGCGACATTGCGGGCGAAACGGGCTTTTTCTTTGCTCCGAGATTCAGTGGACGACTGATTT
>Ga0179593_1595432_pt1 | contig 19614 bp, 35 predicted proteins | sample CZODoug2_1_08_16_FD_185931 | JGI IMG/M metagenome (GOLD analysis project Ga0179593, IMG submission 185931) | Vadose zone soil fungal communities from Angelo Coast Range Reserve, California, USA - CZODoug2_1_08_16fungal (PacBio error correction) | ecosystem: Environmental > Terrestrial > Soil >...
GGACTGCCTGGGGTGGGTGTGCCAAAAGTGAAGGGGGTGCAGCCATGGCGTCCAGGTAAGTACCAACTTACGATATCTGTCGCGGGGCGGGGACCTCGTTCACAAGCGGTCTTAAAATCTCCCAATCCTCGTGAGGGATTAAGAGGGGGGAAGAAGAAAGGAAACAAAAACGGCTTGGCGGGGGCAGCGAAAAACAGGAGGCCTGGAGATCGAAGGGGAGGAGGGAAAGGCTCGCGGACTGGGGGTTGAATGCAGAGGGCAACGGTCAACACATAAGGGTTAATCCTCGGGGCCGCAGAAAAAGGATTTCGGGGCAGGAAACAAAAAAGGGAGCCGGAGTCGTTTGGGGTTCCACGAGGGAGGGCAAATTGGTCTGGGGGGAGAAGGGTAGCCGACAGAAGCAGGCGGGGGAATGGGGGGTTTTTTGCGGAGAACTTTAGGACTCAGGACATTGGACCCCGTCGGCAAAACCAGTAGGGGTGCAGGCCGTTCAAATGAGGCGTCATTTTCGCTCAAAAAAAAAGGGATGCGCACGAAACGTTTTTTACTGGGCAAGGGGGGGGGGGTTGTCCTTGAGAGGCCGGGTCCCGCTCTGTTGTCAAAGAAGAATTCAGGGGGGGAGAACACCAAGAAAGGACCAGCAAAAAAATGAGGGGAGAAGGGGAAAGGCGCGGGAAAAGCCGGGAAACTTTGGACGAAAGAAACTAACAAAAAAAAAACAGGGGCTAAACAAAAGAAAAGGACAAGGCTTGTAGCGAGAAACCGGGGGACAGGGGAAATGCGGGGAAAAGGTGAAATCACCAAAAAAAGACCAGAAGAACTCTTGGACAAGGGGGAGCCGCCAAAAAGTCATTACCGGAAAGGGCTCCTACGTGTCAACCAACTGGTCAGTGAGCGCCTATCATAGGGGACACAGCAAGAAGCAAAAAAGGCAAAAAACCGAGCGAAGAGGGGGGGGAAGAGCAGAGGAAGGACCACCCGGGCCTCAAAACTAACGTGCGAGAGCGTGGGGGGGGGGAGAAGATCATATCGGGGACGGAAAGAGAGGAGGTAAAAAGGGGTGGAAGCGTGAGAAGTCGGGGGGGAAGGGGGGCCCAGGGATAGAGTGCGTCGTGGAAGGAGGAGGGGGGGAGAGCGGTGTGAAAATGGGGGTGGGGAAAGGAAGGGGGGTTTGGGAGGGGCGGACGGGAAGGGGTTAAAAGGAGAGGAATTAGGAAAGAGTAATTGGGGGGGGGAAGGAGGGGTCATAGCGGGAGGGAGGATGGAGATCTTGTCAAATGTGAACAAAAATTGCCATGGCCCAGTAAGAAAAAATACAGGGATAAGCCCCACCCTGAACTGACATGCAAATCGCGAACAGGACAAGCCGCATCTCCGTCGAAAAAAAACAAAACCGGGGAGGAGTGAAAATAATTCCGGGGGTAATTTTGTGGCAAAAAAAATGTAAAAAAGTGCAGACACGACAATGGGGATGGGGGGGCGACCTTTGGAGGGGTCGAGCTGGAATACGAAAGGTGACTGTAGCAGATACCGGGACAATTTTTGCTGTCGGAGCATAAGAAAACTCTTGTGGTGCAAAAAGGGGGAAGGAAATGTCCCTTTGGTTAGGGGTAAAAAGAGATTTCGAACGTCAAAAAGTCGGGGGCGCGAGAACGACCGCGCGAGCACTTTACAGAGTGGTGCTTGAAGGGGAAACGTTGGGAGCAGGGGGTTCGCTGGGCTCGGAGGGAAATGACGCCGGGCAAAAAAAAAAGACGAGTGGGCCGCCTAAGGCCGAGAATCACCCAGTTGTGGTAAAGGGAACGGTTGGGGGTCAAAAAGAAATCTAGCAAAAAAGGGGAAGCGGAGGGACCCGGAATTCCCTCTTAGAAAATGTGGACCAAACGCGTCGGTCGGAGAAAAAGACCTCGTGAAGAGGGGGGGAAGGTGACCACAACTGAATGGGAACGCGAGACGAAAAGGGGGCACGGCTGAAAGGGGGAAAAAGGAACGAAAGCCTACTTAAAAACCAACGCCGCAAAAAAACTTCAAAGGCGGGAAGCGAGCTAGTGGATGAAAGACAAGAAAGACCAAGAACCAGAGAAAACGAATCGATAAATGTTGGGTAAGGACAACGTGACCGAGGGAGTCAAAAAGGTGGACGGGAAAATCTTGCCACGGGGAAAGACAGAAACACCGGCATCCAGTCGCAAGGAGATGAACAGGGCAGCGGCAAGCGGTTTCCAAAGGGGAGTCGTCGTGGAAAAATACAGGGGACAAAATTGCGGGCGGGAAGAAAAAACGAAAAGCGGCTTTGGAAGTCCGCAAAGGTAAAGGAGGGAAGACGAGTTAAGGGAAGGTCACAAAGGGAGAAAACTGCGGGATTCATCAAACCTGTTCCGAATTGGTTGGGGGGAAATCGGAAAATTTTCGCACATTGCAGTCCAGGGACGCCACTAAATTCTTCGAGGGTGTCGCTTAAAAAAGGGCCACTTGTCGGGACTCAGGGCCCTTGAGCCCAAGATGAAGAAGAAGTCGCACCAAAGAGGGGGACCCAACACCCCCTCTGCCGAACTGCTTTCCATTGGTGGAAAAAAAGAACAACAACCTGGACGTGGTGGCAGGGAGAAAATGAAGCGGAGAAGGTAATGGGCAATGGGGGGTGCAGTGGCTTCTGGAATATATGGTTGACCATGTAAAAAGGGGGCGAACCAAGCACACTAAAACGCATATGTGGGGCTGGGGAAGAAAAGTGATGGTTCAAAGAGGGAAAATCGGGTGAACGGGGCAATCAGGAGGAAAAAAGGTGCCTCACGGGGGGGGGGTCACAGGTGGTCAGAACGATAAACAGGGAGCGAAACCTCGAGCACACCGACCGGGTTGTAAAAAAAGAAAGGAAAAACAGGTTCTGGCGGAAAACCCTAAAGTTTTAGCTAGGGGAAATTCACGTACCGCAGTTAAAAAAAAAGACAGCTCGAGGGAGAAAAAGTCGTCGTCCCCTGCAGTTCGCGGTCCTTGTCGAGAGGCTAGGGACACCTGACGCCCAGAGACAAAATATCCTCGGGTACGCTGGGGGGAAATTGGCAGTGGACAAGTTGGTGCCAGGTCAGCGAACCTTGGGGATCGTAGGGGGCAACACGGACAGGGGGTAAAAAGCCAAAAGGAAGGGGGGGGGGCATTCGCATTTCGCAAAAATGTGCATCGCAGTAAGAAGAAGACTCGCACGGACGAATAAACGCGAAGCATCCACCAGGATAGAAAGAGACCAAAAGGGGAAAATAGAACGCATATTGAGCTATTGGAGGCTGTGGGAAAGGGGCCGGGAGAGCAGGAATTGATCAGCGCCTTGAAGTTGTGGGGGCAGCCAGAAGAAAAAAGAAAAGCATCGATAAAAAAAAAAACCGGTCCAACGGGCGAAGGTTTTTAAAAGGATACTGGGGAAGGGCTGTTTTTCGAAACAGGGAAAAAACTGTCGCGAGGGGGAAACGGGGGGTGTGAACAATTAAGTAAAAGCGAGATTCAAGAGGAAAAGACCCAACGTTTGTGGCTGGGTTTGGGTCAAAAAAATAAACGAAGCGTTGAAAAAACAAAAAAAAATCCAAAACAGTTATTGCTAAGGGGCATTCAAGGGTGAACTGTTTGGCGTATCGCGGTTGACAATCGACAGCTGGAAAAACGCAAAATGAAAAGATCAAGCGGGGGTCAAAGGAAAAACCGGAAGGTTTCCAAACTTTAAGATTAAGGGAAAAGATGAGAATAATCACTTTCAGGGTCGGCCTGACGGAAAGGATCCGAAAAAAGAACAAAAACGGGGAGGATGGAAGAGGATAGGGGTACAACAGGGAGGGAGGATAACGGCCGGTACTGGTACAAAGGCGGGGAACACTTAAAAGGGAGATGAGGAACTCCGGGGGTATGTGAAACGTGGCAATGGGAAAAGGGAAAGACGTGAAAAAGCTGAGATGCCGGGGGGGACAGACCAAAACTTTCTAATATTGAATGCAGAATGAAGGGGGGGCCGTGGTGCCAAAGACTAAAAGGGAAGGATTTAGGGAAAGAAAATGTGTGGGAAGAAGTGATGGGGGAGCGAATGCTAAAATGAGTTATCAGGGAGCCGCACAAAACCCTTTCTAGAAAGCAGAGCCGCCAAAGGAAAAAAAAACAGGGTCAATCATTTCGCTCCGGGTTGGGAACATCAGCGGACCGGCTGGAGCAAGAAAATACCACGCTTACGCTTGGGAAACTTTGCACTTTTCCAAGCGCTGGAACCCAGGGAAAAAAAAAAGCTAAGAAACTCCGAGCAACAAAGATCCAATCAGACGCAACTTAAGAGAGGGGCCATGACTGGCAAATTTGCTCGGGCCGGGACCAAAAATAACATCGAAAAAAATCGGGGGGTACAATGCGATGTCAAAAAAAAAAAACAAAAAAAAAAAAAAAACCAACTTGACAACGGAGGAAAAGAAAGCCCGCTGGGGCTCGTGGAGTCGGGAGCAACAAAACCATTGTGAGGGAAAGTTTACATGGACAATGGGGCCCATGCAGAAATGCACACAAAGAAAAGGAAAAGGGAGGTAAAAAGGGTTGCCTCAGACGAATCACATCGACGCGAGACGGGGGGGGGGGGGGGGCTGGAAAGAGTAGCGCCTTTCAGAAAAAAATGGTGCGCTCTGGAGAAAGAAGTGGTATGGACCATCTACCATAACTTCGGAAGGGCCAGAGAAAAGCGGGTCTTCTTTAAGGATCAGGGGACCAGGGACGACGTAAAAAGAGGGCTAAAAACGGGAGGGTTCTTTACGGGGGCCGAAAAGTGAGACGGAAACATTTTGGACCGCCGAAAGGGGGGCCCGCTCAAGAAAAAAAAAAACTGTGTGGTTTCCCCTGAAGAAAAAAAACAATTCGGAAACACCTCAGGGCAAATGGCTCTTGGAGAATGAAAGAAAGACGGCCAAGAGCCTTAATCTGGGGCTAAGGGCCCTGGGCAAAACGCAGGGGGGGTTCGAGATGTTGAAGGAAGGGGAAGAATTAACGACCTCGTAGTATCAAAAGGGACCGAGGGAAAAAAGGAAAAACATCCAAAAAGGGGCCTCAAATTTCACAAACACGAAGGAAGCCAGGAAAAGTGGAAAACTGAAAGGGGGTAACCTAAAAAAAAGTGCAATCGGGGTCTGGGCCGTCGGTACCAATTGGGCTCGCCCAGGGCAAAGTGACGCCTCAAGGAGCGCACGGATGAACTTTCCACATTCCAGGGTGCAGGAAACCCGAAAAATGAGGCCAACAAAGTGTCAGAAAACAGCGAGAACAGGGGGACAGGGAGAGGAGCGGGGGGAAATGGAGGGGGGAGGGCCCTCGGCCAGGGGAAAATGGGGGGAAAAAAAATATGAGGAACTTTACGTGGCTAAGAGAGGTGCGAGTGGGAAAAACGGGACGGGCAAGAATCAGCGGGGGGGAAACAAGCAACCCTCCAGTGTAATGATTAATCAGGACCGTCAAAAAAAAGATGGGTAAAACGACAGCGGGATTTCATGGGGGTGTCGCCCAAAAGGAAAAACGTCCTGGGGGGGAAATAATGAGGGCGCTTGCAAAGGAAAAACAAAACGCAGCCAAGGGTAGCGGCAGAAAAATTTGGGAGGGGGAAATGGGGAAAATTTTTCGCAGGTCTTGGGGGGGAAAAAGGGGGTCAGGTTCGTGGGGGAGACTGTCGGGAAAAGGAGCTCGAAATCTGGAGTGTGGGGGTGGAAAAAAAGGAATGAGGTCCAAAAAAAACAGTTTTCAGCCAGTATCAGGACATGAAGGCATGTAACGTGCCAGAAGGGGGAACGTGATTTACAAAACTCAGAAAGGGATTCGAGACAGGACTGTCGAAACGGGGGGGGGACGGGGGGTCCAGGGAAAGGGGCCAGCTTTTTTGTCCCAGGAGAAAGCGGGGAAACAAGGCAGTTGGCGAAAAAAGGAACCAAAAGAAAAAAAAAAAAACAAAGGCGGTGGGGACTAAACCGGTGAAGGGCGTGTTTGGGGAAGAGAGCTAAGGAAGGGCATACCGCATAAATGGGGCTAATCGTTTCGGCAAAAACACGAATGAAAAAAGGGGAACCGTGGAGTGGCAAGAGGGTTCTCCGATCCCATCAAAAAACCTGGGACCCGGTGACCAAAAAAAGCGGAAAAACAGGTGGCAAAAATCATGCGCCTTAAACAGACACGCGTCTTGGAAAAAGAGCCTATCGGACGCAACAAAACAGGAACATCAAAACACTCCACCAAAAAAAAGAAAAGGCCTTTGCCAAACACGCAGAAGGCTAACGGAAAAACAAGAGGAGGGAGATGCCGTATAAAGAAAGTGAAGGGCGTCGATGACCCTCCCCCTAAAACCATAAAAAAATCGACTCAACAACGGAGGGAAAAAAGGAGAGCGGTAATTTGGACGGCGAAAAGGGAAGGGGGGAAAAACAAGTACACTTTCAGGGGGGAAAGGTGGGACTGCAAAAAAACGCGTAGGGGATGCGGGCGGGGGGTGGGGGGGGAAAAAGGGGACGCTCAATACTCGGGGGGGTTCCCGAGCAGAGAGAGAGGTTGGGAACCGCTTGATCCAGCGGCAGGAGCAAAAATGGGTGGGGCGATTCAAAGGGGGTACACGCCCAAACGAAGTCAAAACAAGCGGGTCTTTGCGGATGTGTGAAAATTCGGGGGGAACCCGTGCGGCCTTCCCAGATCCACAAAGGAGGGGGTCCACGCGCCTCCCGGGGAAAAAAAAGGTTATCGTCTGGCATGGGTTGGAAACTAAAAACTAGCAAATAAAAATCGACGCTTCAAAAGTGCGAAGGAAAATTTGCGGAAACTGTCGTCCCGGCGGGGGGAATCCAAGAGAGGGAGGGGGGGGGGGGGGCTTTGCTTTCGGAGGGAAAAAAGAACGAACTGGAGAAAAACCCTAATCTGGTTGGAAGAAGGAAAGAAAAAAAAAATGGAACGGGAATGAAAAGGTCCGCCACAAAAAAAAAAACCCAAGGGCCCAGCAATTAGGGAGCTACAGCTTTCCATACAATCTTTTGGGGGTCCGCAATCCCACGAAAAAAAAAGGCGGAAATTGGGTGGGAAATCAACTTGCCGAAAATTTTCGGACCTAAAGAAAATTGTTGGGTGGAAATGGGGCAAAAGAAAAAAAAAAGGGTTAAAAAAAAAAAAGATCCGCCCTCAGCAACAAAAATTACACGGGGAGACCCGGGAGGGGGTTCGAGCAGGCACGTGGGGAAAATGATTTTAAGGATGCTAGTTAAAGGCACATGAAAGAAATGGCCTGGGGGTGGGAAAAGAAACGGCTACCGAGTACGAGAAAAAAAGAAAGGACCGCTTTACTGAAAGGGGGGAAAAAACCGAAAGGGGGGGGATACAAAGAGCAAATATCAGGACTGTGGGAAAAATGGGGGGGAGTGCCATCGTAAAAAGCGAAAGGTGCAGATGGGGGGAACAGAAAAAATTTATTCTAGTTTTGGCTTGATAAAACAGCAACTTAAAAACTTTTTTTTGGGGGGGACCGCCAGTTGCGAAAAACGCAGGATACCGGCCCCTCCTCGCCGGCAAACGCCCCCCCCCCATAAAGCCACCCCACCGCCGCCCACACCCCAAAGGGTTCAGCCCCGGGGCTTGATGAAAAAACCAATGAAAGACCTGAAACTCGGGTAACAACCGTTTTTGACGCGGAACTAGGACGCTCAGGGGTGCAAACGAGGAGAAAAAAAAGAGGTACAGAGGGGAGGGGGGGTGGGGAGGGAGGGGGGGGAAAAGGGGGGAAGGAGGGGATGGGGGGGGAGGGTGGGAAGGGGGGGGAAGGAGATGCAGAGTGAGCAAGGAAGGAGGGGAATGGAAAGGGCTGGGGGGGAGATAGGGGAGAAGGGAATTGGAGGAGGGGAAAATGACACAGGGAGGGAAAGAAAAATGGGAGAAAAAGAGAGAAAGATGGGGGGAGGAGACAAACAAAAAAAAGCAAGGGAACCACAGAAAACAGGAAAAGATAGAGGGGAGGTGAAGAGGGGGGGGGGGGGAGGGGTAGTGGAAGAGGGAAGTGGGGGAGGGACGTGGGATGAAAGAAGAGGATGGGGAAGAAGATAGGGGGTTAGGTAATGGAGGGGAGGATGCGAGGAGGAATGGAGGGGGAAAGAGCGTACGGGGGGGGGGTAGGGTAGGGTGAGGAGGGAGAGTAGAAAAGATAGGGGGAGTGAAAGGGAAAGAAGAGGTACGGGGGAAAGGTGGGGGGGGAGGGGAGGGGGAGGGGTAGGGGAGGAATGGGGAAGAGGTGGCGGGAGTTGGAGGGAGGGAAAGGGGATGAGTCGAGAAGGAGGTAATTAGGGGGAGGGGGAGGGAGGAGAGGAAAAGAGGAGAAGTGGGGTGGAATGGGAGGAGGGAGGGGGGGGTGGTGAAGGAGGTAGGATGTGGGGGGGGGGGAAGGGGTGGGGAGAACGAATGGGGAGGGGGGGGGAGGAAGATGGAGAGGGAGGGGCGGAGAGGGGGGTGGGGTGAGGAGGGAAGACGATGAGGGGACATGGACGTGGGGATAGGGGGTTGAAAGTGGAGGAAGGATTGGGGAAGGAAATGGGGGGGGGGGGGGGATCTGGGAGGAGGGGACGAGTGGGAGGAGATGGGTGGAACGGGGATGCGAGCAGAGGGGGGGGGGTGAGGGGGAGGAGGGGTGGGGGTTGGGTGTTGGGAAGAGGAAGGGAGGGATGAGGAAGTAAGGGTAGAGAGGGGGAAGGCGGGGGGGGAGAGGAGAAAATCAAAGGAGTGGGGGGGGGGAGGGGGGAGTGGGGGGGTGGGGGGGAGTGGTGGTGGTGGGAAAGAGGGCGGTGGTGGGGAGAAGGGGGGGAGAGGGGGGGAGCGTGGGGGGGGAGGGGAGGGGGGGGGGGGGGGAGGGGTTGGGGGTAGGGAGGGAGGGGGGAAGTAAGGTACGAGAGAGAGGAGGAAAAGAAGGGAAGGGGGGGGGGGGAGGGGGGGAGGGAGGGGATCGAGGGAGGGGAAAAAGGAAGAGGGGGGAAGGCAGGTTAAGGGGGAGGTAAAAAGAAGTGAGGTGTGGGAGAGGAAAGGGGTAGAGAGAGTGAAGAGAGGGGGAGGACAGGAGGGAAAGGAGAGAGGTAGAGAGGAGGAGTTGAGTGGGAGATGGAGAGGAAGAGGAGGGGGAATGGCCATGGAAGGGGGAAAGAGGAAAGGGTTGTGGAGAAGCGGGAGGAGGTAGGGGGGGGGGTGGTGGAGAGTCTGCCCCAAGGAAAGGGTGGCCCTTAGTCCCCTTTTTCATCAAGACCCATCCAAGCCGGTGTTCCCCAGGAAAAAACCCCTCCATACGGGATCTTGTCCAGGCGGTGCCCACCTATCGTTAAAAGATGGGTCCCCCCACGCTTGGGAAATCGAAACAGTAGCCAGAAAGTCGGAGGGGACAACAAATTGGGGGGTCTCAGGAAACAAGCCGCGAAAAGGGGGGAAAAGCGAAGCCCCGGATGGAGGAATGAAAAAAGTGTTCGTACGAAAAAGGCGGGTCAAAAGAGAACTCCACGTTTGGGGTGCCAATCGATAAAAGAAAGCTCATTCGGAGAAGGGAAAATCGGAGATGCGGAGGTGGGTGCGCGTGAAGGATCGAGCACCGGATGACCGAAACTCTCCAGAAAAGGGAGCACCGAAAAAAGGGGGTGACAAGCTTCATTGAAGGAAAGGGTGCTGGGAGAAGGACCCGTTGAGGGGAGCCCAATGGACAGGGTGGGGGAAATCAAGAAAAAAAAGCGGGCCGGGGGGGAAGGTCAATGAAGGCAAAAGAATACAGGAAATTAAGCAGCGCGGTTTGAAGAAAGGTTCGTACCTCCGCAGTCGGGGGGAAAAAAGAAGTAACAGGTTTCATGACCCCCGGAGAACCAAGGGTAGGGAAAACGGTTACAGAAGAGAAGGGGGATCTGTAGTCGAAGGATGGAAGAAGCCCATCAAAAGCGACCTAGGCACCAGCGCACATCGCGATGTGGGTGGAAAAAAAAAACCAACAAGAATGATGACGCGTTGGGGTGGCGAATCAAGGCGAAGTAACGGCGGGGCGGCTCACATAAGTAAATGCTAAAAGGGAAAGACCGAAGAAACCAGAAGGTGTTTTGTTGAAACAGAAAAAAAAGAGAAAAGTATGTCGGTAGCCCACGCCATAAAACGGGGGGGGGAAAAAAAAATGGGCAAAAAAAAGCGGGAAGGAAAATGAGAAGGTTGGAAAAAAGGGGTGGTTGGATCGGGGGACAGCTTTCACGCTGGGAGAAAACCGCAGGACGGGGTTGGCCATAAAACACGGGGCGCTGGGGTGTACAAGGTACTGGGAAAGTGACCCAGTAAGGGCCGCGGGGGGGGGGGGGGGAAAGACGGACGGGAAAACAAGAGGCAATTCAAAAAAAACACGGAGGAGTAGGAGAGCTGGACAGACAGGCGGGGGAACTAAGGGGGAGATTACAGCAGAAACAGACTGTGTTAAACGGCCCCGGGAAATGTCCAAGGAACAGGAAGGGAGAAGCCTGGGGGGGGGGTTAAATACTCTGACGGCTGACCTGGAAAAAGCCTGCTCTATGGGTATTACCAATACTAAAAATTGACAAAAGGGGGGAAAAAGTGAAAGAAATCCTAATAAGGGAAAGGCGGTGTGTGGCCGACAAGGGAAACCGGAAAATTACCACCCTCAGAGCAAAACTCCTGGTTGTAGAACTAGGCATGGGAACTGGGAGGACCTCCAGCCGGAGTATCAAGACTCGAAATCCGGTAAAAGTCCATCCAAAAGGAGGTAAAAAATAAAAACCCGGGAAGGCTGGGGACCGACAAGGGGCTCGTACACGAGGGGCGTCGAAAGTAAGCTCTGAATAAAAAAAAAGGAAAAAAAGAGAAATTAGAAGTGCGTTAAAAAAAAACCGTTCTACGTCTTCTGTGAAATCCTGAGGGGGGCAAGAATGGTAGACTTTCAAATCAAAAAAAGGTAATGTAAAAATTTATTCTAAAACACATCACGGGGGTAAGCACGGGGCTCTCAAAAATCGTCAAGAGCTTTAGGAGTGAAATAAAAAAAAGCGAAGGGGGCGGGCAGAGGTCCTAAAATGCACCGGGGACACCCTTAAAGGGAAAACAATTTATCGAAAAACGGGGGGAAAAAAAACGGGGTTAATCAGCGAAAGAACAACAATCGCATGACGACATCTGGTTGCAAACACGTACCATAGTGCCCGAAAGGGCCCTGTTCCTCAAGGTCGTTATGAAAAAGGGGGGGATTCAACCGGGCCTATTGCGCCAGAGACTACGTAAGAAGGAAGGATTACGAAGGGGGTGAAACCATGCTAAAAGCCTCAGGAAGAAGGGATGAAAGAATAAGTCGCGAGGGGTTGAGGTGGGAAGGTAAAAATCCAAAAAAGGACCCCGCGCGAAACGTGGTGCTTTAGAGTTTCTGGGCATTAAAAACAAGCAAAAACAAATCGGAAACCAGGGCACTCGCCAAGGGGGGGGATCGAACCATCGCGCACCGGAAAAAATTGGCAGAAACCACTCTACAAAAAAAAACTCGATTGGGGGGCTTTAAAAAAAAAAAAAAAAGGCCTTAGGAAAGGGGTGATTACAACTCTTGCCTTTCGAAGGGGAAGGATAAAAAAACCAGGCAAAAAATACTCGGCAAAAAGGGGTCAAAAGTAGGCACCAGGGACGTGGGTTGTTTTGGATTGTTTTAACCACCGCAAGAATTTTTCCCCACCCTTGTACAAGTCAAAAAAAGGAACAAGTTGATCGGGAAAGGAGGGGAAAACTTTCCATCCAAGTTTAACAGACGCGAAGAAGCATTAAGAGGGCGCAGCAAGTTGGGGCAAAAACGGAGAAATTGGGGGGGGGGTAACCCCAAACAACAGTTCGAATTGTGGCTAAGGGTAAAAGTGCTCGGTTTGTGTGGTTCTTAATCAAAAAGGTTCATTGCGGGGGGACGGGCGGGCCAAACCAAGGATGTCTGGGGCTGAATGGAAAAAAAAGGGGGGGAGAAGCTTCTGCCGGAGAAGTTTAATCCACAAAAACCAAAAAAACCCAGTTCAAATGAATCAACCCGGGGGGAAAAAAAACGGGGTGCAGTCATAGTTGGGGGGAAAAGGGAGGGACACCTCGGGATAAGGGTTATGCTTGGGAAGAAAGCAAGCCTTCCTAGGAAAAGGGAAAAGGAAAGCCCATTCAGGGGTATGGAGGGGGAAAGTAAGCGAGGGGCCAGGAAAAAAAAAAAAATCTTGGGGCTGACGCCAGGGCATGGAAGAAGGGCAGGGAAAAGTAGAGGCTGCTTGCCAGAAATAGTTCAACGTCATTTCCAAAAAAAGAACCGACAACATCCTCAAAAAACTTGGGAAAGACGCCTGTCGGAGAAAATTTGAAGTTCAGGAGAAAACATTTATCAAAGAAGTCGGTGGGTCGGGTGGGGTCCTGGCGGGGGCAAAAAATTTGGTACTGGAGGACTGGAGAGGGGTGACGAGGGGGCAGCTGGGGAGCATGGTGGGGGTGGGGGGTGGGCCCGGAATTGGGTTTCTGAAGTAACCTGCCACCAAAATTAAGACGGGCGTCGAAGGCAGGGCACCAGAACTGCGGACTAAAAAAAAAGGAAGCCCCAGAGCGCCGAAAACCGAAAAAGGTCCATGAAAGGTGTGTGACGGAGGATGGCCAGGGGTGGGTTGTCCCGTCAAATTTGAGGGGGGTCTGAACGGAAAAGCCAAAATCAACATGAAGTATTGTCTCTCAAATTGGGGGCGGGAATGGGACGCGCTGGGTTTGGGGGGGTTTTTGTTTCAAAAAAAGAAGCCTAAAAAGGCCTAAACACGGAGGAGGGCGGGTAGAGGTAGGGGAGGACGAAGGAGCCAAAAACTTGGTGGATTCAAATCGGGCAAAAGACAAGAGGCTTGAAAAAAGGGGGGTCTCGAACGTTGCTCAGACCACAATGGGGCGAAATAACAGCAAACGGTCTGCTGGGCGCAAACCCAATCAACGCGTCGCAAACGCGGCTGCCAAGCGGCCAAAAAACAACACCAACACACGCAAGGACTAAAGCCCTCGAGGGGGGGGGGGGAGGAGAGAGCTCCAAGGGGGGAGGCTCCCGCGTTAAAGGGTTGTGTCGAAAAATTCACAGAAGGGGCGTGGGAGGGATGGTGTGTGGGGATTGAGGTATGAGAGGGTGTGTGGTGGAAGTCAGGGTCTGGCTGAAGGGAGGCTGGTGAGTGTCGGGGGAGGGTACACCTGAATATCCAAAAAAAAAATGTCGTAAAATGCAGGGGTGTCCTGGGCCTGGTCTTAGGGGGGGAGGACGAGAAAACCGCCCAGCGCTTATGGAGGAGGAATGGGCGTTACGGAGGAGGGGGGAGCTGAAAAACTCAGCCCAATCGCGCGGAAAAAGAAACTCGCTAAACGACCCCCTCTCGGGAATACAAACGCCTAACGGGGCACGCTGCGGCAAGTGCGGGCTGGAATTACGCCCCAAGGGGGGTGGCGTGGAGTTGATGGCCGCGATGGGGGGGGGGGGGGGGGGTATAAAGCATGTCCATGAGTGCGTAGGCGGAGAAAGAAGAAAGATGGTGACAAGAGGGGCCGGGAAAAAGGGTGTTGCCAGTTGAACAGGTCTTATCAATTAACTAATTGAAAGACATAAAGGGAAAATGATTTTTGGCGGCAAAAAAAATTGGGGAGAAAATATCAAGGGCACAGCTGGGGGGAAATCAACGACCCGAAAAAAGGGGGCGCAAGGACCACAGGGGACAAGATGGTCATTTGGACGAACGAGGGAGTTGGGGGGGGGGGACTGAGGTGCAAACGTCGGCAGAGTGGTGTGTGGGGGGGGGTCGGGTGTGGGTTGTCCCAACTCGTCCTTGGCCCAAAAAAGGACAAACGTGTAAAGTGGGAAGAAAAAGTTTTAGTTTAGGGGGGGGACATGGTCCCAAGAAAATATAGAAAAAAAAAGAGGGAGGAAAAAAAAATCGCACGCCTAGGACCAAAGAAGGTGCTAAAAAAAAGAGACCCGGAACAAACAAAAACGGGGGAGACGGGGGGTTAGAAAAAGAAGCACGTTCTAACGCCAAGAAGAAATGGTTTGGGCCCAAAGGGGGAAAAGGAAAAAAACCGGCCAATACAGCCGCAACCAACATTCGAAAAAACGTCAGAGAGTGCTTTCCAGATACGGAAAAAGGCAAAGAAGGGAGGGGGGGGGTTCTAACTCGGCCTTCTCAAAAAGATATATCCAAGGGTCTGGTTAGAATGGGGAAAAAAGGCCAGCCCAAGAGGAAAAGACTCAGACAACTGGGAACATGCCACCTCGTTAAGACAAGGATTAAGGAAGTGTCTTCGTGGGGATTGGGAGGTGCTGTGGGGGGGGGGAATAAGGGGCAGATCACGCGGAAAGTGCAAGGGGGGCAACGACGACCGTGCGTAAAACTGTAAGCCATATATGAACCATCGCAAAGAAAAGGAACGGGGGGGGACGGGGGGTTTTTTTCGTTGATGTCCCACCCGGGCGAAAAATGGGGCGCCAAAAAAATTCTTTCGGGAGTGGGGAAAAAGTCGAAGAGAAAAGGGACACTTGTGGTGAGGAGGCCAGTCCAGGTTTGGAAAATGACCCATGGGAAAAGGGTGACAAAACCAGGACCTAGACTTGAAACGTAAAAAATGGGGGGGGACCACGGCCCCATGCCGCTTCAAAAGAAAGCTAAAGACGAGGGGTGGGCCCTGGGGGAGGGTGGAAAGTGGGTCCTTCTTAAGATAATTTTTCAAAAGCAGGGAAAAAATTGAAAAACACGGCTAACCCAAAAGAAATTCAAAAAAGGACTTTTGCGGTCACTTGTGGAAAAATGACTTCGCTTGATAAGGGACGAGAAATAAAATGGACTACGAAGGGGGGGGGCAAACATTTTTTTAAATCAAAACAAAAAGGACGATGCGACAAGAGAGAAAAAAACCCAAGAGGAAAACGTGGCTACAAACGGTTTCTGGAAAAAGTTAAAAAAGCCTCAATGTGGTGCCGCGGTGTCCGAAAGGAGGGGAAGATTGGCCGGCGAGTCAGTAGGAAAAAAAATGAAATGTCAGGGGTGAGTCGCGTTCAGAGGGAAAAGGGGACCGGGAAAGGGACATAGAAAAAAAAAGAGCGCGAAAAAAAAGCCCCAAAATGAAAGAGAAAAGATTCCGCAATTTCAAGGGGGTGGGTCGAGGTAGGGCAGGCGGCCGGGACACAGGGGGGAAAAGATAAAGGAAATTAAATGGGGAAGCAAGGAAGCCAACGGCCCATTTTTCGCAGGGAAGCAACGGGATGGGGTTCCACTATGAAGGGAGTCGGAAGGACAAAAAAAGAAAAAAGAAAATTAAGAGGGGGCATCTGAAAAATTTCAAGGGGGAGGTCTATAGCTATGTAGGGGGATTTGGGGGAAAGGGAGTCTACCCAGGACCTGGGGAGACTAAGGGTCAAGAAATTTATAACAAGGACCTGACGAAGGATGTGCGAGCCGCCAGCCGTTCCATGAGAAAAGGTTTTTCAAAAAGTCACCGAAATGATTACAAGGGGGGGTCGAGAACAGGGCGATCGGGAGAACGGATGGGTCGTGAGAAAGGAAAAAAAAAAGCCGATTGAAGAAAATGAGCCCATCAACCAATTTGGGGGGGATTTGGGGGCTAGACATTTTCCTTCGGGAGGCAAAAAAGACCCGCCAGAAGAATCGACAGAAAGGGGGAGAAGTTTAAACGTCTGGTGGAGTTCTTCAAAAAGCATCTTGAAAGGCCTGAAGCGTCTGTCCTGAAGGTTTGGGGGGGGGGAAACCGTGGAAGGGGGACATTTGACGGTGAAAAGGGCATCAGGGAAAAAGGGGGCACGGTAAACGGAAGGGCGGAGCCTGTTACAGAGATTCCAAAAAAAAACAACAAAGGAATAATCGAGAGATCTGGGGTGAACAGGTGGGGCCGACCGGAATATTATTCCGCCAAAGTGGGGCCCGGGTTGTACCCTGACAGGGACAATTACAAGGGAATCCGGTTGTGGTTTAGAAACGCGGCCCGGAAAGAACGGAGGTTCAGGACACCTCGGAGGACAATTGCCAAAGGAAACTTCCTCCCAATCGAAAAAAAAAGAAAAAAAGGAAGAAGAAAAAAAAAAATCCGGGGGAGGGCGTTGTGACTCCCGAAGGAAGCATGCGGAGTCAGTCGTGTGCAAAGCCCAAAGGTTTAGCGTAAAGAAAGGTGCTAACTTCAGGAAGGGTTAGCCAAACACAAGAGCCGTTTTCGAATCAAAAAAAAAAAAAAAAGAACTCAAGAGAGCGGTGACTTCACGTTATCCGGGGCCTACAAAAAAAAGAAAAATTCAAAACAGGCCGCGCTTTGCCGGAAGTGGGACTCAAAACCTGTCCGCGATGGAAAAGGGGGTCAAAAGAAGAAACCGCAATGGCGGCAGGGCTGACGGGCGAAAGTGCAGACCGTTCAAAAAGCGAAAAAAACAGCGATCCCATCTCAAAGAATGCGGGGGAGGGCCGAACTTGCCTGAGGCTAGGGAAACGGGTTGCCGACGACGAGTAAAACAAGGTCGCAGAAAAGGCGCTCGGAAGGAGGGGAAAAGAAAAGGGGGGGGGTCAGCTTTCAAACGGAAGGAAAAAATGATGAAACTAAAAAAGGGGCGCGTTTCTATGGCTTTCCAAGTAAGTGACAGGGTTTAGCGAACGGGAAAGGCGCCAATGCCCTATCCACAAACCTCGAATAGAAAAGCCTTGTGCCGAGAAAACACCAACTGAAAAAAGAGGGAGGGAAGAGGACGGTGGCTGGAGAAAGGCTGTAAAAGCGAAAAAAGGGTCTAAAAGGGGTATTGACCTGACTACGGTAAAGAGAGAGGGCGCCGCAGACGAGCCGGGTGACGTTGGAGGTAAACACACGGCTAATCCGCAAAAAGGCAAGCGGAGGGGGCGGGGGGAACAAAAAGCCAGAAACCGTGGTACGGAAAAAACAGTTGGACAGGAACGCCATCCGGGGGAAAACGCTTAAACGGTTGTCAAAAAAAAACTTTTCTAAAAGGGGGGGCGGGGAGCAAGCGTCCGAGCATGGCGGGGGGGCCGGGAGTGGAAGGAACGGCAGCCGGTCCCAGGGAACGGAAAACGGGACTGGCAAACAAAAGAAAGGTGCTGGGCATAGATTTGTTGAACAGAATGTGGGAGGGGACCGAAAAAGGCAGGTAGTATAAAGTAATCTTTTCACCCGATAAAAGGGAAGACAAGTTCCATCCAATGAAGGGCGCGGCAGAAAAAAAAAGAATAAACCGCAGGGGGGGAAAAAAGGAAAAAAAAACAAAAAAGGTGGGGGAATCCCGAGACCAGCACCCAGACGCCGCGAAAGTAAACATGTACAAAACCAAGGCTTGGATAAAATGGCTGGGGAAAGATATCGAGCACTAAACCAGGAATAAGAACTTTCAGGAAAAACAGCGTCAAGGGAGCCACTGGAGAGACATTAAAAGGGCTAAAGCTTCCCGCTGTCACCAGAAACATAAAAGGGGGGCCCGAAAGGAGGTTAGTAGCAATTATTCTACAGGGGGTAAAAGTCAAAAGACGGGGGTACTGGAAAGCGTTGACCGGACGAAAAAGGCGGGGAAAAAGCACAAGGAAAGGCACATCGACCAAAAACCATTCGGGAGGGATTTGAAAGCCCGAAAAAAAAAAAATTGAAGGACACCACGAGGTGCCAAGGAAGGCAAATGGGTGGCAATGGACGGCGGGCCTAAATGAATCTGGGCCCGATGTGATAAAACATAAACGCAGACCAGGGGCGGGAACATTTTCCGCCAAAGATGTGGAGCGGACCCACATTTTTACCGTTGAAACGGGTGATCCCGCCCACAGGATGGAGTCCGCAGCAAAGGGTGTAGAAAAGTATTACTGCGGAAATTTGTCTAATGTTTTGGGTTTGTTTGGGGGATGGTTGTTTGGGGGGTGTTTTTGGAACTTTTAGAGCGGGAAGGGGTTTTTATAAAATGAATACTACTTCGCAGGCGGGTTGACGCGTCAGGGTATCCTCTCACCGCCACCCAGCACAAATTCTCGATCTGGGAGACAACGTTCGTCCCCACGTGCGTCCGACTAAACAGGGCGCCCATCCCTCCCTCAGGGACGGCAGAACTCCCGTATTGTAACCAACAATTTTTTGTCCGAGAAGAAGAAGGTTCCGCGGCCGACTTGCAGGGTGTCAGGACCTCTGAACCACATAAAAAAAACAAACCGTCGAACACACAAAAGTTCGGGGAATGTACCCAGGGGGGGGGCCAAAAGGGAGGCGGCTGGCCCGCCGTCTTGGTTTGGGGGGTTCCATCTAAGGTAAGAAGACACGGGGAGGGCCCGGAAGTACCGCCCTCCTTCTTCCTCAAGGTTGCGTGGGAGAACCGTGGCTACTCGCCTTTGGAAATGTACGAGAACAAAAACAGCATTTTGACCGGGACGAAAAAAGGTCGAGGGGGTAGAACCAAAAAAGCAGTCCCAAAGAGAGGCAAAACAAAAAGCTACTTGATCGCCTGAAAGAGGCCGCAACAAAAGCCACGGAAATAAACATCCCCCGCGGTCACGAAGGAGAAGGGTGTAGACCCCCGGTACCAAAATAACGGCACTCATGATGTACTGGCCCTGCTGTACCAAGTCACGAGGAGGAAAAGACAAAGATCTCACAAAAAAACAACCACCGGAGGTATTGGAAAAAGGAAAGGGGGGAGGGTATATGGGGGTCAAGGCATAGAAGGATTGGTCCTGCATTCAATTAAGCAATCCAAGAAGTGACTTCAAAAAGACGGCCTGGGGAATGAAGAGGGGGCGATTGCTATAAGGCCATCAGTGTTGGAAAGAAGTTAAAATGACAAACAGACACTTTGTGAAACCTTCTGGAGCGGAGGGGGGAAATCTTGGAAACCAGCCGCTCCTCGTTTCGTCCCAACAGATGCTGGGGGGGGGGGGGGGGGGGGGGGGGGGGGTTTTGGGGGGGGGGGGGGGGGGGGGGGGGGGGGGGGGGGGAGGGGGGGGGGGGGGAAAAATAAGAAAAGTACGCAACACGACTGAATCGGTCTTTGGGACCTACGAAAGGTAGAAAAAACTCAGCCGGCTTCTGCCGTAAAATCGGAAAGAAAAAAGGAACCGCAGAAAAATGGGGGGGGGTGTGACGGGGGGTTCTTGGGGCAGTCAAATGAAAACACAGAGTAAGGGAAAAGCTGCAGCTTCCCTCGAAAAAAAAGGGGCTTTGAAACAAAGGGGGTCGTCGGCGGAACCAAGGGACGGGGGTCGAAGAAAAGAAGCAAGATGCAAAAGGGAATACTGGTGCCGAGAAAGGAAAAACAAAGGGGGTGACCCGGAAAACATTAAAAAAAAATCGTAAACGAAGAGCCGTCTTTAAAAAAGGGCCAAAAAACAGAAAACAAGAAACGAATAGGCCTAAGTGGGGGTATACAGAAAAAAAAAATCTGTACCGCCCGAAGAAGAATCTCCAAGTTGGCGAAGGCACGGCCAGAAAAACGAGCAGGAAGGCATCGGTGATAAACAATGCCCTCGGATTTCAAAGCAGGGGGGGGCTGCCCTGCGCAGGGGGGAAGTAATTAACGATTGGCTTGTTGTGGGGGGACTATAAAAATCAACGGAG
>Ga0179593_1667701_pt1 | contig 19614 bp, 12 predicted proteins | sample CZODoug2_1_08_16_FD_185931 | JGI IMG/M metagenome (GOLD analysis project Ga0179593, IMG submission 185931) | Vadose zone soil fungal communities from Angelo Coast Range Reserve, California, USA - CZODoug2_1_08_16fungal (PacBio error correction) | ecosystem: Environmental > Terrestrial > Soil >...
GTTCAAAAGCGTAGAGGACGGGGGGGGGGTGGGGGCGTAATCTATTCGTGCGAATGCGGTGGTGGTTTCAAGGGGAGGAGGGAAACAGGGGAAAAGGAAGAGGGAAAAAGAAGATAACATAAAAAAAAAAAAGGAAAAAAAAAAAAATAAGATTCTATGGGGGGGAATCAAAGGGAAGGGGAAAAAAGAAAATTAGAAGGAAGAGTCAAGAGCGACTTAGGCGGAAAGGGCCTTCTGCGGAGTGAGGGCGGGGCGAGGGAGAGAAGAGGGTGAAACAAAAAGAGAAACAGGGGAGGCGGGGGGCAATAAAAAAAGAACGTCGTCGGTTTCTCATCGAAAGAAAGGGGGTCAGGGATCAGAAGGACATTAAAAAAGAGGAAGAGGGACAAGAAGGAAAGTAGGTAAAACGTGCGAGGTAACCCAGAAGAGGGTAAAAAATTGAGGACCGTTGATCAGCCCCACAGTAAGGAAAATCGAGCACGGCGGGCAAAACAGGGGAATACTGGTAAGTAGCTATGAGACCTTGGTCGCTTTCAATGGGTAGAACTTTCAAACGAGCTCATCATCGGTCCAACCGAGGGAATCATCTTTCGATATTCGTTAGGTAGTTCCGGCCGAATTTGTCCTTAGGGCTACGTCAAATTTACTCAGGAAAGGTCCAAGTTGTACCGGATAAAGAAAATTGGGTGGGACCAGATCTACGTCAAAATCCAGCGTGGCGGCCGGTAGGAAAAAGGTTCGTCATGGTCACCTTTTCCCATGAAGCGGAGGGTTTAAAATCAGTAAAAGAAGCAAAAAATTACCTGTCTCGCTGGAAACGGAGGGGGAAACTACCGGGACTTCGTCAGCGAGAAACCGTGTCCGCTTTAAATGAGGGCACCTAAAACTGGAACGGAAGCACTGGCGAGGGGAAAGAAAACCGCAAGGGTTGGGGGGAAGAGTCACCACTGTCAACTACCCACGTCGGGCTTCTAGTCAAAAAGGGTAACGCAGTCTAATTCTCCGGGGAGTCATACACACCACGACCCAGGTGAAGGGAGGCTGCGATCTGGACTAGAAGGGGATAGAGGATATCCTCCAGGGAAACGTGGGAGCCAAACGGGCAAATCTGTGGGGGAAAACCAACACGCGCCAGCAAACATGATCAGGGGGCCATGGCTGAGGGTGCAAAAGGAACAACGGGGAATCCGGCAGGGGGGGAGCGTCGCTAAGCATTGCTTGAGGGAAGGACAGGGTGTGTTGAGGGGGAAAAGTTTATTCCTCCTTCTGTCCCAATTGCCTAGTACACTTTAGCAAAAATAGGGCAGAAAACAAAGGGTTCTTGAAGAGCATAGCCAACGGTCTGGAAAAAGGAATAAAGACGCATCAGTGGAGCCGAGCTCTATAATCTTGCACTCTCACGCGCGTGACAGGCGAGTGGGAAGAAATGAGTGCATCTGTTGCGGCCGGGCCCACCGGAGAAGTCGGGAAGACAACTGTAACTAGTAAAGCTCTCAAGGCGGCAAAAGAAGAGGGCCCAGATAGGAAGACAAAAGAAAGGAAAAAAGAATTAACAGCTCAGAACAAAGAGAGTCCAAAACGAGAAAGTTAAACCGAGAAGCACGAGGTGGAGGAGAGGTAAAAAGACCTCTTCAAAAGGCTCCACCTCCCCTACGAAGGAGGGGAAGGAGCCTAGGGTAAAGAGGGAAGGGGGCGCCGAAAGGCAACACGGAAAAAATCAAAAAAAAAACGCCAAAGGCTTGGTGGTCCGGGTGTCGGAGCGGGGACCAAGAGGGACCGGAGAAAAGAGGGGGTCTGAGTCCGACCCATAAAGCAAGGGAAAGAGACAGAAGGCAAAGAAGGGAGTTTGAGCCCGTTCGCTCCTTCCGCGATGAAAGAAAAAAGGCCGGAAGAACCTGACGTTCAGGTGCGGTCAGCAAAAGGTCATTGAGATCTCATGAAAAAGGGGCCATCGATCGAGCACAACAACTGATTGGGGGGAGTAAAATCGGAGGGATTACTGTCGAAAAAGGTACTGTCGGAAAAGAATTCCGGGGACAGGATGTCTAACTTAAAACGTCGTACTTCCGCTGTGGGAGTTCATATCCGACGGCGGATGGGCAACTTACCCTCCTTGACTCCGAGGGGTGAAAGGACGGGCAAAAGTGGCTTACTAAGAGGCAAAAGAGGTGCCGAAGGGGGCCAAGGCAGAAGAAAAAGACTGGTAAACAGCTCAACGTCGTTGGAGAGGGTGTGATGCAAAATCAGACGGGTGCCTCAAAATCCAGGAAAAGGAAAAAAAAGGCGAAGCTCACTCTCCAGTTCTGGAAAAAAAGGTCGGCGAAACCCACAACGCTTTCTGCGTGTCCCATCTATGGCTGCGACGGCGGTGCCCAAAGCCTCTGTTTGCCATCTTTGTAGGGTTCAGAGGATACCCAAGCTTGCGGAGAGAGGTCCCTACCGGAGACGTCGGTCGGTGAACATTCAGTCTTGACTTGGGTCCCCTCCCTGTGGCAAAAGAAACGGCACCTGGTAAAGGGAAAAGGGAGACAGCCGTTTACATGGGCTGCATCTATAGGTAGAGGGGAAAGTCTGAGGATATGGACTTTGGCCGCAGGGGGTATGATTGGCGTCGGGCATGATCCCTTATTGCTAAAAAAAGTCCCGATCTAAGATTGAGACGAAATCCAAATCTTACGAAGTGTTAACTGAAAACTTAGAAGTCGCACTAACACTCGGCTCAAAAGTGAGTCACAACTCAGATACCTGGAACAAAGAGGATTCGGGCCGGCGTGGGCCCAAGAGATTGCTTTTCACGCTGGGAAGAGGGACGGAAAAGCTTCAACCGGAGCGCAGCCGCCAGGGACGTGTCGTTTGCTGGACGAAGCGACGCCTAGAGCGAGCTTCGGACGAGGGGGCCGGTGCGCGAAACAAGTGGTCTCAATCTGAACCTGGTGAACTTCGGAGGTAAGACGAAGGTTGGACAGGGAAGAGGTGAACGGGGAGGGCTGGAACGCCGGTAAATAAACTTTCCACGTGCTTGTCGGGGGGCGCGGAAAGGGTTTGCAAATCTTTTATGGGGGGAAAGGCGAGGAGGAACTGGGAAAGGAAGAACAGCTTTTCGGCTGTACGCACCGCCATTTCGAGGACAAGGAAGGAGGCTGCCCGGAGCGGGGGAAAACCCCGAAAAAGAAATAAGAAAATGAGTCTTGGCGAAGAGGGAAACTAAGGAGACTAGGTTGTACCGAAATTAAACAGAAAATCGAGGCCACGTATTTGGTGATTTAGACCGGGGTCTTTGAAGACGGGGACAAGAAAATTTGGAGGGACGGAATAGACTGACCAGTCTCCGCCCCAGAGTGTCCTCACCACCCGGACTCCTCTCATAAAACTCTGAAGGGGAGGGTTCGAGGGAAAGCAGTGTGAATAAAAACTTCTCCCCTTGACAAAATCCCTTCAACCGAAGAAAAACAACGAAAAAGGGGAGACCGGATCCTTCCTCCAGTATCTCGAATTCATTTTGGTGATATACTAGGAAGCGGCGGGGGATGGTTAAGGGGGGGGGTCCTTAATGGGTCATCAACCGCGAGGTAAGGCGCAGCTTGTCCAATAGAAAGAAACGTGAACGTCCCTCAGCTTTTCGGAAGGGGGGGGACCCTAAGGAAAAGTGGGAAAGCCATGGGCATTGCCTAACCATCTTTACCTACAAGAAAAGTCGGGACAACGCCCACGACCTTCAGCCAAACAGAAAGCACGGAGATCAGCGTTACCATGACCTGTGAATGGGGAGAACATGGGGGCCAGGCCTCGAAAAAGTCAGAGAAGTTCAACGGGGATCACACGAAAAAATCACTCCATGAGAAGGTGCGGTCCCCGTCAGACAAGAAGACAAAAAAAAAACAAGGAGGGGGAAAAAATAGATTGACGAGCGCTTGTCCTCATCTGCCGTTTAGTAAGAGGAAAATCATTGAGGAGAGGGAGGTTGCTAAAGGATGTAGAAAAAGGCCTGCCGCTAGCCTTGAGGCCGTGCCGGGGAACAGTCCCTGGCACGCAAGGTATCGCCGTCAAAGATTAAGGGGGGGAAAGGGAGGTGTGCCTTTTACATAGACGCTCGAGCTGTTTGTCTGGGGGGGAAAAAAAAGGGGATGCCAGGCGTTCAACATCTGAACAGGGCAACCTAAAGACCGGGATTGGGGCTTCAAAGGGACGGCACGCAGCATGAGCGTGCGGGAAAGAATTACCGGGTGATGCCAATTTTCTGCTAAAACAGCCAAAAGAGTAACTACTTGAAGAAAGAGAGAAAAGAGAGCACGCAAACCGGCCGGGTCTTATTCCGGATGCGCATGTGCGAAAGGGGGGGCGTGAAAAACTGCGGTGGCCGGGGGGAAACGTTCGGGGGAGGCACCCTGCTTTCCGCGCATTACCGGCCGGCACTCGGAGGAAAGAGCGGATAGGAAAAACGTCTGCGCAAAAAACTTTGAAGGTCTGAACGTCCCCTGCCGCCGGCTGGGTGGATACCGTGGCAAAAACAGAGCATACCAAAATGGGGATGCCGCAGCGCCGGTGGGTGAGGGGAATTCGGAAAAGTTAAAAAAGGGGGGTCAAATACTCCCTACCGACATTAGAGATGACAAGGACTCCATCGCCGTGTAGACAGGAAACCGGAAGGAAAGGGGGAACGCGGGGTAAAGCTCGACCGGGGGGTTGTCAGATGCTACTCCAAAGAAAAGAGTCAGCCCGGGGCCCGGGTACCAATCTGGAAAAGGTCCAAAAAAAAAGGACATAGAAAGATCGTCACCTTCTTTGGACGCCCTCTGACCTGAATCAGTCCCAGAGGTAATGGGGACCACCTTGCAATCGAAGCACGAAACCGGAACAAAAGGTCTTGAGAAAGCGAAAAAGGCCTCACTGCATCCGAGGAGAAGCGAGAAAACGTCGCTCTCGAGTTCCGCGAAAAAAAAAGATCAAAAAAAAGCAAAAGGAACGGGAGGAGGCGCTCTTTAAAAGATCCGGACCGCTGTATCGAGCCTCTTGGCGCAAAGTGAAAGCAAGATCTGGGTCAAAACCAAGAAAAACAGGAGAAGTTGGACCACTGCGGCTCTCCAGGGTCGTGAGCCGTGACCGTGTGGAACGTTGGCAGAACCGATTCCAGGCACTGTAGAACGACTACTGGTCCGGGCCTTCAAGAAAAAAACAGTGATATTGACCGACCTCAACGGGCCCACGAAACAAAGGAAGGGGAGGCCGACTACTAAGATTTTGTGCCAACCCCAAAAAGAAAAGGGTCTTTCGGAGGGGGCGAAACCGGAACCGTCAAAGGAAAAAATTTGCAAGTCAACAGAGAATGGAACAGGGCGGCCGGCCACTGTCAATCTTCATGTGACCGAAGAAAAGCGGCGCCAGGGCCCCGCATTATTACAAACATCAAGCCGGACATTTAAAAGAAAAGGAATTGGACCGCCTGGGGACAGCTACGGTCGAGTGTCTGAAGAACAACAGACAAAAACCTAGTCGAGACCTGCTCGGGAATGCGGAGCCTGCAACGCTGCCGATCCCGGAGAGATTAGGCGATAAAAATCGGGGGGGAAAGCCAAAAGGGAAATCTGTGACAGGGTGCTGGCGGACGCCCTTTCAATCTGAAAAAGGCGGACAGAGGGGGGTTCGGAGTACGCACATCAACCAGGTAAACTGGAAGGGAAAAAAGGGGGGAATGGGAACAGGTCTCGCCGAAAGTGACCTCCACCATCCGTCGGCCTCTGAAGGAGACGAAATTTGGAAGAAGGCAATCATGGCCCCGGCCGGCAGCCTCATAGCAAGGGAAGAAGGAATTCATCCTTATAAGGGATTAGGGAGGAAAAAGGGGGACCATTACTGGGTCTGTTCTCTGAAGACTGCGGCGGGGGCCAGGATGGCTGGCCTTCAAAGAACGGTCAGTCTTTCAAGGCCGGTGGGCGGTCAGAAAAATTCTCGAAGGAAGAAAAAAAGGAAGGCCTCTTTTCCGACCTGGTATCACGGGGGAGAGTACTCACACAGAAAAGCTGTGGACCGCCGGGTAGAAAGAAAAATCCCAAAAACTGGACAATGCCACCTGCACGCGGTGTCGTTTCGGGGAAATCGACGAAATCTTAGCTATGAACGAAAAGGATGGGGGGAAAAGCCAACTGCGAGTCAGGTAGGGGGAGCGGACTGCGACTAGGTTTCCGAGGGGGATTGAAAAGGGAAACGCTCATTCTGTGACCGGAGTTGCAGACGAATAGGGACCTCGGGGGACAAAGAGATTGGGGGCGTAATGTTCCATTATTTCCCAGCAAACTGGCTGACCAATGGCTGCACCATGAGAAAAATCCGGGGAGGAAGGGAAATTAACTTGGGGCACCGGATCCGGGTTTGGACCCGGATAACATAAGCACCTGGCAGAGGGCACGGAAACGAAGCTTAAGAGGAGCGAAGCCCCCCGTGGTCTTCGCGATGTCCTTTTTCATAAAGGGGTATGGGGACAAGATCACTTTCAAAAACGTCGGGCATGAAGGAAGTATGAAAGCCAAGAGGGAATCCCGGTGGGAGGACTGAATAAGCACGTATCATCCAAGGACGAAAATGCCAAACCGAAGTTGCTCAAATCCTACCTGTTCACTGTAGGGGCTGTCCGGCTCCTCGGTTGTACACGAGGGTGCGCACGGACTTAGGGGGAGGTCAGAAAGGGGGGAATCTTCTTTGGAAAGCGCATCCGTCCACTCAACGGGGAGGGCGGGGTCAGGGAGATAGGGGAAAGATGACACCCGCTCGGTTATAGGCTCTCCAGGGGGAAGGTGACCGTGACGCGACCACGCGGGGTCTCAAAGATGAAGTTTCAGGAGGGGATTAATATGGGAGGAAGAAAAATTTTTGGTACCGAAACGCTTGTTGGTGAAAAGAGGGGCCATCGGGCCGGGAATCCCTAGAGGACTTGGTCGGAGGAGCTCGGAAAACGTACGTTTCCGATCAGGTAGTTCATGGCAGAGGATTAAGACGCCCTCTGGCGGGGCGGGGTTAAAGGCAGCCATTGACTATGTAAAATCCGCGGACCACTGGCCTTACCTGGCTTGTCGAAAAACTCGAGACCTCCAGGGATAGGACGAGGGGGGATGTAACGTTTCATCGGGCTCGAGCCCGGGTCATTCACCGAAAAAAAACGCCTGAGAGAGCCCAAGTGGAACTTGGAGGATGAGGGCCCGTTGGGGCAACGGTAAACAGAAAGGGGATTCCAGGAGCGCAGAGCCGCAAAGCGTGCCGCAGCAGGATTCCACATTCCTCCAAGCTCGATGAAAGGGACGAAAAGTTGGAACCCTAACTGACAACACCGGGGGAAATGCGAAAAGCAAAAGCAAAAAGGGCTCCCCGCGCAACCTTCAGCACAAGTCAGCAGAAGTTTTTCTGAGAATCTCTGCTCGGTCTGAGGGAGGGAGGTCTCTCCTGGTGAAGGTCAGCCGAGGGGCAGCAAAACGCCTTTAATGGGAGGTCAGCTAAAGAGAAAGAGCCTGTCAGGAAGGACGCCAAAATTGACGTTCCGCTTATTTGGCAACCTCCCGGGTCCGAGGCACGCAAGGCATGGAATTGACAAAAGGGGGGGTTCAAGGGGAAAAAGAAGATATCGAGGTTTAACGGAACCCCCCCGTACCTTCGCAAAAAGGGGAATATAGGCGGCCTGATAGCCGCGGAAAAGGGGGGAAAAGTGAAAGAGTTCCAGTACTCAAGTCGTAAATCTCAATGAAGGGGAAATTTCGGCAAAAATCAACTTCAATGCCAGATAAGGAATAGAGAGGATAAAACATAGATAAACAAAAAAAATTAAGGGAAAAAAGAAAGTATTACAAGGGAAGTATCTGTGACGGGTTAATCCATCTTCCTGGGAGAGAGGGGGAGTGTTTTCTACAGCCCTTAATTGAGCTAAGAAACTGCGAACAGTTAAGGCGTCACGGGAGGCTAACTCGAAGAAGGGGACATCAAGCGCTAAAGTCCATTGGGCGCAGGCGGGTGGGGAGACGGCTCGATCAGGCTTCCAAAGGGAAAAAAAACATGCCATTTGGCGGTCAAACGAAATACCCCAAAGGTCAAAAAGGACAGGCTGGGGGCTTTCCTCGACGCCAGAAGAATGAGAGGGCTGGACCTCGAATGAGGCGACCCGAGGCGCCCGACCCCGCAGCGGAAACTATCACCCCCGCCCTGACCGTAGCAACACGAAGGAAGGAAGGGATTCCGTCTCCGGGGCGCCAGGGGGAGGGGACGCGTTGGTTTGTGTGAGGGGGAACTTGAGTACTGAGGGAAGGCACATAGTTGACTCGGGACCTGCCTTCATCGTTGTAAAAGGAGTCTGAGGAAGCTCTGCTGCAGCGGAAAAGAGAAAAGGAATGGGGGGAAAAAAAGCTAAGAAATTCCTCCTTCTGGGGGGTCGGGTACAGGGCTCACCCAACGGGTCATCCTCACCAAAGTCCTACGTGGACTGCCCAAAAGGGTTACGGGGGAGGGACCCTTGAGCCTATCTCTAGAAAAAGATAATAAATAAATCACGGTCTAGAACCCATGTCTCCTCGAGGTGGTCGCCGCTAAAGAGAAAATCCAGTAAAGGGGAAAGAAAACCGGTCTTTGGGAAATCTCTCCCCGGAACTCGGAGGCAGAAACTTGCTCGGCACCTGCACCTAAGGAAAACCCCGGGAAAGGCAGAAAAAACTTAAAGGTGAGCGTCTGCCCGTCTGGCCGACCTCGGACTAGGTCACCGCACAAGACAAAAACCATGCCCCTTCTACAAAACGATACACTTAACCGAAAAGGTGAGCTGAAAAAACCACCGCTCGGGAGCGGAATCAAGAAGTGGGAGATAAGAGAGTAAAAAGAGCAGAGTGCCGAGCCGAATACAGCCAAGAAAAGGAAAGGGGAACTCTTGGCGGCAAGCTCTATCCCCGAAAGGCAGGCGAAAAAGGGCAAACAGCGGGGAAAAAAGCAGAAGTTGGGACCGGCCAGCACCGACAGTTGACAAAGGAGTGGCGGGCCACGGCCGGGCGTCCTGTTCGCAGCAATCCGAGGGGGAAGGGGACGGAAGTGTGAGGATGCCGCGACACCGATTCCCTAAGTGCCGCCGAGCGAGCCCGACGCAACGGTAAGGACCAACGGGAGGCGGGAAAAAAACAGGATGCAAGAGAAGAAACGATCTGGCCGCAATTGCTTGAGAGGTCTAAAGTCCACGTACGGCACGGACGGGTGGACGCTGGCCCAACGGGTAGAGAGGGACCCCTTCAATCAGTCAAAAAAAAGTGAAGGAAGAAGCAGCAAGCCGGGGGGAATACTCCTTTTAACAGTCGACATCACAAAGGAAGGCCTCCGAGGAGGCCTTCAAAACATCTTTCAGCGAGTTCTGAACTACCAAAAAACCGGGGAAAAAAGAAAAGAAAGGCCCGGAGGAGAATCTTTTCCATGAAGGGCGGGCTGGCATAGGGGCCGGATGCGGCCAACACCGAACAGCACATACGCATTAAACGCCGTTGCAGGAAGGGGGGATTTTGGAGAAGGGCCTGCAAAAAAGGCGAAATGGTGGGGGTTGATCGGAAGTACCCCAGGAGATACAAGAAGCCGTACACCGCAGGGGCCCCTTAAAATTGAAAAAGAAACGCGCCGTTCTTCTATGGAGCCACCATCCTGCCGTCCGTTGGGCGCCCACAGAAAAGTTCATGTGCAAGGGGGGGGTCAGCCGAAATTCAACCAGGCCGGTCAGGAAATTCAAGCCAGGGAATTAGGGGGAAAAAGAGAGAAAAAAAACAACTTATTATGAAAAAAAGGGAGAGAGATGGTCCAGTACTGACTGAAGGAAAGAGAAGCGCCTGCCCGGAACCGGGGGCCAGGGAAGGGGGAAAAAGTCACCTGTCTTCGAAAGAATCCTGCTTGTGGACTCAGAGAAAAAAGGGAGAAAAGGGGAACGGCTTGACGGGTCGCTTTTTACGGCCGCCAGGGGAGGTCCAGGGAGAAAAGAAAACCACCAAAGGCTATGGAAAAAAAGCCTACCACTTGCCCCACTGCACGGTGTCGTTTCTATTGGGGCTTCTCCTACGGTTTGCCTCATCTAGCGCAAGGAAGGACCAAAGACCGAAACGCTGCAAGGGGATGCATGTCGAGAACGGGTTGGCTAGAGGGAAGTCGGAAGCACTCGCTGACCGTAAAGGAGGAGGCGGAAAGCCAGAGGGGGCCTCTCGGGAGTAGAAAGCGGTTCAAGGGGAATGACACCTTTTTGATCTAATGGCTGGGACCGCCTGAGAGGGGCCGCCGTCGGATCGGTGAAAGAAGGTTTCGCGAAAGGATCAAAGGAAAATACTAAAAAGAGGGCAAAAGGCGTGCCGACTATTCACGGTCGCCGTCAGAAAGCATGGCGGGCCAGAGCAGCAAAAAAGGGTCTGGGATTAGCGAGAGGGGCATCCGACAAAAATGGGGGGGCGGGGAAGGACGGGAATATGGCCGACGTCCATCCCTCGGGAATCAAAGAGGAAGCCAAACACCGACGTACACCGAATACGGCTTAGCACATTCCTCTCCCTGAAGTTTCGACTACATTTGTCTCTTGCGGTGTGGGGAAGGAGTCCTAAACAGGGCAAAAAATGAGAAAGAGCGGACGTCGGAGGGGGAGACGCCACAACGATTCGTTGATTGTCAGGGTTCAGCAAAAAAAATCAGAGATTGCAAGCGTCGGGGATCGACCCGAAGACGCAATTGCCGTGGAGAAAAAAAGAGTCTGTAAGAACGGAGGGGGGAATTATGCGGGTCGTGTGCACGAAGGTACAGGGATACGGGGGGTATCGATCCTCTTCTAGAACTTAAGGCCAAAAGGGAAAGGGCTTTTCGGCTTCAGCGGCGGCCACACTTACAGCTTAGGTAGGATTTGGGAAAAAAACGTTCTACCCAGCCCTCTTTATATACTTTACCACCGAGGGTCGATTTGAAGAACTCCGCATGGGTCCCTGTAGCGGCTACACGACAGAAAGTCAAGAGAAAACCGGTTTAGTTTGCTGATAGGGCGAGGCTCTGGAGCCTGGGAACCCGAATTCCAAACGGGAAAACCGTGGCGCAAGATCAGAACTGAGTGGTGGAGGAGATCCCGGGGCTTATTCACGGGTACACATAACACACAGTCATGGGTAAAGGAGGCTTGCACAGGTCTTCGGCATCAACTTAGGCAAGAACCCCCCCGAGGGCGCTCAGCGCGGCCTTTCCCGCGAAAGGAAAAGAAAAAACTAGAAGAAAAAACGAATCAGAAAGCCGCCAACAAAGGGCGGCCAAGGCCGACAATACGCAACGCATCCGCCGGCCGTGTTCGGGGAAGGGGAGATGGGACATCAAAAGGGGGGGGGGAAAGTTCCTAGAAGGGGCCCGTTTCGCATTTGGAAAAAACACGACTCGGAAGACAGGTCCACGCGAAGGCCTAAGAGATAAGAAGAAAACGCCTGTGGGTCTAAGGAATGGGGCACCCTGTCCTATTTGACACTCCAAATTTCCGTTGACACGCTGGTTCAAAAGCTCCGGAAACTAAAACGGACAGACCCACTTGAATATGCTCTGCTGACCTGAGAGAAAAAGAGTACAGAAACCGTCACCTGCCCTGGCCAGGCTCAGAAAAGGAGGGAGAGAGGGACGGAAAAAGGTCTCAACCACGCCCCCTTATTTTTTTTCTCCCGAAAGGTCCTTTGCAAAGAAATATACAAGAAAAGCCAGGAGAAAGCTCCCAAAACTGAGGGATTATTAACGGGGAGATGGACCGGGCCTGTCTATCAGGGGGAAGGACACTGGCTCAGAAATACAAGGGGCTTGTGCGACGGAACAAATTAAAAAGGAAAAAACAGAGAGATGCATTGCCTTTACAAGTCCTTGTCACTCGGCTCGAGTCAGCAAGGCCATCCCCTCTGGGTTGTTCTCCGGCTCGGAGTAACTACTCTCGCTAGGGTGTCGTTGACAAACTCTGTGTCGCAATGCAATGGTATGGCACCTCTGACCAAAAGGGCAAAGCCCCCCTGAAGTCAAGGGAACCTCGACTGCAGCAAGCTGAGGCTGTGCAGACTGAGTCGGGGGGGGGGTGCTTGCACAAACTACCCTACGAAGGAACAAAAGGAAAAAAAACGAGGGGGACTGAAAAGCTCCTATATAGCACTCACCCCAACAAACGGCCGGGGCTTTCAAGCACCTGGGCTCCATGGGTGGAATCTTGTCGTGTGAAAGGGGAGGAACGGGGGGTTACTTCACCCTTCAGGGCCGTCAACCCGGCCGGAGCTGCTGAAAGGAGCGGATACCGTCTGAGGAACGAGAAGGCTGGAATCAGAGAAGAAAGGGCCCGGAAGAATGGAAGGGTGTTCTGGTACCAGGGTGGCAGAATCTCCACCGGCATAAATACATAAACGTGCTGCCTCAGGAAAGGGTTTTGGTAGAATGGAGGGGAGAATTCAGTGGACCACGTTGCTCCGACGAAAATCGAGGGAAAGTCGGAGGGGAGAGGAATCCGAGAAGGGGGTTCGCCCGCTAAAGGGCCACCAGTTCCCTCCGGGACCTTGCGGCAAGGAAAAGAAAAGCAGAGCGCCCGTGGCACGTGCTCTCTGAACTTCGCTACAGGAGCGTGACAACGTGGCAGCGCTAACACTCTCCATAACGGTTAGTTGAGTAAGGCTTGGGGGGGACGAGAAAACACGTGGAAAGTAAAAAGTGCCCGAAAAAGAGAAATACACAGACCCCAGGGGGGGGGTTTAGACCAGCGCTAAAAATCTCAACAACTCCGGAGGCCTGTAGATCAAAAATCAGCTCATCGGAAAAAGCCGGGAAAAACAGAAAAGTAAACTCCTTTCAGATGCATCTCTGTAAAAACTAGCCGGAAACGAATAGGGCACCATGCGCAACCGAGGGTACAAAATCAAGAAGGTGAGAAGAAGAAACCGGGGGGGGTGAGCCAGTCGTGGGACCCACGGGGTTCTACTACTTCGCATCCCGGAATCCCGTCGCCAGCAGCGGTTCTGAGAACGAGACCTTAGGGAGTACGGGATAGAAGGCCCGAAGGAAAAAAAGTGATCTTGATGCCAAACTGGAGGGCCACATTATCGCTAAGAACCCAGCGGGACTTCCTCACCTAACAGCGGAAAAATTCGCCAAAAAAAAAGTCGAAGAAAAAAGGTGAATGTTGCGCCGGAACCACAACCGGGCGGTCGCACCCACTCAAGGAACATGTCCGCGACAAGAGCCATCCAAAAATGAGAAGCCCCGGAAATCAAGGGAACAATAGACGCACAAAGAGAGGCACAACGAGCGCTGGAAGCCGCCGTAAACAGCTACGCAAGTTAACTTATCGACCCGCCTCGAAAAGGAAAAAAAGTCTCCCCAAAAAAAGGATAAAAAAAGAGGGAAGAAAGGCCGATAGCAACACAGATGGGGGGGGGGAACAAATCGCCCGGAACGCGTTGATGGGTCTGTAAAATCAAGAAACGGAGGAACAGCGGGGTGGCCTCGTGGCGCAACGGCCCTGGTATAACGTCCGGCCGTACACGGCCTCAAACACCTGGTGCAGTTTAGACCCGGTAAAACGGCTATTCACCCGACCGGGGAAAAAAGAAGTGTCGCAGGCCAAGACATCGCGGGGACCCAAAAAGGAAAAAGCGCCGCAGAGGAAAGATTTCATAATCTCAAAAAACTGAGGAGAGCCGGGGGAGACTTGTCAGGGCCTCCAAGGGCAAAGGTGGCCAGATGGAAGGAAACCTGCCAGAACGGCTTATCTCAGTCCGCGCTGTTGGGGGAATACAGCAGAAGTCTCGAAAAAGAACCGATGAAAAAAGGCGGTGTACTGCCGTGACCGGATCCCCAGGGCACTGGGATACTCAGAGCCACAAAGGGCTTGCCGAATTGGGAGAGAAAGGAGAACCTACCCTTTCCAACAAAAAAAAAGGCGAAGGGGACGATGGATAACTCGAACGTGTTTCAATCTCTCGGCCGGATGCACTCCTCGGACCTGTGACCAGTTCTCAGGCTCCCAAAAGAAGGTCGGGGGAGAAGGGTCTGCGACAGGTGAAAGGGAGGGCGTGCTGGGGCGCCTCACTAGCTGACGTAGCACGCGGGGTGTCCGCTACTCGTGCAGAGCTTTGGGGAGGGTCCCATGAAAAAAAAAAGGGGCTGGATTTATAACTAATTGGGGGAGTTTCAAGGCCGGGGAGGGCCGCCCGTAGGGGAGGAAGGGTTGGGTTTAACCTGATCATGGGGGGGGGCCCCCTAATGCCACTGTACGTGAAGAGGGCCACGGTAAGTCAAGAAAGACTTCGGGGTCAGAATGATTGAGAATGTCCTGTATAAGTTTGGTAGTTAAACGGGTTTTGGTGCAGTAGGGTTACGAAGACGGGACGAGGGAAGAAGGGGAAGGGAAAAAACCACAGAAAGGTAAGGAAGCGGAGGGGGCCCTAACAGGAAAAAGACTCAAACGAAAGGAAGTTAGGGGGAATGGAGGATGGGGGACCAATATCTGGATTTTGTACACACGCTGGGGGCGCCACGGAACTTCCTCTTCGGGACCCGAATCAGAGCCAGGGGAAAAAGTTTGAAGTGTCAGATCAGGCTCGCACTAGGGAGGGTCCCTCGTTCGTGACTCCGTCTCCACGAGGAGGACTGCGCGGCCGCGCGGTTTCCAAATAGAACAGGTCTGTGACTGCTTCTTCGGAAGAGGGAAAAGAGATGGTGACGGTGAGGGAGTCCGAGTCGTCAAGAATCCGGGAAAGACGGACGGGAACGGATGCGGTCTGGACGCGAAAAATTGGACCTTCATTTATGGGAAAAGGGAAAATGAAACAGGAGACTCCGCACCCTCGGGGCGGTGGAGTGATCTGACAAGACGTGCGATTTCAACAAGGGAAAGGGACCAAGAACCCTTGGGAAAAAAAAACCTCCCGGGGGGTGACCCGATTCATCTAGACCAGTGTTAAGGGGGCGGGAGTTTTCGAGAGGTATCTACCCCAGATAGAAACGGTTCTAATGAAAAGGTGTGATCCCTTTTGAGATGAATTGGCCCACGAACAAAAGGCCCTAATTCCGTGTAGGGGACTTCATGAAAAAAAGAGGAGGAAGAAAGAGAAAGGAAGTAAGCAGCCCTCTGATTGCCTGAATTGGGAAGGGGTGAAGCACGGGGAAGCCTTAAACCAGCCGCAAACCTCGACAGAAAACGGAAAAAAAAAGTAAGCAGGACCTCAGGATCCGCCGGCCTGGTTTCGTGGCTATTCGCGGCTGGTCACTTGGTTGTGATCCTATTAAAAAAAAAAGATCCGGAAGGTAAAAATAAAAATACTCGGGAAAGTCGCTGAGGTCCCGCTCAGCGTGCAGGGAGACGGCCAACGCCTTTACCTGGGATCAGTGGAAAATGGAATGAGTCAAAAGCACAAAAATGTAGTGAGGAACCATCGGGTGAAAAAAAACATCTCTAGGTCAAGGAGAAAAAAACCCAGGACCTTCTCCCAGGCGAAACCCCCTTCATTTCGCAATTGAAGAAATCAGAGACCCGGACCGGCCTTTTTCCCTGCCCTTGGCCAGGCTCTCTCAGCTTCATACAGGGGGAGGGAAAAGAAACCAAACCCCTATCTCCGTGAGGACGTGGAAATTTCCCCGTCAGAACAGAGCCCCGAAAAAAAAAAAGGGAGAATAGAGAGGAACGAGGGCGCGGTGAGACTGAACGGAATGAAGCTGGCCTCAGGGAGGCTTGTGAAAAAATGAAAAAAAAAGGAAAAATGGAGAGAGACTGAACTCGCGAGCCCTGGCCAGGAAACGGCACAGGGAAAGAAACAAAGCTTTAAGAAGGGCATAGACCTGTGGGGGGGCGCCAGGTCAGAAATTAACGACGCTAGGATTTTGTAAAAGAAACGCTTTTTGGACAGGAAGAGGAGACGGGGGCAAAGCCAGACCGTCCATGTCTGGGGCCTTTCCTCGACGGCACGAAGCTGAGGGCAACATGCTCATTACGGGAGTTTTCATAGGAAAAAAAATATGAGGGTCATCACCCGCAATCGGACCAAGCTCCTTATAGCAAAAAGCCTGCGGATCAAAGAAAATTCGAAGTGCGCCGGTGTGGCTGGAAGGGGTTTGCCGGGGTCGGGAAAAAAAGTAGGCACGTCTCACCAAGGAGCAGACGCGCTGAGAGGCTTTTCAATGCCGGGTACCGTGCTCGGGGCGGTAGGCGGGACTGTAAAAAGAAGAATATTCTCAATTCGTGAAGAAAAAAGGGGGGAGGAAGTGAAAAACCCACCGGGAGAAGAAGACCCACTTCCCAACGGCTGAGCAGATAATTGTGGTTTGTTGCTGTAATTAGTTACCCCGAGAGAAAAAACACGAATTGGGAGGACCGGATTTTCCAAGCTCAGGTGTCCACGCCAGAGGACCACCTCGCTTGTAAGAAAATTTGACCTAGTACCTGGCAAAAGAAAAAAAAAATCCAAGGGGCGGCCTTTAAACACTTGATACTCTTGCAAATTCCCTACACTGAAGTCAAAGTGGACGCGGAGCAAACACTCACGAAATGACCACCAGGATCTCTGTAACGACGAGGGAGAAACCATAGAGGCCAACCTTAGACACCGACCATCAAGGGGACACTTCAACGAACCCGTGGGTAGAGGCTTGGACCCCGGAGTTTTCGCTGAAAGGAAAAAATCCGTCGGAAAAAAACCCCGAAGGTTCTTGAAGGGAGAAAAAACAAGGGGGAAGGGAAAAAGAGGGCTGCTGAGGAGGGCAACCGGGGAAGAAGGAACGCTGATGCAAAAAGGCTAAAAGCGTGTACAAAATCAAGTATCTTGGTCAAGCACGTCCAAGCACCTAATGCCAGGTTAGGAAGCAAAAGGGGGCGCGGTCATTTTCTTAAGCCCTTCTACGCCGGCGTCCGGTCAAGACGGTAGATTACAGACACTTATTAGAAGAAAAATTTGCGGGATGAAATCACGGTCGCTTGACAGAAAACGGGATGCAAAAAGGGACTCGAAATAAAAAGGCGGCCGTGCCTCTACTACGAGCTGCAAAGCCAGTGATGGACTGACTACCGGGGCCAAACGTCGTCAAGAAAAAAAAAGACCAGGACCCAATCACGGGGTCGGACCAAAACGGAAGCTGCAGGTACACCTCTTCCAGAAGCCAGCTCCCGAGCTTGAAATAATCAAAACCGTATTAATCATTGAAAGCTAAACGGAAACCATAAAAATCAGAGGGAAACCCTGGAATAGAAGGGAAGAGGGGTATTGTGAGATACTCTACGTCCAGATGCAAATATTCAGAACTGGAAAAACCCTACCATTCGGACTTGGTCTTAGACTGCGTACGCAAAAAAATCTTTCAGAAGGAAAAAATGAAGAAAAACAAATAGAAAACTGAAAGACGGTGGCATCTTTGGGAAATTGTGAGGTCAGGAGGAAAATGGCATCGGACCCGTCTGAACTCGGTGGGTGATATTATTACGCCCGAAAAGGAACAGGCACCTCAGGATAAGAAAAGTGAACGGGACTCTCCTGAAGGAAGGGAACCCTCCACATATGGTTCCGAGCTTATGCGCAAGGGAGCCTTGCATCCGCCTTGACCACAGGAAGGAATTCATCCGCAAAAAAACATTACCTGAAGAAAAAAAAAGGAGGGTAATATTGAAGAGAGAGAGAATGAACTTTTACTTGGGACTGGGGTTCTCTGGGCCGGTCTCCTTCCCAGGGAAGAATTCATGTTCACCTGAGTTCGGCGAAAAAAAAAAAAATTCCGGAATCGAAAAAGCGAGGGGGGTTCTAAAGGAACCCTTCTTGAAGTCCTCTTGTAAGACGACCTGGGGAATGGAACTAACTAGAGCCCAAGTTGGAAAGTTCTATGTCGAAAGGGCAAAACTGTAAAAAAGGGGAGGTGCGGTTCTATGGGGATTCTCCCGACATTTGCCTCAAATAGCCACTCTCATATGAAGCCTCGGCAGCGAAATTGAGACAATGATCAACAGAGCTACTATTGGACAGAGTGCTGATTGGTCGTCAGCACACGCTGACAAACTAGGTTGCACTGCCTCTCCTCTCTTGTGAGTAACGAGCTTTGTAAAAAAAGAGGGTAAGAAGGAACCGCTCGGTAGAAGCCGTCTGAGCGGGGGACATTCAAGCAATTGGAAAAGGGGTGCATTAAGTCCTGTGTAAATGCGAAACAGAGAACCGTACTTGCCAAGAACGCAAGCAAGGGGGGTTCTTAGAAAGGGCGCAAGGTCTGGGTAACTCCCGTCCTTGGCACAACGTGAGTGGGGCAAAATATCAAAGTGGGGGGGGGGGGCTAGAAAAAGAAAAACCCGTGGACTTCCATTACCGCGTAAGGAAGGTATCGTGAACAAAAGGCTGAGACTCACTCGTCGCCTTGATTCCCGAACAGGCAAGACATGCACGAAAAGGGGGGATGAAGCCTGATGGAAGAGTCGTTGTCCGCTGGACCTCCTGCTTTTGTGGACAAACTCAGAGTAAAAGCACAGCGGGGAAACGGAGGGCCCTAGCTCAGCCTCAAAACTACGGTCGTTGCCTGAAGGGGGGTCAACTGGGGATATCAGTCTCGTAAACGCCTATGAGAGAAGAAAGTTATCTCCGGGGAAAGGGGGGGAAAAAAAACATCGAGGGGGGTCTCAAGCTCGGTGAGGGGGTCGTTGACGTGGGATGACTTTCTCCCGGAGAGTGTGGACAGGAAGTTGACGTTCACAAAAAGGGAGCCCGAACTATAACGAAAAAGGGGGAGCTTCCAGGGCCAAGCTAGTATTGAAGGCGACGCCCGAAAAGGCCCGCTTAGTTTGGAGTGAAAAGTACCACCGAAAGGTCTAGGGGAAAACGAAAAAAATGGGACCTGGAAAGGGGGATCGGGCGAAAAAACGCGAGAGAGGGAAACACACTAAGAACGACTGGGAGTTGACGAAAGGGGACCCGGAAACGCAAACTCCCTTCAGGAAAGGAGCTCTACCAAGTTACTGTGGGGTGATTACTCGGGAAGACGAACCTACGACATTCCTGAGGCATGGGGGGGAATTATATCCTTCCAGGCCTGACATGGCAAACTAACTAAGAGGTCCGCAAAAAAAAAAAGGGCCCAAAAAATAGGGGGGGAAAAAAAGGAAGACAGGGTTAAAACGAACTGCTTCACCAGGCAAACAGAATCAGAAAAGACACATGGGCCCGAAAGTCTATAACGGACCATGAGGGTGAGCCTAGCTGACGAGGCTTCGGGTGGATGCAAGAGTGAATCGCCGTTGGAATGGACTCCGAGGGGCATCAACCAGGAAAAGGTAATGAAATCAAAGAAGAACGTTCAGCTTCCAAACCGCCTGGAATTTTTCTAACGTGTTCCCAGAGTCCTAGTTGGAAGAAACGCGCAGGGGAGGGTACCAGTTGGAGAAAGAAACTGGAGGGGGAACGGGGGGGGGGGAAAAGCCACCCGTACCTGAAACACCCAAAAATGAGCGCGGTTCTACCTGAGAAAGCTTTGAACAAAGTGGGCGGGGAAAAAGGGCCCTGTCCGCCAGGAGAAGCCGGTCATCATTGAACCCGTGGGCCAGGAGAAACAAAAGGGCCCCGCTCACACTCCATGAGCACAAGCCAAAAAAAAGGAAGAACCACGCCCTTGAAA
>Ga0179593_1745490_pt1 | contig 19613 bp, 31 predicted proteins | sample CZODoug2_1_08_16_FD_185931 | JGI IMG/M metagenome (GOLD analysis project Ga0179593, IMG submission 185931) | Vadose zone soil fungal communities from Angelo Coast Range Reserve, California, USA - CZODoug2_1_08_16fungal (PacBio error correction) | ecosystem: Environmental > Terrestrial > Soil >...
GGAGAAAAGATTCAGTTTTCCAGGGGAGCAACAAAAAAAGAGGACGAAACTGAGGATCTTGCGGAAGAAGGAAGATAAAGAAGGAAAGAAAACCTGCCTCTGACCTAGGGAAAGAAGGTTCCCTGAAAAGGGGGGGAAGAGGACAAACTCCTCCTCCTGGAGAGAGAAGAGGTCTTCTTCAAGGAAAGAATGGGCGGCTAGGGGCTTCCCTCCCCAAGGAAAAAAAAGGGGGAGGGACATTCTGTATATCGAGTATGGTCGAGGAAAGGGAGTCATTTTCTCTTTAACGAATATGGGTGAAGAGAGGGGGGGGAGGCCCGGATTACCGTAAAAAGAGACGGCGAAGAACAACAGGGGGAGGGGAATTTTTAACTCTGGCGAAAAAGAAACGCGTCATAACTGCAGGGCAAGGGGGAAAAATGGGAGCAGGAAAAGGGGGGGAGCTTTAATAATATAAATTGTGCGGAAAAAGGAAGTCGGTATACGAATAATTAGGGGAAACGGGAAGAAAGACTAAGCAAAAAACCGGGCCGGCCTGGCCTTTCCCCGAAGGCCACCGGAACAGGGAACGGGAAAAGGACTTTGTACCCTCGCGTGGTGGGAAAAACGCCTGAAAAAAGGTGGGCCCCTTCCGGGTAGCAGGGGCCCTTTCTCTGCTGGGACTGCCTTCCTCTCCGTACGGGTTGGAGGAAAAAAAAAAGGGGGGGAAAGCATAAACGTTTTTTCGGGGGGGGAGAAAAAGAGAAAATCAGGAATCCCGGCGGGATTTTCGGCGGGGCCTCAGAAGGACTTCCGAAAAAAATCACCTTTTCACGAACGGGGGCTACCCACGGGCAGTTCCCTTGGGCGAAAAGAGAGCCCCCTTGCTTCTTGAGGCACGGGCGGACAAAAAAAAAAAAGCCACTTGGGTGCGGGGGACGCGGGGCCCCCCGTTGGGGGAGCGAGGAAAAAAGGTCACTGAAAAAAAGGCTGACAGTTGCTTCCAATGTGAGCCACGGAGGGGGAAATTTACAACGGTTGGAGTCGCAGGAAGGGAAAGAAGCCAAAAAAAAGAAGAAAGACGCGAAACTCGGAGCAACAGGGGAACCTTGCCCTGGGAAAAAAAAGAGAGGGAAAAGGCAAAGAAAAAAATATGTTGCCTTGCACACTGACGGGTTGGGGAGGAAAATTGTCCTTGGGATCAACCATAGGGGGGCGGGCCAATAACAACGGGAAGAAAAAATTTTTCTTGAGAGAAGGGAAGAAAGAAGGGTGTAGCCCAAAAGGGTTTGTCAGCCGCACTAAACCGCCGGGGAGCCGTTTTTTCGAAGAAGAAGGGGAAAAAAGAAGCTGGAAGAGGAAGGTCTGAACGAAACGAGAGGCGGGCGAAGCCCCGCCGAAACCAAAAAAGAATCCCGCAAAAAAAAAAGGAAAAAAAAAAAAAAAAAAGAAAGAAGAATCCTGCCAAGACGAAGAAACGCTTCAAACAGTTCTCGGTGGAGATCAAGAAAAAAAAGAACTAGAAAATCGGGGGGGGGAAAGGGGGCGCGGGAGTACTTTCTTTGATAAGGGCGTGGGGGAAAAAAGCCAAGGGTGCAACAAAAAAAAGGAAGCACTTTTCCCGATGGGGGGGCGGGCAGGACTTCTTGCTAGAAGAAGGGGGGGACAGATCGGGGGGGACTTTTCCCGTCTTATGGGGAGAGGCTTCGCGAGGAAACTGGGGAAAAGGGCTTCGGACGGAAAAAGAAGAGGAAAACGCAGCATCGGGAAGTCGTGAAAAGAGGGGGGACAATCGCGGCGGGGGGGAGGGACCGAGAAGCCGGGTGAATTGTGGAAAGTGGGGGGGGGTACCAGCTGGAGGGGCATCGAGCTTCCGAGGGAGATCCCGTGAAGAAGAGAGTTCTCTCGAAAGCTGGAGCTCCCCGCACGAGCTCAAAAAGTTTTCTTTTCGGTGCAGAAAAACCTGACCCGAAAACGAAAATCGCCTTGTATGCTGGAAAAGGAACTAGTCCAGGGGGGGGATTTTTCTTGGACGCACCGGCGAGGACCCCCTCCTGGCCGAAATCCCAGGGGTTTGCACGTTGACCGTTTGGGAGAAAGAAGAACGGAGAGCCCGATCGCCGAAAGTAGGGAGGGAGAGAGACCTGCTTCCCTCACGCCCGCACCAAAAAGTGGGAGTCTCCTGCTTCCACGAAAGGGAGGAGAAGGTGAAGTCCTCTGTTCCTCCGAAAAAAAAAAAAAAAAAAGAGTCGTAATTGCATACCCAACTGGGGGGAGGAAAGAAAAAAAAAAGAAAAGTCGGGGGGGCAGTTTTTCCATCGCGGCAGAAGAAAGAGGGGGCCGCGATCTTCAAAGAAACAGATCAAAAGACCGTCGCAAGCGTCCTCTAAAAAAAACTCGTCAGCCCTCGGATGAAAAGAGAAGGGAGGAAAACCACTTTTCCACCACGGACAAAACGACCATTGTACCCAGAAGAGAGGGGCCCTCCGATGCTTCGGTGGGGGAAAATTTGGGGAACAGGTAGGGAAAGACAGGTGCTACTGAGCAAGAAGATCTGCTCCCAAGCCAGGGGAAAAAAAAGGTGGGAAAGGACGGGATTACGCCATCCCCCCGCCAACACAGTGCACGAAAAAAGTACTGGGGGGGGGTCCACCTCCACCATTAGAAAAAGAGATCGCAAAAAAAAGAAAAACAGCTCCTCGCAAAAGAAAAAAAGGCCCTTGGTGAAAATTTGAAGTCAGAACTTTCGGTAGAGGTTCGGGCCGGGGTATAGGGTCTTTTCTTCGCAAGGGGGGTGTTAGTGAGGCAGGAGAGGGGCCTTTTTTGGGGAGGGGAGGGACACTTTTCGGGTGTGGAAGCGCAGCCCCTTCTTGGGAGAGACGGCGCGGTGCTTGGACGGGGGTTTTTTCACAGGGTCGTCTCCCCACGAAAGGGCCCTAGGCAAATCAGCAAGAGAAAAGTCGAACAGGAGCCCGGTCGAGGGGAAACGGGGAGCCAACCCTTGAAAAAGTTCTAAACTCCCCCCCCTGATTACCAAGGAGGTAGAGAGAAAAGGGGAAAAAATCCCTCACCGGGCCGGCCGTTCAGCGTCAGGAGGAATTTTATTGTTTTTTCGGGAGATAAAGAAACACTCCAGGTCACAGGGAAAAGCTTCAGGAAAGAAGGGATAGCGCTTCCCCTTGAGAGGGGTTTTCTCCACGAAGATTAAGGAGACGGGGTGGCCCCCCCTTTAAAAGAAAGGCAAAACGCAGAGGGGTACTTTCCTTCACAAGGTTTCCTAGATGGAGAAAGAAGGAGGAAAGAATGAAAGGGATTTCTTCCCAATACTACGAAAGAGAAGAGTTACAGGGAAGCCCATGAATAGGGGTCACCTGCCTTTTTTTTTCCGGGGCGACCTTCCATACGGAGTGAAGGGGAAAAAAGGGGGGGGCTATTGGTCGCACGTAGGAAAGTGGGGGGGGGGGGGGAGTTTAGGATTGTTTCGATTCAAGGGTCGTACTTACGACGAGAAAGAATTCCGCAAGAAACGAGGTAAAGTCGCGCAGGCAGTAGGACAAACAATTAGAAAAAAGGTGGAGGAAAAGACCGAGTGGGAAAAAAATAGAAGCTGGGCGGGGGAGCAGGGGAGAGAGAGGGGTCCTTCTTTCTTTGATATTTAAAGAAAGCTGAAACTAGGGAGAGATTCGTTTATGGTTGGGGGAGGGAGAAGAACGGGGTTTCACGGAACTCCTCTCAAACCGGCAGTGTGACCCTAAAAAAAAAAAACCATTTCCTCGTCCTCACCTTGGCACCAAGCCCCTTCCATAGGTTCCTGGCACGGGCAGGGGGAAAAAAAAAAGTGTCCCCCGCGGCAAAAAGGGGGGGGGCACAAGAAACACACCGGCGCGCCCAACGCCGGGGAAAATCTCCTCCCGGCGGAAAAAAAAAAAGCCAGTAAATCCACCCGATTTTCGTAGCAAGACGGGAAAAAGAAAAAGACACGCCTTCAACACCGGGGAAACATGAGAGGCGATCAAGAAAACGTTTCTGCTGTCCCCCAAACAAGACGGCCCCGTCGCCATAGCAAGCGAGGGTGCAAGAAAAAAAAGAAAAAACCGAGTCCAATCGTCTCCTGGGCACACACCAAGGAAATGGTCCAATCCGGCGCAAAAAAAAAAAAATTAACCGGAAAAGACGCGGAAATTCCTAGTGCGCCGCAGACCAAGAGCCAATGAATTTGATCGGCACAAGAAAAAGGGAAAGGGAAAACCCAACCGTTTCTCTTATACAGCCGACAGAATAAAAAGAAAGGTCCTCCTCCAGAAAGACCCCGGTCGGGAAAGAGCCAAAAAAACGGTCCGATCGGAAAAAATAAACCACTCCCAGAAAAAGCACAGGGGAAAAAGCAGGGGCGCCGCCGCGCCGGGGATTTTTTTTTTTTTTTGGGACAGGCCATAAAAGTTCCCCACCAGGTCAGGACAGGGATCCCGCACAGCCAAGGTAAAACCATAGAAAGAAAGCCCGCGAAAGCCATTCCAGCGATGGAAAAGAAGAAAAGCGGAATAAGCAAAGGACAAACGTCTCTCTCCCTCGTCCTCAGAAAAGGAGGAGAAGAAGGTCCTTCTTGCCCTCCCAGAGAAAAAAATTTCCCCGCAGCACAAGAAATGGGAGAGGGCGTATTTTTCCGGGGAAGGACAACGAATCGCGAGACCCGCGAAGTTTTGTCCTCCCCTTGCGGTAGGAAAAAAAAAAAACCTTCGAGGGGAAAAAGCCGTTCTTGCGACAGGCTAAAAATTCTTCTTTTTGAAAAAAAATGCTACTAAAAGAAAGAAGGAAAACCCACCCGGCTCCCGCCAAAGAAAAAAAAAACAACACCCCTGCGGCCGGCGGAAAAGAGAAAAAAAAGGGGAAGGAAGAAACTTTTGTTCCGCCCGACCGAAAACGACGTGGTGGGTTGGGAACCAAAAACCAACACCCCCTAACTCCTCCGCCGGGGAGTGTAACTTTACCTTCTGCACGGAAGGAAAAAGTAAGGGGAGGAGGCGGGTGTCTGCGTGTAAGAGGGAGTGGAAAAGGGGGGATGAGGGACTTGTCGCTTTCTCGGGCAAAGGGGACGGAGAGAGTGCAGTGGCTCGGGAACGAATAGGGGAAGTGATGGGTTGGGGGGGGGGAAAGGAAAAAGCGACGTCTATCGTCTGCCTCGAAAAGGAGGAATCTTTACGGGCTTTCGGGGGAATTGGAGATCGGAAGAAAACTTTTCATACTTGCGTTGGAGCGGAGTTGCTGGGAGCCTTAGAAGAGAATGTGCGAAAAGGATTTGAAAGAGGGCTCTTTTACTGGGGGGCGGGCGCAACTATGGAATTGACAGGCGAGCCCAAAAAAAAGAAAAGCGATTGACCTGAGGGAGGGGGGGGAAGCGAACCTTTTCCCACGAAGCTACGAGGGGCCGGCTTATGTCTTTCTACGCCCCGGAAGAGGCAAAAACCCTGCAGGAAAAGGGTGGAATGGATCGCGGATATCCCTGGAGGGAAAAAAAAAGAAAAGGTTGATAGCGGGGGGGGGAAAAGGAAGTCGATTTGCCGGAACCGGTCTTTGGGTCCCCCACCGACAAAGTTCCTTTTCTTTAATCCGAGTCGCCGTTCCCGTGAAAGAGAACCAAAGAAAAACAAGGGTTTCTTCGCGGGGAAACCGTGTCGGGAAGAGCCAGCTTTACTTACAGGAACACATCCGGAGATGAACGGGGGGGGAGGGGTGGTCCTAAGGGGGTAAACACTGTTGGTAGGTCGCAAAGTGGGGGGTAAAAAAAACAAACCAATCAAAAAGCCGGCGAGGCGCGAAAACCGGGGGGGCGAAAACCTTGACGGGGGGAAGAAGGGAAAAAAAAGTCCTGGGACGGAGGGGGGGAAAAAAAGGAAAAGGGCAGGAAAAGGGAGAGAAATCTTCCGACTACGGTTGGAAGTGGGGGAAGATAGCCAAGACTTAATTTTATTATCGGACTGGACCAAAAAAGGTCAATTCTATAAATATTCAGTTGAAAGAAGGGAAATGGGGAAAAATTTGAAGACTACTAATACTCGTCGGAGAGAAGGGAGAAACTCTTTAAAAAAGCCTATTATTCCTACAGGACCCGCGGAGGGAAATCCCCTCTCCTATCAACTAAGGTCAAAAAGGAAAAAACCCTCCAAAAATTCCCCTAATAAGCCGGAAAAAAGAAGGAAGAGGAAGAGAAACGTCCAATAAATCCAATAAGCTTCTCCAATGATAAAAAAAAAGTTGAACAAGAGAAAATCTTTTTTTTTGCCCTCACAAAAGGGACGCGTATTACTGTAATGAGAAAGGGAAGAAGGTCCAGGGGGGGAAAGAGTGTTTTGTCGGGGGATGGCGTAGGAAAGACGCTACGATACCCGCACAAAAAATGGGGATCGGAGCCAGTCGCACCCTGAGGAGGGGTCTTAAGGGGAAAAAAAAAGGTTGAACAAAAGGGGGGGGATTCTTTCTGGGGGGTGGGGACCTGGTACACTGTTTTGGGTTGGGAAGGGGGAGTGTTCTGCCGGAGGCAATGAAGAATTGGTGAAGTGGGGGAAAACGTCAAAGATGCCGAGAGGGCCTGAAGGGGGCGAGGCCTCTCGGTAGAAGGGGGCAAAGATGGCCCGCCTGCACGATTTTTCTGGAAAAGGAAAAGGTGGAGGAAGGGGGTTATTCTTTTTCTTCGACAAGTGGGGAAGGAAAACGAACGGAAGTCCAGACCTTTTTGGGGGAGGGATGGGAAGACGCCGTCTTGTTTAAAAACGACAGGGAGAAGGGGGGGAAACACAGTTGGTCGCGTGACAGGAGCAGAGAACAGGAAAAAAACACCAAAAAAAGATCCGTGCGCTGCTTCATCCACGACCCAAGGGGCAACTTCTCACCTGCCGGTAACAGCGCGGGACCCTCCCCTCCAGGAACACCCAAAAAAGGGAAGAAAAAAGGTTCGTATTTGCATACCCACTGGTCAACGAAACGTTGGAAAAAGGGAAAGACGCTCCGTTTTTCATCCGGGAAGGAAAAAAAAAAAAAAGCTGCCCGGGATCGCCACGGATAACGAAGAGAACCCGCCCGCGCAAAAAACGGGAACACCACCCACCACAATCTCGGAAGGCAAAGTCCAGCCCTGATCATCCTCAACGAACTGAACCACAGGGAGAAGCCCCAATCCGAACAGGGGGACCCTTCGCATCATCACGCGAATTCCTCCGATGGCTAGGGGGTATTTTTTGAAAAAGCCAGGTAGTAGTTTTTTTCCCGGGGCATCATGTGCGACTGGACAAAGCTAAAAAAAAAAAGCTCCCCTAAAAAAGAATCTGCCTGCGCCGACAAAAAACCTGTTATCGGAGAAAAAAAATTCTCGTAGCAAGCCAGGGCCAAAAACCCCTCCTGGCCCAAGCCAAGCTTTCCTCCATTGGTGGGGGGACAAAAAGAGGGGAAACCCCCGCTCGCATCCCTTGCAGCGAGAAAAGAAAACCCGCCTCCACAAAAAGGCCCCCCCAGTGTAGAAAAATAAAAGAAAACCCGCGCAAATGGGGGAAGGCGCCTCTTTCTTGGCTTTCTTTGCAAGACGAGGGATTTTTTCTTCTGGGCTTGGGAGGGGGGGGGGCCGGCCCTTACATTGAAAGGGGAAGGGTCCCTTCCTTTTTTTGCGGCCGGGGAAGAAGGGCGAGCCCTTCGTGAGGCGTGAAATTCGGCCGGCCAGAAAATCAGGCCAGAAAAAAAAATAGTCGAATCGGCAGGGAGCAATGAAAAAGAACGATCAGCAAGCTCTTCCCGAAGGAGGGTGGGGGAAAAACCAAAAGGTTCTTCGTCGTCCTTCCACACAACACGGGAAACCGTTGAGAACCAAAAAAAACAAGGGGGGAAGACATCTTCTCCTCTCCCAATGGGGAAAAAAAAAAGGGGGTTCTTTTGGGGCAATAAGCACAGGGGGGTTTATCCCACTCCAACTTCGTTGTACCAAAGGTTCCCGTTGACGCCATAAACAGCAAAAAGAAGGCCTCCCCACTTACGGCCCAGGCCAAAAGGGAAGGGTGTCCAGTTCTTTTTTTAGGGGAGAAATATTCAAAAAGGCCTCGCCCGTCTTTCTTTGCCGGCCGTGTTTGGGGGAGACACGGCGCGCCTCCCACCAAAAGGCCCGCCCTTCAGCCCGTTCCACATCAGGGACCTGTCCGTCACGCTGAACTGGACCGCGAGGGAAAAAACTCGCCGAATAACCAGCAAGAGAGAAAAAGGGGGGGAAAACGGAATACACTCAGCTTCCAACGGCTTCCAGCCCGGGTCCCAGGGGGGGGAAGGAAAAAGAAACGCAAAAAAAAGGAAAGGTATTTCTTCTGGCGGCGAAAAAGGGTCAAGCCCGTTGCCTCACCACCCGAGCGAAAAGTTCCACAAGGACCCATTTGTCCGCCGGGAGAAACTCCCCGAACACCGGGGGACGGAAAAAGGAACGGGCTCGTCCGGGGAGGAGGAAAAAAGAAGGCAAGCGTGTGGCCACGGAAATCAGCCACCATCCTTGGTTCAAGAGCGACCCGGATAAAACTTAAGGAAGAAAGAAGGAAATTCCATAGTGGCCGACCCCCAAAAGGGGAAGGAAGCAGGATTTATCGGCACAGAAACACCAAAAAAAAACTCCCCAAAAAGGGAACAGCTCCCCAGAAATGCCGCAATGGGACCGAAGAACGCCCCTCCGACGAAAGGTTCCTTCCCCGGCACGAAAGGAGGGAAAAGAGCCCCGAAAAGCCCACGGAAAGAAATAACATGAACACTCCCTCGAAGATAGAAAAGGGGGTGAGTGAGAAAAAAAAAAAAAAACGTCACAACACCAGGGAAAAAGTCACGTTCCCGCGCCAACTGCAAGGAAGGGTGAGAAACCGGCCCGCCCGAAATCGCAGCAAGGGCATGTAGTTAAAAAAGGCCTGCGGCCAAGGACAGGTGACGGAAGAATCATGAGGGCTTTTTTTTCCCGTGACCCACGGAGAGTGAAAAAAAAAAAAAAAGGCCCAAGAGGGGGAAGACCTTGCGGTCGAAACCACCCAGGAAACTTCTTTCCCCTTCCGCGGCAAGGAAAATGCAGAAAGGGGGAGAGCCCTCCCCCCCCCCTTCCTTCCGAGTTTAAGGAAAACAACAACACAAAGGGAAAGATGAAGGATCGGGCAGGGAAAATTTTCTCACCTACTTCCGTAGTAGAGGAAAAGCGAGCTTCAGAACATTAGCACTAGGGAGGGGAGAGCGATCGTGGTATACGGGAATGAGGGAGGGGGGAACATGATCGGAGGGAGAGATGGGAAAGAAAAGGGCGCATGCTATATCGTCTGTTTCAGCCAGGCAGGAGGAAAAAGGGGAATCGGCAATTCGTGGACAAGGGGGGGAAGGGGGTAAAAAGACGGGAAGAAAGAAAAAGCTACTCGAATCTTCCGAGAAGACCCCAAAAATTTACTTCTTTGTGAGGGGCGAAAGAAGGGAAACTTTCAGAGGCCGTGGAGCGGAAAAAAAATTTCTTGAGCTGTGAGTAAGAAGAGGGGAAAATGGGAGGGAGAAATCATCCTGGCCTGGGATCGCCCCAAGTATGCAGAGAAAAGATGCAAGGAATTGTATACGGACACTTTTAAGGTCCGGGAAGAGCGAGGGGGGGGAGAGATTTGGACTCTGGAAGGGGGAAAACGTTCGCTGCTTATAATGGCCGCCCCGGTCGGAGGGACACCTTCCCGAATTGTGACAGGAAGGGGGGGAATCTGGGGGGGGTATTTTTTTCCTGCAAGCCGTTTTTTGAGACGGAGAACCCGCTGACAGGGGTTACGGGAGGAGAACTGGATTTCATTTCCTTTTCTGAAGACCGGAGAGAAAGGGCCAGGGACGCGCTGGTGGAAGACCAAAAAAAGCCAAACGAAAAGAACTTTTGGGGGGACAGGTTCATCGTGACGGAAAGGGAGAAGTTCTGAAGGGGTTCGAATTTACACTGTGGGAGCCCCACGAAGAACGGTGAAGAGTTCCGGGGGGGGGAAAAACAAGGCAAGGGGAGCGTCGCCGTCTCCCGGTGGGAAGCCAGGAAAAAAGATGGAAAAAGACCTTCCCACACATGGAAACTGAAAAAAAAAGGAGTACTTCGAAAAGGGAAAAAACGTTGTGCGTTAAGAGCCACCTCACTTGGAGGGAAAAAAGGAGTGCGGATTATCTCCCGACTGGTGAAAGAGGGGGAAAAGAAGGTTCCCCATGGGGAGAGAAGCAAGAAGTCAGTGGGGCACCGGTTGGAAGACGACGAAAAGAACTCGGCGGAGAGAAGAGGATAAGAGGAAGAGCTGCTGATTCCACGTAGACTAAGAAAGAAAAAAGGCCCTAAGCCCTCGCCACGAAAGACCCCTCGGAACCAAAGACATCCCCTCAAGAAGAAACACCGTCCACAAAAAAAAATAGTCTAAGAAAAAAAAGGGAAAAAAAGGCGGCGCGAGGGCTAACCATTCGCGTGTTTTGTAGAAAACACCCGAAGAAAATCTTGGGGCACTTTGGGGCGAATGGGGGGGGGGGAGGTGTAATTTCCATTTTTACCAAAAAGGGGAAAAGAGGAAAGAAATATTTTTGCGGGTGGAGGGGGGGTAAAACCTAGGGAAGGATACCTCACATGGTCCAGGCTTTTGGGAAAGCAAAGAAAATGGGTAACCGCTCTCATTCTCAATCCGATCGTTACGGGTTGGGGGGAAACCCCTCCATCATCGAAGAGGAGGCTGTTTACAAAAATCGGGGAGAGCTGTCTCCGGGAAGTGTTTTTAATTTTTTGCGGGAGCGGAGAAGGGGAAATTTTTGGAAAAAAAACGGGGAGGGCGTCCTGGGGCACCTCAAAAGAAGAGGAGAGGTAATCCGGAGATCCGCGGCAGATGAATATTTTCTAATTTTCGGGGAGGGCTCAGAAAAAAAACGGAAAGAGGAACGACTTCGCGGGTAGGGACGGGTCTTCGACCCCCCAAAAAAGGTGGGGGGACATGCAAGAAAGGTTTTAAAGGGTTGGTTCGGGAACGCCAGGGGCAAAGCATAAAAAGGAAAGCAGGGATAATTTTTGGAAAAGGAAGCGTTGAAGGAAGCACCAAGAAAAAAAACAAAAAAAAAAAAAAAAAAAAAAGAAAAAAGGAGGCCGGATGTCCACCTCTAGAGAAGCAGACCTTTCTCACGCCGCCAACGGTGCAAAAAAAGCACATCCAAAAAAAAAAGGGGCCGTGTCCTCCCCGCCCATCCGAAAAAAAATGTCCTGCCTGACCCCAGGGGCGGGGGCGTGTAAAAAGAGGAAGTCGGCAGGTTTCGCACCTTCGGCGCAGTGGTTTTTTTTTTGTTGGGACAGGAAAGCTGAAAAAAAAAACCGATAACCCCGAGGCCCCAAAAAGCGCCCCACAGGCCGTTCCGCGACTGAAAGAAGTGGGCGTCAGCCTTCATCATCTCCAAACAACTTCCCACCACTGAGAGCCCTTCTTCATCCCCAGCACGCCGGAAAAAAAAAAGAAGTACCCACACCCAAAAAAAGGCGGACTAAAAAGTGGGAAACTTCACCACTAAGTGAGGGTTTAAGGGAGACCGCATCAGGTTTTGGTCGAACTGAAGAACCAGAAAAAGGCCTCACGAATCTTCTCCAAGACTTGGAGGGGTTTTATCCGTAGGGGACTAAAAGAAAAAAAAAACCCGTTTTTTTTTTTAGGGGAAAGGGGGACGGCAGCTTCCCTCCCATTTGGGGTCCCCCTCTTCTCAAGCCCGTTGGGCCAATGGAAATTTCCCTAACGCTCCACAAAAAAAGGGCCCAGAGGGGGGGTGAACTTTTTTTTCCTAACCGCCGCTCCTGGGGAAGCGGTCCTTTCTTTTCTTTCCTCTCCTCTTTTCGGAGTATGGGAGGGGTTCTCCTTGCTGGGGGGGAAGGCCTTCTTTGGCCTTTGGTTGTGAGGGGAACTCTTTGTGCGCAGAAAAAAAAATGGGGGCTTCTGGCGCGGTCGGAAAATCAACCTCGGGTGCGTCGCCCTCATCGGGGCCCTAAAGAAAGGATTTTCTTCGACCAAAGGATGACCGACCGAGTTAGTCGTCGGTCTTCAAAAAAGGGAATAGAAGGGGAAACGGTAAGAGAGAAGAAGGAACATCAACTTGACTCCCCTGGGGAAAGAGTCCCCCTCGAATGAAAGGGAAAAAAAGTTTGAAAAAAAAAAAGAGTGGCCAAACGCAGGCGTTCGGAGATAATCCCGCACTCAAAGACCACTCCAACTTCTTTGTCAAGAGGGAATGCCAAAAAATCTAAAAAAGAACCATTTCTCGGAAAAGTCCCAGCCTTTTTTCAAGGAAGTTGGGGGAAAGAAGAGGCTTCACCCTTTCCTCCCTCCTCCAGCGCTCGCCGGCGGGATCTTGGGGGAAAGAAGGAACCCCGTTCTTCCCTCCAAAAAAGTGTTTAAATTCGACAACAAAACCATTCCTCGGAGAAGGGGAAGTTCCCCATCTCCGGGGTTTCCAACAAAGAAAAAATCCTGACTTGGTTTCCGAAGGGGGGGAAAAAGTGTCCCGCTCCCTCCCCACCAAGCACACAGAATTTTTTCTCTTCCAACCACGGGGATAAAATCAGCTTCTCCCCCGTTCAGGGGGTCCATCCCCCTTCCCTGCAAGGAGGGGGTCGTTGGCCGCCAGCAGAAGCGCAAAAAAGAACCACTGTAAGGGAAAGGGGGGGTCATTTTCTGCAGGAAAGAGGGAGCACCCGCCTCTCAACCCGGTGGCAAGTAAAAAGGGGTCCGCGATTCCGAAACCCCAATCGCCCGCACCACCAGGTCAAAAAGGGGGAGGAAAAGTGTCCCCCTTCTGGCAGGTGCAGCAACAAAAAAAGGTCGGCGTCGCCATCACAAAAAAAGCAATGCAATTTCCGCGTGCAATCGGCGAAAAAACCGAGCCGTAAGGTCATCAAAAGGAAAAAAAAGGGGCCTGTTCTTCTCGCTGGGAGGCGCTCCGCAAGACGGAGACCAAAAAAAAAACGCGGCAGCACCTTTTCCTTTCTATAGAAAAAAAGAAATCCGCATACCCAAGACAAAGAGAAGAAAAAAACGCCCCGCAGTTATAAGCGGGAAGGGCCAGGTACCAATCCCCAAAAAAAATAGGGTTGCTGCCGGAACCGGCTCCGCGTCGAAAGGTGACAAAGGTCTTCCCCCAAAAGGGTCCAATCCATATGCGTTCCGCGCAAAAATTGAAAAGCCCCTTCCCCGAAAAAAAGGAAAAACGCGCCCTCAAAAGAAACCTCTAGCGCTAAACTTCACTTGTGGGGGGTCCCTCATGTGATGGAGAAGAAGCTGTCACTTCCGCGAATCAGACCCCAGAAAAAAAAAAATGTAGTAGGGGGGTCCTTTTCCCGACGCAGACCAAAAAAAAAGGCGCGGCGTTTTTTGAAAGAAATGGGGAAAAAAACGGTCACATTCCGCGGCAGGGGGGGAAAAAGGCTCTTGCGGCCTGGGGGGATTTTCCGCCCGCTTTCACTTCAAGGGGGAAGCCAAACAACACAAACGGAGGGGAAAGGGAGGGAAGCATTGAGAAAAGAAGCCCTTTCTCACGAACCTGCCCGCCAGGAAAAGTGGTTTCCTACCTCAAATTTCCTTCCAAAAAAAAGATCGGGAGGATACGACGACATGATCGGGAAAAAACGAGAAGGACCCTGTTTACCTGGAGCGCGTTTTCAGCGCCTGGCCGCTTGCTGGGGGCGGGGGAAGGGACTAGAAGGGAGGGGGGAAGGCGGAACCTGGTGTGTGGACGAGGCGGAGGGAAGAGCGGCGGAAACGAAAGGGGGCTTTTCTGGGGAGGGTACCTGTCCGGATAGGACGGGCCTGGAAACGTTCATAAGGGCGGGGGGAGGGGGATTTCTGGATCTTTATAAAGAATTGTGGGAGGGGGAAAAGAAAATCATCCCTTTCTCTGACTTTGATAAAAAGGGCAGCAAAACTAATGGAGGCAAAGAAAAACCGGAACGGACAACACTTTGATCGGGCAGACGCGATTTGGGAAACGTGAGGGGAAAAAAGGGGACTCTGAACCCTTTCGCTGCCTGAGGAAAAGGGAAACGATTCCCTCGTTTTGTGTGCAGGTGAAAAAAGAAAGAGGGAACACGGGGAGATCCCGCGGAAGAGAAGGGCGGCGCAACCGGGTTGGAGGGTACTGAAGAGGGGAAAGGTGGAGGAGTCCCAACTCCTTTATTCATGGACTGGGCCTGGAAAAGAGGACGTCGGCCGCGGAAAGAAGTATCAAGAAAGGAAGGGCGTCTTTTCACTTGGGGGGAAAGAGAAGACGTGAACCGTACATGGACATCCGGATAGAAAGGGTAGACCAAGAAAAGTGTTGCGAATTTACACGGTGAAAAAACGGACGGTTTGAAGAGTTCGGGCAAAACAGGAGAAAAAGCGAAACCTTGACTTTAAAATAACTGGAAAAAGGACAGGAGAATGGAATGAGATAGTCAACTATTTTGCCACTGGAATGCGAGAACGTTTTTAGTGGGGATAGAAAAACGGGAGTGCGGACATTATCCGCAAGAGAAAGAAAACCAAAAAAGGGGGAAAAGAGAAAAAAGAATTCATTTCTTGAGACGACGAAGAGCCGTGCAAAGGAAACGAAAGCACTCGGCGGAGATCCGGGGAAGCCGTTTGTCGAAGGGAAGAAAGGGAAAAACCAACGATGAGGCGACGGACCCCGCGGTGGAACAAAAAGGAAAGAAGAAGCCCTCGACCACTAAAGCTGCGCCCGGGATACAAAAAAAAAAGGAAAGGCCAGCCGAATAAGAAAAACGGCGAAGAAAAAAGAGTAAAACAGGTCCGGCGTTTTCGAAAATGGGAAAAAGAGGGCGCGGGGAGTACTGTAATTTAAGAGGGCTGGGGGGGGAAAGGGCAGTTGGAGGACCAAATTGGAGAAGAACATTGGGAAAAAAGAAGGCATTTGCCCTAGAGATAAGTTACCCGCAAAAAAATGGTCAAGGGCTTTGGACCAGATTCGGAGATAAAAACTAACAGGAAAGTGGGCTCGGACGGAACTAACTAATGTGGGGACGAAGGAATCGGAGATTCTGGTGTGACGAGCAGGAAAGAGAAAAAAGCATGGGGGCTGCCGCCGAACCGGAAGGAAGGGGGTGCGGAGCTGATCCGGGCTTGGGGGGGAGCAAGGGAAAAAGAGGAAACAAGCCGGCCGCATGGGTAGGGGAAACGTGAATCCGCGGCAGAGAAGATGTTTTCCTTGCCGGAAATGAAAAACTGAGAAAAAAAGAAAAAAAAAAAAGGCGTGGTCCTTCGAAAAGTGGGGTTGGCGGGGTGTTTTTTTGAGAGGCAAACAGAAGGACGCTGTCAGCCGCCGGCCCGTGGGAAGGAAGTTGCACGTGAACGTTTTGGTCATGGAGGAAAAAAAAAAGGGAAATCCGCCCATCCTCAACAACAAAAAAAGAGAAGAATCTGTGCGAGAATCTCAAAAAAAAAAGGGGAAAGGGATACCCCTGCCTTCACCCTTCGGCTGCCGCCGCAAAGAATCCGCGTTTGTCCCTCCCTCACAAAAAACTGTCAGAAGATTTAGACACAAAAAAAAAAAAACAGGGCAGGTTTCGCACCCTCGCAGGGAAAAGAAGAAATCGTGGCAGCGCCAGACACGGGAGGCCGAAGCCGAACTGCATCCCCGCAGAGGCAAGAGGCACCAAAAAAAAAAAGAAGAAAAAAAGAAAAAACAAAACAAAAAAGTAAGCCGATCATCTCCGCACCCACTTTTACCCAACAATCCCCCTTCCGCCCGACCCAGAAAAAAAAAAGGGGTACAACCATAAATCCCTCCTAATGCTGCCGAAAGTCACCACATATAGTTTCCGTCCAAGGAGCACCGGAAGTACTCATAAAAAGAAGAAAAAAGACTTTACCATGTTCGTTTATCGAGCGTACTGGGAAACCATCCCGCCAACCCTCTTTCCAGAAAAAACAAAATCGGGGTGGGGGACACTCCCCGCTCTCAAGCCCTTCTCACCCGCCGCCCACAAACAACATAATGCCCCCCCGAGAAGAAATACTTGGGGGGGGGGGACAGGCCGCCTCTTCTTGGCTTTCTGTAGCCGGTGGAAGGGGAGACCTTCTTGGCCGGCCCCTTCTGTCTTGGCCGGTGTTAAGGAGGGGGGAAGAGGGCTTGGCGCGGGGCTTCGCCGACGGGGGAGAACATCATCCGGCAGGACTCAAAAAAAAAAAAAAAAAGACAAAGAAGAAAGAAAAAGGCGATCCGCCTAGTTCTTTTCCGTCGGAAAAAGCGACTGAAAAAAAAAAAAAAAAAACAGTTCCTCGGAATTCCAATGCTCAGAAAAAAGGGGGGGGACAACGGGGCACGCCCTTGCAAACAGTCGGAGATAGGGAGAGATGGAGGGGAAGAACGTCGTTGTCAAGCTTTTCCGTGACGGCCCCGGCCCGTGTGGGATAGGACTGAAAAAAAAAAGAAAAAGGAAAGAGAAAAAAAAGACATCCGTCAGCCCTTTTTTTTCAGTCCGGGGGGGGAAAAAAGGGAAAGGTTTCCGCCTGGCTTCCCACCCCGGGCCCCAAAAACCTTCAAAAAAAAGGAGGTTTTTAATATTACGGAACTCTTCCACCGTCCCGGGGAAAAAGCCCAAAAAAAAAAAAAAAAAAAAAAAAACCGTGTAAAGGGAAACAAATTGCCTCTGGGCTCACCTTCCGCCCTCCAAAAAAGGATGTCCCTGTCCTCACCGATGAAAAAGTTCCCCCAAACAACCCAGGGGAGAGAAGGGGGGACCTTGGTCTCTTCCACCGGGGCCAAAAAAGTTCCTCTTCCTTCCTTTCCAACCTGGACCTGAGAAAAAAAAGAATCGCCCCCCCTGCCGTAAGGAAAGGGTTCTTCTTCAATCGTACGGAGAAGGGCAACAGGGGAGCCAACGTTAAGTAAGTGGGTCCTCTATCCTGGCGAACCACCCGAAAAAAGCCCTTCAGGGCCAAGGAATACGAGGAAGGAAGGCAGCAGCGAAGTGGGTTTGTCAGCGGAAACGTCCGCGTCAATCGTCAGAAGAAAACCAAGAAAGGGATCGCAGCTTCGCCCGGCTGCAACGTGTCCACCAGGGCCTGTTCCTGCCTCCCGCAGGGGGAAAGAGGTGAAAAGGAAGGATCGGCACAATAATTCTTCGTCGCTAAAAGGGTCTCTTAATACAGTCAACATGAAGCCAAGGAAAAACGCACCTTCTTGCACGTTTTCAAAAACCGCCCTCAGTTATCACGAAGAGTAAGGACAGAAAAGCCCCGTAAATATCGCGGCACAGGTGCTGCCCTCTGGGGGAGCGAACCAGGAAAAAAAAGGGGGTTTTTTTTTTTTTTGGGGGAAGGGTCATCAGAGGAAAAGACGGCCAAATCCTCTTCAATACCATATTGGCACTAATTGCCAGATTTCCCCGCCGACAAGAGCCAGCTAAAAAAGAAGGAAGCGCGGCTCCCCCGGGAAAATCAGCTCCTTCTTCCCGCCACCTCTGGAAATTTGCCCGCCATCCCCCTCGAAAAAGAAATAATTTCTCGTAGGGGGGTCTCTAAGAGAACAGATCTTTCTCCCAAAAAGGGGGGAAGAAATTGAGGGGGGGGGGGGGTCGGAACCCACCATTGCCAAAAAGGGGAAAACTTTGTTGCGGTCTTGACTTTCCGCCCCGCCGAGCTCAGAGAAAAAAAAAGAAAAAAGAGATCCGAAAACTTAATAGCGGCGGAGACGACGCCGCTGACCTGTTGACCTACGTGTGGGGGGGGGGGGGAAACAAAACTTAAGGGGGGAAGAAGGATCGTTGAGACGGTACTTGCGCGGAAAGGAAAAGAAGAGGGTGCTGCGAATATGGCGGTGCCGCAGACCAGGGGAGCAGGGGGAGACGCCTGGTCTTTGGGAGGAGGGGAATTGGCATTTCGTGCCCAGTGGGCGCGGAACCAGAGTTGGGTGGAAAATGGAGGCCGGCGCAGCACTCTCGATCTTACGGGCTTGTGGGGACGGGATCGCCTCTTATAACTGCGGCCGGAAGCGTTGAAAAGGGAAGCTGTATAAGAGAAATGGGGAAAGAAAAAAAATTTTTGCCGATCATCCTGCTCTGACAGGGGGGGGTATTCAAGGGGAAAAAAACGAAACAGCCTGTGGAGACTACACGGTGGAAGACAAGGGGAGGAGGCCTGTGGCGGAGAACGATTGACGAAAACGCTTCGGCACGCCCGGAAAAACAAAGAAAACGCCGGCTAATCCCGTTCAGGGGGTGGGGGGGGGACAACCAGGAAAAGGGACGGGGGGAGATCGGGATATCCAGCGGAGGAAGTTGGCGGCCGGCACCGGGGGGAAGTTTCCTAATTGCGAGAAAGACAGGAAGGCCCGGGGGCGATTGCGGCGGCACCAGGAGGGGGAGGGAAGTATTTTCCGGCGGCGCCGGCCGAGCCCGACTGTGCGGGTACCCACGGAGACTTGTGGAAAAACGTGAACGCAGGGACCTCCGAGATGGGAACAAGAGAAAAGTGGTTGAGTCCGAGGAATGGTGTTCGAAAAGGGGGGGGACGCGCCGGAGACGAAAGGGGGTGAGAGTTCCGTAAAACCACAAGAAAGGGATCCCGGTGGAAGCCAGAAGAATTGACTGGAAAAGAACTGGAAAAAAGGACTGAAAAAAAAGTGTGAGGGGAGGGGAAAAAAAGGGCAAACGACGTTCGTCCAGGAAAGAGGGAAATAACAAATCCGCCAAGGAACGGGTAAAAGCAGGGGGCAGCGTTGCCCAAGAACAACGGGTAGAAGGTGAAAAAAGGAAAAAGCATGAATTCGAGAAAGATCATTGAGGGAGGGAAAAAAAGGTTGGGAAGGAAGAAAGGGGGGAGCCCTTGTCTAGAAGAGGGACGAAAGCCGACAGGGAAGATGGGGGAAGGAAGCCCTAACGGAACCCGCCGTGAAAGAAGAAAACCCGCATAAAAACACAAAAAGAAAAACAAAAAAGGCCAAGAAGAAAGCCGGGCCCAAGAAAAGGCGGAGGGGAAGAAAACCGGGAGACAAAAAAGAAAACAAGGGCTCGGTTTCGAAAAAAAAGGACCCGAAGAAATCGTTGGTCCTTTTTTTTGGGGCAGTCAAGAAGGGGGGGGAGGAGCGTGGACAGTTTCCCAGGAGGAAGCTGCCGTAACCGGAATAAGAAGAGGGTAAGGAAAGGAAGTTTACCCGCTACGGAAGCTTTGGGCATCAGATTGCCGGAGGATGCAAAAAACAAGATGGAAAAAGAAGGAAACTTACTATTTTGGGTGAGTTTTCAAAGAGGTCTGGGTTAACTAGCTGCTTGTACAGGGGGGGGAAGGCCCGGGCTGGGTTCCTTGCCCGACGGCAGGGGGGAGGGGGGGGACGGAGGCTGAATCCGGGCCTGAACGCAAGGAAAAGGGGCAAGGGGGGAAGAAAAAGAGGGGGCCTGCCCAATTTCGGCCTCGCAGGGGACCGCGGCAGATTGGTCCGCTGCACATTGGGGAGCTAGGGAGGAAACGACTTTCGCAAAGAACAAGTTGGGTCACAGGAAACAACAGTGGGGGGGGAGGACCGCGGGAGGGACCCGGTTACACTCCAGGGCGCGCCGCCAAAAGAGGGGGAAAGAAAGAAAAAACTTGGGCCGAGTGAAAGGAACGGGAGCAAGACCT
>Ga0179593_1696245_pt1 | contig 19612 bp, 22 predicted proteins | sample CZODoug2_1_08_16_FD_185931 | JGI IMG/M metagenome (GOLD analysis project Ga0179593, IMG submission 185931) | Vadose zone soil fungal communities from Angelo Coast Range Reserve, California, USA - CZODoug2_1_08_16fungal (PacBio error correction) | ecosystem: Environmental > Terrestrial > Soil >...
ACTGATTCTCTCAAGAAAGGGGAAAATTGGTAGGTGGAAGGGAGGAGACTAGACTGGCAAAAGGGGCTCACAAAGAAAGGAATGGTAGAAGGAGCGCCGCGGCGAAGCTATCCCCAGAACGAAAATAATTGTAAAAACGGAGCGAAAAACCAAAGGAAAAGGGCGGAGCTGTGGTGACAGACTTCACGCGTCAAAAGTCCGACATTGAAGAAAAGAAGTGGCGCACAACCGGTTTCGGTCAAAGAGAAAAACCATGAGGAAAACGACGGATGAAGAAAGAAAAACTGGCAAAAAAAGGAACTGCCCTGCGTGGACCGAACCCAATGACCACACCTTCTCGGGAGAAGAAGGGACAAGTAGAGCTTCGCTGAAAAGGAGTGTCGTGGAGAGGGATACAAAAAAGGGGAGGAAAAAAACTCGCAATGATAGGGGCAATAGGTTCGCATCGTGTCGTACCAAGAAAACAAGAGGAGAGCGGGAAATAGAGGGGGGTCATAAAGGTTTAGGTAACAGAATCACGGGAAGCTGGCAATAAGTACATGAGGGGCAAAGGCGATAAAATTGAGAATGCAAAACTTTCTGTCCGAAAGAGGAGTACATGTCCTTACTGCATCGAGGCCATAGGGAGCTGAGACGGGAGAGGTCGATTACAATTCTCTGGTCTGGGGATGACAATTCCCTGCGATTCATATCGGGAGGAAAAAAAAAGTGGGGGGAAAAAAAAAACTTGGGGCGGGGTACTGGGGAAGTGTTCACGTACGAAATAAAGCATTAATCTGCCATGATGGTAATAGAAAAAAGCCTCCGAAAAAAAAGGGGTATTGGGAAACAAACGAACAAAAGTCGGTGGTTTGTTGCTAGAAAGAAGGAGAAAAGCAGTGGCGTAGGTTTCCGGCCGTCAGGGCTTCAACGAGGCAGGGGTCATTAAAAGAGAAGAAAAAAAGGGGAGGCCCCGCCTTGCGCTTCCGTCGTCAAGTTGGAGAACAACCAAAACGAACAAGTTAGTAGGGAAAGACTTGAATAACAAAAAAAAATAGGCGCTACTCCCTGCGGGCACATCAGAACAGGAGGGGGGGCCAAGGGGGAAAACAAACGGGTCCTCTACATGTGTCAAAAAAAAAAAAATTGCAAAAAAAGGGCGAGAACGATCGGAGGTACAATGCAACAGGGGAAGGAAAAGAAAGGGGAACTCAGATCTCGGGAAATACGAAAAGAAATAACTGGGAAAACGAAGAGGGAATAAGTGATTGGACGACTTGAAGAAACGGGAAAGAGAGCGAAGAAACAATGAAGAAAATTGAAGGGCGTTTTTCAAAAACAAAAAAAGGGGAAAAGACTGGCGTGGAGGCGAAAAGGGCGCTTCCTCTTTAAAGGCGACAGGCACAAGAAAAAAGAACGAGGGGGCCGTTCATCAACCAACAGGCCATAAAAAAGGAGAAAGTGATACGCAGGAAACGCACGAAGAATGACAAGTATTGAGAGACATCATGGGGGTCTCAGGGGGGGTCAAAGAGGGGAAAATGAAGGAAAAGATCTTTTGTACGCCTCTTGCCTAGACATCCTGACAAAGGAGAAGGGGGTCATCGCGTTTGGGGAGGAATGGAGGATCAAAAATTGAGTCCCTTTTCGATATAACAAAGGGGGAAACGAAGCACGCCGGATTCGGCAGACGACCTGCTCCCATTCAGATGTGATAGGAAAAAAAAAAACCTCGGAAGGGGAACAGATAGAGTTCGAAAGACCTGGAAGCAAGAAATTCGGGGGGGGTTCCCCCATTGCTGCTTGCAGGAAGCGAAAGGGGAGGTGTAAAAAATAAAAAGACGGGCAAAATTGTGGTTGTTCAACCTAAAAGGGGAAAGTAAAGGCTAACTGGGTTTCATTAAGTCGCGGAGAAAAAGGAAGGAAAAAGTATCAGAAAATTTCAAAAGAATAAATCAATCCAGTCAATATTAACTTAATAATTATTAAAGTGCTGGGTAGAGTCGTCTTAAAAAAAAAACACGAGGGAAAGTTACTCTCATGGTTCTCTTATTCTGGGGGGAAAGTTGGGGGGGAGGCAGAGCAATTGAGGGGGGTCCGATAAGGTTCGACGTAACTTAGAGAAAAGGTTAACAGCAATTCAATACTTTCACATGGGAACGAAGGCAAGGGAAGGTGAAACGGCCTGGACGGTCGAATCCTTCCGGGGCTCTCGTGAGGACACAGACAGGAAGACGGGAGGTCATGGTTTTCACTCCGGGGTGAAGGTTCGGATACGAAGAAAAAGAAAGCGTAGAAAAAGCTGGGGCCCAAATGAGTCCTCGTCTCGAAAAAGGAATAGGGGGGACTTTTTGTCTGTAAGGGGGGGGATGGGAATGCAATTTGGAAACATGACAAGCAGCTTAAGGGGAGGACGGCCGTTCCAGGGGAGGCGCGGTGGCAGTGGTAAGGAAAGCCCAGGTCGATTTTGTCAGAAAGACGAAATAATGCCGCTAAAAGCGCTCCCACTGCTAGGTTGCCGGAACGTTGAGCGGGAAGGAAAGGCGAAGGGGGGAAAAAGGCATGGGCGAAGCAACTAAGGCAGGCGGTCGCAGCCGTACAAAAACCAAGGCTCGAAAAGAAAAAGACATCAAGGGACCGGCGATACTATTGGACACTCGAAAGGGGGAGGGAGGTCTTTCGAGGTCTAGCCAAGGAAAGGGAAGAAAGAAGACACTAAAAGATGTAAAATGGGAAAACTGAAAAGCGGGACCCTTCTCTAGAATGTTACTTCGGTAAACAAAAGAGACGGCAAAAGGCAATCGAAGAGAAAACTGCAGAACCTGCATAGGTCCTGGGAGCTGAAAAGAAAACCGAAAGCTACAATTTCGGCTAAACTCCAGAGAAAGGAGACGCGGGGAAGGGGGGGGGGGGGGGGGGGGGGGGGGGGGGGGGGGGGGGGGGGTTGGTGGGGGGGGGGGGGGGGGGGGGGGGGGCTATCACTCTTTTCCCTTAGGTGCAGAGGTTCGGGGGGGGAAAAACCTGGGGAAAAAAATGGAAGGCAAAAAACTATGACTCAGACGCGGAGGGTCGACGAGAAAGCGGTATGCAAAATAAAAGGGGGGTTCATGCAGAAAAAAACGAAGGGAGCGCCCGAAAAAACAGAAACACAGGGGGAGGCAAGGACGTCCTCTGTTCCTTAGGGAAGTAGGTCATTAAGGTGTTCGGGGAAAAGGGGGGAATATCGTGCAGGCGGGGGGGGTGGGCAAAGAGAGGCCTGAAAATGGCAGCAGTGGCATGAACTGTTTTGTGAAAAAACAGCAACACCTGGGTCGAACATCTGATGGGAAAGTCCGGAAAAAGAGAAAGCAGGGGGGTAGAGTCTGAAGGCGGGTACAACGCCCGAATGCGGTGGAAAAAAGAGAGGGGAAGCAGGTGGCAAGAAAAGGTCTATAGGGAAGAAGAGAGGACAGTCTTTCGGATCAGCCGGAAGGTCTGGAAGGGAGAGGAAATCGGTCAAAAAGGACATCACAATGAATGCGAGCCGAAAAGGTCAGAGGAAGAATCTCTGCCTTAAGGAGCAAAAAGGTGGGGGGGGCACGCGCAGAGTGGGGTGAGGGAGAAATAAGCAGAAAGCAAGGTGAGGTTTGAGCTGAAAAAAGGATGCCACGAACGAAGGGGAAAAAGAAAAAAGGACCAAGCGCGCGTATCCACAGCAGGGGGCATAAGGGAGGGCACGTTTTCTGGGGTTACCGGAAACAGCAGGAGGACGTAAAAGGGGGAAAAGATAAAAAGATATTCGAGAATGGAAAACCCTCGAGCGAAAAAGAAGTACAAAAGGAAAAGATAAAGGTGAAAGGCAGGGAGGCGTACTCTTCGTTCAGCGGAAACAGAAAAAACAATGAGGAGAAGGGGTGTATGGGGAGTAAAACTCCCTTGTCTCTGCAGGCAAATTGGAGGAGGAAAAAGGACCCAAAAAAGATGGGGGAAGAGGCTCGGGAACCATCTGCAAGTCTCTGTTAAGAAGAAGTGAAAAAAAACAAACCGTTGAGGTTGGGACACTGCTCATGAAAGGAGGAGGGGGGAAAAGCCAAAATGAAGGAAGGGGGGAATGAGCAAAAAAACAAATGTCCCTGTTAACAGACTGTGGAAGGCGAAATCTACCGACATGGGTCTTGAAAGCCAGCAAGAGCCAGCAAGGAGGGTGGGAAGTTAAATGGGAATTGAATTGGATCCTTCAAGATTCGTGAAACAGGACCATCAGCCATAGAAAAGAAGGGAAACGAGAGAGATAGAAGATTTTCCTGGTTGGGACGACGGCGGGAAAGGGAGCCCGAGGATGGATCATGAAGCCGAGAACGGGCCGGCTGGATTGTATTCTAGGCTCTAGAGTGGAAAAAAAAACAAAGGGCCAGGCCCACAGGGAATGAGGAAAGATCACGGGTAAGGGAGGGGCTTATTACCAGACGTCAATCATTAGCATAAGTGAGGGACTGAAAAGGTCCGTTACTACACTGTTACCATAAAAATAGAGGGTAACGGCCTGAACGGAGTCAAAGGGGGCTAAGCCAATTCCTGACCGGTTGGAATCGGAGGAAAACGAGGGGGCAGATCACGATGCCTTTCAAAAAACGGAGACGGGAAAAAGGCGAAAGGGGAAAAAACGAGGGTGTCCAGGTCAGGAAGCTGAATGGAGGAAAAAAAGGTTTCCCTCTCAAACGACGCTGAAGGGAAAACCAAAAAAGAAAAACGAAGATGTGTGCAATGAGAAAAAGGTAGAAGGGGAGAATGACGGGGTGAAAAAGTTTGGTCAGCGGGCATAAAGCAACGGGGAATAAACACTGCATGAGGGACAAGGGAGACACACAGACTCTGTCTCGGCATGGAAAGAGGAATTAAGATGCAGCTCGGGGACTTCCTTCGGAGTCTCGAAAGTGGAGCAGGGAATTGAGGGTGGCTTGACCGTCTGGAAGGAAATTGGGAACGAAGCCGCATGAATGGGGACGCCAAAATGGCGTGGCGGATGAAGCGAGACAAATGGAGAAGGGGAGAAAGGGTGATGTTAACACTCAGGCACTTCTAAGGGGAGAATGATGGAAACAAAAACTTGACGTGCCGACTAGGTGGTCTAAATCAGGAGTTGATCAAAAACAACGCAAGGTGGGAGGTCAACAAAGGGGGCTAAAGGAAGAGGAAGGAGAGAGCCAAAAAAGCGTTCCCAAAAATTCCAGAAAAGTGAGAACGAGAACACATTCAATGACTGGCACGACCTTCCCATACAACAAAAAAGAACAAGCGCTTGGAAAAAAAGGAAAAAAACTGGATCCGGGAAGGAGAGGAAAAAGAGTTGGCTAAGAAGGCATGGGAGGGACGGGGGGGATGCATCTTCCGGGGGACAGCAACCGATCGAAATTAAAGGAGGCGGGGGAGACCTTACGGGACCATTTTGCGAAGCAATACCGCTGAAAGGGGACAGGGGAAAAAAAAAGGATGAAAAGACACTGGCGGAGGAAGAATATGTAGATACTGGACAGGACCTAAAAAAAGCGAACTCCGGAGGCATCGCGCGGGGGCTCTGAACGTGGCGGTCAAGGGGGTACAGAGGAAAAGAGTAGAAGAGGGGGGGGTCTAACCCATCGTGCTTTTCAACTGGACGTGGTTCGGGCCGTACTGGATCTCCACTAGAAGGTACCCAAGGGGAGGCCAGGGGGATCGCACATCGTTAAAAAACAGGGGGGGTGAAGCGACGGCACTCAGCAAACTAGGGGGGTAAGAAACCGAAGATAGAAAAAGTCCTGCGTTAAAGGATAGGGGAAGTAAAATGCGCTGTGCTGTCAAAAATATTCCGGCCTCGGGTTATCGACGCAAAAAGGCAGAAAAAGAAGAAGAACTGGTATCGGAAGACTGGTGAAGAAAATGCAAGAGCTAAAAAAAGAAATGACGTGCTCGCAGGACGCAGCAGACGAGGGAAAAAACTTATGAAAAAAAAACAGAGGGGCATGTCAAAACGGGCAAGAACTTGTCATAAGCCCGAGGGGAGGGCATGAAGCGGAACAATTTGGGACGTCACCCACGCCGGGAACTTACGCAAAGAGGGAAAAGAGAAAAAGGGGAAAGGGTGGGAGGAAAGGGAAACGTCAACGAGGAGGACGAAGGGATGGTGAATAAAAGGAATGGGTCGGATCGAGCGTTGCAAGCCGGAAAAATGACAGGGGCAAAAGGGGAGGGGTGACGTTCTTGCTGACTAGAGAGGTCGCTTCCGTCGGACTTCGACCAAGGGAAAAAAAGCTGGGGAAAAGCGGACACGGAGGAAAGGGGATCTCCCCCCTTAAACAGAATCGCCATGAGAGGTGGGATCGAGGAAATGAGAAAAGCCCAATGCACGGAGAGCATCATTTTTAGAGGGCAAGGGAGGGGGGGGAAAGCGAAAAAAAAATTGACGATAAGCGGGACGATCGGTTTATTCAAAAAAGAGAGGCCGCCGGCCTGGGTTTGTGGGAGAGAAAAAAGGTTCAAAAAAAGTTTGCCACGGAAAAAGTTTCGAGAAAACAACTGACAAAAAAAAAAAAAACACCCGCACAGGAGCACCCCCCAAAAAAAAAAGACCAAGCAAACAAAAAATACCCCACCCCCCGCAACAGACAAAAAAAACTCCCCCCCAGAAAAAAAACTTAAATTATTAAGAAGAAGGAACCAACTGAATCGGATGGGAAACAACGGTCTCCCATAGTTAAAATTCTCTCTCTCAAAACAAGCTTGAGATGGAGTATAACTGATTTCCTTGGTTCGTCTGTCAGAATCCTACTCAGAATTCGGTTCCACTTCTGAGGACAATCCGAAAGAAGGGAGCGAAAAAGGGCCGTCACCTTTTGTGCGAAAACCGAATGACAAAGGCAAAAAAAGGCTGCCAGGGGATAAACGGTGAAGTGGCAACAGAGTGAGGTCAGCCTGTAAAAGGGACTGGTGCTCGTGGGGGCCAAGAACAAGGGGAAGAAAACATGGGCAATCACATGCATTTGTGAGGTTGGAGGGTACGAACAAAGCTTTGACAGTCATGGGAGCTGGTTGGGAGGGCATGCGGAATCTCTAATATTCCATAGTTTTTGCCCGGAAGAGAAAGAGGAATCGCCCGGCTCTCCCAATCAATGAAGAAAGGAAAAAAAGAAGGGGCAATGGTTGGAATCTCAAGGAGCTAAATCAAATTCCGCCTCTCCGTCGTCAAAATCACCGAGAAAAAGATTGGGAAAAGGGTATGTCGCGAAACGTCCGAAACTGAGGGGGCTGGCAGGCGTGGTACGAAAGGGTTCGCCGATCGCTAATGGGGGAAGAGAGGGCGGGGTGTCCTGCAATGAGATTCATGAAGTGCGGAAAAGACTATTGGAGACCACCAGGGGAATCGTCTGCTAGGCAGAGAAAAGGGAGGCGCGGTGAGGCAATAAAGAGTTCCTAGAGGCTGTTGACTCGGTCTTCGGATGGAGGACCGGACGGGGAAGACCAAAGAGAGGGGCACGACCTCGTGGGGGGAGGGCAAAGAAGCCAGTTTGAATTCCAAACGAAAAGGACCAAAAAAAAGCCAGGGGAATCAGGCGTCTTCGCCGGGGAGGAAACAAAATTGAGGTGACTTGCCTACAGAAAAATGGGGACGGGGAAAGGAGGGGGGGAGATGAACTCACATCATGGGCAAACTAGTCGTTCGCTGCGAAAATACGGCAGAAGGTCAGACGATGTAATTTGAAAAGCACGGGGGCGAAAAAGGGGAAGAAGATCAGATTAAACCATCCGCAGGACCCTCAAAAGGTCAAACTCCGCGAATAAAACCTGGCATGTAGGAAGCGCGAACTGATTAAACTGGCCACTTAATCGGGCAGAGAAGGGGTGAGGCATTCATCTCAGGAACTACTTCAAACTTCCACTGGAAGGAGGGCAAGGGGCAAAAGGAGTGACACATTGGGGACGCAACCCAAGGGAAGCAGGAAAGAAGGTGGACGACTCGGTGTGGGTCTACTATGCAGGCATCGTGAAAAAATAGGAAGGTCTCTAAAACAACGGTCTGTTGCTTAAACCGCGAAGACTAAATCAAGGGAAATCTCGGGTCGGATTCGCGGCCAGGGGGGGCGGGGAAAAACGGGGGGGGCATGGCTGTTTTGGGCACGATGTGTTAGAGTGCAAAGGGGGGAAAAGTGGTTCAAACCTCTGGCTCAATTGAAGAGGGTTTTAGCGGGAACCCCGCAAACACCTGCGTGTGAGAAAGAAACTAAAGAGCAACCAGAGACTGGCGAGGATTGGGTTTACGCGAGTGAACTTCGTTACACGAGAGAATGGGAAGCTTTGTCTTCACGTCGCAGGGGAAACGGGGTCGGGGAGGCGTGATAAGGCGCGGGAGCAAAGGCCTTCTTAGAAAAAAGAGCATGACGTACGTTCGGAAGGAACTGAAGGCGGAGGAGAGGGTCACCGTTATCTCAAAAATGAAAATCTCAGGTCGGAAGCGCATCAGCAAGGAAAAGTCTCGGCGCGGATTAAGAAAAGAAAACGCAAGGTGTCCGCAGATTGAGGGGGGGACTTTGAGAAGGTGAGTTTCAGTTGGGAGAGAAAACAAGAAACAGACGCAAAAAGTCTCAAAAAAAAAATGCGCAGAGATCCTGAAAAAATGAAAGAAGGGATAAAAAAGTCAAGAAATGGAGTGGTGAACTTTCTGGGACAGGGATTTTATACTTTCGCGCTAGAAAAGGACGCAGAGGCTTAAAGGGCCTTACATCTATCAGGAAAGAGAAGGGACCTCCTTAAAAAGTCTGTCACAGGCGGCCGGGAAAGGGCTAACGTCAAAGAGAGGAATCTGACAATGTCAATAAAGGAATAGCTACGGGAAAAAGGGAGTGCAGGAATGGAGCCCACCATCTACAGTGAGGTCGGGGAAAAAAAGGCAGAAGTATTCACCCGCAAAGGGGGGGTGAAAGAAGGAAAACGCGGGGGGAATCAGACCAACGAAAAGGTTAAGAAGGGTTTCAAAAGCAAAAAGTGCCTTTGTCTCGTGAACAAGAACGTCGGTCACTACAAAGGAAATAGAAACGAAGGTCCATCTCAGTTTACAGTGCATAAAAGGGAAGAGGGTGAAGAGGGGCTTGAAAAAAAAACCTGCCCACATTCCATATATCAAAACCACAAGAAGGAAAAAGGAGTGGCCTGCTGGCCTTTTTCACGACATCTTGGTAGCAAGGACTAAAAATGTAAAGGAAAACTGAAAATCCAGAGGTGATGGTATCTCTCTGTCGTGAAGGGGGGCAAAAAACAAGTGCTGATCATCAAATGAAGCCAGTGGAAGGGGGCGGAGTCAAAGCCAAAATAGAAGGCAAGCAAGTGGCGGGTTCCTGTGAGGAGATGTCCGGGAAAAGAAGGCTGGGCCTCGGGAGGTGGTTTTCCGAGCACTGCCTGAAAAGAAAAGAAGCAAAAAAGTGCTTAACAGGGGGGGTAGGTTCCATTTTCGAGTTTGACGGACTTCGATAATTCCTTTCATGCAAAGAAAGGAAGCTGTTCAGAGGGCGAGAGTTCGAAGGGAATATATTCTCCCACGGGTATTCTGTTCGCGCTAAAGGAAAAACGAAGGGAACCAACCCGAAAACTAGGTCACCGTCAAACTTCTCCTGCTCATAAGGAGGGGATTAGAAACTTGGGCGATCGGCATCAGTTAACAAGAAAAAAACTCAAGGGCTGATGCTTTAAACCCAGGTCACGCAAATCGGAAGAGAAAATGGACGGCAGCTGGGCAGGGACTTTCACTTTCGATCAGCGAAGTAGTAGGATGTAAGGGAACCTAGAGAAATAGACAATGCCTATAAAGTCCGAAGGGAAAGTAAAAAAACAGCGCCGCGACTGTCCAGAGAAAAAAAGACCGAAAGGAGTGAAGGCGGGACCTGTGAGGTGACAAAGGGCACCGATTCTTTGACTGGGGCGCTCAACCAAAGGATTCGGGCCGACGAGGGTTGGAGAGGAAAAAAGCGGTAATAAATCACAGTGAGGCTACGGAAGCAAGATGAGGCGAGCTAAAAAAAAAAGCCCAGACTGCGTAGTGAACAAAACTTCAAGAACGAAAAAGGGGAATCGGAAGGGGGGGATCACGGTACGGACTTCGCGAGCCGCTCAGGGGAAAAAAGTCAAGTTGAGTCGGTAGTGGAGCGAGAAAAACATCGCGTTTGCGCTCAGACAGATCAAGGGAGGAAAGCAAAAAAAAAAAAAAACAAGGCAAAGGACCGCCGGGCTTACAGGGGGAAAAGGGTCAAGAGAGAACGGGAGAAGGGCGAAAAAGGGACAGAGGGAGAAGGGGGCATTAAACGCTATATCCGAAAGATTTCGAAAGGGTATTACAAAGAAGGGTCAGACGCCGCGATGAAATCCGCTGCTCGCGTTCCGCTGAAGTCTCGGGTCTATGGGGAAAAAAGAAAGCGGAATTCTTAGGGGATAAGCAGGAGGTAGAACTCAGTGCTTTTCAACATGGGGTGGGTTACCTTACTGGGAGAGGGGCCACGAAGCATTACCCCAGGAGGGAAAGATGCGGGGCCAGCGTATCGCCCGGTCAAGGGAATGTCTTCTAAAATACGCAGGTGGGTTAAAACTACCGCCTGCACGACTTGGAGTTGGTTCCGTCGTCAGGAAGGGACAAGGGGGCTGGACAAACGAGTCCGGCCCCTATCAAGGGGATCGCCGCTTCGCGAACGGGCATTCCAAAAAAACAGGGAGGTAGCTTGGGAAAGCAATCTGCTCACAGGAAAGAAAAAATGAACTCCCGTCGTCCAGCATACGAGGCATGATTTCATGAGGGGATAAAAAAAAAAAGGTATGCATCAATGTTCAGACACCACCTAATAATAAGGGGGGGGGGGACGCGAACATTTGGGGAGGTCCCCTCCGGACGGAGCTCACTCAGACGGAAGAAAATAACGGGAAAAACATTCACAACTGTCGGCTGAATTGGAAGATTCAAAATCGGCATTCGTGGGGCATTCCGCCTATGAAAGGGACTTTCGGCCATTTTGCTCGAACGTGGTGATAGGGACGACAGTCTGGACGTAGGAAAGCTTCTATGTAGCAAACCTGTAAATAAGAGTAGAAGAAGAAACCCCCAAGTACCAGCAGCTCCAAAAGAAAGGGCTGAAGGCGGGGGTGATCACAAAAAATTGCCACTTGAGACAGGTTGTGAAAGGGAATCGGGGGCTGGGATTGATGTGCGCCAGCATTTAAAGTAAAGGATGAAAAGGACGATAGCCGAAGTCATCCAAGTATGTCGGCAGCCGGCGGTTGGGGGGGTGGGTACGAAAATGCCCGGCCTTGCGGAGAGACCCCAGAACGGCCTCGGTCGTGCATAGGGCGCGGCTGCGCCGACCGCACCATGCCATTGTGATAGTATCTCACAACCCAGGTTAAAAGCACTGGGCGCCGGACGAGGCCATCCGTTCTGTTCAGGGGGATAGAAGCAGTTATGGGTGTTTAATAGAAACAAGGTCCGGCAAACGAAAAAGATGGGAGAAAAAAAAAACGTCTCCGGACGTCTCCTTGGGGGAGGGGGCGAAATGGTGAGCTCAACGGGCAAAATTGGTGCGCTTGAAAAAGAAAGAAACGCAACGTGGATGCACAGCTCGTGTGAAGTGTGCGTCGTCATGAGGAACCTACTCCAAGGGAAAGGATTCCGGGGGGGGGGGGATAGCGCAGACCTCACTACTGGGTTTGGTTGAGAAAAGAAGACTTCCACGTAATCGCCCCGGATTCTCGAGGCAAGGAGGAAGGCACATCCGATTGTAAACTAATTGGGGGGACAGCGGTGAAAAAACTATGCCAGAGCCTACCGAAGAAGCAGGGCCATCACCGACTAATCGTCTTTTACGTTGGGTATGAAAGATACAAAGAGAATTTGCGCCCTCAGTCGTGGGCTAAAAAAATGATCCCTCGAGACACCAGGTCTGTTTTAAGGAGGGGCTTTTTTCTGACAAGGTAGGCTACCCGTGAGGGATACAAAGAATTGGAAAAGAAGTCCTCGGTCAGGGGGATGGGGAGGGAGGGCACGTGGGTTGTGCGGCGGGTGAGTGCAGCAAGTCGGTTCAAAGAGGGGCAGGGGGGGGGCTGAGTTTCCGGGGGAGGGGACCCGCGGAGCGGGAATCCCCATGCGGGGTACTAAGTGATACTGGAAAGGCAAACGCGCATCCTAATTCCAAGGAAGGGAAAAAAAAGGGGGCCAAAAGTGGCTCAGGAGGGTGAACCTACTCAACAAACAACCAAAAAGAGGGCCGGAAATCGCCGACATCGTGGGGTGACAGGCGATACGCTTTTTCGAAGCATCATGAAAGGGGTTAGGGGAGGCTGGCGCCAATTACGCGCGTCGAACTCAGTACCGGTTGAAAAAACTTGCTGGTCTATAACTTCCTGAATCAGAAAAGAAAGGGAAAACCAGCGGCATCGACCCGCGACGTGAAGCGAACGCGCGTTGCATAAGGAGTAGGGGAAGGCGGAGGGAAGCTGGCCGTCTACATATTTGGGGGGGCCTAAAGGGGGACGCGGGGGGGCACCCGCTGTCCCTTCTTGCAGCGGAGGTGGAAAGGTCAGAAGAGCAAAACACGATGGAAAACGTCACTAGCTTATTGACAGGGAGCGGTGGTGGGGTACGACGATGCGAATCGGTTGGAAAAGACACGGTGCAAAGCGCTGTTGACTCCGGCGACCCAACTCCAGAAGCGGTCTGAAGTGCGGACCCAGGGTATACTCGAACGGGAGGGGGGGGGCGGGGGAATGCCGTGAAAGGGGGAAACGAAACGGGCAGTGACATTTTGTTGGACGGCAAGCCTAAAGGAGTTGGCAGTCGGAAGCACCCTGGTGGTATCGTTGACCAGACTGGGAGGGGGAGGAGAACCCGATTCTGACCGGGGGGAGGTGTCTGTAAAAGCTCCGCTCAAGGAAGATGAAAACTCAAGGGAGAGTTGCAATCGGGAGGGGAATTAGCCGCGGCTCATTCTTAGGAACATTAAGGAAGAAAGGCCACTTGGGGGGGTCATGCAAAGCCCGAACTCGTAAAAATAACGCAATGACTGACACGGGCGGCGACGGGGTCAGTCAAAATAAGGCTGCCCTGGACGTTCAAGCATAGCGCAGACGGGCCGGAGACAAGGGGGGGGGCGATGTGAAGCATCGCCGGAAGGTAATTAAAAAAAGGGGGGGGGAGCAACGATGACCCAATTTTCTCACACTTCGGACTAGAATGCAGAAGGAACGGTACAATCATAGTGATGTTAGTTTCTGTTGACCTTATCATCGGATGTTTGAGCGGGCAGGGCTCATATATCGTGAGAGAACCTACAAACAAGAACAAAGGGGAAGAACGCTGCGCTCGGCGGTGAAAGAGCTGCGAATCGCTCGCGACATGGCAAAAACAGGGGGAGTAGCAATTGAGTCTACTGGGACTAAGCAGTACTTGAGAAAAGGGGCAGAGGGTACCGAGTCTTCCCTACCTTTCGGCGAGGGGTGGGGGCTTGAAACTGACATGATGAGAGACAGAGTTAAAGAAGTTGATGAAGAAGTCGCACTGGGAAGCCTGAAGTTGAAGAGGTTACAATGATGGGGGGTCAAGAAAACGGGGTTCCAGCAGCGACGCACGGCCAGCGCTCGTGAGTGCTGGGGGCAAGGAAAAAAACTAAAGGCTTCACTTCACGAGAGAAAAAAGAGAGCAACAAACACGGAGGGGAGGGCACCTGAGAGATTGGCCGGCGTTCCTGAGAGAAAGGGGGAACGGGTGGGGAAAAATTGAAATCACGGGGGACTGGACTTGAGGACTGGGGGGAGTGAGGACGTTCTTTATTTCAAATCTGACGCACCAAAAAAAATGAAACATGACCTGACTTCTGGCGAAAGGATGGCCGCGCCTATCATTTAGCAGGCACAAACACTGTGAGGGGGAAAGGGGAAACGAACAAACCAGGTAAGCTGCTATTGGGGGGCCGAACGCGGAGTCACGCGCCAATTCCTCGGAACAGGAAACGAAAAGACTGAAGGCAGCGGTGACCTTAACTAGAAGATGGAGACGTTTTGCCGATAGAACGCTTTCACCTTAGGCTGGGGAGTAAAGGGTGTCGCGTCTTGGACGTATGGCCACTCTGGAAATGTTCGCATCTAACGCGGGAGGGAAGAGAAAGAACACTTCACTCTGGGATTCCGATACTGCTTTCCAGATCGGCAAAGCATGCACATTTTGTCAGATAGGGGGGGGGGGGGTGGAGTGAAGCCACTGCGGATTTCCCCATTTATCCTCCAAACACTGAAAAAAGTATAGGAATGGTTTCACAATGCAAAGAAGTGATGGAATTGCGCTCGTCAGAAACCTTTAGCATTTCAGTGGAAGGATTTACAAAGAGGAACTGTGAATAATGAGGTCAAAAAGTCCGGAAATTAAGGGAAAGAACTGGGAAAGGCTCGCGAGATCACCAAAAAAACTACCATTATTGAAGTGTAAGTTGAAAGACCGCATAAGTAAAATGTTGTAGATACTTCAACTCGGAGAAAGGGTGCCGAAGAGGGGAAGAAAGAAAGTGCCACCAACTTCAGTTTGTGGGCTTTCACCTCCTAGCAACCATTGGCGACAGACTGTAAAAAGAGATAAAGTGAGTCCCAAAAAAACGCGGAACAAAAAGGCAAGAACAATCAAATGACCAACTACCGTCTCTGAGAGAGGCGACGACCCGAAAAAGAGGAGAGAGCGGGTCGCGCGCTCAACAGAGGGTTTCGGATTGTTTCAATACCGATGAGCGAAGCGACAAAAACCCGGAACCTCTTGTGACGTCAAGCCCGTGCGAGGAATGCCAATAAGAAAGCGATGAATCACCCACGTGAAGGTCGCAGAAATGGTAGGGGGAATCAAAGGCCTCGAGACCAAGCACTCCTGCAGGTTCGCAAAAGGAGGAGATGAAAAGGATGCAGGTACATCTGAATTACTTCTTCATAGCAGGGTCGACCCGCAGGGAGGGGTTCAAAAGAGAGGGTTCGCAGCAATAACGGGCTCCTAAGCAATGGCCAGGATGAAGGAATCGCCAAGCGGGGCCGGTCCAATTTGTGTCGGCGAAGAAAGGACTTAAGCGAAGAGAGAAGGCGGAAGGGGCCGGGTTCCAGACTTAAAAAGAGAAGTATCCAGGATTCCGGCCCGAAGAGCCTCCGGGCAGCTTGCAGTCTTCAGGAAAAAAAACCTACATCTGGCTTTTACGGGAACGGAAATGAATGAAGGACCCAAAAAAAGACTTGATGCGACTCCCGGGGCCAGCAAGAGGTCCTTGGCATTGTCACGCAGTGCGACCTTTCAGAAACAACAACTTCAACATCCGGGAGGGAGACGAAAAGGGGGGGGGCTAAGAAGAGGGAAGCGCACTAAAGAAGTCGGGGACATGCCGCTCCGACAAACCACAAAACCCGGAAAAGAGGAGTTTCGCGAGCCCTCGATATTAGATGACGTCCGCACATAGGGGGCTTTTCACCTGACGGGAAAGGGAGGAGGGTAAGTAAGGGGAATCGCTCTTTCAAGCAGCGACAGGGAACTCGGGGATCCGGGGAGAGAACTGCATCTCCCCCAAACATTAAGTCACAAAGGACGGGGAATAAAAGAAAAAATAGCACAACTGCAAGATTGAAAGAGCCGGAGGGGGATTGGAAATTCACGAAACAATTGACCGGCTAATCGTCACGACTTTGAACCGTAGACCCTCCCAAGTATCGGGGGCGCCAGCCGCGGTTGGGGAGGGAGAAGGTGAGGGGGGAAGGCCGGGTCAGGGATATACCCCAAGGGTTCCAGCGAAATGAGGCCGAAAAGCCGAACTGCGCCCGAAACCAGACTCAGGTATCGCATCTCCAGGAAGGAGGTGATGCGGATCCGTCGTCGCACCGAGAAGTTCGGTTTTCCAGCGGCTCGACCACTCGCGCAGCGGGGTGCAAGGGGGGAGAAAGGACGGGCACCTTGTGAAAAAAGGTTCTAACTGGCCACGATCTTTGTGATGAGTTCATCTCTGGGGGCGGAAGTGAAGCTGAATTCCGCAATTGCTGGCGAGTTAATCAAGGAAGTAACAGAAGGGAAGGCTCACTCGGGGGGCAATTTTGAAGTTCTTCATGACGTGAGTGATCAAAGCTCGCGTTGCTCATGGGGAGGAGGGTTTTGTTGGGTCAAAGAGGACAACTATTCAAGAGTGTGCCCGAACTAAGGGAGCGCCCCGGGTCTCTCCCATCAAAGGAAAGGGACAAACGATGGTTAAAACGACCGGGGGGGGCGGGGGGTTCTTGCCTCATTGCACGATGCAACCTCGAATAACAAGAGCAGCGGAAATAAAAGTCCACATCCCTTCGTCGCCAACGGGAAAATGTGAAAAAGTGGTTGCAAGGAGGGAAGTCCGAGCTGGGGGAGGGCGCTCCCTCCCGGTGTGTACGAAAATTGTGCAGAAAACTGTCCGTTGAAGTCGGGCTGTCTGACAATGTGAGGACACGGGGACTACATAAACAAGAAGTCTCTGACAGGAGTAGCGCACTTTCGTGGGGGGGGGTCGAGGTGAAGGATTTCAAGAGCCCTATACCAAAGCTGCGAGGGTGGGGGTAGGAGGAAATGCCGATGCCGTGAAATCCCGCGAAAAGGGGGGGTTGATCTGCAAAGCGCACCTTTTGAAGTCCAACGCGAGACAACGGCCGTACGGTCAGCTCCCGTACGAACCAAAACATGGGGGGCGGGAAGTCGCCGGGATCAAATTGGACCTGCAGTGGAAAAAGAGAGGGCACCGGGGGTATCTGCTTGAGATAAGCCGGAAGCGAAAACTCTCAGTAAGACTGGGATGGGGGGTGAGAAGGATCTGAAAAGACTGAAGTAGCAGGATGGACATATGTAAAAAGAAACTCGAGGAGCCCGCGAAACGGTGAATCTGAAAGAGCTGCTTGGCGAAGACCTCATGGGAGAAGAAGGGAATCTGAAGGCCGGTAGGGCCGACGAAAATATTCTCTAAATTCAGATGAAGGAGGCTTAGTCCTATCCCTCAGTTAAGGGTTCAAACACGACCTTAATCCCAACAAGAGGCTCACAGGGTGGGTGGCGCTCAAGGTTTGCTTGGAGACGAGATGCTATCTGAAAAAGTAAAGGGCCCTTCAGAAAAAGCTGTTGGCTGCGAAGAAATCCAAGAAGAAGAGGGGGAAGTTCTTCGGGGGGGAAACCCTTTATCAGCTCGACTGTAGGTGCGAAAGATGGTTACCTGAGTGTGGTCACAGAAGTAAGGACCGCTTGTCTCTGACGCCTTCAATTTTGGCACTGGTTTGAGCGGGTGTACCGCAACTGAGGTTGGGCGGCGGCTGCACACGATTATTCCTCCCGAGGCGCGGGATCGAATACAACTCAGCCGTTCGAAGGTGGATCAATCGTCTCATTTGCATACTACTGGTCGGGAGGGAGGCAGCCGGCGAGGGGTCTGGCATGCATGCCGGAGGGTTTAAAGGCTTGAAAAAAGTTCCCTAGGGCATCCACACCGAAAAGGACAAGAGTCAGAGGGGGTCATCATCATACTTCAAGGGAACTTACAGCGTCAAAGAGGAAGCAGGAGACATATTAAAAAGTTCTGCTACCTGGGGCCCGCTCGTGAAAGAGGGAACGGGGCTGGAAAAAAGGCCAACGCTCTGACCAAAGTTTCGAACTCGAGGACCTGGTCAAGGGCATCCATAAAGTTAATGTGTCACGTCTGGAGGAATCAAAGGTTTTAGCGCGGGGAAAAAAAACGGGAGAAGATCAAGGAAGACCGGGGAAAACCTCGATCTAACGCCGATAAGCACCGAGGCAGAAAAAAAGGGTGAGAAAAGAGTCCTCTGCAGTCAAAAAGGCGGCAACAATGGCAATCCACCTTGTAAGAAGAGAAAGACTCAGAGGGGGGGGGCAGGACGCTCGAAGGGGGGGAATAGTGTTACCGGTCGTAAAACATACCTTTTTCCGAACCGACAGTGGGGGGGAAGCAAATTATTGGGGGGCTCGGAACAAAGCAGGAAGAAAAATGCAATGGGCCCGTGAAGTTGTCTCGGGTTGCAAAATCTTAGAGGCACTAAGACCGGGAAGATAAAGAAACAAAGAAAGCCTAAAGGGCAGGAGGTGACCTTTCTCAATTTAATGCGGTGCAACAAGGGAAAAAACGACAGGCCCAGCGGGCACCATATTCTCTCACAAACAACTGAGGAAAGTAGAGGACGGGCTGGTGCCTGGTTCACTACATCGTGAGACCGCAGGGAAAAGGAACGAAAGCTGGCCGGCGTGGGGGGGGTCTTTATTTGGTGCCTGTTCTGTAGGGGAAAAGGTCAAAGAAAAGTGGATGAGTATCATCACTGCTTAAACGGGTCCGCAAGCGAAAATCAACTTTGGGAGGGGGGGGGTTTCCTGGAAAAGGGGTCTTTGAAACAGCGAGAAAAAGCGGATGGGGTCAAAATCAACTTCCGGGACCCAATTCTGAACCATGTGGGGTTTCCATTGGGGCGTCCCGCTGACAAGAAACGAGCCGACCAGTGCCTATCTCTGGAGGTCCCGGGGACGGGGTTTCCCAGTCGTAGGCCATATCTTGAGCACTGTTTTCAAAGATAGGGGAGACGGGTCCACATAAAGTACTAAAAGAGAGGCCGAGGGAAACGCCAGTTGCCTGTGGTCTGACACAAATTGTGAGGCCGGGAAGACGGGGGGCAGCTCAACACTCAAATGCGATAGGGCCCCAGGGAGAACAGAGAGAGGCCCGGGCTGCTCGATGCTTTGGCACGTAAGGGAAACCCGGCACCCCATCCCCCCCCCAGGCGATAACGGGGCCTTGGGGAGCTCCGACCGTGGAGGGCCGTGAGGAATCTCGGACCTGACTGCAATTCAAAAAAGTCCGCATTAAGGAAACTGGAAGACCTGCCGAATCACAAGACCCCAAGTATTGTCAGGGAATGTAGGTGCGCACCGGTAACCGGAGCGGTAACATACTAAGAAAGAGGTTAAAAGACGGACTTCGCAGAAAGATCGGGTGCCGACAGAATGGAAACGCGTGGGTTCGGGGGCAAAGCTACAACCAGTGAGGAGAAAAAGGAACAATAAGGGCGCAAGGACGTTCCCAAACAATGCCCCTTCACGCGCAGAACTAGGAGAACAAAAACGGAGATACAAAGAAATCGCTAGATAAGTCTAAGGAAGGAAGTGATCAAAGGAGTCGGGGACTCTTATCTCTCAACTCTTCGAAAACGCATGAGAGGGTCAATACAGAAGACGAATCGTGACCATAAACAGGGACAAGGAAAAGAACCAACATCGTGTTGAGCGGCATGCATTTGGCGAAGCATCGACCGTTGGGGGACATGAGACAAAAACGCGAGGGAGACGGCACGGGAGTTGGATTCAGAAAGATGTAGAAGAGGGGGAACAAGGAAGCGATGACCCTAAGAACTTCATTTTCTGCGCTCGCGGAACGGAAGGGGAGATACATGAGGCCTACAGGTTCAGATAGTCTAAACCACGGGGGATGGGAAAAAAAGTCCAGAAACGGAGAGGGGGGGCTCTGTACTGGCTCCACGCAGGACCAAGGGAAGGAAGGGGGAAAACGTCGCCTTCAATTTTGATGGTCGAGGTCACGTGGCGTAGGCGACGACCGCCTATGCGAGG
>Ga0179593_1425516_pt1 | contig 19609 bp, 22 predicted proteins | sample CZODoug2_1_08_16_FD_185931 | JGI IMG/M metagenome (GOLD analysis project Ga0179593, IMG submission 185931) | Vadose zone soil fungal communities from Angelo Coast Range Reserve, California, USA - CZODoug2_1_08_16fungal (PacBio error correction) | ecosystem: Environmental > Terrestrial > Soil >...
CCAAAATTCCTCAATAATACGACTTCGGGAAAAAGAAGGGAGGTTGGGCGGGGGTCAAGAGTCTCCCTGCCGAAAGCTGGTGGGGGTGGCAGCTTAATCAGCGAATATCAAATTGGGGGGAGCATAACTTGCATTTCGAGAGAGTTGAAATCATAGCGAATAACTTGGAGTAGGAAGGGGATGGGAACTAGTAAAGAGGAGTGGGTTAAAAGGATGCAAAAGGAGAAGAGGAGAAAGTGGCGTCAAGCTTAGGGGATAGGAGGGAGTCTTGGAAGGGGGGGGACTGATAAAAAAGGGTAGCAGGGCGGGGTTCGTAACAAAAAACCCATTTCAGGAATAATGTGTATCTGTCTAGGGGGGGAGGGGGAGGGGGAACAGAGAGAGGTCCTTACCAACCTGTTTTTAAGTACAATTGGGGAAAGAAGGTAAAAAAGAAAAGGGGGAAGAATACAACGTCATTCTTGGGAGTCGTCCCCTCGAGAGAACCGTAGCGCTCCTGCTGAAAGTATCCTGAAAAAAAAGTTGTTAAGGAAGAGAGGAAAGGTAGTCAGACTGGAAGAAAAGAAAGAGCCAACTAAAAAACCCAGGGGGGGGGAAAGGACGTGGAAAGAGGGAACAAACCCCCACCCACACGGGAAACAGAAAAGAAACAGGAAACAAGGAAGGAAAAAGAAAGGGGGAGCGAGGAACTTCAAAGGAAAAGTTTTAGACATCAAGGGAAAACAAATCAAAAAGAAAGCCAAAAAATAGGACGAAAAAAGTACCAATTCAGTTGACGCTTTCGGGGGAAGAAGAGATAAGCAAGAATTCACAAAGGTTGTTCTGTGATGCATCCTGTTGTGAGAAGAGAGAGGAGTCTCCCCAGGGGATGTTGGTGAGAGGAAAAAAGTTCAAAAAGGGAAAAAAAGGGAAAAGCGGCCTGTGAGAGCAAAAACCTTTTGATGGGGAGACGAGGGGATTATCGTCCATCTGGCTTGTGGTTGGCGTGCCTGTGAAAAAGAGGCTCAAGAATGGGTAGAACGTGCAGAAGAAGCGAGGGGGGAAGAGGGGAAAGAAGGGAGATCGTTTTTATAGTATCCCGATTCAGGGCAATGCTTTTGGGGACAATAATCGGTTCTCTCACTTGGCATTAAGGAGGGGAAAAAGAAATGTCCTGTGCTCTCGTGGGATCTCAACACAAACAAAGGGGAGAAATGAGAAACTTGAAAGAGGGAGGTGTGGGGAATGAACCCGAAGATCGCCGGGAGAGTACCTTCAAAAAGCCTTGCTCAAAAAGGGCAGGAAACGAAGGAATGAAAGATAAAACGGAGAGTAAAAATCTGTCTAGAAGGAAAGAGGGGCAAGAACAAAAAACGGGTGAGATTGATAAGGGGAAAGGGAACGACCATGAACCAAGCGTATACCTCTTCTCGTCATCCCTCAAATGTGAGAGAGCGTGGAGAGAGGGAGGGGGCACGGCGGGGGATGGGGAGAATACAAAAACCAGAAAAACGGGTAAAGACATGGAGCGGTATACAAAGAGGGGGAAACATTTCAGAATAGGTAATGGTAATTCACATTCGACGCTGGGGGAAAGAAGCAGAAAAGATTGACTCTAACAAGGAGAAAGTTCAAAGGAAAGTGGGAGATGTTTTGGGTGATGGCCAAAAAGTCAAAAGAATGTCGATTAAGGGTTCCTTCCTGCCTTTCCGGGTGTGAAGCTGGAGGGAGGGGAGGACCAGGATAAGCGATTGGTAAAGGGAAGTCGAAGGGATGAAGGGAAGGGGGAAAGAAAGGGGGGGCTCTCGGTACAAAGAGTGGCTTTGAGCAGGCTCTTCAGAGGAGCAGCCAGACAGGAAAGGCATGATTATAAAGGGGATCCCTGGGGCGTAACACTATTGGGAAAGAAAAGAAGCGTCCAGTTGATTGCCATGTCCTATGAAAACCGGGGGGAGACATCTTGAAGAGGAGGTTAAAGAACTCAGAGGGGGGGAAGGGAACACATCAGGAAAAGGGGGAGTCGGGGGGAAAAAATGAATAACCACCGAGAAGAGAAAAAAATAGGGGGAAAATAAAAACCCACTGAAAAGCACCTTGGCAGCGCTAGCTTGCTACCGCTGACGAGACAGGAAGAAGGGAGTCATTTGACAAAAAAGGGGGATCCGGGACCACCAAAAGAGACAGCGGGGGGGGAAGAGTTCAGGAGCAAGAGATCAAAAAGAAAACAGGGAGGTCCAGAAATAAGGGAAAGGATGAGAGGGAGCCTGATATGCTTTGCAACCAAGGGGGTAATTCGCGTCCCTGGAGAAGCTTTTGCCGCCAACACAAGGGGGTATTTATGGAACGTCGGTTAGGAAAGAGAAGCTTTGAGAACAGGGGGGATTTAGAAATGTAGACTATCGATTCCGTGGCAAGACGCGTTATCGGGGGAGGGGGCATAATATGTGGAAGGGACAAAAGGCCTTCATAAACTTGTCGACGATAAGACAAAGAAGAAAAAGAGAAGGATCTGGTGGATAGTGAAACCAAAACATAGAGATCCTCCCTTCCAAGAGTTAATGCTGGACATGGGTAAAATACCGTTTCCATATGCAGGTCCTTGCAGGAGATGAAGCAAAAGAGCTTAAAAAAAAACTCCAGAAAAGACTGGGGCTTTTCACAAAAAAGACCCCGACCATGGTTGTGAATGCGGCACGAAGAGGGTTGAAAGGTGCTGACAATTAGAGAAAAAGTAAAAGGTAAAAAAATGGGAGTTGGAAAACCCTTAACGCACCCCAAAAAAAAGTACCAAATTGCTACAGGGAGAATGCCGGGGGAGGGGCAGCTAGGCGAGGGTGAAGGGGGGGGTGGGGGGCAAGCCTCATCGGAAAGACTTGATGGACGGTGCCTTTGTTCAAAGCAAGATCGGAGGGGGACCCTAGGAGCCCACTGGAAAATGTAGCACGGGACCCTGTACTGGGACCTTTTTGGGGGGAAGGCGTAAACGCCTCAAGATGGGGGCAGTACGGTGGTGAAAGGGGGGAGGGGGAAAAGAAATGGGGAGAGGCGAAGGGACGTTCAACTGACTCTTATGGACAAGACAAAAAAAAAAAGGGACATGGGAAGGACCCACCGAAGACGAACAGAGAGGAAGCTAGGACAGAAACTTCCGGCAGGGGGGAAGAGAAACAACTGCAGCCCATCTCCTCAGAATGGATAAGACTCCCATCGAGACGGTTTAAAAAAAGCCAAAGTATAGGCTTAAAGGGGTCTTAAGGAAGAAAGTCCAGTCAAAAAGCATCAGCGGCCTTGCAATGTGGTCCAGCAACCACTTGGGGGGGTGAGAGGTCACCTCCCGCATCGGGGATGAGGAATATAGACATACTCACAAAACGAAAATCTATCTGCCCTTGCTGGATGGGCGGGGAGCGGGATGGAGGAGGTGAGGGGCTATCGGGGGGGCACTGGGGGGGAAGAGGGGGGGGACATTCAGAAACGGTTCCAAAAAGAAGTGAAAGAAATTGTAGTTTAGAAAAATTTAATGAGACAATCGCTTTGTAGATTAAGGAAATAGCGTCAGGAGAGTTTCACTGTGGGGGAGTTAAAAGGGGGGGGGGCGGGGGATGATGACATTTAATGGACGGAAGTAAGAACTAGTTTGGATATGGGTGCCGACGACTGATTTGAAGCCATCCGAATCTTCTGTGGAAGAGGAGGAGACGAAGACCCAAAAAGAAGCTTAGCCAAGGCTGCGGGAAAGATATAAAGTCCTTCCGAGCTGAAGAAGCGGAGATGAAGTAATACTGCGAAAGAAGTCAGAAGGAGGGGGGTTCAGCGCCATAGGTGTGGACCAGACATAGGTAAGAACCGAAAACCGAGAGTCGATCGAAATGCGAAAGGGCCAGCAAAAATCTGCCCCGGCACTGCAGAAAGCAAAGATTACCGAAACGGGATACGAATGAGGAACCAAAATAACGCTGATTAGAAACGGCATCAGGATCTAGAAATTCTCACCGGCCAGAAAGGAGGGAAATAGTAAAGACAGGGGAAAAGGAGAAAATGGGAGGGAAAGCGACTCGTCTGGTTGGAGGACAAGGGGAGAATTTGGGTCCGCAAAGATTAGAGGCTCGGGGGAGGTCAACCCTCAAAGGGACCGGGCCCTGAGAGAAGCACATCTGTGAATGGCGCGAACTCATAAGGAAATACAAACATGTGAGAAAATAGAGGGAAAGGAGAGAGATGAAAAAAATTTTTAATTCAGACTGGTTGACAGAGGGGGGGGGTCTAGAGAGAGGTATATCACACTCAAAAAGAAGGGAAAGGGAAGAAGGGTTAAAAACTAAGGAAAAACAAGGGGAATCTTCAAAAAAGCGAGCGCGCTCATCATAGTAGAAACTGCCGCTGGCACAGGGCCACTTCAGAAAGGTAGGACGTATAGGGGAGAAGATTCGAAAACAGTGGGGGCCTGGGTTGGGGAGGAAGATCCGGCCAACCCAGGAAATCTGCTACCAAAGCACCATACCTCCTCCAGTTGGGCGAAAAAAGAAGTGAGTCGGGGTACAGAGGAAGGGAACCTGAAGAAAAAGAGGAGAAAGGGACATTCTTAAAAGAAAGCTAAGGATTTTTATGAAGATAAGTGTTTCCGTTTCCTGGGAATCAGGAGAAGCACACCAAAACACTCATTGTCGCCGAGGCCTAGACGACAGTCAAGTATAAGGGTGATAGGGGGGGACTTCTTTGGGGGAAAACGGTGTAGGAGGGTTTACAGGGCAGGAAGCTGAGAGGGGGGAGGTCGAGGAATGACCTACTCAGAAAAAGAAGACTAGTGGAACAGACCTGGGACTTGAATTAGAACTGAAAGCGTGCAACAAGAGGAAGATAAGAAGGGGCGGTCTGATTAGGTAAAAATCAAAAAAAAGACAAGGTAAAAACGGTAAGCACACAGGCAGAGAGATAAAAAATCAAGGAGGGGGAGTTAAGAAAGATTTATCTTGATAAAATGGGGTGACAGGGTGAGTGGGTTTACATAGAAGAAAATCTTGTAGGAGGGAGGGTTGCCCCTTGATCGAAGAAAGACGCCAGGTGAGTGAAAGGAATAGTATGCAGAGAGCGTCGGTAATAATCGAAATGAAATAGATCTAGCATTCACTAAAATTAAGGGGAAAGCACCAGACACACGAAGGATGGGGGAAGTAAAAAACTTGAACACGGAAAGCTCAATAGGGGAAGGACAGACAGGGGGGGGATAGATCATGAGAAGCAAGTCAGAACAAAAGAGCAGATCAGTACGAAGGAGGATACAGAGTCTAATCAATGCGGAAGGAAGGGGAGAAACTTGACGGAAGGGGAATGCCCTAGACCAAATGTCTCAGATTAGAAGGGTGCTGTGTTGTGACGGGGAAATCCCGGGGGGAAAGGGGGGGGGGAGGGACATCTCCGAAAAACCACGGAAGGGAAAACCCGTGTAGGCCGAGCATTCATCCACCAAAAGATTGGGAAGTCAGGCCTTTTTGTCCAGATCTCCAAAATTGTTCGAAAAAGGATGATCGAGGGGAGAGCTCACCCAAAAACCCTGGAATAGTTGAATTCTTTGGGAGGTAAGGGAATCGTGATCAAAAGCATTTTGGAGGGGGGGACCTGCGGACCAAAATCCCCATATGTCCAAAGTAAAGAAGGAAAAGTGGCAGAGGACATAACGAGTTGGCGGCAGCAAAACGATGGGCCAGCGAACAAGGATGGGGGCCCCAAACCAAACAGAAGCAAAAAAACGGGAGGGGGGAACACTTCACAAACGAGTCAGAAAACAGAGGACCATAAGTGGTGGCAAAATTAATCTGGGCAAAGGGAAACATAGATTGGAGGGGGGGACATTGAGAGGAAAGAAAGAATCTCTGTCCCGCTGTCAGGCAAGGGAAGATCTAACCCTCTAAAGCGTACTCAAGGCGCGTATACGTGGGCATTCATATAAGAGGAGGGAACTGGGAGAGAAAAACACTTGAGGGGGTTGCTGCAGTCGAAACTGCTCGGGAACTTGATAGCCGTTTTGGGGACCCCAAAAAACCACAAAAACAACAAGTAGGAAATGGGCTGGTGATACACCCTTAGGGGAAGGGGGGGATTCGACGTTCGTGAGCTAAGGGGCAGGTTCAGATCGCGAAGGGCGGCTTTATCTCGGTGCTTTGGGAAAAAGGAGCGGAGCAGTTCTGAGTCAGGGGCTCTCCTCGAGCCAGCGTGAACAACAGGGGATGCCGGGGATGTGAGAGTGAACATTCGGGGAAGAACATAAGTGGCGGAAAGGACCCCTATCACAAACTTTTACGGACGAACAGAAAAAAAAAAATCTAAAGGCCAAGCGCACCTGCCCCAACGCATTAACCAACGTTATACGCAAGGAAGATAATCCATTGGAGAAAATCTGAGGGGGAAAGAGGGAAGACTGTGGGGGGGACCAATACGAAGGCGTGCCGAACTTGGGGACGGGGAAGTCCTGAACCAACCCAGGTTTGAAGATCCTCCTCCGCACTAAAGAGGAAGAAAAGACCAAGGTGGGAGAAAAGGCGCATCGCGGCGGCGTATATCTACTAACCCGGTTGAAGAAGGGGGGAACGGTGGACAAAAACCACAGGGTCATGGACAACCTAGACACCAATCTCTGGCTTTGACTGGAAAAAAATCAAGGGATCCGACAAGAGCCGAAGACCAAGAAAGGTGATCCTTCACCAAAGAAAGGGTAACTTCGGCCGAGCTTCACCGGTTGGCATAGAATGGCTTGCAGTCGCTCGGCGAGGCCGGAAACTCTTGACTATATGACACGGCCCGGTAGTTGGGGTCCTTCAGTACAAGGGGGAACTTGATGCTGGAGGATTCTATGGGTGGCAGCTCACCATTGAAAGTTTGGCTCCCATACAATAAAGTACGGGTCAAACTGAGTATAAGGAAAGAAACTTAAAAAAGACGTACATACAGTCGGAAAAAGGGGTTCATAGAGGAAAAGCGGAGATATTCTTAAAAGGGCCGCGTCCACAAAGAGAGTAGTGAAGGGCAAACGCGTTGGAAAATTAAACAAGATATTGGTAAGATCAAGGGCGGAAGTCAAAAGAGTAAAGGCCAAGATTCAACCGTTTGGGGTTTAGTTCAATGGTTGGACATTTTGACCTCCAGCTGGGAATCTGACAAGAGACATGGGTATTAGCAAGATGCCGACAATGATGGAATGAAAAGGGCCACGATATGGGTTCCTTGAAGCTACTCAAAGTGGGGGAGGGTGCCAGCCTGTGGGGGAAGTTAAAGGGGGGGCTACTGGAGGCCTTGAAATAGTCATAGAACTGTTTTTAAAAATTCAATCCCATTGTCCCTGGATTCGGAATATAAAAAGATACGGTGAATCCCCGGGGGAAAAGGGTACTTCAGAGGATATGTCTTGATCATCCTCACTTGGTCGGGAAGTGTCAAAGGACAAAGAAAACAAAGATCAAGCGCTTGAACCGAAGGACATGAGGACGCTGATCCACCCAAAGTTCTTCGGAGACCTCGGAAGGAACCGACGGGACTCATAAATAAGTCAGTCCTGAAAAAAATGGGGGGTGGTTGGCGCCAATCCTTCTCCAGGGCCATGGAAGCGGGGGGGTTGCTCTCCAATACTTGGGAAGGGGAAAAAGCCGAAGATCAGCCATTATGTGAAGCGAAAAATGTACTGGCCTGTGTGGAGCAATTGGGAAAGCCGCTGTCAACTCTAACAGGAAGGGGAGGGGGTTGCACAGAGTAGGAGATGGGGGAAAGGGATGCAAATGAAGCGTTCTCCGAGTGGCAGCAACTGACAAGTTCGAGAAAGGTTCAGGGGATGAGCAACAACATTTGACGGGAGGGGTGGTCGTGGAGGAAAAACCTGGCAGGAATGAGGTGCGCCTTTCGATGGGGAAGCAGGGGGCAGAAGGACAATGAGGGGGGACCAAAAAGGGGGGGTCACAAAGCGGGACGTGGAAAAAAGCAACTTTAGAGGGTGAAACATGAAGTGAAGGGGGACCAGTCACACCTGGAGTGACAGAGAAATATTCGGAGGCCTCGTGAGGGGCTCTCCTGGAAAGTCCAGAGCGAACAGCCCAATTGAAGTCCCGGGAGGGGAAAGGGTTTCTGCCCGCTGGGCCGCCCCGAATCTAATCAACGTACCAACGTCAGAAAAAACCTCAGGGACCGGAACCAACAACGCAAAAAGGGGGGGGAAATAAACAGGAAGCCCCGCAAATGTGGGAGGACGAGACCTGAGGGGGGTGGGAAAAAACCAGAGGAAAAAAAAAAAACTTAATATTGCGAAATGATCAAAAAATCTGGGAAAGGCCATTGCGCTTGCGTGGCTACACAAGAGTTAAATACTTCGACTACATGTTGTGAGGGACGAGGTATACTAAAGGATAGGTCGTCCCCCTTTCTTGGGGGGAGGAGGGGGAACTCAATGACAGGGGGGGAACCCAGAAGATAGCGGCTCTGAAAAATCGCAACACCTTGGGAGACGAAGAAAGAGGGATATGAAGAAGAAGTCTTCCAGGAGGAATGGGTGTTCGGTCAGGAAAAAAGGGCGGAAAATAACCGCTCTTACTTTTTTGGATAGAAAAGAGGGCATGCCAATGAGAACCTGAAGAAATAAAAGGCATCTAAAAAAATTGGGAAGAGAATTTCAAGCAGGTTTTTATAAGGTAAGGGGGCAAGGGTGAGCTCCAAGACTCACGTGCACCGCAGCGGCTGGAAAAAAATTGGCTCGAGGAGGAAAATACGCTCTCAAAAAAAAAAAAAAAGGAAAGAGGGACCTCCGAGGCCACTGCCACTGGATGGTTTCAAGAACCAGAAAAAAGTGAAGAAAGAAGGACAGGGGAGCATTCCGTCTCAAAAAAGGGGGGAAAATAGACTCATAAGAGAGAAGATGCAGGTATTCAAAAGAGGGAAGTGCAAGATTCAAAGAAAAAAACAAGCTAGAAAAAAGGGGTAAAGGGGGAAGGGTTTCGTAAAAAGAAGAACCAGGAAAGCCAGATTGATCTTCAGGAGCTCGCGACATCTAACGTTTGGCATAGAAAAAGGCCGAGGGATATCAGGGCGGGAAACCATTGTATACGAGAAAAAAAAAGAGAAACTTTTAATAAGAGGACGAGTAGGGAAAAAAGAGGGATACCGAACAAAGGGGTCGAGAACGGGGAATTTTTTTGAGAAAAGCATGGGAAGAATCGCAGAATTTGAATCCATGACATGAGTATTTGGGGGGGGGGAAAAGAGCTGGAAAAAAAAACAGGAAAAAGAGGTCAAAAGCTCACCATTTGAGGGGAATTCCTGGTTAAGGGTCAGCGTTCCGGCTGGGCTATCAGGACATCGTATCAGGGTGGAGATGGGGACGTAGAAAGACTTGGGAGTGGGGAATACCGAAAAAAGGATTAAAGGTAAAAGTGGCTTGTTCTCAGGCTCTTTCGGCAGGAGCAACGGGCAGGAGGCGGACCGAGGGGAAGCCAAGAAAAGGGGAAGGAAGCTTTCAACCTCGAAGGAATAACGGATTTGAAAAAGTGAAAAAAGGGGGAAGACCTTTCCTTCTAATTTTACAGGGACAAAGAAAAGAAAACTGAAGGAAGGGTCGGGGGGAGGACCTCACCAACAGCAGGATGGGAAAAAAAAAACTCCCCCAAAAGCACCTTGTGGAAGAGAAGATTGCTCAAAGGGAAAAAAAATAAGAATGTAAGGGCATCCGTAACACCGGAAGGGAAGAACGGCAACCAGCAGAAAAAGGGGAAAGAGTGGAAGTAGAGGAGATCAAAAGAGAAAGTGACGAAATAAACTGGCAGAGATTCGCGAGAGGTAAAATCTGGAACACCCATATGAAGGAAAGGGGATAAAGGGGAATCAACACCACAGTATGGGGTCCCTGAGGGAGTCTGGCCAGATCCGAGGTTCTCTCCAGAGCAGGTAGAAAGAGACATCTTCGAGGAGCTTTGAGAGTGTGTGCTCAGATGTTTAATGGGACAACAAGCTGCCCAAATCTCTGTCTAAAGAAGGAAAGCTTAATGAAGAACTCTGAGAAGGTTAGTACAAAAAAAGAGGGAAAGATTCAAGCAGCTTACTCAGGGAAATTTGCTTGAGTTGGGGGGGGAATCTTCGCCTATTCCAAGGGGACACCAGGGAAAAAATCGGACCACAACGATGGCACGAATACGACTCCTGGGGAGGTCAGCCGAACTATCTGAGGGTGGTGAAGAGGTCACGAGGGAGGGGGCCAAGAGGAAGATTCAAGGAGTAGGAAAAAAAATGCAGGGAACAAACAACGTGGTGAACCGGGAACCTAACTATACTGGGAGTGGTCCGGTCCACTGAGGAAAAAATAGAAAAAACGCGGGGGAAGGGACAAGAGTTGGCAATCCAAGCGGGCACGGTACGTTTTCCAAAAAGGCCAGGCGTGACGAGGGCACGGAAATGTACGGTACTTAGAAACCGGAAGGGAAGGGGAAAACTGGGTTGAGGGGGGAAAACTCGGTCAAAAGTTAAGGGGTGTGGGGAAGGCAACATACCTATCCGAGTCAAAACAAAATGACTCCTGTATGCAATAACAAGAAAAACTGGTCAAAGGGCCAGTGGCAACATGACAAAACGCAACAGGAAAAAGGGAATGTCAAGAGAGAAAAAGAAGGAAAGGGACGAGAGGAAACCAAGAAAAAGCGAGTCTGAAGGGAGATCGTGCAAATAAATTTCCCCATCCACGCTAAAAGGGAGTGGGGGTTGAGAGCTACTGGGAGGGGTCGAAGGCAGTGAAAGCAAGAAGAGCCTGTTATTCTTTCCAATGTGGTCAACGGGGTGGATCGTCTGGCGAAAAAGAACGCAGGAGTTACAGTCGAGGAGATAGACTGCGAGGAAAGGAGTCGCTCAGGGAGAACATTGAGGTGGGTCTGGAAGAGGGGAGATGAGGAGGGTGGGGTGACCTACCTCAATTAGAAAAAAGAGCCAGGACTGGGATGAAGTGGAACTGGGAGATACATAGTCGGAGCAAGAAAAAGAGAGTTAAGTACGTATTCCTGGGGGAGGGTGAAAGGGGCTTTTCTTGATTGGCCCAGGGAGGAAGGGAAAACATCTTAGGGTGGGGGTTTTTTGGGAAGATGGGGGGGGGAAAAACTGGAATTAAGAAAAGGAGGTCAAAGGGCTCTCGGTCCTACTACTCAAAAAGAAATGCTCTCCGCTTCGTAGGAAGACGTAAGCGTGTCCTTTGGTCGGATTATAATGAAAAGGCAGAGGAAAAAAAAAAAAGATAAAAGGCACTACCTTTGTTTGATCCTCCAAGGAACATACCACGATTTAGAACTTAACGCCTGAAGAAGGTAAAAGAGTATTATAAGAACAAAAACTCAAAAGACACCTGAAAAAACAGATCGATTGGAAAGGGTGCAGGGGCAAGACTCGCTTGCTTGGGACCCCTGGTTCAGGATAAATGATCCACGGAAATTAATTAATCTTGACAGAAATTCTACGGAACGATAGAAAAGGGGACTCGAGAACATCTCTGAGCGGGGAAAGTGTCCTTTTGGGAATCAAAGAGTTTGAGACAGGTGGCAAAAGCCAAACGAAGGGGGGGGATAGGTTGGGGGGGCCTAAAATCTGGGAGGGGGAGGGTTCGCGAACTCATTGATATCAAACATTTTAGATCCCAGAGAGAGGCAGGGGCATGATAAAAAGGGGGTGCCTGTCTGTTTTGGGGGGACAAATATGTGTGTGTGTAGAGAAAAGGAAGGAAAGGGGGTTCTAAAAACTCAACCTGATGAGACGAAATGCCAACAAAAGAATCACGAGTACCAGGGTGGGGGGGAGAGAAGCACTACAGAAAGCAGGGAGAAAAGGTAGATCATGAGTCCTCATCAAAAAATGCTGGGGATAGCGAGAACGAAATCATCTTATCATTGGGGGGGTGCCTGAGACCAAGAGGAAAGGAAGTGCAGCAACAGACATGAAAACGGATCAGTTGGGCGAAGCCTGAAGTTCGGAACTTCACGTAATAGGGGTGGAGGACTCTTCTGCGGCGAGGAAGGTAGGAGGAGTGGTGGCCTAGGAGTTTGGGCGCAAGATCTACCCACAAACAAAAAAACATTTTCTTGCAGATAAGCGTCAAAGGACAAGGAATGAACAGGGGGGGGATAAAACTGTTGGCTTTTTATGGTAAGGAGGCGGGGATATCTTGGTCCATTGATGAGGAAAAAAGGACTCAGCGATCGGAATGGGGGGAAAATAAGGGGAGACGGAGAAAAGGCAACCGAAGGACCATTCAAATATAAAGGAAGGAGGGAAAGTTGATGAAAAAAAGAAAAAAAAATCAAAAGCAGAAAAACAGAAAAAAAGGAAACAACCATTTCCACAAAGCCAAAAAACCGGGCGGCTGAAGAAAAAAAAGAGTCTTTAGAGGGGGTAAACCCGGGGGTGCATTGGTTAGGCTGAAGGCTTTGATGGGGTTTGTGAAAAAAATAAGGGAGGGTGCTTAGAAAAAATGCGGCCGGCTGTTGAAAAGGGACGAAGAAAGCAAGGCGGGATTTTTTCCAAGTATAGCAGGGGGGCTAGAGGCGTCGGTCAGCTCGAAAGGGAGATCTAAGTCTAAAGTAGGAACCAAAAAAGAAATCATTCAAAAAAAAAAGGGGGGTTAAATGGAGGCCCCCTCTAGGGCCTTAAGACGACTGAGTGGTGGGGTGGTATCGGCTGCCAGTCACCCAACTCTCAGGATACCATGAAGTCACATCACGTCCTCCTCCTGCAGAAAAAGGTCAGGGGCATCCGGCACGAGAAATATGAAAGGCTTCGGGAAAAAAAGGCTCAGATAGGCCTGTCGGTTGACAGTCCTCCAGCAGACAAGACGGGGCGGCCTCAAGGAAAAACCAAGGGGGGTACGAAGGGGGGAGGATCTCCTTGTAGGAAAAAGAAGAAAAAAAAACGTGAAGCCACCAGAGGGTGAGGGGGGGAAGTGTGGTTTGAACGTGCGTGGGGGATAACGCAGAATAGATGAGGATTTAAAAACTTTGGAAGCGTTCACGATCGTCTCATCCTTGGGGGGGATAACCGGGAAAAAAAAAAAACAATCCCAAAATCCCACAAAGGAAAAAAGGAAACGTGGGGGGGGGGGGAAATTGAAGGCGAAAAGACTGGGCGCACAATTTTTTGATCTAATGAATGAGGGCGCTTCCAGATAGTGGATCCAAAACAGGAAAAGCGCGTTGGTAAGTGGGGGTACCCGACCCAACTCATACAAGCGGGGGTTAGGAAAGGGGAAGACATGTCCTTAAAACGAAAGGGGGGGGACGCGCACTCAGGATGGGGTCAGGGCAGGTCACGAAAAGAAAGCGAGTCAGAGTTATTAATCAGGAGAACTGAAAAAGAAGGCAAAGCGATCGGAACATAAACTACATTAGCTTCGTCTTGGAGGTGTCACGCCACGATTGGGGTGTGTGCTTGGGGGAAGGCTCGAAGAGAAAAGCAATTTCTGAGAGGCGGGAAATACAAGGTAAACGTTCAATTGGGGCGATATGCGGAGAGAGGAGGGGTTGAACTTCAGCTACGCGGAAAAACGGGGAGAGTCTTGAGAGAGGTAAGGAGTTGGGTAGTCGCTCCGTCTAGCGCAGCGTGCAACAGAGCGGGAAAGTCTGGCTACCAACAAATCTTCATTCACAAAAAATAAAAAAGTGGCTTACGGGCCTGCACAGAAAGAGAACAAAACACCCCTTAAAAAGATGAGCAAACAGGAAATCATCGCTTTTCCCTACTTGAAAACGAGGGGGGCTCCTTCACAGGCGAAGGGAGACCACGAAGAATGAGGGGACCACCTTTCCTTTTCGAACTGGGCATTGCAATGGAAATATCCTCCTCCCCCAATCAAGCTGAAAAAGAAAATGATCAATTAGGCGATCGGGAGTGAGCTGAGGGGGGAAAAGAGTGAACTCGACCGGGAGCTTATGGGCAGAGGAGTACCAAGGGGTTCTGGCCCAATTGACAAAAGAGCGGCGTGCTTTTGAGGGCGCAAGTGATTACTGACCAACAAAAAACTCCTCTGGGGAGAAAAGTCGAAAAATATGGGGGGATCAGACGGGAGGTCTCCCGGGGGATAGGTGCAGTGACTCTCGTCCCTGCAAGGAAGCGGGACAATAGATGACCTAACAAGTTGTCGGTATGGCCTTTGGACAGGGAATCCAGTGGGAAAAACGCCTTTTTTCTGCAAATAAGACAAAGGGGCTCTAATTTCGGGAGACGGGATCCTCGTGGTATTGGGAAAAAAAAGACAGTATGTACTGAGAAGAAGGATGATAAGTGTAAAGGGAAAGGGCCGAAAGCCGTAAATGGGTCAAAATCGGAAAGGAAAGGATAGGCTGAAAAAGGCCGTAACCGAATACAGGCGACGATAATTGGGGCAAAACTCGTTGCACCGGTAACTAGCATAGGGGACTCCAACAAGACAAAAAAAAAATAAAACATAAAAAAACACAAAACCACAAAAAATAAAAAAAAACACAACCAAACCGGGGGGGGGGGGGGGGGTCGGAAAGAAAAGGAACAGCCACTGCCAGTGCGGGAAGGACACCGTTGGGGTGCTTTAGGAGATTTTTGTGCGCCTTGGGAGGAGAATTGATCCAAGAGGAACGACCCCTCGGGATAAAAGGTCCTATATGGTAGTGGGGGAGAAATGACACAAAGGGGGATTGGTCAGGGGGGTTAGGAAACTGTTTGGGGGGGAGGGGGGCCTCTCCTGGAAGGACCTGAATAGGAGGGACGGCAAAATGTCAAGCACATGGTCAACTGATGAAAAAAGGAAGAGAGCTCTATGTGAAATCCAGAGAGGAAGTAAACTTTAGAGACTGAAGGGATATCCTTACAATATCTGGTTCGAAAACAAAGAGGGCAATAAAGAGGAAAAACAAACGAAAGCAGATGGCAAAAGGGAAGGGAACTCTCCAGCCCGGCTGAATCGGGAGAACTAGAAGAGCTACGAAGGACTGCGGAAACAACAAAAAGGGGTGGAGGGAAAAAAAGAGGTCTCCCATTTCGTAATAAGCTGGGTGGTGAGTTTCTCCCCCATTAATCAGTCTGGAGAAAAATTTCGCTTAAGTTGATGGCAGGGGGTTCATAGGGAAAAAGAGAAAGATCCATCGGGGGGGAAAGAGGTCAAAGTGGGAGGGTTGGACTAGTAAACCGTTGGGATGCAATCGTCGAAGGGATTAGGGCAATCAAGGAGGAAAGGAAGTTATCTTGGAAGTGGGGGGGGCTGTCTAAAAAAGAAGGAGAGGATCGGGTGTCATCAGAACGCACTCCTTCAAGGAATGAGGGGGTCGAAGGGGGCTGGAAGGTCAACAGCAGAACTTAATGGGGAGGGCCACGGGGGTTAGGAAGAAAATTTGGGGGGGGGGCAGCAATCATGGGAGGTGGGAACCTGAGAGAAGGTACCACATGTCGGGGAGTTCTGCCACGAATGGACGTTGAAGACGTATGTCGCGGCGGAAAGAAGCCAGATCAAAAGACCGTGTAGAAAGAAGGGATTTTGGTTAGTCGATACGAAAACCTAAGAGCTCAAATACCAAGTAATACAAGAGAAACCTTAACTCCAGCGGACAACCTTAAAGAAACAAGGGAAACCATAGGTGGAGCTATGACCTTCTTGAATTTGTTATCAAAGAGTGGGAGAAAAAAAAGACAAGAGCCAATAATATGATAATATCAAAATCAAAATTACCATGAGGGTATGCTTGCTTGTTCAAAACAGAGAGGAAAAATTACCAAGTCAGATACGAGTGGTGTTCTGTAAGGGTACCTCTGTTGTAGCTAAGAGAACTCAAAAAACAAGGTGGGAAGGGGGTGTGGGTAATTGAGAAAATGGGGGGTCAAGTGCCAAAAAAAAAAGCCACGCGGCGGAAAAAAATGGGGGGGGATGATGAGAGGACGGAGGGCATGAATAATAAGGGGCCATCTATTCATTGGGGGGAGTAGCGGCTCAAGCAAGGAAACAATCTACGTGGGGAAGAAACAAAGCTAAAAGAACTCGACCGTGTGTAAAATAAAAGCATGTCTTGTTAGGCGCAAATCTATTCCCTGTCAACGGCGTAGACACTGCATAGGGAGTGGACCGGTCAAAAAATCGGCGGGGGTTAGGAAATCATGGAGGAGGAAATCTGAGGACGCCAAAAACAACTATGGGGAGTGGGGGAGGGGGAAAGGTTACCGCCGATAGCCCTAAGCGTTGATTGGGCCTCCCACAAGGGATGCGTGAGCATGACAGGTTCATGACAAAGACCTAAGAAAAGGAATTGGAAGGCCAGATGAAATCAAATGGAGGTAAGAAGAGCTTGGTAGCGCAAATGCAACGGAGAGAGGATTCCAAGGAGAGACAAATAAGAAGACGGGGGAGGAGGTGAAAAAGGGGGTCAATGAACAAAATTACCAGAGGAAAGATCCAAAAAAAATCTCAAACAACCCCTCTTCGTAAACAAAGGTGGCTCTCAAAACGAGGGGATCGTTCTGTGCACTTCGGGAACAGGGGGAGGCAACACCACCATAACAACGGGGAAGGGAAAGTGGATTAGTCAAATAAACAAGAATACAGAAACAAAAAATTTAGAGGAAGGAAAGGGTTTGTAGGGGCCGCGCTGTTTAAATAGTCAAGCAGAACCGGCAGGTCAAAGGCTATTGTTAATGGTGGTTTGTGAACTCGATAAAAAAGGTTCAGAGGAAGGGGGAAAGTGCCTGTCAATGTCCGGTGAACTAGGGAAGGTCAGGGGACGGTCAGTGAATTCGGTAAGAGGTAAGGTGGAGAAGCGTTTGTGATAGCAGGGAGTTGTCTCCGTAAAGAAAACTTGTGGGGTTCTCTCAAAACGTCGGAGAATACGAGGAAAAACTTAGGAAGAAGCGGGTGCACTGGTACCGAGTCACGTTCACCTCTTCCGTAGAAGTCCAAAAGAAACCTGGAAGAAGAGATGCAGGGGTTACAGAACAGCCGACACAACATCATTCAGAAATAGGTCGGTGAGGATAACGAACCAACTATCCAGAGGGGATACAGAACCTCAATTAAAAAAAATTGTCAGCGGACGATCCGGAAGAAAGAATGTAGCCAGGGAAACTTTGGTACAACGAAGGGGGATAGAAACCCTCACTAATACACAGAGTAAGAGCGTAGATCAACCTGACACACAGGCCTGTCAGAGGGAAAATGGCAGACTCTCGAAGTCCAGCGGGGGGGGAAAAAAAAAAAAGCAAAATGAGAAGCTGCATCCAACACCATCATGAAAAAGCGAAGGAAATTATGAGGACTCGAACGAGGCTAAAAAAGGGGGGATGGGGATAAATCTTCCGAGCCAACAAACGTGGGGGTGAAAAGAGCCGGGTAAGGACAGAGATACTGAACGCAGCCTTGTCAAAGAGGCAAGCAGATCATCTGACAGGAAAGAGAATGTTTCGAAAGGCAAGACTTCCAATCGGGGCCATGATGAATTGGAAAAAAAATAACCGTTTACATAAAGGGAAGACATGAGAGAGGCAGAACAGGACAACACAAGGCACGCCGAAAATACAAAAAGGGAAGCAAAAAAGACCATATCGAAATTTTTTTTAAGGCTTTCTGGGGGGGGCGCGGCTTGCTCCTGGGCCATAAAAGAAAGATTGAAAAGGACCCGAACAAAAAAAAAGGTTTCCGGACTAAGAAGGGGGGCCGGACGTATGAGTGCCAAGATTGAAAACGAAGGGCGCCATGGAAAAAAGGTAACGCTTGGGACTCGGAGATACTGGTAGGAACAAGAGCAACTTTTTCAAAAGAAAAGAAAAGACGATGAGAGGAGAAGTGAGTACGGTGGGATTAATTTAAACCTGTGGACTAGATCTATCATAGGAGGACGGGGTGAGGCACCAAGGAGAACGTTTTAAAAAACAGGGACACCCCCCCACCAAAAACAAACAAAAAAACCCGTTTGAGAAAAGCTTTTCATGGAACGTGGGGGGGCCCCACGGGAAGACGAAGTCGGTTTCATCTATTCATCAAGAACCATAAGGCCAATCGACAAACACTTCACAAAAAAAAAAGGGCTTCCCAAGGGAAGAGCCAGAGATCGTGAAAAAGATCGGTTTGAAGAAAGATTGGGGGCTTCCGTGTCGGGAAAGGAAGACGGCGCAGAAAGTCTCGGTCAATGGTGGGCCATAACAGTAAGAAGTCTGGGAGGAAAAATCACGACAGTCTGGACGTTAGATGATGAAGATCAGACGGAAGGAGGAGACTCATTGATCACCCTGATCAGATGATTTATTGGTAGAGGCCGATGGGGTGGGGGGAAGAGCCATTCTAAACTGTAGAAAGCCATTCGCAAGGTGCCCTTATTATCCACGGCTTGGGAGCAAGGGATTAAAGGCGTCAACTGCTCGTATTCAGGATGGGGATGGTGGCTTATCCCAAGGAGAACTATTTGTGTAATGTTTGGGGGGGGACACGAAAGTAATGGGGGGGAAGAAAGGGGGGCAAGATCCAAAAATCTCTTTTTTCACGCTGATCTGCGAAAAGACAAGAAATTCGACAATGGATTTTAAAACAGAAGAATAGACGTTAAGGAGGAAAAGGGAAACTATAAAAAAATTATCTGGCAACGGAACGCCTCAAGGCAATCATGGTTCCGATGTTATACCAGCCTCGTTCAGAAACCAGATGTCTAGGAAGTCCTTCAGAAGGGCAGCAAAACGCTGAGAAAAGGTGCTACGCAAGATTTACGCTGAAGAGAGCTTCACAATCTCGCTGCTGAGAAAAACTTGGGAAAAAGCGAACTAGTGTGGGACCGCTAAGAAAAAGCAAAAGAAGGATGACGTCCATTGAAAAAAAGAGCACAAGATACTGGTACACGAAAATCGACTGGGGGGGGGCAATGTCTGGAGTGGCTCACAGCCTAAGGGGTTGAGAAGGAGGTGGGAAAAAAAAAACGGCGCTGGGAACTTTGCATGGGGGGGGGGCCTGCGATCTGGAAGGTGCGAGGATGAATGAATGCAAAATTCGCAAAAGTTAGCGTGCGTAAAAAGTTGATATTCTGCCTTGTGGGGAACATGGCTTGTGGCTAGAAAAGGCAAATAAAAGGATACTGAAGAAGTACCAAGAAAAAGCACTAAAACTTGAAATCTCGACGCGAAAAAAAACTGGTAAACTGGAGCACGGAAGGGGCCACTCATAAAACATGCTGAAATGGAGAGGCCGAAATCCCAGCATTCGAGATGGGTTGCTTGAGGACATACCTAAAATAACCAAACAAAAAAGGGGGAAGGGTCAGACATCAATCAGCATACATGGGGGGGGGCTCAGGACATATTGAGAGCAGGGGACGAAGTCCTATCCGATTGAGAGGACGATGACGGAGGGGGGGAAAGGAATGGGGTTCGATTGACTTTGGAGAAAAACAACCAAAAATCAGAATAAAGCGCCATGTGAAGTAATGCCAAGGTGGGAAACAAGGGAGGGGGACTGGTGACATTAAGGTTTAGAAGCGAAGAAAAGAAGGGGGACAAACAGAGTAAAATCCTGTTGCAACACCTGTAGATTGAAAGAGAAGGGAGCTGGGAAGATCGGCATAAAAAACAAATCGGGTCATGAGGGAAAAAAAATAAGCAATCTCAACAGAAGAAAAGGTAACAAGAAAAGCCG
>Ga0179593_1426666_pt1 | contig 19608 bp, 28 predicted proteins | sample CZODoug2_1_08_16_FD_185931 | JGI IMG/M metagenome (GOLD analysis project Ga0179593, IMG submission 185931) | Vadose zone soil fungal communities from Angelo Coast Range Reserve, California, USA - CZODoug2_1_08_16fungal (PacBio error correction) | ecosystem: Environmental > Terrestrial > Soil >...
TGAACCGTGGTCGATCAGCCACAACAAGAAGGAAAAGAGAAAAGAGGGGTCACGGAGACGAGAAAGTTTCCGCCCGGTCTATATATTCAGGTTTTCCTTTCTGGGGAAGCTACGAGGCAAAAATTGTTCGGGCTTGTTAATGGGGAAGTCTTGGGGACGCCAAAGCGTCCCCAAAATATAAAAAGACTACAAGGCGACTGAGAAGACTCGACGCAAAGGCTTGCAAGCCCAAGAAGGGAGGTGGGGAATTTCCCGAGAGGCTCAAAAAAAATCTTCAATAACAAACGTAGGTCCCTCAAGTCATTGCTTACCCTCTGCTTTCACAAATGGAAAGGTTCCGGAAGGAAGAAGAGAGAAACCGCCAGCGGACGTAAGGGGGGGGTAATGGCACTTAGGGTCACGATTAGAGTGTGGGGCCGAGGGAAACGGAAAAGTGGGGCCTTGTGGGGGGGGGGGAGATTAAGGGCCCGTCGTCTTTAGGTGCCGGCTCGGGTGCCGAAAGAGCAAGGGCCTGAAAACACTACCGCCGAAGAGCACTTCTGAGAAACTGCGATGAAAAAACGATACTTAACCTTTCGCAAGAACCGGACGAAAGCGGCAAGCGCGGTCCTAAGGACGGAAACAAGTGAGGAAACCGGAACGCCATGGACGAAAAAAGGGGGGGGCACGGGGAAACGAGCGGAGATCAAGTTCCGCAACGAAGCAATGTTGAAGGCGCAGCTCTCACTAGAAAAAGAGTGAACGAAACGAATGTAACTTATGTCTCCAACTACTGGAAAAAACTTCTCTCTGAGAGTGGTCGGGTTCAAGGAGGGTGGTGCAGGAGAATTCATGGGTCTCACTCCCCCGCATCGGGAGCTCTGGGTCAACACCAGCTGGTTCCCCGGGCCCGGTGGGGGGACCTCCCTTTCGGAAAACCAGACTAGGTCTACCACCTGAAAGCCATTCCTGAAGGTTGGATTTGGGGATCTTTTATGGCGAGTCTTTGCGCTCGGCCAAAAATCTCGTAAGCAAAGGAAGGCGGGCTCCTGAAGGTCGGGGGGGGCGCCGATGTAGGGGACCGAGGAAGTCGAACGAAAAAGCACGATCATGAAGGAGGCCAAAGCGCCCCTCGAGTGGTGTAGTGGAGCGTGAACGAACACTAGCAGGTTAAAAACCTGTTAAGGGTTAGTTTCCCTTCTTTCAGCGCCGTGCGGGGCACCACCCTGGCGTCTGTCCGCCGTTTGGGCTGCGCGCATGCAATGAAAGGAACATTGGGTGCAATTTCAAGCTCCAACGAGCTCCGTGCAACGGTTAGAAGAGAGCTCTTGCTCGGAGCGCAAGAGGCGCGCTCGTAAAAACCCCCGCACAGCAATCTCAACCATAAGGGGGCGAACACGGGGATGGGGGTTCCGCATCTGGAGGAAAAGGTATGTGGGGGGGCACCACGGTGGATCGGGACGCTCCCTTCATGTTCGATAGAGGTGGATATGGCAGGTAGAACAGTGCTCTCGCCGAATGATGGCCAAGATCAGGGCCGACCGTTCCTGGTCCGGGGAGGCCTCTTTGGCCAGGCTCCGCAAACCGTGATCAAGCCCTCCGCTTCACTTAGTGAAAAAAAGGGCTTCACTTTCCTTGTAACGCTGAAAATGCCTCCTTCCCACCCTTGATCGGACGGCCTCGATCCGGTGGAATGACCGACGAAATAAACTCTCGAACGAGTTGAGCGTTTGAAAGCCGAAAATCAGGAGCCGTGAAGAAAAGTGTGCAAGAGACCCGCGAAAAGAAGGTATGACCGACAGCCGCGAATCGCCGGTAAGGTTAACAAAGAAGGGCTCAATGAAATTCCGCGTCCTTGGCACCCTATCATAGGGGAGGGTCTGACGAAGGGAGAAATCGTATACCCTTTCCACTCCGTTAACGCCGCCCATCCCTGGCGCCTCTTCGGGCACCTGCGAAATGCGTTTCTGAGGTGGTGCTCCTTATTCCTAGGGGTAAGGTGCGTCTTACCCAGTGTCGGTCAAATCACGCTGTCGTCACTCTTTTCAGCTGCAGCGAAGTGTGTGGGTGTTACATACTCGAGTAGACCATGTTACTCTCCTGACCTGTCACCTTGGGAATGTGTGCTGGTTCTTGGCGTGTGGGTGACGGTCAGCGTGTGGAAAAGGGGGGGGGGAAAGTAAAGGCGCAAAGGCAGGACGGCTCGGAACGGGTCGGGGCGGGTTTAAAAAAGCACCCATTCCCGAGACGTCCGGATGCACTCGAAATCTAGGGCTGCTGGCGGACCTGGAGTAGACGCAAAAAAAACCTGGGTTCATCGTGCGGATTTGTACCTGGATTTTTTAAAACACAGCGTTTCCCCAAAAGCGCGATCCATTCCTTCTGATAGGGTACGAGGAAGACTGGTCCGGAGAATATCACCTTTTCGTGAAAACGCACCATGCCATCAAGCATGGGGCGACGCAAAAACCCTTGCGATCGGGGCCTCTTCTTTCACCGCCTCGTAATTCTGCGTTCGCCCACCTCCAGCCTAGAAGACGGGCCACCACGGGGAGTCCCCTCCAGCCGTAATCTGTTACTCGGGGGAAGTTTTGTGGATAGACGGGCGGGTTCAAAGAGGCTGCGATCGCGATGGAGAATTTGGCGGATTCAAACTGGGAAACGAACTCGCTGCAGGTCCATGGGGAGTCTCTCGAGTAACAAAAGCAACTTACTGAATGAAATAGCCCTAATCAGCGGACGTTCTTGAGCAGAAAAAGGGTACTCCTGACATGGCCTCATCCGTACGAAAGATACCGCTGCAAACGGGATATCACGCCGACGACCCAGTCTAGGCCGCCATTACGTATCTGCTTACATTTGTGGACGTTTCTGCAGTTTTCGGCACTCTTCGTGCGGGCGGGGCTCGGAGCCAAGAGCTAGGCGTAGCGATTGGAAGGCTCCTGTCTCGGATTATCATACTGCGCTTTATTTGCGTTTTCGGCGAACTAGACCCAGAGTGTGTCTCTGTCTTCACACTCTGCGCGGGCCTCTGCTTTCCACTCTGGCCGGCGATCCGGTGGGCGTCGGGGGGGCGTGGGGCAGCGTTAGTTGTGTTGTTAGGGATGTATCCCAGCGTTTTTGCCCCCTCAGGATGCAGGTGCCGTGGCAAAAGGGGAGGTCCCTCCTGGGCCCATTGGCATCCCCTGTTAGTTATATTACTAGAAAACCGGGAGAGGCCCGCATCGACATCTTAATCGTTCAGAACGGCCGTCGGTAAATTAGAGGGGCTCCCCTCGCTGTACCAGGCCTCTAAAAAAAGGGCCGCTCTCACCTCTTCATACACAGCCCCCAGCGCGGACACAGGTCGAACAGGCTACGGAGCCAAGTCAGGAGCGCGACCTGGGTTGAGTGGTGGGGCTCCATATGACCGCCCAGGGGGGGTAACTCCTTCTCCGTCTGTGGCTAAAGAATTTAGTCAACGCAAGGAGGGTATATGCGACTCCCTACCTGCGCCTGCCCAGAGTTCGGGTAACATATCCTCGCGGCCGTTCACGGTTCGTTTTCCTTTGCATGTGTGTGTGTGTCGTCCTGGTGGAATGTCTCTCGAAAGTAAAAGAAACGACGAGCAGATCGACGGGCCAAACGGAAAACGGCCTGCACGCGTGAAAAGGACAGATGAACCCTTGAAAAAGGAAAGAGTCGGACGTCTTTGGCAGCCCGGGGGCTGCATAAGGATACCGGATTCCGGTACGGGAAAACTAAAACCCATCAGCTGCGCGTCAGGCGCCTGTCTCATCTCGTTTTGGAAAAATGAGCCCGGGGGCTCGTTCCTGCGCTCCACGGGTCCTGACGCAAATGTGTCTAGGGGTGCTTTCAACGAGTCTGCGTCGCCGGTGTTGGGGGGGGGGGCGGGCGTCTGTCACAGCTTACTACAGCCCTTCCGGGAGGGAAATGAAGGGGAAGCACGTGTCTTTCCTGCACCATTGATAACCGTCCATATCCAAAAGAGCTCGCAAAAATGCGTACAGGAACACAGAGCCACCGGAGTTGATGGTGACATGACAAAACGGGAGACACGGGGACTTCGGCCAAAAGTTCTCCGCGCATGTTCATCTGGCGGAGGAAAGCGTTTTATAACTAACCGCGTGATCAGAAAACGAGTCGAGCCGAAAGAATGACGCTCGAGAAGTTGGGTCGCAAGGAAAAAGGTCACCAAAGTGTGAACCTTGCCTCTGCGTCTGCGGACGAACCTTTTCCGGGGTGGCGCCGTCCTGTCGTCACTCCAGAATTCTCACTTAGGATCATTGCGTGGTGCTCTGCTGATGTGCAGGTAGGCCCGATGCGACCTCATCCCGTCCGACCACTCGCATTTTGTCAATCGTAGCTGCTCAGAAGGCAAAGGGTAATCTCTGTTATACCACAACTGGGGGGCTTCACGGTGAGGTCACAAGGGTAGGTGACATTTCCCATTGCGGACCGTGACTTCTACTCCACAGTCACGGGGGCTAGATACCCTCGCGGGGTCTCGGTCAGGTGTTCGAGCATCGGGCTATATACTCGGTCTAATATCGGTCGCTGGACGCCCGCGCGCCCCGAACCAGCGAAAATCCCAGCTTCTGTCGCGTCCCAAAGGTTGGACTTGTGAGCCACGACGTGCACGGTGGGCCCGAGCTGGTGTGTCCCACATCGTGAGGCGTGGAGTCGGTTAATTCCGTCGAGCCACCCAAAGCTGGAATCTAAAGCAACTACGGGCAAACCCTCGGCGCCGTGTTTGGTGGAAACAGCGACTCTTGCGTACATCGACTACAGGCGGCTTTGCTTGACTTACTTCGTATATCTCGCAAAAAGGCATGGGTGTCGGCCGGCGGCTAAGCGCCACCCTGCCTTTGTTCGGCCAAGACACGTGTCCTCTAGGGACGGACGTAGAGAACGGGGGAGTCGTCCTGAGAATGTAATGACTCTGTGTTGCGGATACGGGGGTTAAGGGAGAGTCAAACATCAATTAATGAAGAGAAGAGCGGGGACTTCGTTATGAAAAAAGTCTCTTTCGTGCAGGCTCTTGTCAAAAGCGGCGACGAATGGAAAGGCCTCGTAAACAACCAGCTATCTCCACCAACATTCCTTGTCAAAAGGTGCTAACACTCGGCCAAAGTGCCCCAGGCCACGCCCCAGAAAATTCGCCGGGGGGGGCGGGGGGCGCAAAGGAAAGCATGGAGCACGGTTTCAAAACCGGCGGGAATTACCGGAAGCGGACATACGGGAAGTTACGCTGTTTGGGGATCAGCCGCATTATTTACAAGAAAAAAAAACTTGGGCTAAATCGTGATTGTGCGCTGCTCTGGGGTGAAAAAAAATAGATCAGGGGTTTGACTCGTTTGAAAAAAAGGGACATAGTCCCACCAATCCTTCAAAGGGCCAAAAGCCATCTGGTAAGTAATGCAACAAACATCGCCCATGCGAGCTCGGACCTGGATTAAAAAGGGACCTTAGTGGGTGAACATTGAGAGATTCAACAACAAAAAAAGATAAAAGAGAAGGAAAAAATACTTTTCAGCCTCCCCGACGCTTTTTCCCTCCGCACGGCGAAAAAAGGGGGCCTGAAAGAAGGGGATCCGTGAAAAACGAGTTAAAGGGGGCTTGTTAAAGTGTTCGGAGTGTTGCCTGGAACGTCCTTTAACCCAAGAGAAAAAAATCGGCGGAAACTGATAAAAACAGTTCTTCCTATCCCACACCGGCTTTCCATCGGAGAAAGCCCACGGTAAGTCATGTTGTGGGGGGGAAACCTGGGCTGAACTAACGGCACCTCGTCCCCAGGAGTACGTCTGTTCCCCCGCGCTTGGCGTGGTAGAGGCCTATGTCAGCGGGAGCAGAACTCTTTCACTTTCCCTCACCTTGCGTAGTTTGCCGCCTGGGAAGACGGTGGGATCTGGGGTCTTTCTGTCGCAGAGGCAGTTCGTCACGACTTGACTCGGGTTAGTGGTACACTGCACGGTCCGTATTTGTCTTTGTGGGAAGTGCGAATGGGGTGGGATGGCAGGGGAAAAACAGTTCTCTGGCCGCGACGGGCACAACAAAAAACCGTGGGTCACCAGCAAACCCTACCTCCCCTAGATTATAAAGAAAGGGCTATGCCAGACGATCTCCGGCCAACACGATTCTGCCGACTGACAATGTCCTTAGCGAGACTAAAAAAACAGGCGCGTGCCGGGCGCGTACTGTTCACCACGGTCGCGAAAAAAAAACCAGTAATGACTACAAGCCGGGGGCAGTAGGGGAGAACCTTCCGCAAACCATCGGGTTGTAAAGCTAGAGCGAAGAATGCAACGAGAGACTCTATTCTGGACGCCATCATCTTCTTCGGAAAACAAAGGAGCCGTACTGGGGGGGAGATTGGATCCCTGTGGTGTAGAAAACGGATCTAACAAGCCCCCTCCACGGGTTGCAATCGGCAATGACTAGCTTGGTCCGCCGCAAACCTCTTCTGGGCAACCGTGTTAAGAAGGGCTCGACGGTGGTCTCACACTGGAAAACCGAGAAACTAACTGGTCACTTGGCCTCTCTTTCTTTCTGACATGGTTATGTTCGCCGTGTGACCTCTGGGACAGGGGGGGGAGCAGTTCGAAGGCGGTCAATGGCGTCTACGTACTCGGGCGACCGAGGCGCGTCGAGACGTTCTGGGCGTAGACGGGGGCTCACGACTGAAGTTATGGTAATAAAATTTCGGCAAAAAAAAGGGTGTGTAAATGAAATACAGGTAAGGACGTCAGTAGGTAGCCATCGAGGTGGGTACATTGCGGTCTAGTTCGGGTACACCAACTCGGGCGGGGGGTCCGCAGAAGGTACTCCGGTCTCCGGGGTGGTGAGGGTGTGCTGTGCCCTCTCCTGGGGGTGAAGGAACCTGTCCCCTTGTATTATGCTTTATCCAGTAGGTATCCGGGCGCGAGAGCGAAGATGTAGGTTTCCGGACCCTTGCTGTCTGGTGTCTACCCCAGTTTGGTTGCCGTTTTCTGAAGGGTGGCGGGGACGCCCAAACTGGGGTCTCTGCTAGAGGTTGCGTCTGACAGTAGGGTGCAGATACGTTGGCCCTACGGTGTGCTATGATTTTTTTGCGGGGAGGTCCTAAAAAGAGGAACTAAGATCAAACGCAGCCGCCGAAAGCTAAAAAAATACACAGATCAGAGCGGCGTAAACGGCGTGGGGTCCCCGGGGAACGTCCACGGGCCGGGGGTCTTAGGCGCTGAGTGTGTGACCACCCCGGGGTCCGGCCTCTCTCGGCTAGTGGGTCTCGCTCTACGGGGTTTCGGTCGGTTCGTTCCCCTTTGTCTCGTCGAGGCAACTCATTAGGTGGGTGGAGGTATGAAGGAAAGTAAAAGGGGGTCACCAAGATACAATTGCACAAGCCATTTCGCTTGGTGGAACGGGAGCGAGTGTTAGGCGCCGACCCACAACTGATGCAGCTCGGCAGGGGACCTTTCACAAAGAGCCTCTTACGGGTCCTTTGGAGGGGTCACGTTTGCCAAATCTCCCATGTGCAGACCGGCACCCTCAAGGTCTCTCCAGAAGATATCAACAGCAAGAGGGGAGCGTGGCCAAGTCCAGGAAAGCAGGAGAAAACACGCATTTGGGGGGAACCGCCAAACCAAAACGAATCAGAGCCTGAGAGAGGAAAGGCTGAACGAACGCGTACACCGGCCCGAATAACTTGGCAGGTTGCGGGAGAGAAAGCGTAATGGATCTCTGGAAGCGGGAACTTATGCGCCTAAGCTAACTGGGACAGACTCTGGGTGATCACCTGGACTCACCCGTAAGTCGACCTAGCAGCAACAGACATCAACGAATTCATTAGGCCTCGACCGCTGCGCACTGTGATTTTGCCTTCACAAGAATGCATCGTTCGTTGTCATACTACCCCTGCTGATTGTGCGTTGTCAACCTGGAGGGTTGGCATGGGAGCAGAAAGTAAGTGGTTAGCTTCGCCTGCCGGGTGGGTTCGAGGGTAGGGACATTAGCCATGGGGGCAAAGTGTGTCTCGGGAGTAAGTTCCTTTCAACCAGTTCTGAACAGTTTGGTTGCTGTTCTTCTGGTCTGCTCCGGGTGCGGTTGTGGATTTTTGTTCGTGAACTTCTTTTCTCAACGTTTAGTTCACGAGGCGTAATCGCTTCTGTCCTGTTTGCTGGTGCTTTTGTTGGGTCCCGCTGACCCTCGCTTATTCAGAACTTAACTGTGGAGGTCCCTCTCCTCTCTTTACGTCTTTCTTTAAATTCCCATGTGCTTCGTGACGGGGCGCAACAAACTTTTTCTCTTCTCGTGGACTTGTTCTACCGGCATTTGTGGTAAGACAAACACCCCCCTGGTGAGGGCTTTGCATGGCCCCACCCGCCTTATTGCAATCAGTAGGAGGATCGCTTGATTCACGGTCGATTTGCATTCCTGGTGAATGTCTGGGGCACGGTTCCTCCGCGCCACTCTAGAGCGTCGACAACGCTTCTTGAACTCGTTGGTGCACGTTCCCACTCCAGGCCGAGGTCCGGGGGGTCCGCAGGTCTGGTCAGGCCGACGAGGGTAGGCCGTAAAACGGGAGAAGGTCTGGACTAGCGAGTACCTGCGTCGGGGGAGTGTGGTTCTTGTCGTCTCATACATGCGGTCGATGGGTCTATGCTCACCGGAGGCCATCGAGTGGGGGCGATGGCGAAGCAGACTACCCGGGGGACCCTTCCGCGCAGAGTTTGGTGTTCTATTATGGCGTATGTTCTTAGTTTTGTTAGGGGGGTGTGGGGTGTGTGCCTTATGCGAAGGGGCTTCTGTTTTCGTTGTGCGTTCGGTCGTTGTTCGCCGATATTGTTGATTCGGCGGGACACTTTCTTCCCTCCCACTCGTCTGTACCTCCGTCGTCGTCCCTCGGGAAGGTTGCTTCCAGCCATTTGCGGATCCCCCCCCTCCTCCACCCCTCACACCCTTCCTCCCTCCCCCCACTCACCCCAAAGGGTGGCCCGCCCTACCAGACCTCCGCGACAAATGTCATTATGGCGGCGTTTGGCAAGGCCACAGAGCGGCACAAAGGGAGGAGGAGGGAAAAAAGGGAGGGGTTGGCGGGCTGTCCGGGGAGCTTGGGGTTTTTGTGTGGTTGGTGAATGTTGGATCGGGGGGCTATGGGTAAAAGTTGCCACCGGGGGTTATGGTTGGTTTAGTGAAGTGCTTTTTTTTGTATTGAGTATGAAGTTAGTGGCAATAACTGGGTCCTGTGTTGGGGGAGGTTTGGGGCGTCGGGGGAGGGGTGGTGATTGTGGGGGGGACCTGTTTTTCGGATCTTGGGCCTGTTAGGTCATGGAATGGCGGCTGTCTTTCGGTCCCTGGTAACTGGGGGGGGGGGGTATGAAGGAAGGTTTTGCCTTTTTATTCTATGGTTTGGAAAGAAAAAAATGAGGTGATATCGATGTGTTAGTAACCCTTTGCTGACGGAGAAAAAAAAATCAGGCCAATACGTGGGGTGTTCTGGCGTGTGGATGGTGTGGGCCTGGGGAAAGGCCCAAGTGCGGATTAATGGTTTGGCCGGGGAATAGTGGTGTCTGGGTAGGGGACGGGAGCGGCAAGGCCGCCTTATTATTATGGTTGTGGTTTTGTTTTTGGGGTGGGGTTTTGGGGGGGGTTGTGTGTCTGACGGTCAACTAAGGCGGTTGTTTTCACTGCCTGGTTGTGAGTGTTGGGCTAGGTTGTTGGTGTTTGATCACCTGCTTTTTTTTAACACCTCCGTGCCCCTGAGCGCTCGACCTAAACCGACGGTTGTGATCTTCTATACAGGGAAGAAGCGAGCTATAAAAGAAAAAATACGGGGGGCCGGCAGGAATAATTGCTGAGTTACACGGCCTAGTCAGAAACTGATAACAGTTGGCCACGCGTGTTTCATTGGGCTCTACATTGTGGGTTTTCTTAATTTCCCCGTGTTTTGTAAGCATATGGGGCTGGGTCCAGCAGAAAAAAGAAAAAGTGTCTACTGTCGCTCAATGAAAAAGGGGGGGGGAGATACATTTTTTCTGAAAGAATTCCCACACACCAGTATTCCGAAAGCCGTGCGTTCTTGGGTTGAGGATTCTTACCCTGACGCCATGTGTCGGTTTCCGGGGTGCACCAAGGTACTCGGGCAGTCACATTCTTTGTGGGACAAGCTCTACGAAGGGGTCTGGTTGTTATCGGTATGTTTTGGTTGCTTTTGGAAGGGAATTTTGTTTTTACTGACTTCGTTAGGGGGTTTGTCTAAATGGGGCTCTGTGTTTATGTTTTTTTCATTTTTTTTGTAGGTTGGGGGTTTGTCGTTCTGCGACTCACAGGGAAGTAATAGTTCTTTTAAAACTTGCCAACGTATCTTTGGAGGGACTCTGGTTTTTGTTGTTTTTTTTTGTTGTTGGGTTTTTAGGTCAAGGGGTTTTTTAGTGTGTCGTGGTTTGTGCGAGGCGTTACCCGAAAAAAAAAAAAGGGGTTTTTTAGGGAAATGCTGTTGTTTGTTTTTTTTGTTGTGTGAGAACATAACTGTTGTGAGAGCTGATTAAAATAACCTTATCAAAAGAAATTGATTTAAAACAGAATCCCCTCTTATTGTGAGTCTTTTTACGAAAAGCTTATAATATCGGGTAGGTGAGGGAAACACGTTTTCTAGGTGTCATGGAAGCCGCCAAGTGAATGAAAAATAGGGTAGCATTGTTATGGGTCGAAAAAGAATGTCTCTTTACTTTTTTTTTTTTTTGGTTAAAAATTGGTCGTGTTCTTAAACTGAAAACGATGAGGGGGGAAAAATCTCGGGGGGTGGACGTTCTACTTGTAGGCAAGGTTTTTGTCGTTGTGTAAAGGTGTTTGGGTTTTTTTAATTGAGGGTGCTACTAAAATTGTTCTAACTGGGAATAGTCAGAACAATAAGGGGGGGCTAAACAAGCTAGTCCTCTCCAAAACAGGGGGCTGGGGGTTACAATGTGACCCGAGGGAAGTGGGGTTGGATGGGGGGGAATTCCACTTTCTAACTCGATATGGGGCTCTGCTGGGCTCTAGAATGGGAACTGAGAGACTTTCTTCACGTTGTGAAAATTGGTGCCCTGGCTAGGTGTCGTGGCGGGTTGCTGTTGGTCTTTTTTTTTTTTGTTATGTAAAGAAGGTGTTGGGGTGTGTGGGGTGAACATTTTATGCTGTTTGTATTGTTTGTGTTTTAATGCTTAGTGGGGGGTTTTGTTTTTGTTTGTTACTGCGATGGGTTTGGGTTGGGTTGTGTCAAGTGATTTGTGCATTTCTTTGATTGTGTTTGGGGCGGTTCTGATGTCCCCGCCCCTAGCGTAGTGGGGGGTTTGGCGGGTTTTTTAGGGTTTTTTTTGTTTTTTTTTTTTTTGTCGCGTTGTTTTGTTGTTTTTGTTGTGGGGTCAGTCAGTTATAGTGTAGTTACTCCGTAGTCCCCCCCTTAAACTCTGACCACCCACCACCTGTGCCCGTACGATAGCTTCGCACACACCCCTCATACCTCATATACACCTACCACAAAACTCGAATGCACCCCGGGCGCGACACGTGGCGGCGCGGTGGGGGAGGACTGTTGGGAGGGTCAAGGGTGGTTTTTTTTTGTTCGGGGTACTTCTCTGGGGCGTCCGTGAGACGTTTGGGGCGGTTTACTTCCGCGGAGTTTCTTTCTGTGGTTCTTTTTCTGGGAAAGGGTATGTTCAGGTGTTGGGGTGCTTAAGACGTGGTATGTTGGGTTTTGGGTTTTGAGAGTTATGTGGGTTCTTTTTGTGTTTGCTTAACAATAGGTGTTTATACGTGTCACCTCCTGCGTTACGCTTGCTAGCGCTCATCGGCAGTCCAAATACTACTGCTCTGTTGACGATGACGTGTTGGTGTGTGTCGGGGGGGTTGCGGGGGTGGTTTTGTTTTGTTTGTTTTTTCTGCCCTTGCGTTTTCAGGGATCAAGGGGTTGCGCCACAGGCGGGGAAGTGTTGTGGGCGCCAGCGGGAGGACGGGAGGTTGGAGTGGGGGTAGGGGGGGGGGGTTTATTCTTCGTAGGACTATCCAAATCGGAACAGCTTTATCGGGAGAATGCCTGGGGTTTTTGTTTGGTTTGGTTTGTTGTTTGCTCAGGGGGTGGTTGGGGGGAAAGAAATTGGTTGTTTTTTTATGTGCGAGTCCGTTGGGATGGTCGAGGGAGGTGGTTGAGGGATAGGGTCTTTCTTTTTTTGTTATTTGTGGGGGGGGATAACGGTCAGTCAGACTTGTGTGGGGTTGGAGAAAACGCATCGCGAGCGCCTGTAACAGAAGGTCTCAAAGAGAGGGGTCCAACGAAAGTGGAGAGAACGCGGGGCAGTGTTGGAGACACGGGTCTTTTTTGGAGAGAATTGCTTGGTAAAATATTGTTTCACTTGGTTGTAATTAGTAGGTTCATAGGCGTAGAATGATCTGGAAAATTGGTTCTGTTGGGGAACTAATAGTGAACTGTGGAAATCTTCGGCGCCAAACGAATCAAAACTACCCTCACGAACGAGGCCAACCCACCATCTATAAAAACGAAAAAAATTCTCAGTTAGAGGAAACCAAATCCTCGGGTATAATCAGCCGTTTTAGTTCGAGGGGTTGCCCGTGGCCGGGCGTAAGGGTGTTTTGGGTTAAAGGGAGGGCTTGACTTACATCAAAGAGTAACACTTTGGGTCCACTCGACGGACTGGCGGTATTGCATGTAGGCGTGTGGGGGGTGGGTGATTTGATTCTGGGTTTTTGTGTCTGGTGTACGTGGTGGTGGGAAGTGTGGGTGTTGGTGTGCGTTGGGTTCAGTTACTTCAAAGTGCATTCGTTCGTTAGATGGGATGTGTCGCTTGGCGAGGGTGAAAAGAGTACGTCTATTTTTTTGGACTCTGGTGTGGGGTCCGGGGCAAGGTCTCACACTCCTTCAAACCCAAACCAGAATCCGCTTTAGGGCGAACTCCTGCAAACCACATGACGAGATAAAAAAGGTGTAAACGGGGGAAAATAGAGCCGGAGGGATTGAACTAGACTCCATCAAGGAAGAAAAAGGAAAAAAGAGACCGGGTGCCAATCACAAGAGGAAAATGTTTACTTCACGCCCGAGTCACCCCGAGCGCGGTGTGCAGGGGGGCTTGGGAGGGTGAGGGGGCAGTCGGGGGGGTTGCGGAATTTGGTCGTGGGGAAATTGTGTGGGGAGGGGGTGAGGAGGTGTTTGACGGGGTCGAGCTATATTTGTGCGTCCCCCCGTACTCCTGCGGATTCATTCTGGGTGGAGAACAAAGGTGCCGGCGAAAACCATCAACCGTGATAAACACATCATTGGGTGTCGGTACCCCGAAGCGGCGAAGAAGCGTCAATAAAAAGAGGTACAGGATGGTGGGCAGCTGTTTGCTTTGCATTCTGTAAAGGTGGGGGAAGGTGGGGGGGTGCTGTTGTGTTGTGCCGAAAACACTGACCATGCGGGTCGGAACTGAAAGCGAACTTGAAAAAAAAAGTTGTATTGAAATTTGTCGTGGTGGTTGGGAATTCTTTGAGAACATAGGGTGATGCAATCGATGTCCATTTTAGGTGTATGCGGGGATTTTGGGTTAGATTACAAAAGACCTGTATCTGTTGTGTTATTTGCAGTCTCTAAAACCTCCCCTCGTGCCGTCACAACCTAACGAAAAAGACGTGCACTTAATTGTGTTCGTTCCACTTAATGTTGGACTACTTGTGTTAATGTAGGAATGGAGGTTGGTTGCCCGGCTAGTTAAAGAGCACTAATTCAAGCGGGTTCGAATTGTTTTTTTTTGGGTGTGGGTGGGGTGGGTGGTTTCTTTTGTGAGGTCTGTTGTCATTGGAGCTCTTGGTGGGTTGGTTTTGGCGGGGAGGGTGCCTTCTACTGTGACAGGTGAAAAGTCGGAGTGGAAAAGGGACTCTTACTCAAGTGTAAATAAATAAGCTTGGTTGTGCGGGGTTTTTGTAAGTTGGTTTTCAACGTGGTTGGGGGGTTCCGGGTACAATTGTGGGGTGTACTGATTGGGTCGATTTTGTAAGGGCGATGTGGGGGTGGTTGGGTTTGCGGGGTATATTGTACAGTAGAGGCGATGTCCACAAAATCGGGGGCCTGGTATTGTGTGGGATAAAACCAGGTCCGGGTATTGTCCGGAGGGTACGATTTGGTTGACAAAGGGGTTCCACGGACCCGCCCGCTAACCCCCCCACCTAAGAAAACCCCACACTACGCTCAGATATTGTTGCACCAAAATCTCCGACACATCCACAACCCCCCGTTCACCCCCCCACCCCTACCTGCTGTCATCCACCTCGCCCCAACCCCTCCCGCCATCCCTCGCCCTCCCCCCAAAAATGCCCCGGGGCGCTGTCACCTGTCCCGCACCCACCCCCCACCCCCCTCTCTGCCCTTACCGTACGTTCCTCACCCAGACGGACCCCCCGACCGACATAACTCCTCGACCTACAAACACCTAGCGGAGGCTAGAAATGCATGCCAGGCCGCCGGCGCGGCCACGCCGTGCCCCACCCCCCACAGTCGAACCGAGTCAGTTCAACACCCGGGTCTTCCCCCCTCTACTTACTGACGCCCTAAAACTCCCCGGCTACCTGCACACCAAACCAATCGACCACCCTATTGGGGGATGCACATAGGGGGTCGATCCCCTCTAGGTCAACCACATGAGCCAGGGAGCCTAGGGATGGGGGTTGGATTTGGTTAGTAAAGGGTTGGGCTGGCTGGGGTGTGGGGAGCTGTTGCGCGGTGTCTAGCGTAAATGGGTTTTCGGTGATAGTTTGGGGTGAAGGAAAGGGTTTTGCCGTGGTGTAATTAATTGGTTTGGTTTTTTTTGTGTCCGTGGTACGTCATCTGTTTGGGGGGTGGCCTCCCCCTCACGGGTGGGGGTTTGGTTGGGGTGGTGAGGGGGGTCTTTCCTATGGTCTTTTTTTTGTGGTTTGTTGTTTTCTTGGGTGTGTCGGCAGGTGTGGGGAGGTGGTCACGGGCGAAGTTGGTTCGCTTTGTAGAAAAAGTAAAATGGCGGGTAGGATTCTGCTCGCTAAACGGGGGGTGGTGCGCGGCTTCGAATGAGTTTTTTGGGACGGGCAATCTTGGTCGTTTGGCAGCATTGGACTCCAGAAATGTTCTGTGCTGTAGCCAGGGGTTTGGGTGTTTTGTTTTTTTTTTATTTTATTCGTACCTCTCACAATACCGGAATTTTACCTTTGCTGTTTCCGGTTGAGAATAGTAGGGTTTTGCCACAAATCCAAAAAAAAATAATAGGAAAACAGACACACCATGGGAGTGAGCGCTCTTAGGCGAGCGCGGTGGGGGGTTATGGCTTAAACCCAGCTCAGAAGTGAAAAAATTTGAAATCCAAGTCATTCAGGAACGGGTTTCCGGGTGGCGCAGTTCCGGGGACCGCAGGGAAGCACCGTGAGTAATCTTCTTTAATTAAGCAAAAATAGTAAAACTTCCTTGCGCTGGACCGCGGCCACGAGAAAGCATCAACGCCGATCAGCCGTCAGAACACAGGAGACTGATTGGAGATTGGCGCCCCTACGGAGGTCAGAGAAACGTTCCGCATAGGAACCCCTACCTGGAAAAAGAGGGGGAGTCCTAGCGGACCCGCCCTTCCTATAAGTGAACGGGGGGTGAGGCACAGGGATCATCTCGTTTCTACTGCAATGACGAAATTGTTGTTATTTTTTGTTCGGGAGGGAGAATGGGCTTTTTCTGGAAAGCTTTTGGATAAGACGGTTACATACAGGGGGCAATGCTGGGAAGTGGTCCTGTAGCGTTCTTTTGTTGGTGGGAGAGTTTGCTTTGCGGGGATTGGGGGTTTGATCTGAATAGTCGGGGGGGAGCTACATGGTCTTACGCCGGGTGGGGGTTTGGGGGAGCCAAAGCTTCAGAAAAGGACGGCATAAAACTGTTTGCTTCGGACCGCCGAAACCCATGCGGCACTCGTGTACTGAGCGACATGCGAAAGTGTGCTGTGCGTTTGCTTGTAAAATTGTTGCAGGGGCAAAACGACTTCGGCTCAGGCAGGGTGTGTGGCGGGTGGGGTAGGGTGGGAGGTGGCCGGGGCGGGTCTGACGGGTGGGGGTGGAATTGAAGGATTTGTGTGTTGGGGAGTGTGTGGTGGTGAAAGGGAAGTGTTGGGGGGGGAAAGAGAGTTGATGTGCCTGCCTTGTGGCGTGTTTGGTCCGGAGGAGAAAACCGAAAGATTGCGTCGTGGCGCGGGTCGGTCGGCCGCAACAAGGAAAGGGTTCTCGGCGGGGGGGTGTTAAATTTTCCCAAGAACAGCTGGTGAGTTGCATAGTACAAAGGGGGGTGGTGCCGCGTTGTTTGAGGAGAAGGGCGGCGTCGCTTAATGCGGCGTAGTGTGAAAACCTATCCTGTATCGGACCAACCGCCCCCCGCGAAGACCAAACTCCGCCAGCCATTCTCCCCCCATAAAAAGGAAAACCGGCAGGGAAACTCCGGGGAGACGGCAGCCCCCTACAGTGAAAAACCGGACGAGCCTCGCGCTTCTATCAAACCCCACAACTGCACCCTAAACAAGGCACGCACCGTCATACACCTCCCAATTGTGTTTTATAGTCTTTTGAGGGATTGCGAGCCCTTTTGGGCCGGGAGAGGTGTGTTGGGGGTCAATGGATGCTGGGTGGTAATAATCAGAGAGTCTATCGAGGGTAGTCGGGGGTTAGAGCCTCAGCATGGGGGGTCTGGTGCTCTGGCGTTTCGGGCTGGTTCGGGCACTCGTCGTTGTTCATAAAACAGGAAGGGTTTGAGTGAAAATAGATATTTACTAGAGTTATTCCATGCGGTGGGAGAAGCGTGATTTTTGGATCGGGCCTTGTATTGTGGTTCTCTGTATCGCCTCTGATTTGTATCGGGGATATTGTGGAGGCGGTTGTTGTGGTTGGGTGTTTGTTGGAGTACATTGGTCTGGCTTGATGCGACTTGTTCGTCTCTTGGGCGACCGACAAAGGGGGGAGTGGCTCAAGCGTAAAAGTGCGGCGTGACGTTGGCCGTTTGTCTGTGATGCGTGAAATCTTAGAGCGAAGTTGTTTTGGACTTTGTGGTCTTTCTGGTGAGCGGGGGGGTCGGGGCGTGATTGGAAATGGGTGTCACGAGGGGGGAAAAAAGGTGGCGAGGGGGTTTGCAAAACACGGAGATGGAGAAACCAATCCGCATACATACGCCGCGCCGGGAGAGCGGCCGGTTGTTTTGGGGGGGCGCTTGCGGGTTTGTTGAAAACCTGACACGAAGTAAAAAGAAAAAGTGTGGCGTGAGGAGTTAACTAAACGTGGCATTGCTCCACTCGACATAGAGAGATCGGTGTGTCGGGCCGGCCTTGGTCGTTATATTATGAGGAAGGGGACGGCGAAAGACCTCCTCGTCATCGAGTTCGCATGTTCCTGCTTCGACTCTCCAGACACCAACAAGAAAAGAGCAGCGGGAGCTCACGGAGGGGTCATCTGTGTTGTTCTTGATACCAGGTAAAATGGGGTGGTCCGAGGAGGGCCGCGTTAAAAGATCTGAGTGAACAACACCGGATGAGCCTGTAAAGAGTGAATGTGGATGCAACCGACAATGGAGTGAAAGTGCGAGTCCTCAAAGGAAAATGAAAGAGAGCGCCTACGGCGATTGTCCGAGAGGGGGCCTGGATGGGGGTGTTGAAGTCTGGTAGGAGGCTAGGTTTCATTGGCTGAGGGGGAGTGGGCTCCACAGGTTGGGAAATTGGGAGAGCCTAATTTTTGAATAAATATATGGAGTGGGAACATCTGTTGGAAGTAGGGGCGCGGCAAAGTAGACTCTGCTAGGCGGGAAAAAGTGGTCTGGGGTCGAGGCGTGTGTCTGGGAAATGTGGCTTTGGGAGGAATGAGGTGTTGGTGGTGGGTTTTGTAAAAAAAGGGGGTAGTCTGTGTTTTTATGAAATGCGGTGGGTACTCTCGTCGTAATGTTGGCGGGTAAGCAGCTATTAAAAGAGAGGTTTGCTTTTATGACGGCTGCCGTTCTACGCCGAGAGGCGAAGGTTTACGAGTTTGGGAGAGGGTGTTCCTGTGGGCACGGGCCTACTTAGGTGGGGGGTGTGTGGTGGGGTGCTCCGTCGAATTGATGACTGTGTGGGAGGGAGCATATCCGAGGTGGTGAAAGAAATCGGCTCAGGCATGGGGGATCTTGGGGGAGAAAGGTCCTCGAGAGAAGGTTTCTTGTACCGAAGTTTAAACACGGTGCTCGGGAGCAGGGTTTGTGTGGTTTGTGTTTTTCAGAGGCGGAGAAGCTAACAGGGATTGAAGAAGTAGTGAATACCATAGGAAAATTCATGTGGCTAGGAGCAACTTCATGCGTCTTGTGAAAGTCGGGCTTGTTGAGGCTTTGGGGATTGGGGGGGTGGGGTTGTTGCTGCGTATCGCTGTCGAGCACGCAAACATTCGATGGTAAAATCTCATTCCGCGAATAGAGGAGGTTAAAGAACCCTCTGAGACCCAACAATTTTTTCGCCCGTTTGTCCTATAGGAGCTTAGAGCCCTAGTTAAGTGTTGAATACGAAAGTTTCGGGGGGGAAAGGTGGGATAAGGGTTACTTCTCGAGGGGTGTGTGCGAGGTAGATTACGAATGGTTGGTTTCCGTGAAAAAAAAATATTCGGATGGGGGACATGTTCGGGGGGGTGCCGGTCGACTTTGTTCTTGTGTGGACGTACGGTCTGCGGCATAACTGGGCCTTTCGTGGTTTCCGGCAGAGAATCTCTGCGGAAGGGTAGTCAAGCAAAAAAGCTTTCCTTTCTATAGTGGGAGTAGTGTGAGGCTCGCGAAAGCCCTCGACAAGCCGATCATAGCTTCTGAGAGTCCGGGGGAAAGGCGTGGGGGAATCCCAAAAGTCCAGTACAAGGGGGGCCCTCTGAGTGTTCCAAAGCTAGTTGCGGGCGGGGGGGAGATGGCCCGGAGACACCCCAAAGCTCTCATCGACCTACGAACAGCAGAGAGAAGGTGGTTCCTTCGCTGAACCGCCTGAAGAGGGGAGTCGGAGGGCTTCGTGGATCCTTAGAGGGGCCGGGTGGCGGCCTGCGGCGAAACGAAAAGACCCAGATGGGGCAAAAACGGTTGGGTTCCCGCGCGGTGTCCGTGAACGTCGGCCGCGCCTGAGCAGATAACAACAGGCGAGTCAGTTTCGGATAGGTCAGGGCGCCGTGCACCTAGGACGTCGGGGGCAAAGAGTCTTAGCGCGGACATATCGGAACTGGGGGGGGGGGGGGGGGGGATACGGCCCCCAAGCGAGAAAACATCCAGGCGGCTACAAACGCCAGTTGAAAACGAAGGAAAAAGGAAATATAAAGAGCCGTTCGAAACGACAAAGGACTGCACGGGTAATCCAAATGGAGATGAAGGAGGGAAACGGTGAGGAAAGAGATTTGGTGAGTCAGCGGCTTTTAGGGAAAAAACCAGGATTGGGCGTGAGGGGAGGGTAGCCAGGTTTATTCTGGCGGAGGGAGGCATGTACCAGTGGACGTCGGAACGGTTGGTTGGGGTTTTCTCTGATTGTTGTGGGAAGGGTAAAGGGCGGCAAAAAGAAAGGGGGGCCGCCCAGCGCTCTGGAGGAGAGAACCTCAAAGAATAATCCTCGAAGAAGACGGTCGGTCTAGACTGCGGGGGAAGGG
>Ga0179593_1335929_pt1 | contig 19607 bp, 16 predicted proteins | sample CZODoug2_1_08_16_FD_185931 | JGI IMG/M metagenome (GOLD analysis project Ga0179593, IMG submission 185931) | Vadose zone soil fungal communities from Angelo Coast Range Reserve, California, USA - CZODoug2_1_08_16fungal (PacBio error correction) | ecosystem: Environmental > Terrestrial > Soil >...
ACGTAGACTCGGGGGGGGGGACCTGTGGCAGAAAAGAGAAAAAGTAAACCGCGCTGGGTGCAAGACGAGAGAAAGGACAGGCGTGTTGGACTGGAATATGTGAACCTTTGCCATGGATCGGGGGAAGTTGGGTAAAGCGGATCGAGGGGGAAAGAGAGGGAAAAGGCAAATTCAGACAACATAACTGGGGATGATGAATAGATTTTTGTTCTAAAGACGCTGAAAATCAGAGGGGATGGCGTCGTATCAAGGGGAACTAGAGGTCGGAATTTCTGATGGACGGCCTCCAACGCTAAAACAGGATGACGGAGAATTAAAAGGCCATTTTCCTGGAAAATAAAAGGTGAACTAAATAACACAAAGAATGGATTGAGCAATTTCGTGAAGGACGAAATCAGAATCCATCCCGACTTATAAGAAAACGAGGGGGTTATGTTCCCCCGCCGTCCAGAGTGTAATCCTAAAGAAAAACATTGATGGTTGGGGTCCCAAAGCAGCCGAGTCATAAGGGGACGTAAACAGGAAGTTCAACGTTCAACAGATTGGTCAAACGAGCGGCAAGCATGATATCCATGACGGAAGCAGGTCCGACCAGGAGGTAGGAAGAACAAACGCGAAATTGGGGGGGGGGGGCGGAGGCTCCAAGAAGATCAGTCATGAAAGCCTAAATAAGGTGGGTAAACAGGACAGGAAGTGAGCACAAGGCCAGGTCGCGCCGCAGGCATTGTCAGGACGAAAATGTTGAGAGCGAGCTGTGGATGTGAGGACGTCAGGGTGTGTGCGCCCTGGCTGCCTACACCGGCAGTTGATAGGCCCCGGAAAGCAGAACAACTCGGGTGGGCCAGAATGCTCAATCGAAAGTCCATCAGAGCAGTTAGGGACAACATAGGCCGACGTATTATCACAGGATCAGGAAACAAGTGGGTTCGAGGCAACTGCCCGGTGATGGTGGTTTGGACCAAAATGGGGAAAAGGGCTGAACCAAGCAGCCGCAAGGTTGAGGACTCCAAGGGGGATTTTCTGCAACCTGGGGCGTCATGGGGGGGGGGGGGGGGGGGGGGTTGTAGCCAGGGAGACCTGTGGCCTGGGAGGGAGGTCGTACCAAAGGATGTCAGGTGGACAAAAATTGCCGTGAAATGGAACCCTTGACTGTATACTTGAACACGAATGGTTGTGCAAAGGAGGGGGGGAGCGGCGGATCATGTTGTTCTCTCCCCACTTTTGGGGACCGAGAAGGGGGTGGAAGGAGCATCGAGAGGGGCGGGATGCCATTGGGGAAGGGGGAATATTGTGGGCCCGAAAACGTGACCGCGGGAGCGTACTCCGAGTGGTTGAACTGATTCGCAGCAGCATGGGTAGGGTTTGTCAGTATGTCTTTGCTCTGAAGACTGGGGGGGCCTTGTGGAAAGGTCGGATTGGGGCCGCACTCCCATTTTCCCCTGCCAAGGCCAGGAATAGGAATCCAGTAAATAGGTAGAGGAACCTCTCACTCATGTAGCTACCCCGTTGTACAAAACTTAGGTATAATCCAAATGAAGGCGCAAGCTGGGTAAACTGAAAAAATGACCATCTTTACATCTTAAAAAAACGGAAAGAAGGGAGGGGATTGGTCCCTCGGTGGGCAATTATCTTGGCCAAAGACCAGCAATTTTAAAAAAGGGTAAAGATCCGAAATGGACCCTTGCCCTTCGCGCTGGAAGGCTAACGGAAGGTACGAGTTGGGGAGGGATTGTTGCCGGCCCCTGCCATTGGGGGAGAGGTTGCTTGGGGCCTTCGAAACAAACTCTCTACCCATGGGGGGGGAGGAAGGAGGCAGCGAGCCGACTCCCTGTCCGATAAAGGTGAGTGTGAAAAAGGGTGAAAAAAAGGTGAGAAGGCGCGACCTAAGTGGGTCCGGCAGGTGGGTGAAGGAAACAAGCGAACGGGATCGCCCTGGATAAGGGGACTGGTCAGGTAGATGTGAGTAGGATTCGACCGCCAAAACTGCCGACCGTCTGTGGAAACAGGGCTTGTATATTGAATGTTTCTGTTAAACCCTTAAGTTAAACTTAAAGGATGAAGCCGCTCCCGTGGGAAAATAAAAGTTGAAGGCAAAACAGAAAGGGAAACGAACGAAGCCGGTGGGGACAAAAGCAGGGAGTGAAAAAACAGCAGAGATGGGACTTTGGTCCTTTGGGATGCAGTTAAGAAGCAGAGAAAAAGGAAGGGCAAGAAAGGTAGTCTGGGAAACGTCAAAGGGGAAAGAAGTGCCGAGAGGTCGAAGTGAAAAGAGGGGGGAAAGCGGTATTCTGTAACGGACAAGCGTAAATGTACACTTAAGAATGAAATTTGGCTGAGAAATGGCAGTAAGGGGGGGGGGGAAATCAGGCACTCGTAAAAGAGTGGGGTACAGATTATCAGACACCGCTTAATGGAAGGAGGGAATCTCCCTCCTTTGTATAGAAGCGCCCGAAGTCGGCCACCAAAAATGTGGAGAAAAAGGAAAACACAGGATACAATTAACCTTCGACAAAACCAAAAAAAAAAAAAACAAAAGGAGGTCGGGAGGGAAAAGGACGCTCGCTCTTTGAAGACGGGTCAACAAAAAAAAGGGGGTGGAAACTTGGGAAGCATTTGGTCAAGAAAAAGAGGCAATCGCACTGCCTTGAGAGGGGTCTCTGAGAATCGACAGCGACGAAAGGGAAAGGGTTCTCACTGTGTGCGGGCACCTGGAACGCATGAAAACTGAAGCAAAAAGGCCCTTGTAACGCTTATACCAACCGGGCATTGGCGGAGAAAGCATCGGCGGCAAAACAGGGGGGGTACCGAAAACAAAACTCACGTTGACAGGACCGACTATCGGGACGATTACGGGTGTCTCTGATATACCCAAGCAAACAGGAAAAGAAAAAGGAAAGACGTTGATGGCCATAGTTGGGGGGCACAGGGAGGAAAAAACGTCTAAAAAGGGACTCTTCGAAATTTCTTGCAAAAACGAGGAGAGCTTAGGGAACTGACGGTTTTTTAGGACGATAAAGCACTCCAAGGGAGAACGCAACGGCACCAAAACTAACGGGTGGAGGGGGCAAGCTCAGGTTATCACATCTTAACTAAAGAATACCTCTCTCCTTCTATCACAGGGTTCAAACAAAACCCACCAGGGTTTCCTCTGAGCTGGAAACTCCCCTTCTGTTCGAGGACATTAGTTCGGCATGGACTTTAACACATACACAAGAACCGGGATTCAAAAGAAAAGGGGGGGTAAGTCGCTTACCGGCTAGGAAAGAATTGTCCGAATGAAGGACGAAAGTGACCATAATTCGAGAAATTGGGGGGGTTCAGCACAAGCACAGCCAACGGGGCACGGAGTCAATGGGAAAAGACGGGTTAGGGGGACAACGCGAACAAAACGTGCAAGGGGAACAGGGTTTCTGGGTTCAAACAATTGGGACAAGACATATGCTGGACAACATAAATAAAAAGGGGAAGAAACTTGCTGCGATTGAAAGCAAGCGGGGAAGGTGGTAGACCTTTGCGCCGTTAGTCGGCAGATAGATCAGGGGGCGACAAATTTGAGAGAATCTTCGGGTGCCTTGATGCAGCTAAAAGGCATGAAAGGGGAAGGGCATGGCAGGTGATTCAGCACACATATGAATGCCAGGGGACGATCAGAATCTTCTGAAGAAAAATGCTTACACACTAAACGATGGAAAAAACGAAGGTGGCAACGCTGGAGAGGATGACCATCTGGCCTGACGGGAAAAAGAAAAGACCAGAAGGAAGCACGTCTAAATACCGGATTAGTCAAAATTCCGGCACGGGGGAGAGGAAGCAAAAAGGGAAACCAGGGGACAAACAGAGCACCAAAAATATTTTTAAATTGGCGCAGACAGTGCATTGGCCGAGATTCGAACGGCCAGACGTAGTGGGGGAAGATCCCCAACAGGAAAAGTGCAGGGGGGGGCTACTACGTGGACAAAACAGGTTAAGCAATGAAACCAAAGGAAAACGTGGGACGCCCTCCCTGAAACGGAGGGCTACGACTGTATGTCACAGAAAAATTGGGGGGGGGGGGTGAAAACCCCAAAAAGTCAGGGATATAAGAGACTATCGGGGCTCAGCACAGCGGGAGGAACTAAGAGGACCGGGGGGGAAGCACGACGTCTCCTGTTCTCTGAGGGCAACAGGTAATTGCGGCGCTTTCCGGAAAATGGATAACACGGAAGGTTTCTGGAAACCAGCCTTTAAGAAAAAACTGCCCTCTTCAATGTATTCCCCCGTGAGATATAACGTGCTGGGCTATTTTCAAGGCAGGCCCGGGAGCCAGGCATGTCCGCTGCACCGGAAGAAGGGGGAACAAACACAGTACATCATTACGTACGATTGAAGCACCCTCGCTGTTGGGAGAGAACGCGGGTGTGGGTGCGGCGAGTTCCACATGGTGTAGTAGAGGGAAAGAACTTGACAATTGTTAGGGCAACGTAATGGATAAAGGAAGTTCATATCCTGGGTTGTTCAACAACAGTCAATGAGGGGGTTTCACAGGGGGTCCCACTACTGTTGGGAAGGGGGGGGAGAAAAAAGTAATCTTGAAGTGGGGATCAAGGCAATTGCGGGGGGGAAAGGGGGGGTCAGAGGTCCGAGGAAGGCAGAAAATTCAGACAGTTGTTTGCTAACCCGAGGTCTAGGGGAGTCACTTCTGTGGTTGAAGAAAAAAAAAAAACTGGGGTACCAATGACGAAGAACTTATATCGGCTTTGGCTGGCGTGTCTTCCCCTATAAATCAACACTTCCAGAACTCCGAAAAATCTGTTCGCCGACACTGATACAACGCCAAGAAAGGAGCTTTGCAAAATGCAAAACGAGGACAGATAAGGGGATGGTGGGGGCGCTGAAGGGGGGCAGTTTAAGTAAATCCCGAGGAATAAGGGGAAACCGAATTCATGAGACACTCTCGGCAACCGGGAAAGCTGGGACCAAAAGGCAGAATGGTATTCGGAAAAAAAGCGCAGGAGAGGGGAAAAAATTAGCGCCCCCAGGGGTCAACGTTGGGAGCCTCAAGCAAAAAAGTGAGGGGGGTAGGAACCGTGACTTGCAAGAAAACGGGGTGTTGGACGCTAAGCCGTTCATTCCGAATAGCGCGCTTTGGGGGTCAGAAGAGAGAATAGGGAAAGCCGTGGTGCCGATTGCACCGGGAGAAATGGAGGTGAAAAAATGTGGATCTGGATTGTAAGAGGAGGAACTGGGCCAGAAAGCCAAGGAAAGGGACTGACGAGAAGTTTTGAAAAAAAGACCGCCTCCGAGAGGGAAAGGATGTCTACTCATTGGTCCAACCCGATGAGGGTATTATGTCCTGGGGGGTACGTACTCAGATCCCAAAGGGTCCTGCCTTCTAGGAAACATTTGGGTCCCGGAGGAACTAGACTCGGTGAGGTGTAAAAACGGTACGGGCTTCGTTGTTCGTAATTGGGGAACGAGAAGTTACACTAAAGAAAAGTAGGTTTGTACCCCGCCAAAAAAAAGTTTCGCGACTGGAATACTGGGGGGTCACAAATCCGATTTAGGAGTTACCATTCAAAGTGACAAGGGGTGACCCAAAGCACCCAGTTTTCACCGGGGCGATGGAAAAAAAGGGATATCTGGCTGTGTAAGGGCAAAATTCCGCACCTTTAGCGAGGCAAAAAGCGGCTTCCACGAGAGGAGGTCTCTTGTCGGCGTGGCTCCGAGACTTCAGGTTAAGTTCCCCTTCTGCGAACCAGCAGTTGTTGTCACGGCGGAAGGGGACAGCGGACCCGACACGCAGTCGGGGCGCAGCTAGTGTCGGCCGAACGGTTGAAGCGCAAGGGGGGTACATGGGGGAAAAATGAAGGGCGGTGGATCGGGAACAGATGAATCCACGCTGCAAGTTGTCCAGAGCCGGGGGGAAACCGAATGCGAAGGGAAAAAGGTTTGCCACGATCTCAAATGCGAGTCAATATCGTGCGGTGGCTGAAAGGAAGAGTTAGAATCGTGGGAAAAGAAAAAGTAAAAACAGCTAGGAGGATGCCTTTCTAGGGGCCAGTACAAGTGAGGAGTGGTGTGGACAGGGCCTGAGACTGAAATCGCATCTCTCGGCGCCGGGGTGGAGAGGGGAAAATTCTTGGGGAGCAATGATTGTTTCCGAAAAACTTCGTTTTGGTCCATAATTAGGAAAAAAAGGTTAGGAAGGGTAAAGGGGGGGACCAATTCGCGGTTCAAGTTATCCTTTCACTATTGAACAAGAAAGGGGGGGGGGATACAAATTGGGCAGACTTTTGGTGCCGTCTTGGATACGCAAATGGGGTGAAGACTACCCTCCTTGTTAACTAAGGTTTTACGTGCCTGGAATTCGCGGGGCTGTGAGGGGGACAGGACCGGGGGGGTCTAATGGGTCGTGCGAAGGCGGTTTGAGGAAAGCGGTCTCTCGCCGAACGGGAGGGGAGCTGATTAGCAAAAACTTAGGAGTGTTGCATGTAATTGTCTGGGGGGAGGCCGCTGACTTGTGCGCGGGGTGTCATCAGTGGTTGAAGGGTGGAGGGGGACTTCAAACGGGACATGTGTTAATGGGGTGATTAAAGAATCCAGAAACAGCGAGCGGTATCAGGACGCACAGGGGGAAGGGGCAAGTGCTTTACATACTCGCATCAAAAACCAACTTGGCACCGTAACCAGTACTCCGCTGGAAGCGTGATAAGAACAGATGTCGGAGAGGGGGGGTAATTCTACTGCGGGGTTGCAATTACGGTAAGTTTAACGTCAGACCCGGCACTCTGTCGGTTATTCTTTTTCGAAGGCACTATTTTCCGAAGGTCCGACCTGGCTGTCAGGGTAATACGAATTGAATCTACGGAGGGGGGTTGGTGGTGGGAAAAGGATTAACCGCCAAGTGGGGTTATCATGGGAGGGAAAACTGGAGTTCCGTCTCGCAAAGCTGTGGGGAACGGGGAAATCAGTATTCATAAGACATGGACCATGAAGATAGGGATTGTGGGGAGTGGGGGTCCTTCTGAAAGTCAGTCTACTCCCCTGGTTGTCAAAATGGTTGGGGGGGTCGTGGACTTCAGCTTTGAAAAGGGGAACAGCGGGATCGCAAAAGTTAGAAGCGGGATCTGGGACTTGAGAGGTTTGATGATGAAATGAATTGAAACTGGATCTCCCGCGAAGGATCTTCTGTCTTTGGGCAACGTGGGGGGAATCATTGGCGTGGGGTGAAGCGGGGGACGACTTTCCACGGGTAAACCGGAAAGGTTCAAGAAAGACCGCTCCGTGGGTTCAGGAAAGTTGAACAAATCTCCGATTAGGGCGGTAGATTTCCTTCGTTGAAAAAAAAATAGGGCGTATGTAGGACCAAAAAAAGGGTCTGGGCAGTCGGTGGTCAAGTGAAAAGCAGAAAAAAAGGTTGAATGGGGTTCAAAAACGAATTCTGGAAAAGAAGGCAAAAGGAGCGTCGAGAGGTCTAAAAAAAAAGGACAGTTTTCTCATTTGCTGGAGGGACATTAACCCATTCCCGGGGAGATCAATTGAGCAACGTACTAGGCAGGTTGGGAAGTCTTCAACCTTCCTGTCATGGACCTCATAGAAGGGGGGATAAAGGAAAACGGAGCGGTCCGAATGAATGATCAGCTAAAAAAAAGGGAGAGGATGGTCCGGCGAGTCGAAAAAAAGCCGACTGTAGAAACGTGGCCCTCAGGAGACCAAAAACATCGAGCTCGGACGCTTGCAGAAACAAGTATCAAGGAGAGAATCTAAGAAAAACAAACGGAGAGGATTATAGGAGCTGGCAGTCTTTGAAATGTGGGTGGAAACTCAGAAGGAAATTGGGGGGTTCACAGACCATGTGCAGTTATAATATAACACGCGGCGGGCGACGGACATGATATGTGCGATGAATTCTAAAAGGGACGGACGCTAGCAAGGCATTAATGCAAGTGCGAATGGGAGCTATTCAAGGATGGAATGAATTCCAAACTGCAACGTAATTGAAAAGTCTGATCTACGCGGAGCGAGAAAGCAGACAGATCGAAAAAAAGGGTTTCAACGTCGAAAAAAAGGCAGGCACGCTTCACGGTGAGGGGAAACGAGGTGAAGGAATGAGCAGGTGGTCTGAGTCTTCACTATGACGAAATGTCCAAAGCCATCAGCTCCTGGGCTTTTGAGAACAGATTACGACAAAATTGTGGGGAACTCTGTCCGCGAAAGAAAGTGGTACGGCGGGGCATTTAAAAATTCCTGACCAACGACATGTACTGCGAGAGGACGTTCCTGGGGAGAAAGTTTTACGGTCGACTATAGCCGCACGCCTGGAACCTAAAAAAAGGGACACTGCACCGCCCGGTCTGGGTGGCGTTGTCGCTAACATAAAGGGCTCAGATTAGAAAAGGACCTCATAAGCATTCTAACGGCGGGTCAGAGAGGGTTCACGGGGACTTATGACCTACAAGAATCAAATTCTAGAGGCCAACTTTTAGTTTTAGGGGCAGCAAAGGCAGGGAGTAGCGGCAAGCAGGACACCCATCAAAAGCACGTGAGCAGGACGGGGTGATTTGGGGGGCTCTGAAAAAATCAAGCGCCCGGTTGGCTGCGCAAGAACATGCAGTCTCGGAAGACTTCAGACAAGTGTTGAAAATGTTCAGGCAAAAATAAAGGCCGTCAAAGGGGCCGGGAGGAAAAGTCAAAAGCGGACTCCCTGTTCATAGTGCCAAAAGGAGTATCAAAGTGATTTCAACGCCCAGATGGGTGCTATCACGTACTCGTTCGGGAGTGGTCCCTAGGGAACTGCTGCATGGGGTCCAAACAGGGCCCGTTACTTTCCCAAATCTATCCCTATTCCTCTGAGTCTACGAAGTCCCTCCTTTTATAGGTATGCTCTTACCTCTTCACCAGGTTCGTTGGAGATTTTTTTCCCTTGGGTTGCCATGTCATGGGAGATTTTTCGGGGGGAGTGGGCTGCTAGTTCGTCGGGCGATAAAATTGCGAAGGCCGTTATTGCGGCATTCGGTAGGTAGAAGTGACGTGAAGTGAGCAATGAAAAATTCAAAGGGAAAGGGCAGTGGCAAGGGGAAGACAGGGACAAATATTACATCCCCAGGGCAACGATCTCTACATAGCGACTAATGACAACCGGACAGAAAAAGCTACTGATAATAGGGGTTAACCGTTAGGGGAGCATATGGAGCGGGCAATACGAGACCGGAAGGGAACATATATCGGCATGGGGGCAGAGTGCAAAAAAAACATAAACCGGCGGAGGCACTAAACCCTTGAGGGCCCCCTCGTGTGATGCGTGACTCAACCCTTCCTCGGCAAAAAGAATCTCACCTAAAAGGTGAGGTCCCTCCCTGGCTGTTGCCGTTTCAATGTCAGTAATTCAGTCCTTTTCCATAGGGGGAAAGGCTCAACGGAATTCAAGCGACTTGTGTAAGGATAATCCACTCAAAAACAGAAAGGGGGGAGGTCTAAGAAATGCCTGGGCGGTCTCACCATCTCTGGGAGCGTCCAGCTATATCCACCGCCGGCGCGCTAACTATGGGGATTGAATCGACGGGGGGGGGAACGAACCCAAAAAGCATCAGAATGGACTTGATATGAATCCCGGCGGATGAATAGTATGCTGGGTCAAAGTTCCTCATGGGGGGACACTTCTCTTCCCTGGGGTGTCCCCAGTACACTTCCCCTTCCTAGGGGTGTTTATCTGGGGTGGGGGGTACTCGGGGTGTCTTGATTTCGTAAAATAGGGGTGATTAAACGAAGAGCACCTGGTCGAAAATCTCACCTGGCATGTGAGTGCCAGTAAGGGGGGGGTCGAGGGCACACCCTTCCAAAGCATGCAATGGTAATGCGGATACAGGCATGGGGCCGCTCAATAAATTGGCAGTCGAGGGGTCTTAAGCCGTCACGACGGTCTTTTCTGGTGTGATCATGGGACTAGCCTTAGGGCCGAAGGCCTTTCTGATTTCATTAAATTGTTCCTTCCATCTGAGTGAAGAGGTCCGGGGGATCCCTGGGTAGATTTTGTGTGGGTTCTAAGATCGAGTGTTTGTCGTGAATGGTTAGGATCTGAAAAACCATTGGACTAAAAAAAAAAAAAAAAAATCATCGACTTCCCCTATGTTAATGGGACCGTTTTCAAGAAATGGATACTGGATGGGGGTTCCCTCCTGCAGAAGTTTAACCACAACATTAACCAACGGGGGCAGAGCGACATCTGTGGCAGGCGGGGGGGATAACAAGAAGGTGGGATGATAGGGATGCCAGGCCGTGCTCGATCGTCAGAGACGACCCCGTCAAAGCAAAGCAGGAAAGGGTGGGGGAAGTTCACCTAGGTGTGGCCAGGCAAAAAATGGTCGGGGGCAACGAGACGTCTATGATCTGGAGTTAAGGAGGCAGGCATTCACTAATCAGGGGGGGCTTCGAAGACTACTAGACGCACGGGCCGAAGGGGAGGCCCTAAGGAAGGACCTTCAAACCCTTTCCCGTTCTCACAGAGCTTCGAGGGGGGAGAAGCGGGATATTTCGGGTACCCAAACTATTGAATCAGAAGGGTAAGAAGGTGGACGGTCGGCTGAAACAGTTTCCTTAATCGTACTCAGCGGGGAGCAGTTACAGGAAGGGGGGTAAAACTCTGAGCTCTCGGGTTCAAACTTTGCAATCTCAGGAAGGGCACTTCAATTGGAAAACGGGTTCTGATCATTCTTCAACGGAGGTTGGAGGAATGATATTAGTACGTCAAAAACAGTATCACGGCGGAAAACAGGCACGGTCCTCTTTGAAAAAAAAGAAAGTAGAGAGACGAAAAAAAGTCTCGGAAAGGATATATGAATCAAAGGAAGACTGGAAGGTTGGGCCCGTGAGAGGAAGAGAAACATCGCTGGTTGTCCGGTACGATCTCATACTCGGGCCTGTGCCTAAGAAAGGGGGGGCAGAACGGGGCCATGGATTGTGAGAATTGGTGTGGAAAGTAGAGAGGGGAAAAAGTCTCTTCCACTCAGGGAAAACGCCAGCAAGTAACTCTACTGAATAATGGGCAGGTTTTGGATTCAAACCTTAGGGTCCAAAAAAAAGAACAACCCCAAAAAAAAAAAGACCCATCATATAAGGAATTTCGGTGATTAGATTGGGGTTCTAACTGCGGGGGAGTAGTAAGGGGAGATTTACGGGGGGCGCTCAGAAGGGGGACCAGGATAGCCGGATGTGAGGAACAACAATGGTGCCTTCGGACAACACGTGAAATAACCGACGGGAGGGGTGCTGGGGGACAGTGTCAAATGAGCATCCATAGACACTGCCTGATACGCGAAACTGGGAAGGGGGGTATGGGAAACAGCAAACAACAACCAGATGTCATCCCCTGCACGGAATGTTGTGTTGACGCCAAAAGGCGGGCCGAGGCACAGGCAGGGCAGGGGCCAGGACGTGGCCAACGTCAAGCAGTTGTCACAATGAGGGGCTGGAAGGGAGAGGAGAGATACAGGGGGTTACTGTACCCATGGGGCCCGAACAAAAAATCGATTAAAATACTGCCGAACGGAGGGGGACGCGCTCAAATCAGAAAGTAGGGAATGGCCGGAAAGAAAAGGGGTTTTCAGCGTAAATACGTTCAGCGGCAAGGGTAAATGCCAGTCAGTCGGATGGCCGCAGCATGTTAGAAACCGGGGACTGTTGGGGGGAGAAATTCATGTTAGGGCCTGAGGGACAATTGGTGGTGAGAAGAGGGAGGCATAAAACCTGCAGGGTGAGAAGTATGGAATGCCAAAAACTACGAGCAGAATTTAACGGCGAAAAAAAGACTCAAGTTCGGCAGTAACTGCTGAACTTTGACCGTTATCAACAAACATCGGGGAAGAGGGTAGGAGAAAACCCGCTGGAAACTCACAGCATATAAAAAAAGGTAGGTAGACCCGTCCAGCTGGGGCTATGTTTCCAAACTGAGGGGATGACACAAATGCGAGGCACGTCGGGGAAGGCGGAGAAAAGTGGGGGGGGGGCAGGAAGAAAGGTTGCGTTCCAGGATGATACCTTACCACCGGTTCTGTGTAGATGGTAATCTTGCAAAAGTCATGGCATGAAAAAAATTACATAGGGGACAAGGGGTCGCGTAAGAGGGACAAAGTGTTCGAAAAGGTTGCAAAAAGTCTGTGGAATACGTGACGATCAGGTGATTGCGAGTCAAAAATCAGGACCGAGAAGGGTTTTAGGGAAGGAGGGGGTCTATGCGGTGCGGCATTGGCCAGGGGTAGATTGTGGCCGATCGTATGCTCGGATTGAAGGGACGAAGGGAACTACGGGTTCCGCGGAGGAGGCTGCAGTTATGTTCTTTCATTAAGTAGGGGAGGGGACGGCTTATCGGGGGGAATTTGTGGGTTCAAGAGTGTGGCCTTCCGGGCACAGTGGCAAAGACCATGGGGAAATTTCTAGGGGGCCTGTGGGGCCGGGTGGGGCCGGGGCAAGAGCCGTGCATCGCATAGAGACTCCTTGACTCAAAACCGGGGTTACTAAAAACCTTCGGCGTATGAGACGGACCTCAAATTCGCATAACAGGGCCCCTGACGCCATTCCAAATTTTAAGAATGATCGGAGGGAAAACTTTTCGGCTGTTTGTCAAATAGGATTGTTTACAGAAAAACTTCGGCGGGGGGGCCAAAACTCCTCGGGGGCGGGGCCGGTGAACGGTACAGGACGGCAACAGTAACAAGGGATGCAGGGGAAACCGTGACAAGCGAGGGGCGGGTGCTTGTGGCCGGCACGCCAAGTTTAAACAGGTCCTTGGGAGGGGCCCGTTCTGTCGCATCGGAGCCACACCGGTAGGGGACCTACGGGAGAAAGACAAGGAATGGTCCGAATACTTCTGGGGTTGTTCGGTGAAAGTGACTCGCAGGGCAAAGACGCTAAAATGTGTGTGAACCGGGAAGGCAAGACGTCCCGGAAAAGGGGGGATCAGCCAGTGAGAAAAAAATAGGGCGTAGCTGTGACAATGGCGTCGAGGGAAAAGCCAACGCAAACGGAAAACTTGTAAGGGATGTATAAAGAAAGAGTAGAGTGAGCAATTACAACACGTATAAACAAAAAAAAAAAAAAAAAAAAACAGTCGGGGAGAAGCCGAAATGGGGGTTGGGGACGGAGGGTTGAAAAAATTCTAGCTCAAGGGCGAAAGGGACGGCGCCAGGTGAAAAAAAAAAGGGGGCTGGCTTAATGAAAACAAAGGCGAGAAGCGGTTCAAGGTTGGGTGGGAGGATACTGATGAAACGCTGTAACGGCCGAGAGGATGGTCGCGTGACTTGTAGGAGGGGTCATCTCCGGGAAGTTTAAATTGCCAGGTGCAAACCCTTGACCCAGGATCCAGGTCAGTCAGATTTACACGAAGGGCGGGGGTGGAAGTTGGGGAGGCATTCGCCAGTGATATTGCCGCGCAGAGAACGTGATGACCTGCAAGGGAAGAGGACGAAGGAATCAGGGTTGCGAAAAGGGGATAGGAGATGGTTCAAAAACAACTTAAACGCGCCGAGGTCGCTTGGTAAACGAGGATCTCAACCCACCTCTTTCCTTGCACTTCGAGGAACCTCAAGGTAAGTAATACATCGATCACGGACAACCACTGAGGGGGTATTAAAGAAGAAGATTGAGGTGAAACGGGGGGGGGGGGGGGAAAAAGCGCAAGGCAAAAGGTGGGGGTCCTAGCCTGAGCAAAAGTTAGACCGCGGCGCGGGCAATAGAAAAAGGTCCAACAAAAAAAGTGAATAGCAAAAGCGATCATGAGCAGCGTCTTACGCTCAGAGGTTGGCGGGAAAGCAGGGGGGGCAAGGTTCGGTAAAAATATTAAAAAAAAAACCATGGCGAGTGGCATACTCACCTAAGTGAATTGTAGAGTGATCGCAAGTGCAGTGGCAAAAAACACATAAGTCTCGGCACCCAGGAAAATGGGTTTAACAAGCAAAATTCGCGCTTCGGAGGGAACACTCAAGGGGGGGGGACATTAACCCTACACTAGTCGAGATTTATTCAGGGGCTCTCGGTCAAACTGACAGCAGAAACAAAGGGGGGGGGAGCAAGAAAGCGACTTCTGGTTTAAAGTGGACAGGATTGGGGGTTCAAACAGGAGTACGCGTCGAAATTGACAGGTGAGAATTCAACACCAGGACCTTCCAGGGGAGGCTTAAGTACGTGTAGGGGCTGGGGGGTACGAGGGGGGCAGAAATACGTAGAACGACAGGTATATAAAAAACCGTTTCAAAAAGTAGATTGTTTGATGGGTTACATCTGAACGGAGGGGATTCAGCATATGAAGTCGGGTGACTTTTCGGGGGATAGCGGGGGGGTAGTGAAGGCAAAAATCTAACTGCATCGTCATCACGGTTACCCTTTTCATTATGGAATTCAACCTGTCACAGTGAATGAACCCTTGGGATGCTGAGGCTGTGAGAATGAGTATTCAAATAATTTCACACACTCGGGTATTTAGGCGGAACTGTAGGGTGCTGCTGGGCTGTCTTCAGAGTTTAGAAAGTCTTTGTGAGGATGCTTGTCCTGAAAGCAAGGCCAGAACGTCGGAATAACCTTGGGGGGGAGCGTTGAGGCGCAATTCCCATCATCTCCAGGGGGGCAGGCGATTCAACCGTCTGAAAAATCTGTTAAAGGGGTCCAAGCTTCTAAACGTTCAAAAAAAGTCTCGCGGGGGGATTTTTGTTCTTTTCCACATGGCGACTCAGTTTCCCCGTCCCAGAGGTGCCCAGAGAAAGAGCACCTGGTCTCCTTCCAGGGCTTGGCGTATTCTCCTCGGACCCTCTGGTAGTTTAAAGTTCCGTGGCACTTTGGGCGGCCGGTGAGTCGTCGGGAATAACAAACATGGTGCGCACCGGGTGGGGGAGGAGGATTCTTTGCGGAGTCAGGGCGCAGGAATGGCAATCATTCAAGGGAAGTTCAGGGGGGAAAGGGGGAGCAGGCAAAACATAAGGAAACTAAAAACAGGGCAACGAGTAAGCGTCTAAAAGAACATTAATGAAAAAAACTAGAAAAATAATAACGATGACGGAAGAATAAGTGAAACCGCTGGGTCTATACGCTTTAGAAAAAGAGTTAGGTAAATGATAGGAAACAGAAATGTGAAAAGCGATCACAGTAACATCGCCTCTACCTTCTTCAATTACCGAAGATTATTCGCGGAAAAGGGGGAAAATCGTCATAAAAACAAAACTGCGGCCGAATCCAAGACGGGGAACAAAAAGGAAGGGGAAATGTACAGCAGAGGGGCAATTGAACGGACTCAGCAAGACGAATGGGGGTAAAGAATCCAGAAAAAAGGTAAAAACCCTTCAAGGATATTACAATAAAGTTTACTCCAAACAAGAGGGAGGCATGAAATTTCCCCAGGTGACACATAAGAGGCAAAACGTGCGGGTCGAAATAGGGATGTGACGGTTTGGGAAAAACAACAAAAGAAGAACCGGGGGGGCTTCTCGTCGAATACGTAGATAAAGAATTCCTTCATTCATGACGGGGTCTCTCAAAAAGTGAACAAAGGGGGGTTAAAACTCAACGTGACCGGGGCTGACGCGTTAATTGGAGGGGGGCTACGATCGTAAAAAGAAAAAAAAGCAGGCCGGAGGCTCATATGCAAGATAAGACAGTGATGCAGCAATGGAGGGGAGAACCTCCGAGTACCTTCCCTGGTTAAAAAGGACCTGCCTTAGAATTGATACTCCCCCAGTTGCGGGGCTAACCGGGAAATTCCGGCAGTCTCAATTCTAATTTTCGTCCTTTTGACTCTGCCGGAAAAAATAAGTTAGTCAACCACGCGGACGGCATGACAGGTTGCATTAATGTCATAGGTATAGAGCCGCCCCTAGCGGGGGGTGGGGTAGCCTAAGGTCTTGTTTTCGGAACATGGCTGATAGGGAAAAAGGAGGGGGAATCGGTTGTCCTACTCATATGATCCAATAGGTTCAGCAGGGTGGCACTTTAATTACTCCGACTTAATTGGCATCTGTGGCTGCTTTTCTTGGGGTTCAGACCCAGGACATGTCAACCTTTGCTCTCTGGTACTACCCTCTTGTTTTTTTATTCTTTGGGGCAAATAAACTAAGGCCTCTAAAGAGAAAGGTCAGTAAATAGGAGCGTCAAAGCACGCAAACCGGGGTCCAAACACGAAGTGGTGATGGTTTACGAACCTCGGTGGTCTGGTACGAATCAAGCTTTGGTCAAACAAAAAAGCCTCAATCGCCAGGGCCTCGTCAGTATTGTGCTCTTCGGGGAGGGACTCCCTAGTCAGCCGCCTGTGTGAAACCGCCTGCTACTGGAGTCAGCCGTGATGGTAAAGACCGGGGATAGAGCGCGTGCTCCATTCCCTCTTCTTCTTTTCTGCTTGGGAGTCCGAGTCAAGAAAAACGCTATTCAAAAGAATCAGGTAGGATGTACGACAGGGCGCTGACTGGCAGGGGTTAAATAGAAGGAAAGGGAAGTTAAACACCAGTAGTCGCAAAAAAAAATCAACATCCACGGGGGAAGATTCGGAAGACCTGGAGGACGGAGGCTCGAAGACGTCAAGTCAAAGTCTTCGGGGGCTAGGAATGGGAGATCTCAAAGGGTCTTAAACAACCTCCTCTGGCACTTTGGAATTCAGGCGCATAAGCCAACTCCACAGCACTTCTTCTTAGAAAGAGAAAGTGAGAACGGTGACGAAAAGCTTTGTTTTCCAGGGCGGAGACAAAGAGAAACCAAAAAAAAAAAAAAAAAAAAAAAAAAAAAAATCCTAGGAGTGGCAAGATCCGGTCACTTGGTGGGGGGGGGGCAAGTGGGGGGGGCCGAGATGGGGGGGGGGGGGGAGCGGACGGGACCTGGAGGTTGGATAAGGTAAATCGCGGGAAAAGAGGGAAAACTTGCCCCAGCGAAAGAAGGGTTAAAAATAAAAAAAAAAAGAAAAAAAAAAACTTGTGTCCCCCAAACAAAACAAAGAAAAGCACAGGTTCAAATCCCCCCTGAAAAACACAAAGTACCAAAACGGCGTTTGGACGGCAACCGACGGCCTACCCCTCAAATTGAATGGCGTGGGATTCAATGGGCTCACAAGGGGGGTCTGGAAGTCGGAGGGGTGATTGAATTTTACGGGGGCTCCGAGAGAAGGCCAAAACTCAAGAGCACGATCGGGGAGGGGAACTATACCGTGGGTCCATTATTCCATCCATGTCGGGGAAATCATAACAGACTGAATGTATCGTTTTCTTGAAAATGTGGGGGACGAAGTCACGGCCTGAAGCCGCCTGTTAGTGGGAGGAAAAAAAGCCGGCAAAAAAGTGTCGCTAGCCGGAACTAAGGCATGAAGGGGGTGTTCAAGCAGACGCCGATTGGGGGGAAATGAAAGAGTGCCAGGTAGCCGGGTGCCGAGTCAAAGAGGGTGGTGGGTGTGGGGGGGGGGGGGTCGCGAGGTCGGGCCGCTGTCTCATGGGCAAGAAGAAGGTTCCAAGGTTATTGAAAGGGACAACAGGCGGAGGGCCAAAGAGATTTCTTGCTCAATAGATCATAATTAGTATTTGGGATTCAGGGGGTCAGCGTGTGGTTGGGAAAAAGGCGGCTCTAGGAACAAAGGATCAAAAGAAGGCAGGCCGTAAGAAGGGACATTCAGGATTATTTGCGCCACTGTTTAGATGGGAGAAATGGTGGAAAAGGTGACGAAGGGACGAGGGACAGGGGTGAAAACAGGGATTGGGACATCGCACCTGCAGGGGGGATCATATTCCCGACGCCTGGGACGAGAATAGTGGTGGGACCGGAATTAAAATATGGCGTGAACAAGAGACGGGTGCCAGGGGAAAAAAGGCATCTGTTAGAACAGGCTGCTGCTTAAACCTTAATAATGGGGGGGAGTGGAGGGGAACCGGAACGAGGTGGGAGGGGGGGGGGGTTTTGAGAAAAAAACTGGAAAAGAGGATAGCAAGCTGCGATCCGCCGTGTTCTAGGTCTGGCGGACAAGTTATGGGGTCAGGGAGACAACATGGTCAGGAAGGTATAGGAAAACCGGTTCGCTGTGGGTAGCGGGAACAATTAGCTTGATTTTGATCGGGCACATGGACCGGCCATTGGCGACGCTGAACGTGGTCTCCCCTCTTTTTGGGACGTCGGGGGGGTCGTCGGCGTCCTGGGGGCTGCATCAAAGAGGTTGGAGGATCGGGTTGTAGGCAACGGGAGACGCTGTGAGATGTCCAGGTGCAATGTAGAGGTTGCACAGAAAGGTAGGGCCCGCTTGGGGGAAGGAAAAAGAGGCAGAACGGAGGGGGAAAAGATGAAAGTCGTAAACGGGGAAGTGGAAATGTCGGTTGGGGAAAAATGAAGGGACTTGGCCGCTGGGCGTGAAGAAATGGGGGTGCATCGGTATGAAGAACAGGGCCAGACCATGACCAGGGAGCAAATTAACGCAGGCCATCAAGGTCAGAGACATACGAAATGGTAGCCAACCTGGGGGGCCAAAATGAAGTAGACACGACACACGAAGACAAAACAAAAAATAAAAAAAAAAAAAAAAAAAAAAAAAAAGAAAACAAAACAAAAAAAAAAACAACCACAGGCCCCCAAACAAAACAACACAAAGAAAATTTCCTTCCTCCCTACAAAGCTTTAAACGTATTCAGCGAAGGACTCTGAGTTTAGTTCGGGGGGAAAATCAAAATGAGGGTTTTCAAATAGAGTAGTTTCAAGGACAAATCGGGCGGGTTAAGTGAAAATTAGCCGCTTTCAAAAAGGCCGTATCATAGGGAATAAGACAATCCGCAGTAGGCGGCGTGAGGGGGGGAATGAAATAAGTTATCTATTATGGAACTGGATTCGCAAATACGGGACAAGCATGGATGGGAAGATTTGCAGGTAACATCTCATGGAAAGGATACCGGTGATTTGGAGGGGGATGTCTAAACAGTGCAAAGAAGAAAGGTTTGCAGTGCGGTGAAAGGATCCGGCAGCTTGGGGGGGGGGGAACAGTCGCCTTAGAAAGAGGGGAAGAGGCGTGTTTGATAAATGGGGGAGAAGGGGTTGGAGGATGGACAAGAAAAACACCGGGTAATCAGCTTCTTGGTTTGAAGGGTTTTAATAATTATGTTTGGGGCAAAAAAAACAAAGAAAACAAAAAAACGTGGGTACCGTTCCACTTCCACATAGAACGCACGTCATCCGCCGACCCGTGGTTGTCAGAAGTGTGGGGCTAACGTCGGAAAGCGCCCGGACTAAGGGGAACAAGGAGCGGAGAAGTGGTGTCAACCGAAAGTTAGGGAAAGGGCGGTTGAAAGGTGAAAAGGCAGGCACACCTGTAGAGGCAAACTCGTTGGTCCGTAAAATGGACGTGAAGGTGCCTCGCTGTCAGGAATTGATCAGTGTGGGAAGAGGGGGTAGGAAGGGAACCCATGACAATGTGGCCGTTCCGAGCAATTGACATGGAAAGGTACCGGTTGGGAGTTCTCGCCATTTGAGTCCTATTGTGCAAATTCTAAGCGGTACCTGGGAATAAGTTACCGACGTGGTCATACTCAACCGGGAGTAGAATTTGCTTAGAGGCTCTCAAAAACGTATAAAAGCTTGAAAAAAGGATTCGACAAATCTGAAGGGCCGGACTGAACAGAAGAGGGGGGGCAAAG
>Ga0179593_1503955_pt1 | contig 19607 bp, 17 predicted proteins | sample CZODoug2_1_08_16_FD_185931 | JGI IMG/M metagenome (GOLD analysis project Ga0179593, IMG submission 185931) | Vadose zone soil fungal communities from Angelo Coast Range Reserve, California, USA - CZODoug2_1_08_16fungal (PacBio error correction) | ecosystem: Environmental > Terrestrial > Soil >...
AAACTCAAAATTGGCAAAAAGAAAAGTCAAACGAGGCCAGCATATTACCGTATGAACACAAGTATCCGGGAGGAGGGCTAGGCCAACAAGAATACGGGGTTTCGGAAATCGATGAAGTTATGCCCGGGAGGGTATAAGGGTTCAAAAAAATGCCAGGCTAAGGCAACAACACCGGGGTAAGTTTCAGTGATGCTCAGGTTCTGATTCAAACCATTGGCGGGTTGTTCACACCAAAGACTTGACGCAAGAGGGACCGGGAAACATGGGGGCTCCCCCCCATGAAAAGAAGGCCCAGAAAGAAAGAAATGGCTTTTTCATCTGACTTAAAATTGACGAATGCTGACAAGGTCGAGTGAAATGTGGGGGAATATGGGGGGAGGGGTGGGGGGGGACCAAGGCAAACGTGGACAGTACGCTCAGAAGACCATAAGCAAGGCCATAGAAACCTTAGGAAGTGAAAAGAATCAAGTACTCATAAGAGGGGGAATCAGCTTAGCAACGGGGAGTGCCGACGGAAGCTCCTGCAGCTGATCGGACAAATTTTACAAAGAGACGACCCGCGGCAAAGTGCCGCAAAAAGGGGGAAAAAGCGGCTTGGTTTGCAGCGCGTCTGGCAAGGGACTTTATAAGGTGCCCTTGAGCATTAGACGTTGGAGGAGATAGACGACTTTTGTTTGGAACTTCGTGGGAAAAACAAAAAATCTCACGACAGTGCAGCTCACACCGGATACCAGAGAGAAAAGAAGGTTCGCCGACGTTGTGGGGGGGGGAATTGCTCGAGAAGGGAATGAAAAAACACAGACAGCGACGAACGAAGCTGTCACGAGTTGAGTCATAATATTTGGGGGAAGTGTAACGATTGACGGGGGTTTTGAAAGCTGCATGGCGATTAAATCTTCCGGTGTTTGGGGTATCAGAAACGACAACCACACCAGGCTACGGTCAAACGAGTCGGAACGTGGGAAAAAAAGTTTGGGCAGAAATTACTTGCAGGGGGACGAGTACGCACCATGAAATGCGTGGGACGCGAGGATAAGACTTGAACGCAAAAAGAGATCAGAAAAAACGCCAAATTGGCTGACACCAGCGGCGGCCACGAAGACACACAACCCAATTAAGACGCTCATCTCAAAAAGGAAACCAAATCATACGCAGGAACAGAACCAAAGACAAGATCGGGAGACACGGGAATTCTGATAAGTTAAGTGACTGGGAAAAATTCTAAACGCGATAAGGACGCTCTCCGTCGACGCAAGGAGGACGAAACGAGGAGGGGTTTCCATCAGGGACGCGAAAACCATAGTTTCAAAGCCGAAGATCGAAAGAAAAAGTGGGGCTTCTTCAACAGGGGTGGAGGGGAGTCCTTCGGAAAGGTCCGGGAAGAGTCAAAAGAACGAAAGCAAGAGAAAGCAAGGCGTCACGGGGCAAGTCTAAAGCTTTCGGCACGCAAGGAGGCCACTCCCAGCTTTCTACTAAAAAACCACGCGAGGTTGCGTTGCCGTCAAGAAAGGGGAAAAAGTTCTGCTGGGAGTCAAGGTGAACTGGGGACAGCGAAAGGGCGGGCATAAAGGGCGGAAAATGAGACGTATAGATTAAAAATAAAAAGATCATTTCCAAGCGAGAGAATGACAATAAAAAGAAAAATCAATGGAGCCAAGCTCGCATAACCGAACAATATAAATTCAAGGTCATGGGAAACGAGATAATGGAGTCAGGGATAACGCTGAGAGGGTCAGCGGTACTTTCAGAAAAGACGCAGAGCCCATCGGGTGCGGACTGCGATGGTAGAAAAACAACACCTCACTTCGCAAGGGAAGGAGGACACGCAAAATTTACTACGTCGACAACGAGTCGTGGAAACCGTCTCAAAGCCATACCGATCGAACAATAACAGATTCCTAATGAGAAATGGTGAAGACAGAGCAGAGTTCGAAAGGGGCAGGGGTTAGAAAAGCGGGGAAGAGGGTGAATAAAAAAATCATTATAGGGAGGGTGTGGTAAGGAAAAAAGGAAAGGAGGAACTGACAGTCTGTGAAAAAACAAGGACGCGCAACGCTCCTGCGAAGAAAATCAGACCGTTCAGAAGAGATCGGAAGGGAAAATATAAAATGCTGCAGACGGCAAGTCAACAATGACGCCGAAAACAGAAAAAAGAAACATTCCAGGTCGGGGGGGAGAGGGCCTAAAACATTCTTCGCTCTCCACCAAGGGGTTGAAGCAAGAACGGTCGAAAGGCCTGCCATCAAGAACACCGCCTCGGGACGAAGCAACTACCCGTAAGGGAAGTAAATAAGAAACTATAACTCTTAAGCCTACGAGATAATGAAAAAAGGATGAGAGATTTCTTACGATCCGTTCTCCGCCAACACTCGAAGGATCTCTCACAAAAGAGAAAGTTCTGCGGGAGTTGGGCAGCGCGCGACCAGCTATTTGTCACAATAATAGATTAATAAAACCAAACTCTAAAGAACGAGAGATGTAGAGGAGGCACCATGGAGCCGGCGGGGAGAGTGGGGGGGAGATGGCTTTTGTGGGAGGCTTACGCGGGTATACTGAAATGCGGGGGAGCATTTTCAGAAAATGCGCCGAATTTTGTCGATGACCAAGAGCGAACATGTATCCAAAAACCAGACTAGGGGGAAAGGGGGTCAGGCTATCTCACAAAAGAATAATGGTAAGAAAAATATGCGTGACTGGAAACAAAGGAACTTTCATCAAAGTCCAAACGAGGGTAGTCGAGCGTGTGGGGGGGTATGTGCCTGCGAGGGGGCCCGAAAAAGGAACCTAAACCGGGGGGCTCGCGCCGGGGTAGACGAGCCGCAAAGGACGAGCCCCGAACAAAAAGAACAAAAACCATCGCAGAAAAGCCGGATCAGGAAAGAAAAGTGAAAAGATTGGGCCAGGCCGGGGAGGGGAACGTGAATCAGATTAATTCTTTTGAGAACCACAAGAGAAATGTCCGACAAAAGGCGAAATCCATGACACGGACAAGATAGACGAGCCGAGTGAGGCGCGTGCTCAGAAGAAAGATCGAAATGTTATCCAAAGAGGGAAGACAAAAGACGAGTTCCTCGGCAGTGAATCTCCCAAATAAAGAAGGAGAGAACGATGGCGGTGGGGTTCTTGGGAAGAGAACAAGCGCCGATTCGACTTGTCCCTGACCAAAAAAAAGCGTGGCAAGACGAATGGCTAATAGCAAAAAGGCGGTGGAAGTTAACTCAAAGTGAAGTTGAAGAAAGGATGGAAAGACTTCATGACGATCCGCGCGGCCGATAGGGGACCTTTGCAGACTTGCGGGGGGGGAAGAAGAAAAACGTGGCCATGGGGTAGTTAGAAAAAAGGGGAGAAGAAATGTGCCAAGGATCAGGGTGAGACTTAAAAAAAATCACGCGTATTAAAGCGAGGTTGGGAGCAGACAACGGATCCTTTACTCTCGGGATAGAAAACCCATTCCTGAATCGGAAGGAAACTTCTTCATGCGTATAGCGGTGAGATCAAAGGCGCGAGACGTTTCCAACACGCGGTCGCGACGGGTAAGTCCATCTGACTCTTTTGCAGCGAGAAAAAAAAGAAACTCTGGGAAAGGAGAGCCAGAGCGAAAAAGGGGACTGGAAGACGAAGCAAATCGCGGGAACGTGGGAATAACAGATCAGCGATTCACAATCGACGAAGAGAAGAGAATAGTGATAGGTTTTGAGGTCATAGGAGGCGGGGGATGCTCTACGAAAGATTTCAAGAAAATAGACTCATTCGCCGATTCCCTTCAACCATTTGAAGCGGACCAACGGGTCACAGCCTTGACCAGAAGAAAGTACAACGGAAAGGGTCCTTCTTGCATTAGTAATTTCGAAGAGCGATTCCAATTCTGCGAAGAAACGCATGATTTTGTGGAGCGGGGTATATGGGAGGTAGGGGGGGACGTCTAAGTTGAGGGGGAAAAGGTCCCGGAATCTTTCCGACGGACTCAACGCAGCCACTGGATACTGAAGGGGGGGGGGGACGTGCGCAGAGCGGCGCGATGGAGGCGACGCGTGATTCGTGTCGCGTACTAAGAAGAAGAGGTTTTCGGGATGGAAAGAAGGGATCCGTCAAGAAAGGAACGAGCCAGGAGTGCAACCTTCCTAAAGGCACTCGCAAGAGTATAAAGACCGGGCGCTGGCTTGGGGTTGTTCTGTGAACGGTTCCACCTTTTCGCATAAAAGAGTCGGCGCGCCGTTAATGGCATTTTGGGACGGGGAGATGTTGGGGGGGCTCCGTGCTTATACTGTCTGGGGGCTAGGAAACGCGTCACGGCTTGAGAGCCGTCCAACGGAAGGCTATGTTCGGGCGTGCCAGACGTACTGAACCAAGGGTTAATATCACGTTGTAAAGAGAAATAACCCGACACTTTCCAAGGGCCTTTATATGCACAAAGGAATAGACACAGAAAATAAAAGCCTGAAGCGCGACGACCGCGGACGGAATTCGTCGGAAATCACTCTCTAGTGTTTTTCAACGCCGAGCAAAAGAGAGATAGAAAAGGTCTGAGATCGAAACCGTGAAGGACAAGACGGATAAACAATGAAAGAGACTCGAATACCCAGACGAAGATGAAAAAGAGCCCCAAAGAGGCGTATCCCCACGCTGAAGATGAACGTCGGAAAACAAGCCGGACCTTTGCAGGGTATATCATCTGTCGTTTACTTAGGGAAAAAACGGGATTCAGGAACCGTCGTGCAAACAGGGAGGAAATAGTCTGCACTGCAAGGATGATGTCAGTCTCGTGGGTCTGACAGAAAAGAGGGGTCTCATCTATAGGGTCGCAATCCTCGCCGATAAGGGGGGGGACAGATGGCAATCAATATGCACAAGGGTTAAACACGACATGTTAGGGTTAGTAGGACGTCAAACCAGTCAAGAAAAGGGTCATGTCGGGGCTGTGTGGTCCGGGAAGGCCTCGGCCAGGTTTTGGTACGGAAAAACCAATCTTCTAGGTTAGAATCATAAACCGTAAGGTAACCCTAGTGGGGGGAGAGGGTAAACATCCGGCACGTTGACCCTGGAAGGAAAGAAAATGTCGAAAATCATTGCCCCTCGGGCAATGATTGACCCTATGGGACTCATCCTCGCCGGAGGATTAAGACGCTTAGTGCATGAATCTTGACGGAGAATTGGGGGAAATGTCGAGTGGGGGGAGGTGGTCGACGGTTTAATATTGATCTCATCCAAAAATAGAGAATAAAACGAGAAAGTCTGGGGACCTTACCGATGAACACTCAAAGGGAGTGCGAGCAAAAACGGACCTTTGACAGAGAAGGCGAAATACCAAAAAGCAGTGGTGTCAACTAAAGTCGGGAAAAGTGAAGGGGGGTACCCGTTTTCACGTGCCAGATGCCGACCGCACGGCATTAATTTCAGAGGGGGTGAGGATGTAAAAACTAACCTAGAGTTCAAGGGGGTGCTACATACAAGAGGTCCCGGACAAGAAAAGTAAAAAAATGCGACAACCAATAATCGCGACAAAAGTCCTTGGGGAATTTGGATTTTCTGGCAAAGGGGAAAAAAGGGGTTTTCTTGTGGAATATGGAGGGGGCAGAGACTTAAAAAGCCTAGGCGCTAAATCTAACCTGCGACCTAGGCAGTCGCGGAAAAGGAATTGTAAAAAGAGCAACCGGACTGAATCCTGAAGCATCAGCCGACGCCGGTGCTAGGAACGACGGAAGCGTACATTCCTCTCGGTCAGAAAACAAGCTCCGACTGGGAATTGCAAATTGTCAAGGGGGGGGGGGGTCAACGCAAAGGGAGGGAGGAGGAGGGGGGGGATAGAGGCGGCACCGGGGTTCACATTAGAGCGTGGGGGTCGGTACTATCGAGAAGGGGTCATCACTGAGGTGAGGAACTTTCAAAGGGGACTTGGCGATAGAAACGACCAACTGAAAGGAACCTAGCCGCGCCTCGGAACTACAGCTCGAGAGGGGTTCAACCATGACCAAGCCGGTCGAGAGAAGTCATATTGGTTGGGGGGAGATGAAATGATGGGGGGTAAGGGGGAGAAAAGAGAAGGGAAATTAGCTAGTTTGAGAATCACGCAAAAACGGGGTGTAGATCAATGAAGAAGGTCCGTATGGTTTGGTTTTGGAAATTAAAAAGTACAAGGAATTTTGCTCATCCGTGGAAGAAGACTTCTAATCTCATCTACTCACATGTCTTCACCATAGGCGCAGTAAACCGCATAAAGGAAACCTAATGTACGCTAAAAATGCAAAAAACAGAACAAAGAAAGGGGGGGGTCAAGCACACCACTCTCGTGAATGTAAGAGAGAAAAAGGGTGGGAGAATTGACTTTAAATAACGGTCGAAAAGGACGGCAGATATGAGCTCGGTCGAAAGGAAGGAATTTAATCAGCCCAACTAATAGGAGGGAGGAAACATACCCATCGAATCTTAAGTCTCAAGGAAAAAGGTGTGGCTTCCAAGAGGATGGGGCAACATTCTAAATAAGGGAAGGGAAAAAGCGGGAATAAAGAACGCGTCAAAGATCTAAAAGGGACGGCGAGAAAAAGCTCTCGGCTCGCCCAAATAGACCTAGAAAAAGGAAGAGGGCAATTCCGGGCACGTGAAACTCGGGACGCTTGAAAGGGGACATCAGAATGCAAAAAAGTGAGAGAGGTCTGGCGATCGCTTAAATCTATAAGGGTCGCGACTCATCAACTCGAGAAGAAACTCGCGAGCAAAATGTCGCTTCGTCGTTGAATCGCTTGGATGGATGTGCAAAAGGGGAAAACTGTGGGATACGGTTCAGCGTGAATTCTCACTCTAGAGCCCCATAGAGGTCATTAAGAAGCCGTCGCGTGGCGAACTGGACAAAAATCTCAGCTCTCCTCTTAAAAAAAAGAAGGGACTACTGACCTACTGAACACGGCCTGCCGACCTCGAAATAACTTACTAAATTCAGAGTCTTGCGGAGATTAGCAAATGAAGGGAGCTCAGATTCAGAAAATAGGAAAACAATATTGTCAGCCCTTCATCAGAAAAAAAAAGAGCTTGAAATAAGTTGGTTCATGGAAAAAGTGATTCAACTTCGGTATTAATCATACCATTTAAGGAGATCACTACAAAAATCCTCGGCAACTTTCGAAACTATCACGGCCGCCTACTAGACCCAGGCGAAGAAATTTAATCTGCCAAATTTCCAAGGGGACACGCGCGCATGATGAAGAAAATTAGAGTTCTTAAAGAAGAATCATTTCTCTCCTCAGAAGGGGAACAACACATGTCTGATAAGTGAGAACCGCAGGCAATAAGTCAGGGAGGGGCCCCTTTTGAATGTTAAAGGCTCTTACTAAAAGCTGATGTCTCATGGGGGAATTGATAAGCAAGGGGCTTCCTTGCTGAGTCCGCCACCGCGGGTAAAAAATCGAATCGGCAAACTTTGGCTTAGGAAAAGGGATCGAGCGCGAAAAAGGGCGATCTCGTTCACCAAATATAGAAGAGGAAGAGAATCCGAACGAAGGAGATGGGCCATCAGAGGCGCGTGTGGGTGGAGATTGGGTGTTGGTGGGGGATTAAGGAACGCGAATGACTCGATAGTCTACTAAAGAGAGGTTTGAAAAGAGGCGGCTATAATTTTTGTAATCCAAGAGCTAAAGAACAGACACAAAACGACGCAAAGATCTGAAGCATAACCTATATCATAAGGGAGGAAAGGGAGGTACAACTGACATAAGTAAGAGGGGTCGATGTTGGGAGGTAAGAGTAACTGCAGGGGGATCGACAAAAGCACGCAAAGTCGAGAACGAAGAAAAGCTTCAAGTATCGGAATCATCGTAAAATAACGGAAAAACGCACAAAAACGAGCAGCACGAGGATTTTACATTTCGATCTTTTGGGAAAGCTCGCGAGCAGCGGAATAGGGGGGAGGAGGGGAGACCACGAAGACCGAGCCAAGCGGACGCAAATGCCAGCAAAGCATCGTCGGGCGCCGATTCGATTGTGTGTCCGGCTTAACGAAGGAAAACTGATTCTTAAAAAGGAAACAAAGAAAAAATCCTATGCGACAGTAGTGAAGTTCCAAGCAAGGGGAAGAAAGCTTCTCCGAAATGTCAGGGGGGTAGTGATCGCACTCAGCGCCTAGCCGGGAAGGAAAAATTCCCATTGGGGACGGAAGGTCCGAGGCAGAGAAAAAGGAAACGGCGGGAAAGGAAGGCCCTAGTGACGCGCGTGGACGGAACATATTGATCATGAGCCTCGGGCGGCCTGACAAGCCCGTTCATTAAAAGGGACGGGAAAGGGTCTCTTTGGGAGGGATATACCGTCTGAAGGAGGCAGGGGAAGTTAGACTTGGTGAGAACTTCACAAATCAGTTCGTGATGAATACGGGAGTTGACTCTAGGAGGGCTCAGAACTTGATGGGGCCCTTCCATTTGAGAACGGTGAGAAGGTCAGAAAGGGCGGACACGGTTTCCACAGACGCGTCGGCGAAGTAGGTAGAAGGTCTTAAGAAGTGCGCGAGGACGTGGGACGCGGGGCTTAGACACAGAGAAGGCCTCGGAGTGCGGAAGGACACGTGAAAAGAACTCTATACAGCGGAAAAAGGGGGCGGGTGAGAACATAGAAATCAGCACCTCGACGTAGCTAAGAGGGTCTGTATGCTATTCGGAGCAAAACTGGGGGATGTTTCAGGGCGTCGACATTATAGGAGGTGGAACGATCGCGCAGCCGGCTAATCATAAAACTCACGGCGCCATTGACTAGGAAAAGGAAAAGCTTGCCCATGCCCTTGAAACCAAGTTTAGAGCCTGAGAGGAAACCGCCGTGTGCGGTGAGGTGGGACAGAGTAGAAGCGCGCAAACTACTGGTAAATCGATAGGGGAAACCGAGAAAGGTACACAGCTGCTTTCTGAAAAGGACCGGAATCGAAAACGGAGGGAAAGAAACACGTGGAAAAAAGGGGGGGTTCCTTGCGTCGGTAAGAGTTCGCGGGGGTGAACGACCGCCTTCGGTGTTCGGTGACATGATGCATAAGTTCTTGGGAGGAGAATTAGAATACCGTCTTTTCGGGCTGGTAAAGGAGATCTCTACGTTAAAGGGAGCTGCTGGGGGGGGAGAAATAATGTTAGGCTAGAAGACGGGTCACATTTGGTTGGAGGAAGGGAGTGGCGCCGCTGGGAGCAAGTTCTTTGGCGGGACGGGGAGGGGGAGGAAAGACTGCGATCTGGAAAAGCGCTTACTCACAGGGAAGAACATCCAATTCATTGGAGAAAGCGCAAAAAAGGTGACCGCATGGCAGGGAAAAGAAGGACATCAAGAACAAGAGGGGAAGCGCGCGTGAGAAAAAAAGAAACCGGAAGCTAATTGCCATTCAGCTTCTTCTTCTCCCGCACCAAGGGACGAAATAAAAAAGAGTAGGGGAGAGACGAATCTTGCAGAACAGGGATGTCATGGGGTCAGTCTAAATTCCAAAAAGGGGTGAGGAAGACTTCTCAAAGGCGAGAGGAGAGAGAAGAAAGTTGTCAAAGCCCAGTGAGAGGGAAGGCCTGAACAAGGACGTCTATCTCTCTGTAAACGCAAAAGGCGCCCATCCCGTCACCCCGAAGAAAAAGAAATTCAAAGATACCCTTGGCCAAGGAGGAGCAATTTCGACCGCGGGCGTGTACATTGGAGTGCCGCCCCTGAGGATTCTGGCGGGCCGGTTCAGCGAGGAAGATAGAGACGGGGATCCGTATGCTTTCTTTGACAGAGTTAAATCAAGGGGGATGAGTGCGACATGGGAGGCCGCGTTAGATAACGATGCATTGGGAAAGGGCAGCCAAAAAACCAGGAAAATTTAACAACAAACCATTTAGGGACGCCTTCAAGTCCAACGAGAAAAAAGTCAGGACGGCGTTTGGAGCAAGTATGGGGTGAGGGGGAGAATTGAGTCCGGGGGGAGGAGAAACAGAAATTGGGAAAGATCCGAAAAGCAATTAGGAGTGGTTTGAGATTAGGGCCTTGAACAGTGGGGGGGAAGTGAACAAAACGGACTCTCCGACCTTTTCCAGCGGGGGAACGCGATTTGTAAAAAAATGGGTTGAAAGGAGACCTCGAAGTTGGGCGGTAGAAAAGAGGGTAGAGCAGGGGGCGGTGACGTTATTGGGGGGAAAAAAAAAAAAAAAAAAAAAAAAAAAATGTCGAGTTGGAACGGGGAGACCTCTCAAACCGGAGGGGATAAATAAAGGAAACAACTAGGACGGGGGGTCACAATCGGGAAAAAAAGCTTCAGCATCTCAAAAATTGAGCTTACCGGAACACTATGAAAGAGGCTCAGCCCACAAGCCATTTGAAAATCCTGGGCCCGCGTGAAATGGAAGTCCACATCGTCACCGGGTCAAAGGCAAGGAGAAGTCGCAAACACCTTCCTGGCTCGGGGGGGGCGGGGTCTAACCATAGAAAGAGGGACTACATCAAAAAGTAGAAAAAAAATGCCCGGCTCCCAAAACTGTAAGGCACCATACGAAACCCGCTCAAGCCTTGGAAAGAAGGTTTGGACTGGTCACAGTTTGAAGAGCTAAATTCGAGAATTGCATATGGACCATGGGCCAAGGGTCATATAAACCGAAATCTCATAGGAAGGAAGAGGCACATCCAGGGGGTAACTCATCGCGCTTAAGCTCTGAGATGGGGGAGGAAAGGTGGCTATGCAAGGAACGGATCACGCACAAATCAAAACGACACTGGGAGAAAGGGATCATTGGCCACGGCTTGGTGCCGAGAGTAAAGTGCACGGTAGTGGAGTCCTCGTCTGGGGCACGATCGTCTCACATGAGAGGAGTTGATGTAAGGGAGAGATCGAAGGGACTCATCACGTAGCACTTCAGCAGAGGCTAGAACAGAGATAAAGCGAGCTTCGCCGATACGGAACCAGTTGGACGTGCTCGAGAAGGGAAGAGAACACAAGAACGGGGACGAATAGGCCCGCTTGCACGAGGGAGATCTCAGATTTTGAGATTTTAGGGGATCAAAGAAGTGGAGTGGGTCACGAAACGGTCGATCAAACTTCAGGTAAATGTTAAGTATGGCAATGAAAGAGCAACTGAAATAGGGACCGTGGGAAGGACGGGGTGGGGAAGGACGAGGAAGCTTGGAGAGTTCGAAACATCAAACGAAAAATGTCTTCGGAAGATAGACAAACTCGCAATTGGCTGAGGTATAGAGTAAGTTACATCCTCACAGGTCACAGAACACAAAGCCCAAGACAGCTATAAAGGGAAGAGGAGAGAGTAGGGTACGACTTGTCAGGGAGACTTAAATAAATGTAAGGCTCGGCAATTAGACTCGAAGGAGTCATCAAGGGGCAAGGACACGAAATCTGCGGGGGAGTGCAGAAAACCAATCTCCATCGACGAAGAGGGGGAAGGGTCTTCTGAAAGACCTCGTAAGAAGGGGGGAGACGTGGAAAAAAAAAAGTCCTAACAGAGGTACGAGCGGCGCGCTCGTAGCCAAAACCGCGCGTGCACGGGACAGACAAATAGAGGAGTCCACGAGCTGTTCCAGGGGAAGAAGGGAAAAGCGGTTTAAAGGGGGAAGGGGCATCAGGAAGGCAGAGAGTGAAAATGCCACTTCAGAAAGGCAGATGAGTAAATCGATCATTACTAAAAAGGAAGGAACTTATCAAGGGAGATCGCTCCCGAACATATCAAGTACTTCATCGAGAGGGGAAGCGGCTGCTGATGAGAAAAACTGGAAAGGTTAGGGGGTTCCAAAAAGGCAGAAAGGCGGAAGCGTTTTGAAGAGGCGCACACCAGGAATTGAGAATCGGCCGCTTCAACACTACCGTAAAAGGGACTACGTCGCCCGAGAGGAAAACGGACTCGAGAATAAAAAGTAAAGCAAAAAAGATCAGAAAATGAAGGTCAGGAGTAGAAATATTCGGAAGAGTTAAAAGAACGAGGAGTCCGTCTTTAGCCGCGAAGGGAGGGGGGGTGTTGGAAGTTCTCAAAAGGAATGTCCAAGGCAAGATGCTAAAGCCGAAACTCGATAAGGATCACGTAGTCCGACGAAGAGCGCCCGTGCGAGAATGAAGCTACAAACTTCGAGAGAGTTCGTTCTTCTTGCGCGCCATCGACAGTTCAACGTAAATCCCCGAATGGGGACTTGCAGAGGCAGAAGACAGAGGGGTATTCAATAAGACATGAAAACGATTTTGAAGTCAGGGAGATTGACACCTTCCGGAACAGGATAAGAAAGTTTCTTTAATGCAAGGGAGAGTGTCTAATGAATGCAAGAAGATCCGACACCAGCTCTCATGATAGAAAGGAGAAAGAAGTTGCTGGGATCTTCGCGGGAAAAAGGGGATATGGTCACCAATTCTTTAAAGCGGAAAACTTCGAAAAGGCAAAAGATTGGGGGGGGAGGTCAAATGAATCAGAAAGGGGCAGGCTGTGGCGATTTAGTACGGAGGGTCTTAGGCAAAGGGGCAGTCTAAACATTTTTAGCAACTACCGAGAATCCACACACCGCAAGGGGTAGAGAGAGGAAGGGGGTTTGTGGAAGAATGTCAACACAAAAGAGAGAAAAGAGAAATAAAAGGAACACCCTGGAATCAGAAGGGGAGTGGAGCGTGTGTTGTTGAGGAGAAAGTATCGCTTGGGTCCGACGAAACAAGGGGGGGAGAACTTGGTCTGGGCAGGGGAAGACGTAACCCCGCCACAAAGGCACGCACACCCAACGCGCCCCCGGATAAGGGAGCAGGGGAAACAGCTCACGTAAAATTTTACGGTACATAGTAAAGGGCGGGGGACTCCACTAGAGTGCCTCTTTAGCGATCAAAAAAAAAGCAATCTAAGAGTGATTAAGAAAAGCTAAGAAGTCGGCGCGTCGCCTCTCCCGCTTAGGTCTTCAACCGGAAAAGAAAATAAATAGAGGACTCTTAGGTACTATCAGGGGGAGCGACGCCAAAAAGGGTCGAACAGCGGGGTTCTTGAAAAACGAAATTCTAACCCTGGGTCGACCGGAAACAGTGGTGCTCTCTACGAAATTTAGAAGGGCAGAGAAAAAGAGAAGTCCGGACCATTATCTTTCCGTTTGAGGTGAATGATCGCAGTTCAGGGAGCTGCCGACGTATGCCGGCGGGGGATCTTGATTATATGCGCGAGGGTTGTTGGAATTATTAGCAAGGTGCCTTTGCTCCTGGGAGGGACAAACAAAATCACCTTAAAAGAGAAGGAGGGGACTGAAATCTGCCCGGCAGCCGCTTACCTCAGTGCGATCTGCCAAATTTCTGATGGGAAGAAATCGTAGGTGATTAAAGGGCAATACGGACCAATTGAACAGCTTATGAAGTAGGGAAACTTGTTGAACCTAGGGGAATAAGAGATCGAGGGGGGTGCGCCATGGATTAACAACGGAGGCGCCTAGCTGGAGAAAAAAATATCTAATCAACGGGTAATCGACGTGGCCCCAGCGTCAAATGAGACAGTAAGAAGACTTAAATAGTTGGGGAGGGGGATGCAGCTCATTTATCCGGGATGAAGGTGGATAGGGGAGAGACATGAGCATTTTCTCGAGACCGGGCATCTTTACCGCTAAAGCTGTAAAGTTAACAGGAGAAACGTGTGCTTGAGGGGAAAACGCATGCCTCGCTCGTGCCTCCGCCGTGACATGATTGAGGCAAGCTGGACGCAGCGGAGGCTGGAGGCAACGTGGACAACCAATTGGGGAAGTCGAACAGGGGAAGGTCAAGAAGAGTGGAGACGGGCCAAGGGAAACGAACCAGGAGAATTGTTCCATCTGGGAAAATTTCGGGTCGTACTACGGACTATTTCGTGGGGAGAAGGACAATGATGGAAAATAACGTTGTTCAAGGGGAGGAAGAAAGGCGCACTTTTCGACCGTCAGTTAGTCACGGTCGAAAAAGAGGATCGAGACGATTGGGGGGAGCGTTAGTTGTGTGATGTGCGGGATGGAGGTGGGGGACCCACTTTTAAAAAAAGGGACTCAAGGAGAAAGCTTAATCAGGTGGTGAGGAATCTCGCCATGGTGAAGACATTGAAGGGAGTCGCGGTTGAGTGAGGAATATCCAACGAGGAAGGGTTCCACTCAACGTACTTAATACCGCGCTAAAACGAAGGGTTAAAGGAGCAGAGAAGAAGGTCCCCTTAAATACAAAAAAAAGCACCGAAAGGGATAGGACAGGGGGTGGTCAGTTAAAATAACAGGAAGAGATGGGCCATACGCGAAAAAGTAGACTAAACTAAACTCTGAGACGGAAGACCGAGAGGGTCGTGCAAAAGAGTCACCTGACACAGACGAGAAATTCCTGCTGTGTTCGAGGCAACCAAGGAAGGAGAGGAAATGAGCTACGGGGAAAATGGAACGGAACGAAGAATTAACATCCAAAGCCTAATTTTCGAAACGCATAAAAGCAAGACGCGTATCCCCCAATGATCCAATTAGCGCGCAAAAACCCCAATGCGAAAAATGGAGCATCAAGGGGAGGACCTGAGAACGCGCTGCAGACTTCTTTCTAGCACCTAAAAGAGAAAATAGGACAGGCAACGAGAGCGTTCTGGGGAAAAGTCAGAAGGGAGCATATGCACTGGGCAAGAGGGCCGACGGAAGACTAGAGAACAAATGGTACTACGACCATGGTGTATTCGTCACCTGTAAAGTCAACGGAGAGAAAATGAGTGGGGGTTTCGAACGTGGGAGAAGAAGTGGAGGGGAACATGGGCCGAAAAAAAAAAGTCAGAATCAGCACCGTGCCACCTAAAAAAGAAACCAGACGTGGTGTTTATCGTTTGAAGGTGACCCGGTGAAGATTTCATGAGGGAATCAGAATTTCCAAGGGATGGACAAACGATTGGGGGGGAAACAGAGCCTCAGAGAAGAGGGTGACTGAACAATTGGAGATGCTGCGGTGAGGTCACGATTGGAAAAGTGTCAGAGTGTTAAGGGGGGGATCGAAAAATATAGAGTAAAAATAGTATCTAAGAGAACACCTAACCTAACAGGGTGTCAAAAACGAACAAAAGGGGAGTCCAGAAGCCCACGCGTCGCTGAAGAACACGACGGGTTCGAAAAACCACTGTGGGATGCGATGTGTTCTAGTGGAAAAAAGGGGCCAGGAAATCGCCAAACATCAACAAGCGGGTAATCAAGAATCGTTGAGTCTAAACTATCGGTGGCTAAACCGCGAGATGCCCCGACCCCCCTACCGTGGACCCAAAGCCGCGCACTGGGCAGGGGTACTAGAGGGGGGACGCCCATTTTGAAAATACGAAGAAAATTTAACAGGTTGGGAATAAAACTTGACAGGGCCTAGTCGCAGAAACTAAAACGGCTACAATCGGGAAACCAGCCAGCTGTCAACGAAGAAAAGAATAATCGAGATGAATGTATCGCAACGGTGCTAATGACGGAGAAGAAATCACAGATATCTCAGTAACAAGCGTGATCCGGCAAGGGAGAGTGGTTGACGAGAGTGCTCAGGCGGTGTGCCCGAGGGCGTCGAACAAGGAAGAGGCAGGGGGTGGATGTAAGTCAGCGAAGGGAGTCCGTCGAAACGCGTGCACTTATCAAGGAGGTGCGATCTCGACCCCAGAAGGAAAAACCTTAGCCACAGAAGGTTGAAGTAGGAAGGTGAAGATTCAAACAGGACGAAGAATCGCCGCTGCACAGGACGTCGAGAACAATGGGGGGTAGGGTCAAAACAGGGGGGAAGGAATGGAATGAGGGGGGGATTTTGTATAGACGACCAAAAACGTCGATCCACGCGGAAGTTGAAGGGAGAAGGGTGACGTATGTTGCGGGAGAAATGCTGCCGACAAAACGAGCCGCCCAAAGTCAGGGGGGGGGGAAAAGACAGAAGGGAGAACGCGACGAGGGGCAAGATCGGCAAGCAAACAATGGCAAAAAGAAATTTAAAAAGCGGCGCACTCCAAAAACCTAGGCAATTAAAGTGTCGCGGTATCTCGAAAAAGGGGAAAACCATAAGAAGAAAAGGGCCCATCAAAGCCACGCTCGATAAGTAAGGGTTAATGAACTGGAAGGACGGTCGAAAAAACACTAACGGGACAGTCTCAGGTCGGCATTACATCCATGAAACGGGGAAACTGAGTGACGAGCGGCAAAAGGCTTCAGCCCTCAGAAAAGGGAAGACAAAGGTGAAGGGGAGGACCTTCCACGGGTAGTTCCTCCGTAGTAGAGTCAAGGGACATTTCATAAGAGGGGAATCGAAGGCCAGAGACGGTCACAAACTCACAATGGGAATCATTCGAAGCCCTTGCCACGACAAAGAAAGCAAACGAAGGCTTGAGCCGTCACGGAATAAGGGAAAGAGCGCACTGGGGCGGTGACTTTTGGGTGAAGCAGGAATGAGGAGATAAAGGTTGCCGGAGAGGATGAAAAAAAGAATGTCCGAAACCTTCATCAAAGGGCAGGGGGGCAGCCCAATATCATTATACAGCTGAGAAGTCGAAGGGATAATTTAACACGATGGGACTTCATCTGTGTCATGAAAACCACTCTCGAGCCAACATTCGAAAGGAAGATCTTCAGGGGGAAGGGCGCACCAATAAGGGCGGCTCGCTAGGTGGAAGAAAAAAAAAGAACGCTTATCAGGCGCCTACAAAAATAAAAAACTATAAAATGGGCAAAGCGTCCGAGATCAAAGCAGAGAAAAAGGGTGCAATAACTAGGAAGGCAGGCTTAACTCCTGGGCAGAAAAATCAAAGGAACTCTAGGGATTTTGGTTTTAAGGTTATCAAAAGGGAAGAGTGGAGGCAACAAGGGAGGGCACTAAAGAAACGGGGTCTGCAGAGGATAATTAAACGTCGGAAAGGAACGAGTCGGAGCTGAAAAAGAGTCGATGGCTAAACTTGGACCCAAGAAAAATGTTCATGGATGAAGTTGAAAACATCTCTCGTCAATCCACCGAATTGGGGGGAAGGGACAGACGGTCAGAGGCCTGGCGACCGAAAGCGGATCAGTTGAGGGGCCCCTTGTTCTCAGTTGACGCCGAGAGGAGTTAAGGAAGGCTTGGTTGAAAAATTGAGAAGAACAGGGAGAGGCGTGAAACAGAGTCAGTCGCGTAATCGAGGGACGACCTATATCTTGGGAGGGGCATATAGCAACCAAGCAGCAGGGGGGATAAAACAGATAAATGTCCCTTTCATGAAAAATCTGCTTAAAAGCCGCAGGAGGATGCTGCAAAAAGTCCAAACGTCCGAAAGAAATGGTGAGGCGGTCTGGGATGAAGACGAGTTATTCTCTGATTCTGACACACAGAAGGGAGTGGCGGAAAAAGGGCCATTTGCCCAATAGCTAACCGAAAGCACCAGAAGATCTGAAGAAAATTACTATCGCTTTTGGTCTGGGGTCAGATAACCACAAGGAAATTCGGAAGAAAGGAAGAGAGAGAAGTACAGAGGTTGTTTGTGAGAGGGGAGGGACTTGGGGGTAGGACAAAGCATATCCCTGGGCAAGAACAACTGCGAGGGAGTCGTAGGGGAAAAAAAGACGTCCCTAACAAAGCCCACGCGCAACAAGCAGGCAGAGGGGGAAGAATCAGGGTTGACACACTCGCGAGGTTTACAGTCCTGATTTTTTTCGGGGTAAAGTAAGGGGAATGGTTAAGGATGGGAGCAAAAGGAAAAAAAGGGAACATGCGCCAAAGCTCTGTACACGAAATTCGGGCTGTTGGCGGGCTCGAAGTCACCTCGCCCGTATGCAACCAAGAACACCAATCTACCATATACCGCGTCATCGGGGAGAGGAAGTCAGGAAATCTCACCGAAAAAAATGCCAGCCGACGGGGGTTTTTGAGAAGCCAAGAGCCTCGTAGAACGTCTTGGGGGACGTGAGAACAATTAATTGGCTGCGACTGTGAAGGAAGGAAAGAACGTAGGGAGATTCGATTCCAGAACCTGACCGATGAGAGGGGGGCGTGTGACGGAGGGACATGACGCGAGCCACTAAAAGGGCCGACTTCGAAGGTTCTTAGCAAGAGCCGACGGGAACGTCGATTGTGGGTGAGCGTAGGAAACCATTGCGGGATTAACCAAAAACACCATAGGCTAGCTTTAGTCAGTCCCCCGCGGGTCGGAGCATGGCCTAAAATCTGTAGTGCGAAGCGACGGAAAAACAAAAACGTGAATTGAGGGAGAGGACCCTGAGGTTATAGAGCGAGGAAAGTAGACGAAGGACTTCGGAAAGGTAGTCCAAGGAGTCCTGAGGGTTAATGGAGGAAGAGCCAGGGAGAAGAGGTGGGGGGACCGGGTAAAGAAAACCGGCACCGGGCGCTCGTGGAGGGAAAAAGACTGACAGAGCTACATCTAGGGAGGATGCCCAAGAAGCGATTCACCTCGAAAATCTAACTATATTGGGGGAGATGCAACTCAAGAAAAAGTCTAGAAAATGAACGATTGTAAAGAGATCGAGAACGGCTCATCTTTCCAGAGAAAACTCAATTTCCTGCTGACAAAGTTCACATCTACCAGCTATTCCGAGTGGAGAACGTCCTCAAGGGAACTTCACGGACGCTATCCGATCTTGCGGAATAAAACGAGACTGAGGCTACCCCTGGGGGAGCTGCAAGATGACAAATTGGTATAGTGAGCACGACCGAATAATGGAAAGACGTTTTGCAAACAAAAACGGCATCCAAAGTGGAAGGAACACACGCTTTGGGCAATGGCGGAAGACTTGTGCAAGGGGGGGGGGGTTCAAGACAGGGAGAGACGTCGCGGAATTTTATAAAAAAAGATTGAGAAATGGGTTCGTAGGTGTGGGGAAAAGGACAGGGGGGGGGAAGAAAGGAAGAAATAATGGGAGACATCAATGTCTACCGGCTCATTCGTACCATACTGAAGAAAGGAGTTCCATGGAGGGTGGGATGTCCTGTATGGTGCGTTTTCAGACAGATCGGCTGGCCGTTGACTGGCAAGTTTTTGCTGCGTGGCGCCAAGATAGGAATGTGGGACGATGCTTGCGCAAAAAAGTTGTCCAAGGAGGACTCTGCAGGGTTCCAACAATTCAAGTTTCGGGATCCAGCGGGGGACGAATTTTCTCATGAAGACGCGCTTCAGAAAATGGGGGGGGAACCGAAGCTTAGCTAGGTTGACCTCTAAAAAACCCGTGAGGGAGTAAAAGAAAATCTGAAGGCTGCAGACGACAGGGAGCGCGATTCAGTCGGAAAAAAAAAAAAGCTTCAGAGAAAGGAAAAAAAAGGATGTGGGGAAGGCGCAAAGGGACGCGTCTAGGGTGTCGTGAGAATCGCAGGCCCGTGAAAACGACAAAAAAGGTATGAAAAAAGATTCCTCCTCCAAAAAACCGGGCAAGAGCTTCCCAAAGCAACTGACAGCGCGGCAAAAAACCTTGGAATTTTCTTTGAGCAATTTCGCAAGAAAGAAGGGGGAGGAGAGCATTCTCCGCAAGGAGAAGAAAGAATCGTGAACAGACATACAGGGGAGAACGGGCGAGATGAAAAAAAAAGAAGTCCGTAGAGTTTGAAAGATTCAAAATCAGGGGGGGGGAGGGAAGAGAAGAGACAGTAGAAGGAGAGAGAAGGGAAGACGGGCGGGGAGGGGCCAGATGGGCCAACACGTAAACAAGTTGGGGTTACAACAGAGAAAAAACAGGGGCTTATAGAC
>Ga0179593_1559770_pt1 | contig 19607 bp, 17 predicted proteins | sample CZODoug2_1_08_16_FD_185931 | JGI IMG/M metagenome (GOLD analysis project Ga0179593, IMG submission 185931) | Vadose zone soil fungal communities from Angelo Coast Range Reserve, California, USA - CZODoug2_1_08_16fungal (PacBio error correction) | ecosystem: Environmental > Terrestrial > Soil >...
ACGCAATTCTGGGGAGACGACGAGGGGGACAAAGAGGGGGCCACTAAATCGCCTTGAAAGAAGCGATTGAATGCCGAATCGCAAAGAAGCGCGTTGCGAGAAAAAGATGCCTTGAGACGGGGTAAAGCCAGCAGAGGCAGGAACAGAGGGAGAAACAGAAAGGGAAGGATCGGAAAAAATGGTCACCGCGAACTAAGGTTTAGAAGGGGGGCGTGGACAAAAAACGGTCGGAAATTGCGAACAAGCGCCATCACCCAAAGCGAATTTGAAGGAAGCTGCGAAAAGTACGCCTTCCCCGAGAAGAAAAGGAGAGGGGGTAACGTTCTCGAAAAAGATCGCGGAGTCGCCGACGATTCAAATCAAATCACGAGGCAAAAGGATGAGCATATCAATAGCCCACTAGGGGGGACTAGCTGAAAGGAGGTGCTGCGAAAGGGAAGGGAGGAACCTTAAACAACCAGCAACTACAACAGGATCAGACTCCCATCTGGGCACAAGCGTGGGAATCGAATTAACAAAATCGTCTTAGGAGGTGTCAATGGAGGAAAGGGGAGGTAAATCGTCATCTTCGGGGAAATCACCGCATCTCGCAAGTCATAAATTACGGGCCCGGCCGATCACAAGAAGAGGGTACCTTAAGAGCAAAGAAGCGAGGATGGCGCCGAGAGATGGCTCTCCACGAGTCAAGGCTGCACAGAATCGCCGTGAAAAAAAAAACCGTTTAAAGTGAGACGACCTGTGGAAGACTCCTCGAAAGGCTGGAAAAAGGAAAAAGTCGTAAGCCTGGGAAAACTTGATCTGGGCTTCCCAAGCTGGCCACGGCCGAAAAGGGTTTTTGATACCGCTCGAAAGGAAAAGTAGACGGGAGGTCAGGCCCGAAAAGGCTACCTGGTCGGATCGAAGGCCCACTCGCATCGATGAATCGCAGCCAGCCGACATGCGTATCGGAGAACTCAGGAGGGATTGAAGGAAAAGTGAGGTTGGAGGTTACCAGGAGAGCGCATAAAAGCCGGGTCCTTGGAGATTACTTGAGTGAAAGCGCATTCGTGACTGCTTTGCTTTGTCCACGAAGACACCTAGAGAAGGGGAAACCTTTGAAAAGTCTGTATCCGAAAGTTGGATACGTGAGAGGTCTCGAACGTGAAAGGGCATCTGCAAGAACTCCGAGGGAAACCCAAAAACAATAGAATGTTCTCGGCGCCGTTGATAGGCAGACTCAAGAGTTCAGGGGGGAAAAAATGCCGGGGGAGGGAGGTCCGAGGGGGCGGCGGCCCACTAGATTCGCTGATCGGCAGCGGTGATAGTCGAATGGAACAGGCCTCGAAAAAATATAACGAGGGGGACCAGCAAGAAGGAAGAAGGCTGGAAAGATAAGAGAAAAGGAAGGAGAGGAAAACTGGGGAATCGCGCAGGGAGCTGCTGCGCGCGGAGAAACTCTCCGGCCTTACCAGCCCGTGAAAATAAGGTCTTCTAGGCGGCAAGAGAACACAGCCTCCTCTTAAAAGAGCTCACCAAAAGAGCTTGGAATCCTTAGAGAGGAAAGGGATTGACGATCAGGGAATCGCCTTGTTGTCGAGACATCGCTTGAAGCGGGCGCTGCCGACTGTACGCGGAGGCGTACAAAATGAACACAGGGGATGTTAGTTCATAAAATCGGGGATCAGGGACGAAAAAAGGGGAGTACTAAAAAGGAAAAAAGTGGAAGGGCGAGCCGACGCGCACCGGGGTGCCGAGTCCTGGGCCCGCTGCAAGTGTAGAGAACAGGCCTCTACGGGGGAAAAGTTATGCTATCCGGCTTTGGGATTTGGGCCAAGGTTCAAAAAAAAAACTGGGGGAGGGGGCCGGCCGTACAGCAGGAGGAGCCACGCGGCCGGCGGAGGAGGCAACTCGGTGAAGCAGGAATTGAGCAAGTGGGACATGCAGCGCCGAGGGAATGCTCATCAGAGAAGAAGGAGAAGTCGATTGAGAAAGAATTAAAAGGGAATCTTTATAAAGGGAAGGTAGAGAAGGAACAAAAACTGGGAGGAGGAAAAAGAGGATCATACAAGGTCAGGACCGGCGCATCTCGCGTAAAAATTATCGTATCAACTCGACGCAAAAAGCCTCGGACAAGGAGGAAGGAAGAGGGTCCAGGGACAAGAGCAAAGAGAGAGGAGTGCATACGTCCTGAAAGAGAATTCGAGAAGCGTCCGGCAAAGAGGGGGCAAGGGCTGAACCAGAGCGTGTTTACAGTTTTCTCGCAGAAATAAGGAGAGGGTTAAGGAAAAAAAAAAGACGACGAACCTGAGAGAACGCGAAGGGGGAGAGGAGTCCGGAAAGCGACTGAGGAGAAAGAGAATCCCGTATGGGGAAAGAAAAGAAAAAAAAAAAAAACTCGGCCACTCTTTAACGATCAAGGGGAGAGATGTTGACGAATCCCGACGCGGTGTGTTCACCAAGAGGCGGACTTAATCTTGGGGAAGAGGAGTTCAGGAGGAGAGAAAAAAAAATAATAAGAAGAGGTAGGTGAAAAAAGAAATGAAAAAGGATAGCTCAGGCGGCTGAAGCGTTCTGCGCATCGTGCAGTCAGTCACCGTAGGACGGTTATAGGAGCTGGATAATATCGGAGTAAAGGCTCCGTTTGGAGAGCGAGCAAAAAATAACTCAGAGAAATTCAAAAGGGGGGTAATCGCCGCCAAGATTAGCGGCGGTGCTTGTCAAGCGTGATCTTCGGACCCGGCCTGATCGGGGGGATCCCGCTGCTTCAAAAAAAAGAATAAAACCCGTTTTGAAGGTACCGTGTAAAGGAAAGGCTAATAATAGGAGATTTGGAGGGGGAAGGACAAAAGACACATGATGTACATGAAATTAAAGTGTCCGTTTCCGACGCGTCTTGCAAGACGAATCACTTAGAAAAAAAAGAAAACACGACACCAGGCCCAGGACGTCCTACCGAGGGGGGGCCATACAAGCTAAAAAACACGGAAAAAGAAGGTGTCCGTCAAAGGAAGCCGCGAAGACCGGGACTTGCCGCTACGATAGAACTGCTAAAAACGACTAAAAAAAATATCGGACTACCTCGAGCCTGCGTTGAGGAGGGGGTTTCTAGAATTAAGGAAGGAACGGGGGGAGGAGAGAACAAAAAAACCCTCGGAGGACCGCGGGCGACGTGGTCCCGCTACGGGATCAGAACCCCAGGGAAGAGCCGCCATCTTTGAAAAGAAGCGAAGCGTTTCCTTATAGAAATTCTCATGGAAAAAATCTGAAAAGGGTCAAAAGAGCTGAGAGGAAAGGAGAAGTTGCGCGCACTCGAAAACGCCAGCGACTATAAGCGATGCCAAAGAAAAAACGGCGTAAACAAAGCGATCGGCTTTTTGAAAGGCCAATAGGAACGAATGGAAACGGGGGAAGGGAAAAGAGTTCCCGCCGGGAAGGAAACTCGCTCGGAAGACCAGCAGATCAGAGGGAGAATCGATCAACGCGGTCAAAGATGGCTAGGCTAGCTGTGGGGTTAAGGATTTTAAAAGAAGGAGCGAAGTCATTCCGCTGATCAAAAGGGTGCAGTTTCGGCGCAAATTGACGGGTATGTCAGGCTTCTCAGCACTACAAGAAGGAAAGGGCGAGGGCTGGCTATCGGGAGTCAGGCGACGACGGAACGATACGGAGGTCGAGAACTTCGAGCGTCAAGAAGGGGGAAGGGCGTACTCGCTGAAAATGCACCATGAAGATGCATGGACCAAGGGGGGGGGAGGAACGCTCAAGAGTGGGAGAAATGGAAACTTCCTGAAAGAGTTCATCCGGGAGACCTTCTACAGAGGGTTAAAGAGAATATCACGGGGAGTTCGATTCGAATCAAAGGGTCTCCGGAGATAGAAGGCATAAAAAACCCAAAAAAAGAAAAGGCATCCGAAACGCGAGGGTAGCTGGGGGGTTGAGACCACAATCGCTTTCTTGCAAGCTAGTGACAAGAGTAGATGGCTCAGTGTCCGCATCCGCAAAGGGAAAGAAGTTCTAGGTAAGAAGTGAGGGGGGCGCGAAAAACGCGCGCTTGAGGATGAGAAAGGGAGCCCTGATATTTGTCCAAAAACGCCTTGAAACGATGAATGGCAAAAAAACAGCAGAACGTCAAAGAAAAAAGAGAAGGGGGAATAACTGGCAGCGTGTCTTCGAAGCGGGAAACAAGACACCTCAAAGTAAACGAGATGGGAAAAGGAAACTGAGGATAAGGTGCCTGTGAAACGGTGTCAGGAAGGCCATCGGACGAACACCGCGCAAAAAAAATCCCTAGACACGATCGGAAAGCCCGATGGAATGGAAGTTTCGAGAGAACCATGAAAAAAATACTGAAAAGACGATCGCTGTAGGAAAGATTTGCCTATCTCCAGAGGCAAGGACAAAGTTCAGTGTAATTGGAAAAAGAAGCAAGGACATCTACACCTTCTACTACTCTCGCAAGAGAAGCGGAGGAGACCAGGGGACAGGATTGCCAAAAAAAAAAAGTACTCGCCCGCGGTGCACTAGCTTTGGAAGGAATTAAAAAAAATATCCGGGCGGTCCTTAGGGGAGGATGTCATGAACGGAGGAAAGGAGTATAGTCCATCTTCAAATCACCGCAGCCCACGCCAAGCCCATTGCGTAAGCCTCAATGGAACCCGAAAAGTTGTCCTGGAGGATCAGGAGTCGAGAATCCAAGCAGCGCACGACCAAGGTTTCCGCCGGAAAGGGATGTTGCCCCCAGAAAGCGTTCAGGAGGATGCGCATTGGAGTGGCGGTCTGATAAAAGAGTTCCGAAGGGAAACGGGGGTGTTGGGAATCCTTAGAGAGCGGACACGTCGACCCGCTGTCGAAACAAAAAAACTGGTTCAATCGAATCCACGCGTCATCGGGATGAGAAGAGCCGAAAAGTAAACGCAGAGAGGCAAAAATGAAGGGGGGCTAGTGTACGCGGAAAAAGCTCATCGTACGAAATCCGAGATTAAGGAGTACCATGAGGAAAAAAGGTAGGAACTGCGTGCCCCAAGGCGCGACCAATCCAAGGCAGCGGAGGAAGTTCAAACCTGGCGGGAAAGATCGTCGAGAAACCGTCGGAACCGAAAAAGGTCATGTACAGAAATTGCTCTCTCCGTTGGAGATCCTCCAGAGGAACCGAAACGGTTTCGGCGAGCATTGGAGGGCAAACGGAATCGTTCGAGGGAAAAAAGGTTCAATAAGACGAAAGGGGAGAGGGGAATCAGGGGAAAAAGACGAAGACACAGGGCCCTCCCCCGCACTCGGGCGTTCAGGAGAATTCATTGGCAAAAACGTCAGCGAAGATAGGCGGGACTCCGAAAACGACCATTGACGAAGAATCGACAGCCGGCGACTATAACCGTCAAGAAGGTGTAGCAAGATGCACGATGCTACCCGGCAGGCCGCAGAGCGGCCTTGCGCAGTCCAGGAAATAGACGGGAAGGGATGATCGCAGGGGAAATGAGAAGCAAAAATACGCGCGCCGTACAGAAAAAGGAAAAAAAAAAACACACGGTCTGATTAACACAATCGCGCACCGGGAAAGAGGAAAGGATAGTCGACAATGGTTTTGTACGGGAACCCAAATCTTACACCATCGCATTGCGAGAAGAAGAAAAGGGCCGAGTGCCGAGGCAGACAGTGCGCGAATTATCGTCGTGACAAGGGAAGATAAGGACAAAAAAAAAGAAACACGCTCTTGTCAGCCTGGCAATTAAAGCCGTCAGCATGGCGCGGCCGACGAGGGTCAGAGGCGAGAGAAGAAAACTCTTTAAGCAAGTTTGAGAGGGGCCATGTCCAGAGCAAGAGGAGAAGCGCATCCGAAGAACGATTTGGCAAAAGAAGATGTCTCAAAAGAAAAGATGAGAGCTCAAAAACAGAGGGAGAGGAAAGAGAGAGACTCTGCAATACCCGGCGCCATCTCGACGGAAGCATGAATCGACTCGACGCGGGTGTGCCCACGCTGAAGGACAAAGTGCGGCCGACATGGAAGAAAACTCGGCAACAAAAATCTCCGCCTATCGCCGGGACGCGTTCGCCATCAATCGAGAAAGCCAATCGCCCAGGGACAAAGAAGGTGTTTACGAGAGGGGAGCGGAAAATACTTCCAAAGATACGAAAAGAAGGGAAAAAAAAACAAGAAAAAAAGGACTCGGCCCAATCCGGTGGCGCCTCGCCGCTACAAAGGGAGGGAAAGTATTCCGGGAAGGGTCACCGTCACAAAAGGAATCGTTGCCACCGGAGATCAACTGGGAGGAATAAACAGAGGTCAAACACAATCATCAAGAGGAAGGGAAAGGAAGCGAGAAAAGGCGATGCTTATCGTCTATCATCGACCGACCGATCGAAGTCTATGGATCTTTCCTAATCCCGAGAAAGATCACGCTCAGGGAGAAGGGCTGAAAATTGAACGAGTCAAGACAGAGAAAGAATTCAAAAGGACCGTTAAGAAGGCCAAAGGGTATTATGGGCCGGAAAAAAACCAGCAGAAGGCCAAGGAAACTATAAAGTCACTGAATTTCTATGTCTTTATCCGGGAAAGAAGAGCTTCAAAGCCCTCGGATCGGCAGGAGATCGGAAAACTTCTAGGAGCGAATATCCCGATTTGGTAGCCGACCCGTGGTCGTAGGGAGACCTATCCAGTCGTCAAATCGCCTAAATTTTTGACGGAGAGCATATCACACGGAAGGGGAATGGACATGAATACTTCGCTTAAAGGGTTCGGAAGGCCAGAAAACCGTTAGACGTACAGACCGCGTAACATCGCAGTCACGCCTGTCAAAGGGAATTGGTCGCCTTGAGTCAGACCACAGCAAAAGCAGCGACCTTGAAGGAAGAAACTTGAAGAAGAAGAGCCTGAAGAGGACAACATCAAGATCAAGGCGATCACGCCTGCTTGGGGGGCCAGATAAAATGTTACGGCTCGCGATTACGACGCGTGTAGGCGATCCGCACAAGGGAAATCGCGAGATTTGGAAAGGGAAGCTAAGGGATAGAAACAAGTCTACAGAACTTGGCGCCGAACCGATCAGCGGCGCTGGGGATTTCCCTATCGCAAAAAAAGAGCATTACTGAAAGTCAAAATCAGGCAGAGAAGTTGAGAAATCTTGATAAGAAAAAAGGAAGGGGAGACTTCCTCTGAAAGGGGGGAACTCGCATCGACTACCCTTGCGCTGGGAAAGCGACGCAGGTACACACGCAGATCGGATTTCAAAAGGCCTGAGGCTCCAATGTGTCCTTGAAATTATGGACGGTGAAAAACCTGAGAAAGAGCTCGTACTACGAAACATCTTTCTTGCGCGATTCGGGAAGAGTGTAGGGCACCTGGAGGAGAATCCTGTGGGGAGAAAGGTGGAATTCAGAAAACCTCGAGTCCTCTGAAGGGAGGTTTCGGGGTCACACCTTCTTGTTCTGGTGTCTCGCTTCTCAATCAGGCTGACTGGTTCGGCCGAGTTATGGAAAGACAATCGTCAAGGGAGAGGAGAGTCGGGACAGGAAAAAGGCAAAGGAAAAGAAGGCACAAAGAAGGGTAAGGAAAATACGAAAAGCGCTGGTGCTGGAGAGTTAGGGGGTTGCCGATGGCCTTCCTGACATGTCACCGCAACAAAGGGAAGAATTAGGTAAAAAACATCGAGATCTCGAAAGGGAGAGAGCGATAAAAAAAAAAAGGTTGAAGTAGCCTGTCAGAAAAAGGAGGACCCAAAGGCTCGCCCAAAACATCAGAAGGGGACATCGAAAGAAAGAACTAGGTGATTCGGATTCAATCGCAGAAAAATAGAAGGTCGGAAAGGGTCTCAAAAAAAAGGAGGCGGCGTGGAAAGAAAGAGACTCAAAAAGGAGGAGGAGGAAATTAACCGCGAACGCAGCTGGGGAGGGGAGGCGCGACCACGAGCCCTGAATTTGGTTCGCTGTCCTTGAAGCTCTTTTGAGGAGCCGAAGGAAGGAAGCTCAAAAGCGTGTGGGAAGAGAACAGGGCAAGAGAGAAAGGCGACAAGTCAACGATTGACGAAGGGAGAAAGACACACGGAGGGAGCAGCGATGTCCCCGGAAAAAATTGCCTTGGGAAGGGCACGGCGGTCAGTAAGGAAAGAGGAGCATCAGCACAACAGTTGAACTCGGGTAGGAGGTGCGAGGGAAGGTACCAGCGCGTACGCCCTTCCCGAGAGCTCGACGTTCTCGACACGAAAGACGCGTCGTCGACGGATTAAAAAAAAAACAGCACTCGCGAACAAAGGACATTGTCTGAAATTGAGAAGCAGAAGAAAAGTGCCGGAGGAAAAAGGGAAAAGCTATCAGAGTAGAGAAGCTCCAGTCCTTCAGGAACTTACCACCATCAAAAAAAAAAATCCTGACCCAGCGTTTGAAGACAGGCGGAAAAATCTCCGAACTAGTCAAGAAAGGAAACGGGAGGGGGGGAAACAGATAGTACCTCAGGAGAAGCACCGCATCTCTAAAAAAAAACATCACATGTGCTCCGCGCCTTGAGAACATCAAGGGAGTCCTTCACGAAAGGGTGTGGAACGGCGCCGGAGGAGGGAAGTCCGCCACGTCGGGCAATGCGCACGAAGAGGCCGGTCCGCCGGTCTTGAGTTTTCCTATCCCTCGAACGGGAAGGAGGGGACCTGCGAGGAGAAAATGGAAAAAGGTCGTTGGAGGGGGGGAAAGAAAGATGGAATTCAGAAACAGGTTGTTCGGCCGTAATCGCGCGGAAAAGTCCCAGCGTCCAGAAAGCGCTATCGGGGTCGGATCGATCAAAACTCTCATCGCGAAAAAGGAGCCTCAAAAGGAGTCTCCACTCAGGAAAGAGAGAGAGGAAATGTTGGGGGACAGGAAGAAATCGAGGAACGTCCGGAGTATCGTCGGGAAATGCCGGCAGGTCGGGGACTGCGTTTGGAGAAAGCCTAGCGCGAACCACTTCTATCGATCGAGCAAATGTTTCCACTAGTGAGGGAAGGCTTTATAAAGAATCGTTCAATAGAAACGGCCACCGGAAGGGACAAATCATGTGCAGTTTATACTCTCCTCAAAAAAAAAAACTTTTTTCGGCGATCACCTGGGAGGGGGGGCGCGGGATAGGCGCAGGGAGAAAACTGGAAAGAACAACGGAGAGTAGAGGAGAAAAAGCTTGAAAAGAGAGGCGTACGAAAAACCGAAGTAGGAAGGATCGAGGGGGGAAGTCAAAGTGCGTTCTTTCCTTCGAAGCACGGCAGGAGGCCTGGCGGCGACCAGAAAACTCAAACCACCTCATCCCGACAGAAAAGGGAGAGAAACGGGCAAAAAAGACATGAAGAAAACTTTCAAAAGAGTGAGCCCTGACTGAACTATGGAGAGCCAAAGGCGAATCCGCCAGAGGTATAGCAAGGTGCGCAGGGGAGGGACCTTCGGCCGAAAATTAGAACCTTGGAGAGCTGGGCAGGACTTCGGGGAAGGGAGAAAAATAGAAAACCTCAATCTGAACCGACTGGGCGGGAAAGAAATGAGAGGGGATACGGTCCTTTTGCCGAGTCAGAAGGGTTTGACGAAGGTTACCTCGAGGAATACTAAAAACTGGTCTAAAAAAAAGAGTAATCAAAAAAAATTGGCACGAGTGCTTCGTGGAGGGGAAGAAAGTAGCGAAGGGAGATTAAAAAAAAAAAAGGCCAAGACACCAAGAAAGAACCTTGGAAGGGGGGGCGCGGTTCAGTCAGAGGGCTACGGCCTACGCGTCCGGCGATCGAGATCGAACGTCAAGTGTGAAGCTAGTGCGGACATGTTCCATCTCCGAATCGGGCCGAAAAGAGAAGAAAACTCTTCGGTTGCAGATATAGGGAGAAAAACGAGGGGATATATCTGAAAAAAAAAAGGAGAGGTAGAAGAATACTCTGATTCAAGACCCGCTCCATCTCGGAAGAAACGAGATCGATCAACTCGGAACGTGAAGTCGCGTTCGGCCGGGCGGACTTTCCTGCAAAGAGAAACTTCAACACAGAAAAGGACGCTCGGAAAAGACTTCGGAAAGGAGGGGGAAGGTGAAAGGGGACTCAGCATAATCTCTATGGGTGACTTCCCAGCAAGAAAGCTACTCTCACTGCAAATTCCAGCGGGACTAGTCCCTGCTCTGTAGGCCTAAGCAGACAGTCCTGAGAACCAGGAAAACCGAGGGGAACGCGAAGGGGAGAATCCTCCCTAAAGGTGTCAAAACCGGTCTGTACGATCGAGCGTAATCTTTAGAGCAGCACTTTCAAGGCGCTTAAATCGAAAAAACCGAAAAATGTCGAAAAGGACGAAAAGCAGGGGTAAAAGGAGTCTTCGAAGATGGGGGAAGCGGTGAAGAGGAGACACGTACAGACAGGGTGTCTTCGAATAGACTCCAAAAACGAAACTGGGTGAGATTATTGGAAAAGGGAACAGCGAGAGGACGCAGAGGTCCAGAGAATTAAATGCAAAATTTGAAAAAATCGATTATTTTGTATTCGACCAAATCTCTTCGCTTGAGCGCCGGACGAGAATGCTGGGAAGGGGATAGAGAGAATACCAAGGGGAGACGACCGTGGTCGGTGACCGACGACCTATCCGGAGCCAAGGGTTTTAGAAAGATGGAGAAGGAGACAAGAGCACAGGATGGAGGAAAATACGGTGGCCGTTTCCAGACGGCTAAAGAGATTAACGACAGGGGTCGAAACCCACGGATCCCAGGTCCCCTGTCTACAGTACAAAAAGTCTCAAAAAAAAGAAAGGGGGTTAAAAAAAAGCAAAAGCATCAAAAAGGCCTTTGAAGGAAAGGTCACGCCGGGGCCTCTCCAACGGACTACGATGCGCTATGCGTAAAAGAGAACACACTCAAAATAGGGGGGAGAGAAACTAAAAAGGAGGCAGGCGTGGGCGATTTTACGCGAAGGGTGTGTGGCTTCGATCAGAAACAAGGTTAAGCCTCAGCAATCGTGGGAAAAAAAAACAAAGGTCTTAGGCCGGCCAGCGGGCGCCGAACAACGATCAAGGCAGAAGAGATTTCCTATCGCATAAATGCCAGTTAATCTTCCAGAGGAACGTTCTCAAGAAGGGAAAAATATTGTCAGTGAACAGGGAAATTGGCGCCGCCATCGAACAAACAGCGACGAACCAACGCGTCGAACTGCCAGGTCAGTCGAGCCGAGTTTCCGAGACCGGGGAGAGAGAATAATTGGACGAAAGATGGAACGAGAAGCCGGAAGTTTCCCCAACGGGCAATGTACAAGAAAAAAGAGGGGACTACGAAAAAGATTAGCGGTAGAGACGCTTGAATGAAAAACGGCCGGGGCTTGCTGAGGACCTAGGAGGGCGACCGAGATAAAAATGATCGCAGGGTGCGGTTTCGGGTATTCGGCCGGTCGTTGGGATGTGTGCTCGGCTGCCCAAAACACTTAAGGGGAGGAATAGGAGTCTTACGAAGAGAGGGGGGCAGGGGGAGAGAAGGAAAAAAGCTCGGGGAAGGGCGAAAAACGTTAAGCCGCGCACCAGCCATGAAGAGGTTCCGGCAAAATCGTGGAGAGACGTCAAGGGTCTGGGGAGGTTTTAACGATTGCGGTCACCGAAAATTTTGGGAAAACGGAGATAAGAGGACGGTTGATCTAGGGAACCGTTGACCTGTTTCCCCGTTCTCGAGGACCAGCTGCTGCAAGAAGGGAGAGGACCAGGTCTGGAAACGGGAGGGTGGTAGGAGGACGCGTCCCAGAATCGCTCTTCAAGCGAGTTCAGACAATATCCGGTGCCTACGTGTCCCATTCAAATCGAAGAGGGGAGGGAGCTTGCTAGAAACAAGTCAAAGACCGGGACCACGCCTCTCAGGATGCGCGACACAAAAAACTTATATTTTTTAAAACGACTCCGGAAAAAAGACAGTTGGAAGGTGGAAGATACAAAAGAAGAAGTCTAGTCCAGATGGGAGTCCTACAAGAGAAGGTGAGGGGCAGCAGCTTGGCCTCTGAGACGGCGAAAAAGTCAACAAGGGAAGAGCGAGAGACACCAAGAGCGAGGGAACCCGAGAAGATTTTCGAGGGAAGGGGAAACGGTCAGGAAAACGACAAACAAAAGAGAGAGCCACGGGGGGGGGGCAAAGGAAAAAACTCAGAAGGGCCTGGTTCGCGGAAAACAGCGGCGTACGACATGGGGGGTTGTTGGGGGGGGGGGTTTTGTGGGGGTGGCGGTTTTTTTGGGGGGTTTGGGGGAAGTGGGAAGATTTCGATGCAGGAAACACGACGGAGAGGTCGTCTACACGATGCCGGGACCATCACGAGGACGAAAACAAAAGGCAGTGATGGGAAACGAGCACAAACCACCCCGAGGGGCCCTACATAAAAAGCAAAGAAAGAATGAAAGAAAGGCAGGAGAAAAGACAAGAAGCGAGAAAGGTGGGAAGCGTTGATCTAATGCTCACGAGATCGTGAGCGTAGGACTCAAAAGGAGAATGCCTCAACTGACTTGCCAGATCGGCCAAATAAAAAAGGCGAAAACCAGGAAACGACAGATCTAGGTGGTTTACCTTCTCGTCGCTCCCGCAAGTAGTCCTCTTGCGCCTTACTGATTGCGCTCAATGCCGAAAGAAGACCCGCACGGTTCTTGTATCACAAAAAACTAAAATGGAAGGAGGACCCGGTACCATTGATGGGAGGAGTGAAAATCGCTGCGGAATCTTGAGGGAGGGGCAAGAAACTGGCCTCTAAAAAGGGGGGGGACGCTAGAACGAAAAAGATTGACGAAGGAGAAATGGTTCGGTATCGTCAAACACATCGACTGGAAAAGCACAGTAACATTCGTATCGCACTAAAAAAAAAAAATCAGGAAAGGGCTTAGAGGGGCTTAGGAAAAAGATATCAATTGACCAGGACTGCAAAGAGTGGACTGCTTTGAAAGAGGTGTTCATCAGAACGTAAGAAACCAGAGAAGGCTGGGCGAAGAAGGTCTGGTACCTGGAAAAGGGTCCGTTGCCTTGAGAAAAGTGATGCGCATCTGCAGACGACTTCGGAACCGGCAACAGGGATGTCATGTAAGGAATGTTCAGCGTGCCGTTGAATTCTCCTTAAACGGGGAGGGTGAAGAAGGAGGAAAGAAAGGTCAAAAAAAAATAGGTATATTGAAGAAAATCTGACGGCATAGATGGGGAAAAGAGAGCAGGTCCGTAGGAAACACTTGAAAACGCAGAAGATCGGCGGGGAGAAGGGACGGGGATGAAGGACATCTCTGAAGAAAGAGGCGGCGCGCCCATAATCACCTTCAAGGGGAACTGAACAGGCTCTCAACGTGAAGAGAGGGTTCTGCGGAGACGATGAAAAAGGTCTCCTTCGTGAGCAATATCGGACTCATCCCATATGGGAGGGGGATCCGTATCAAGGAAACTACATGACGTACGGGGAATCCTGGTCGGTCATGATCGGGAAGGTGTTGTCGAGCAGCATCGCCTTTAGGGCGACTTCCCTAGAAAAACGTCAACCGGTCACACACGGTAGTTCATTTACGCACGGGAGACCTTGGGGAATCGCCTAAGGGGAAAAAGAGGGGGACGCAACCGGATTGAGGGCCTTCCAGCAGTGCTAAAGTTCCTCGTATCAAGGCGGGCCTCCAATGGCAGTAAAACAAACCGAATTCTGCAAAAAGAAAAAAGCTCCGGGGCCAAAATTCAGCATGGATACTAGATCTAAAAAATAGGTGAAGCCAGAGGAGGGCAGGGGCCATGTCCAGCGCCTCCTCAAAGTAAACCCTCCCGACCTGAGAAAGGCGGGAGACCGATCATGCATCTGGAAAGCTCCGTTTTGAATCGATGAAGATACTCAACCAAAAAAACAAACTCCTCAAAAAAAGAGAAGGATCGGAAAAAAAAACGCGGCGCAGGCCGTCGCGGGCTCGGCGCCGAGCGCGATGGGGACATGTCCAAAGCTCAAGAAAAAAGGACCGAGTTGCTCAGCCGATCAGCCGACTCTTCGAAAAATGCTGACGGAGGAACACAGAAGAGACTTCAAATCAGGGCAGGAGGCCAGCCGTCACTAAGCAGATACAAAACTCTAATCGGCACTGTCGCCACGGCAAGTCGAGAAATTCTTCAAAAGTGCAAAGACCTATGATCACACTGGCGTGAGAGAAAGAAGGTCAATAGGTCACAGGGAAAGAGAGGGGAGAATCCAAAAGTGTGTCACTAAAGGGAGAGAGAATATCTCAGTAGAGGCATATGCGGATCGATGCTATAAAATGCTATCATGACAAAAAATTACTGGACGAATTCCGGAGCAAATTGGTGGAAAGGGGGAGGGATCGAGGTCATCTGGCTCAAAAGTGAGGACAGTTTTACTCGGGGCCGCCCTGCAGAGGGAAGGGAGGAAAAAAAGGCTAACTTAAGGCCGAGTGATTATGGCTGGGAAAAAATTCCGAAGCATCCCGCAATGTGTATCGATAAAATAGGACGCAGGAAAGGTCAATCGTAATCTTCGCGAGGGGGCCTGATCGCATCCCGCTGAGGGGGAAGGATCAGGAAGAAAAAGGGACGACTCAGAACCGTGGTCAGGGACCGAAAAAAAAACCAAGTTTATAGACGCTGGAGGAAAATGATTTAGAGGAGAAGACTGATTGGACAGATGACGATCACGTTCGAAAATCACGGCTCACATCCAGGCCCAGGGGCGAAGACCTGAGGCCATTCGCATTAGCTCTGCGAGTGTACGAGAAGTCTTTACCAAGAAAGGAAAAAAGCCGTCTACCTGATCGAAAATACACAGAGACAAAACATAAAGAAGAAGACGCGGACTGGAATCGGCAGAAAATAGAAAGGGAGGGAAGGCTAGTTACTCTATGAAGGGGAAACTAAAAAGACCCAGGTCTAGAGCTGGAATACGCTTCGACGACCTAACGTCTAGAAACAGCTTTGCGAAAAATCAAGGGCGTCAAAGCTTTTCTGATCGCCAGGCGCAGGGGAAGCCCAAATCTGCCAGAGGAATAGGACACACAAAAAAGAAGAGGAAGGATTGGGAAAAAGGATGGGAGAGCAAGAGTCGGCGACATGAGACTAAAAAACTTCGCGGCGTCTCGCGACTGTACAGTACAAAGTAGAGAGTCACGTGTGGGATCGGGGGAGGAATGACGGCTTGCCACAATTTCCCTCCGCATGAAATAGTAAACTAGCCAGGCAACACAAGCAGTTCGTAAAGAGGGGGGGCACACGGATTCGATCCTGTTGGGCATGCTTTTGTAAAATAATGTGCATTGAGACCTGGAAGACATCGACATAGGACTTATCGAGGGAGGGATATTGTAGATGTCTCGGCGGAAAAGGGCAATCATACAGACGGGCGGCCCTCTTTCTTGCGATATGTCGTTCTTAGAAAGAGAAGAGTCGTGGTCTAGAGAAAAAGGGGGTCTGAACCCCATTAAGGTAAAAGGGGGAGGGAAGTCGCTGGTGACGAGGGTGTTCATGAAGGGGGGGAGCTGGAATGAAGGCGACACCGTCAATTCTACAAAGGAGAGGACGCATCGCGGAATCCAAAACTCGGAAGCGTTGAACTTGTCCGGGTTCAAGACCAAGCTGCTGTCACGCAAGAGCTCAAGAAAAGTAGCTGACAAGACACTCTCTTGGGGGAAAGGATTCTACCAATCAGCGAGAAAAAGAGAACGGCGGAAGCGCATCCTCAGCGACGTCTTTTGCGGAGATGGCTACATCTTATCCAAAAAAAAAGGAAGGGAGGGGGGGCCGCGATCTGGAGGGGAGGGATAGACAAGGGAAGCCCTATATTTGGGGGGGAAAAAAAACTCGCCTTGGAAGAAGCGGGTAATGGCCTAAGGAACCAGCAAGCGTATTACGTCTCTATAAGGTGGAGGTCGGAGGCATAAAAGAGAGCTAAGGAAAGAAAAGGGGTATCGCCGTAGATCCAAGGGGCGTATCGTCGGGTCACCTGGGAGGCTTCATGTAAAGAACCTTTTGACGGTATGAAGGCTAAAACTAATAAAAACAGCAAAAAAATTTGAGGGGAAAACTGGTGAGGGATTACAGCGCGTACTAAAGGGCCCCTATAGGATGCTAGGAAGTTCCAGTCACCAGAAATACTGAAGGGGAAGAGGGATAAAGATAGAACCGAGGTAAAACATTGTAGGATTGAGAAGCCGCAACAATACATCACAACAAGGTTAGGGGAAAAAAGACTCTCACCGAGATTACGGATTCTCAAGAAAAGAAAAAAAAAAGAAGGAAAGAAAAGGACCAACAGTATACCGCCCACGTGTGCCGCTACGCGTGTGATCTGAAGAGGGATAACTAAAAATCTGTGCTGGAGGTTCTTCATATAGAGGGAACGAATAAGGACCATACAGCATCAAAGAAAGAAAGAAAGGGGCGGAAGGGCGCCTGGAGAAAACGCGATCTCCGTGGGGTACCGGACGGAGGGGGGAAAGGAAGAACTCGAATGTGGAGTCAGGGTTCGCAGGTTCAAGGGACGTCTCACTCACAGGTGTAAGCCCGGTTGATGTTGCCGAAAAAAAAAAAGTCCGATTGCAGGAGAAGTTCAATGTGGGGGGAGATATTAGTCTGAAGAAAGGTATTTTCTGAGAAAGGGTCCGCCGAGACCCTGAAATCCAAAGGAGAAGACGGAAAGGTGTTCGATCGATCCAAAAAAAAACATCTTAATCGCGGAAGCCGAATTCTTAATAGGGACACAGCTAAGAGGGCTTCCTTTATCTTGATTGTGCTTATTTACGGAAGAGGAGGGGAAAAGCGGACAGTACCATGACTTTTGAAAAAAAGGAGAGGAGGGAAAACCAAAAGAAGGGACAGGCGTGACTGCGCCTACGCGTTCTTGCCGCGAAAGGGGAAGGGGGATCCTCTGTCTCTAAAAGGAGAATCTCAGACCCTCGGAAAAAGCCGAGGTCATTTAAATCATGGGGAGGGTAAGTGATCGGCTCGAAAACTGTTTAAGGGGCGCCGAAAAGACCACGGTCGGAAAAAAAAAACATCGGATTTCGCTGATCGGAGAAAAGGATCGCGATCAGGAGGGACGACTTACAGATCACGAGGGGGGGACAACCCCGACATGAGCCGCAGTTTCTATAGAATGAGAACTTGCTACAGCGGCGCAAGAAAAAAAAGAACCTCACGGAAGGACCGGCGCGACGGGAAAAGTTCGAAGGGTGCCCCAAAAATACACCACCTGTGGCTCCGAGGGAAAACCTTACTGCAAAGAAACTCATATATCCCCTGTAGAAGGTGAGAAGGAACCGGACTACATAGAAAGGGGGAAATCCTTGTCGGCATGAACGATTGTCGATCAGTCATCGGTACTCGTCTCGGGAAAAAAAAGCTGTACCTAGCGGTACAGACCCGGAACACACTTGGAGAGGAAACACCAAGACAAGAAGGGGTTTAAGTTGTTTTACGAAAAAAAGAGAAAACCTTGTGAAGGGAAAAAAGGCCCGACCGCGGCAAAGTTGCCTAGTCCGGCCGCTGGCCGCGAGACCGTGCCGCTGTAGAGGGGGGAGGATCACGGCCACAGTAAAACATAAGGAGTTCGGCTAAGGAAAAAAACACGCATAAAAAGAAAAACTGCAGGAGAGGTCAAAAAAGAAAAAGAGTCCTGAGAAGAAGCACCTCGGGAGCCGAGATAAATTGGCTGGCCAGCGCCGCCCTAGCATGCGACAGAAGGCTAAAAAAGGAAGCGTCTAGTGGAGCAGACATTCTCGTTAATCGGAGGTTCTCCGTGGTGAGAAAAAAGAGCTCAACAACAAATTAGGAAAAAAAACTCTTCAAAAAAAAAAGATCGCAGAACAGAGAAATTATAAAAAACTCGACGCGGGGCGCAGGAAAAGCTGCGCAGTCAGGGCGTCTCTTGCCATTCTCGGCAAATTACCGCGTCCAAAAAGAAGCTGGCCCCAGGCGGAAGGGGGACAGCGTGGTCTCGGCAGAAGAAGGCGGTAGGTGTTATGAAAGAAGAGCAGCTCTACTCTACGGGCAACGGAGCTCAATAAAAAAGAGCCAATCAAACAGGATTTCAAAAAGGGGGAAAAAGGAGGCAACAAAAGAGGACTTTCGGCCAACGGTAAAGAAACGTGCTCAGAGAATTGGGTCCTAAAAACAGAAAAGGGGTATCCCCCGGGGAACGAGTAAGCTTTCAGGAAGGAAGGGGGATCATTAAGAAAAATAAAGTCTTTGGTCCTAAGGAACGATGAAACTAAACAAGGATCTCACGCAGAGAGAGTCGCCTATTGGCTGCGCATCTTTGGGCAGTCGTCACTCCTTATTACAGAAGTGAAGGGGGGGAAAAGAGTCCTCCTATGCGCCGGGGTGCGAAGAAGAGGAGAGATGGTCCCTCGAAGAAAGCACGAGGGTCCTCCCAATTTCTTTATCGACCACTATATTCTGGTCTGGGAGGCAGAATTAGATAAGAAGATTATCGACGAATAAATAAAGAAGCTGAGCGAATGTCAAAAGGAGGGAGGGCGACCTATCCCGGCTCCAAACCAAGGTTATCCGCCGAAAACCGTTGCGGGGCCGGGAGGGGAGATCAAATGCTGCAAGCAGGCAAAGGAGGTGACCTCTTGGAAGGGAAAGCGTAAGTGCAAAAGGGTAGAGGGGGATCCCAGCAAAACGTACAGAACCGCGCCCAGGCGCAGTGACGCTATCGGGTTTTAAACCTCCGAGCGTGAAGAAAACCTCCTTGAATGTGTCACATCCGAGGACGCTACGATGCGCAGAGCTGAGTAACTAGACAACATCAATATCAACGCGCGCTGCTTGGCGTCGACAAAATGTAAGGCGGGAGGGGCGATTTACTAGAGGTTATAGGCAATTTCTCCTCGCGAGATCGACGGTGGTAGGGAAGAGTCCGTCAGGGAAAAGAAAACGGGATCGATTCCTTATCAATAAATGCGAAAAAGTCATCAGTCCGGGAGATGCACAGCGGGCGAAAGGACTTAAGGATCGGGCGCCTTCGCGCAGGGCCATCTAAAATGGAGAAAAGGAGCTCTACCGAGCTTTACAAACAAACGGTCGGCGGTCAAAGGGCAGAAAGGGGGAAGGGAGCAGGGGAGTTGAAAGGAGATGGACGAGCTGAAAAGCAGTTTCCCGCCGGGCCAAGGAATACCATCAGGAAGAACGACAGGCGATTCTGGAGAGAAGTAGTCTAGAACAGGGAGAGGAAAGGGTTACGGTGGTACCGTAACTTAAAACTGTCTCGACGAGGGGAATCCGATCGCGGTTGTTATTTGAAAAAGGGCGGCCAAAACTGTGGAAAAAAAAAGGATTTGCAGGACTGGGGAGGCGTGCGTGCTGCGATCGAGCAGTCGTCGACTAACGCATCTTCGGAGGGAGTAACTGTCTCAGTCAGGTAGGTCGCGAGCCTCGGGGAAGAAGAGTCACTCAGGAAAGGAAAAAAGTTTCCTGCCAGCTTTTGAAGGGTGTTGAAGAGGGGAGAGACCGGCGTCCAAAACCTGACTAAAAGAAGGAGGCGTTACAATACCCTCAGACGGTAAAAAGAAATCAACAGGGCTCCGAAGACTGCAGAAAGGAAAGGGGGCCAACATCTACGAGGCATCGAAGGCGGTCTTCTTGGTATTCTTCCTTACAAGAGGCTTCAATAGAGGGAGGGGCAATAGGGGTCCGAAAGAAAAAAAGGGAGGAGGGGGAAGGGTCATAC
>Ga0179593_1275131_pt1 | contig 19606 bp, 29 predicted proteins | sample CZODoug2_1_08_16_FD_185931 | JGI IMG/M metagenome (GOLD analysis project Ga0179593, IMG submission 185931) | Vadose zone soil fungal communities from Angelo Coast Range Reserve, California, USA - CZODoug2_1_08_16fungal (PacBio error correction) | ecosystem: Environmental > Terrestrial > Soil >...
CCCGCGCCAGAATCGGGGGGGACAAAAAAAAACTACGAATCTCTATTGGGGCGGCTTTCCTTTCCGGTGGTGGAGAAAGACGCGCTCGAGTTTGGGGCCGCAAAAACTGAAAAAAAAGAATAATCAACCAAGATTGGGGAGGACTCTCTCATGCCTAGGATAAGATAAAAGTCAGGATTCTGACAGCTCATAGCGACGGCGGTAATCTTGGGGAAAATTTTGTGAGTAGCGAAAATGGATCGGTTAGAAAAATTTGTAGAGCCAGACGACCATCGCAAGCTTAAAAACATACCAAAAAAAAACTCGGTCCGGAGAGGGTACAGGAGGGAGTAGAAGAATTGGGACGCTTAAATAAGACCCATACAAGCGAACAACGAAAGAAAGGCTGTTCCGGAGATTTGGGGGGGGGGGAGTCCCATTAAAGAAGCTCATTGCATGATAGTCGATTGGCCAGGAGGAGAAAAAGGGCCCGCTTAAAACAGAAGGAAACCGCAAGGGGTTCAAGTGAACAGGGAAGAATCTAGAAAGGAAATCTAACTGAAACCACAAGCTCCAAAGGAGAGGAGAATTAGACCTGAAAAAGGGAAGTAATGGAAAACGAGCGCGCGGCAGGAAACACTCAACGAACCCCAGACTGACGATCGATCAAAGTCATCAAAAAGGGAAAAAGGGACTTGTTCAACAAATGGGAACGAGTAGAATAAAAGGCCTGCGATATTTTGGACTAAAAGAAAATTGCCGGAAAGTTCGGGGGGGCGTCCATGACTCAAACCAAGGGGAGAAAGAAGATACAAAACAAGGTATAACACAAGAGGATGGTGAATCAAGAAGACACGAGGAAAACAATCAAACGCAAAATTGAAGCCGACAATGTCACACGCGTCCGATATGATGCCGACGGAAAACGGAATCCAAACGTTGGGGGCAACCTGAATAGGGACGGATAAAGGGTAAACATGAAGCGAATCATCTCTCAGGGAGGGGCAAAAACGGAAAGTCAGTCCAAAGTTGGGGGGGGGGGGGGGAGATGGGGCTTGTCAAGTTAAAAAACAAATAGATGCCGATAAGACGAAACCTGTGGCTCCAATGGAAGAAAACGCCGTATTCTCCGAGGAAAGAAAAATGGGAAAAGAATTGAACCGTACATTCGGGCGAGGAAATACGGGAAAGGGGGTTGGTCACGGTGAGCAAGGCGGCGGCTTCAACTCAGGGTCAAGGGCAAACAAATGGTAAAGAATCTAGGGTAGGCGGATGAACTATTCATGTTCGGCGGTTTGGTCGCGGGCGAAGGAGGCCGTGCAAGCGTCACATTCCCCTGTCTTCCTGCTTTATGGATCAGATTTTAAGGACACCTAGAAAGGACTAGGGTTGGCGTAATGGGGAGGAGATATCGAGGTGGATTAGTGGTCATTACGTGAAGAGGTTTGAAGCCACAAACATTGAAGAGAGAGGGTCTAAGGCGTTAAGCCAGTCGGCAAAAACAAAGAAGGGGGAATAGCTAAAAACAATAACCGCTTTCACGTACGGCCGATCTACAGGAAAGGAGACGGACCCCACTTTTAATAAGAGTAAGAAAGATGTCTAACGGGTCATAGGATCGGTGCTGTTATGTAGAAGCTGTTGGTAAGAGGGCCAATCGCTAGTCCGACACCTAAAGGGAAAAAACAAAAAAGTCATAGGAGGAAAAAGCGTTATAGGGTCTGGCCATGGGCTACACTCGTGAACGGGAAAAAGTCAGTAGAAAAAAGTTTGTGGGGGTTTGGGAGAACACCAATCAAAACCCAAAAGGATCAACTCTCAAAAAGGCCAAGCCTGCCTAAAAGGCCGGGGTGGATCAAAAAAGCGAAAGTTACGGGTCTGCCGTGTAGTCCAAAAAGGAAAGGAGAGGGATTTGTTAAATAGGGACAAAACTAAACGGATTGGTTAAAAAAAAAAAGATCCCATTTCTGTAGGTTGAATTCATTCAGTCCCAGATTGGGGGGGGGTGAAGGATCCCAGCACGCATTCTGCCATAGGAAAAAGACTCAAAAGAATGGCAAAGAATATGTACGCCGATATGTTGTCGAAAAGGGTCGTCAAGTTAAGTACCGGGGTGCAGCGAAACAAGGGTGGGGCCAAAAAGGGGTCAAATTTGCCCGTGCGAAATTCACCAAGGCAGGGACATAAAGCTTTGTGGGGGGGGATGGTCAACAAGAAGAGCAAAAAAATGGGTGACGGATGGAACGGGGGTCATTTGTGGGGATGCCCAAATAAACGAGAAGATCAAATAGAGGGAAGAATGCCGGATCGATCAGGATCGAATTGCGCAAAAAAAAAGTTAAATAAGAAACGGGACGCATTTAAACAATTTTATTACAGGAAAGCGGCTTGAACCCAAAAACACAAGCTGGGGTGACGGGAGAAACACCGAAAGGGAACCCTTGGAAGAGGGGAAAGAGTGGGAAAGGGAGCTTGCCTGTCGAAACTGAATGTTTGCGGGGGGGGGATTGACGGAGTCCGTGGCACATTCCTCCAGTCGGAGCTTGTTGGTTTCATGTGAATCAGAAGGATACGAAGAGAAAAAAAGGGGCTGGAAAAGGAGTTGGGATTGGGAACAAGTATCTCTTGAGGAGGAGACTTGGGCAGGTAATTATCGATATCAAAAAAAAAAAAAAAAAAAGGGGGGGGGGGGGGGGGGTGTCGTCTCAAGGTAGGGTCTTTTCTGCAAAACCGCGTGAGGGGAGCTGGGTGGCCTGTTCCGCGGGGTCGTATGATTGGCAAAATTTGCGGGAAGTGAAAAGGGAATGGGAGAGAGTGGGTGGAGGAGGGGATAACGCTAAGCTCTTTTTAGGGGGAAAGGTAGGGGGTTGGGCTAGAAACTGTTTCTGGTTCATGGAGTAAAAAGTGGGTGCCAAAAAGGAAAGGGGGGAACTCGCGAGGGAGACGACTAAGCTGGAACGAAAAGACGAGTAGGCCTTTGTTTGGCCAGAGGTTTGCATGAGCGAGAAAGGAAGGGGATGTCGGACCGAGACAAAGACAAAACGCGAGGGGAAAGAATCATCAGCTAAGGTCGCGGGACCGGGCCACAGGTAAAAAGAAAAAAGGCCCGAAAAAAGAGAAAAAATCGCGGACCTAAGAGTCGTTGAGAAAAAAGATTTCCGGGCTAAAAAAAAAGGGATCAGGCCTGTAAAAGGGAAAAGCTGATGGGGAGGAAGCACGGATAAAAAAAAGAGGACGATGATGGGCTGGGGGGTAGGTCGTTCGTGTGACAGGAATAGAATACCCCCTGAGATACAATCAGGTAGGGTCCGTTGAGAATGAGGGATCAACACTTCCAAGTCCCGGAAAGGGAGAGCGACAGAGTCGCCGAGAGTGAGGGAAGAAGATATCTATCAGACCGAGGTCCTTAGCAAGGGATTAGAGTACCTGGGCCGTCTGGGGAGAACTTTGTTCGATCTGGTTAAGGAAGCAGGAAAGAAGGGGACAAGGGTCATCTCTGCAAAAAGTCCGACGTGGGGAGAAAACAGGTCGATCACGCGTGAGGCGGGGGGATGGTGACAGGTGGGTACGCGTCTCCCAAGAGAAATGAAGGTGTACGGGTCATGGATGAAGTTTGCTCTTGGTAACTACGTGATACTTCTCAGCTGATTGGAAAAAAAATGGTGAAGTCTCTAGGGGGGAAGAACGGGCAGCGGACCAGATTTCAGGGAATAAAAGACCAAAAGAAGCGAGGTTACTCAAGGGGGGGAAATTCTGGTTTTTATGCTGGGGTCTATATTAAGGTTTCGAGAAGAGGGGGGGGTGGAAAGAAGACGAGGGTGGCCAGGAAATTACTCCCCTTTACGAGATCTCCACGAAATCAAGTTATTCAAAAAAAACAGGAACTTCGAGGTGGGCCGGGATAGAATTGAGCCCAAGAAATAAGAGGGAGGACGAAAATCTGTTCAAAAGGGGACAGGCGGGATCAGTTTGGAAGCCCCGTCAGTCACCACCCTTGCAGGACAAGTCTCCAAAGGTTGCATCCTCACCAGAGGCCGCCGGAGCCGGAGAAGAAAGGGAACTCCATCATGGGAGTCTGCGGGGGGAGGGCCCAGGCGGGCTGGCAGGAGCGATCATTTTGTCTCGAGCCCATCGCAGTTTTCAAGGACACAGGCCGGAATACGCCGGAGGAGGGCGACAATGGTTCCGCCTCCCGGGTAAGCGTCGTTGAGCGCGGCGGAAACCCCATGTAATTCAAAGAAAGAGGGCGAGGAAGACTCTCTTAGGGAACAAACGAAAAGGGGGTTAAAATCTGAGGAGGGACACAAGCTGTAGGAGGGGGATCTGCCTAGAAAGGAAAGGCGGAAAGAACAAATTCGAAGTCAGTTAAGGGGAAGATCTAAAAAAAAAAAATGGGAGATGGAAAATAGAGAAGATTCCCAGTAAAACGAATTCGGCAGACTTTGCTGAGGAAGGAAGGAATCTATGAAGATACATGCGCTTGGGAAAAATTGATGAGATATCACGAAAAAGAGGAGGGTGGGAGGGACCTGGGTGGGAGGAAGAAAAAGCCTGAAAGGGGTGAAAGGGGGGTACCTCTCACCCTCTCTGAAGAAGGAGGAGAGAAGGATGTTAAATTTTGATCAAATAAGTATTCTAAAGGAAGAGGGGGGAAGGGAAAATGTCAAGAGCAAGGGGGGAGAGGCGCAACGATAGAAAAAGTATAAACCCTCACATGAAAGTCAACGGCAGACGCAAGGATGTGTTGAGGAGAAAAAGAGGGCCTATTCGGGGCAGAGGAAACTTTGGATATTCCTTTACTGACAGTGGGAGGCGGTACAAAAAATGAAGAACCGATGGGGGAGGTTTGGAAAAGAGGGGGAAGAACAAGACCCCTTTAGGAAAAGGAGGAAGGGGGTTCGGCTCAGGGCCCCAATAGGAAACCTCGGTGAAGGGGTGTTCTTCAAACGTGGAGAAGAGGCTGCGCAGGAATGAGAGGGGGAAGTCATGCCCCCCGCATCGGAGGAATCAAGGTCCAAGGATGGGGGCTATGCACCGCGTCTCGGACATCAAAAAAAAAGTCACCCCGGCTTCGCAAAGCCGAGCCAATTTTTAGGAAATCAGGCCACAGGTAAAGGGGGACTTAGCCAAGGGACGTCAAAGAGGGCAAGAGTGCGACAGCGAGAAAGCTGCCAAAGACAGTCAACGGGTATAAAAGGAAAAAGGGCCACAAGTGGCGACGATGTGAACACACCTGGAAAATAAAATGGTTCGTACGAAAGCGTAAATAGGAAATTTAAGATTTCGAAGCTCGCGGAAGGCTGCCCAGCCAATGAACACAGGGGAGGAGGCAGAAAAGGAACCCAAGATCAACAAAAGGTGTGCTCACACCAAGGCCTTCCTGAGCGCATCCGTGAACAAACACAATGGAGGGGGCAGCGAGATCGCCTATCGGAGAAAGGAGGCGAACCGCTTTGAAAAAAAGACAATGACGAATTCGGCGGGAGAGGTTAATCAAGAAGGGGAGAGAAAAAAATCCCCGGACAACTGATGGTAAACGGGGGGGGCAACTGAAAACAAACTCGAACCCTCCTCTCCTGAAATAGCCAGAAAACAGAATAAATTGGTCATCACCGGTGGTGAGGACGACATCAACTTAGGTGCAGTCCGCGTCTCACGGTGGTGGTACTACTTCCCGCAAGCGGGGAGAAAAACGACTGAAGTAGAAGGAGATGGTGGAGGGAGGGGTTGAAAATGGGGGGCAGAGAAACCAGGTCACGGGGAAATAGCTGCAGGAGTAGACTGACACGGTGGATTGGCACTCCAGTGCCGAAGAATAGAAAACAGGGCAAAAAGGCCGGAGGACCAAAGACTAAACTATTTGGGGGGAAGAGTAAAACAGGCTCATCCGATCGGCGACTAGTATCACAATCCTCGGGTGAATGGGCAAAACCCGGTTTAAAAAAACAGCACGCACCAAACTGGGCATAAAAAACCCAGAAATCGAACATCAACCTGCAAGGCGCGTGCAGCGAAAAAAAAACTACACCGTTGCACAGAATGACCAGAAAAATCTCAAAAACGGCAAAAAAGCATCCACACAAAGAGGATACAGTGAAAACACAAAAAAAACGAGGCAGACCAAAAAGACAAATCAAAAACTTTAATCCGATAAGAAAACCAAGAAAAGGAACCTCAGCCACCAAGAGAACCCAAACGCCGCGTGGACCCACTAAAAACCGGGAGGGAAAAGTATCCGGACAAGGGACATCTGAAAACAAAAGCGACGAAATGAGGAAATGGCCAAAAACAATCGTCAAACACCCAGCAAACAGAAAAACGACACCTAAACAGGATAAACTCGGGATAAGGGGGGAATCTGGTTAAAGAAACCAAACGGATCAAAAAAGGGAAGGTACTCCAATGTACGAATGAATGCATAAAAAAATCCGGAAAAAAAAATAGAGCATGGGGATCCACAGTAAAAGCGCTCTCGGGCGAAACAAGTACATATACTTAAATTTAGACAGCGGTTACGGTGGAAGCCAAAGGATGAAGCCAAAGCATCTCAAACCTGGAGAAATAAACCCAAAAAAGAAGTATCAGACAAAACGCGTTGGGTTGAAATTTCGCAAGGCAAATGTTGAGGGGAAAAAAGCATCAGTGGCAATCTGATTCAACGACCACAGGGACGGAACACGACGAACGGTGGGAGGAAAAAGGCAATAAATCGGCCCACTTATTATGGGAAAAAATTGATAGGGTGTCGAATTGGGAAAATTCAGAGGATGGAAAGGGACATAAAACAAAGCTTGCAAAAATAGGGAGAACCAAATGGGGGAACGATGTTAATGGTAAGCCGAATAGTGAGCACTAAAAAAGAGGGGGGACATCAAAAAGACGTCCTCGAAAACGCCGCTAAAGGGAAAATGACCCGTCACTGAAAGAGAAGGGCAGGACCAAAACCAAATCGTGGGGGAGATGTGACCTGAGTAGTTAGCGGGGGGTCACAGCAAAAGACTGCAAAACAGAAAGGGTAGATTGGGAATAATGAATAAGATTGAGTGGGGTTCTTCTCAACGAGTTGTCAGCATCGATAGGACAAGCCACATCGTTTATCTACGCCAGCAAAAAAAAAACAAAAACCCCCACCAAACTTTCCCCACGAGCAATCCGTATGAAAGGAAAGGGCTCGATCGAAAAAAGGGGTGAAAAGGATGCTCGCTGACTCGCGAAATACAAAGCCTGGCTAGGGGTGGGGGCGCTATTAAAGGTGTTTCAGTGGGATTGGACCGCCGGAATGTTTACAAAACGAGAAGGATAAAAACCAATAAAACTGCGTAAAAAGTTCCCAAGTGCCAGAGACAGACCAAAATTATCGGAAGACGGCAGACAAAACAGTCTGATTCAAGGAGGAGGAGGCTCAAGCGAACAGAAACAAAGCATAACTCGGAAGAAACCCCTGCTAGACTGCTTCCGATAAAACATACCAAATCATTAGCCAAAAAAAAAATTACAACGCCCGAAAAAAAAAAGTGCTCACACTTGAAAAACCAGCTAAAACGGCAGCTCTCGTACCAATGACACGTATTCGCTGTAAAAAATTCAAATTGGAGCAAGCGCTCAGACTGTAAGGGGCAAGGAGCAGACGCAAAACGGGGGGTCATTTCGTAGGGTTTCTAAACGAATATCCAAGGAAAGAGCTCTTGTGTTTTTCCTGATTGACGAAAGCCAAGGGACCAACAACGCAAGGAAAATCCCGACGTTCGAAAAGACCCATGAGATGAGAAAATGCCGAAAACGAATCAGGTGTACATCACCGCGCTTACGGAAATTGTGGGGCCTGGGGTCGATGCATCCCCAGAAACGGCGCAGGGACTATTGGTGGCAAAAAATTGTGCGCCATGGGGATGGGGGAAAGGGTGTTAAATGAAATTAAATCAAGCATCATCTGCGTAAGCAGTCTGATCGACGCGTGGGTTCAATGGGCGAACTGGACGCAATATTTGAAGGGAGGTTTGGAATCGCGTCAAAAGCTAGGAAAGAATGGTTTTACAAAAAATCTGAAGGGGGTTTGGAATGGGTCGGGGGAAGGAAAAAAAAGTGAAAGAATGATCTGATGGGTCAATGGGGGGAGGTTTCCGCCAAACGGCCATTAACGAAAACGATTACTGTAACTCGCACTGGGCGCGTTTGGAGGAACGAAGTCGGAAAGGAAGTAACAAAAAGGGCGAAACCTGAAATAGGAGAATTCTTACGGGGGGCCATCCGAAACGAGATCGGGAAAAGGCCAAGAAATGCCGCCTACATAGAGGACTAGCTGAAAAACTGGGACCGAATCGAAGCCTCAATCTGGAGATTGGTCTTCATCTTTAAGCACAAAACTCGGAAGAAACAGAACCGCAGCAACGCTTTTTGGGGAAAGGGGGTTTTGTGCCCGCTCAGAGAGGGGGGGAGGATGAACTGGAGCAAAAAAAAAAATCAAGGCGAGAACCGAGCCCACACACGACAGAAAGTCAACCTTCGGTGCAAAGAGTGGCCCCTCCGAGGGAATGACTTTTGTGGCCTCAGACGCGTTTCGGTCTCTGTCGCTTTCTATGTGATCATCAGAGGAAAAAAATCGATGAGTTCTGTGGAGGGTCTCCCATAATCTCGGCTGCGTCCAACGAAAACTGGACATCAGGCAATCGCGCTGACGAGGGGGGTGCTGGGGTGGAAACATCGATACGTTGCGAGCCAAGAAGCAACCGGGGGGGTTCCGCAAAAAGAGCGGGACCGAGCACAGGTCGTAGGCAGGCTCGCACGTGGGGAGGATGCAAGTGCCGAGGAAAAACAGTCGCGACGCCGTAAAAAGACACAACGTTGACAGCGCTTTAATCTACTCCACAACGGGGGAGGAGAAAAAAGAAATTAAAATATTGTTTTGACCATTACCACCAACAACCACACTGTTGAAACCACCCCCCCGAAAAACAGGCGCCCCGGCCCATAGAGTCGAACACCCACGGCTTTTACGTCCCAACACGGGTTGTTTTTTTTTTCCCCCCCAGCCTGCCCCACCCCGCGGACGCGAATAAAAACTCATACGCCCGCAGGGCCTAGTACACTGACGAACAGGGTGGGTGCGGACGTAACCCACCGGACAAGGACGAATAGGGGGGCTGGAGGGTTTACTTTTGTTCGCGTCCTGCGGATAGGTTGGGGGGCGGTATGAGGGGGGGCCCGCTTTGGGTCCTTCTTGGGACCGGGTAGTGCAAAAGGGTCTGGTTCCTCTTGCACGGCAAAGTTGCCCGCAAAGCGAGAGACCAACGAAAAGGATAAGATGTGGTTCCACGATCGTCGACAGGAACACCAAGGGCGAGTCAACAGAAAAGGGTTCACAAAAAACGAAAAGGGTTAGAGAGATTGAGCGGGGCGGTACCAGGCGGGTGAAAACAGCCGCGAAAACTGGGGAGAAAACACCCATCCGATTAGTAGCCTGAGCCGCTGCGAATAGTGAGAGAAGGGCAAAAAAATCGGATGACTATAGAGTTTTGGGGGTGGCGAGCCAGTTGGGGGGGGGGGACCCATAGAGCGCCAGTGGAAGCTAGCAAACGGGGTCGCGCTCACCTAAGAAAACTAGATTAACAAAAACATACAAACCAAAAAATTGGCGGGGAAATTATGGGTCGAGCTAACTGCCGAGTAAAAGGGAGACAAACCGCGAAAACCAAAAAGAAACGAGAGTCTTTAGGCCGTGTATTTGGGGGGTCTGGAGTACTCGAGGGAAATGCTATCAGCGGGTATCAAGTGAACTTGGACGCCTTCTGAGTAAAAAAGAAAGCCTATTTAATTTAAGAACCCTGGAGATACTGAAATTCAATGAGAAGAGTCGGTCCATCCGCAAAGAAGAGTTGAGAAGAAAATTAGGTGTTTAATTTCAACGGCTATCAGTGAACCTTCCTATTAATAAAAGAACCAATGAAAAAAATCACCTTTAGGATGCAACCCCAGACATAGGACACGAGGAGTAAAAAAAGGTCTATATTGGGAAGAAAGAACCGGACAATAATGGGTAGGTAAAAGAAGCACCAATTTAAAGAAAAATGATGAGAAAAGTGATGAAGTGGAATCATCGTGATAAAATGAAAAAACGAAGCTGAACCACTCACTGGCATAAAAACCTTGAAAGATTTTCTGTGAGGATGAAGAGGACTAAAAAAAAAAGTGGGGCCCGGACCGGGTGATCCCTGAAATGTACCCAGAGGACACGCTTCAATCGCTCAATGCGATTAACTAGGGCTAGTGGGGGCCGGGCTTGTCAGTTCATTCAGGGAAAAAAAACAAAGAGAGAGGGGACCAGGATAAGACGGGAAGTCAGAAAACCCTTTGCAAATTAAGGAAACCGATTCAGCCTATGCAAAAGGAACGTCCATTAATGAGTGGGAGCCATTTGCAGGAATTTGGGGGCAAACGGAAAGACTGATATGGCAGCACGAAGTTAGGCTTTGACCCTGATGAAAATTAGTAGGTGGGAGGAGAAATCATCTGGGGATGCTGTTTGGAGGAGGAAGAAGGATATCAGCGGTAAGAAATTAGAGTTGAATAGGGGAGAAGTGAACGGAGAAGACGTGTGGGGTCGATGAGTGTCGGTGTAGGAAATGCTCTTGAAAGGGGAAGGGAACTTTCGAGAAAAGGGGACTGGAAGAGGAGAGTGGGGAAAGAAGTAGGGCAAATACCAACTAAAAAAGTCAAGAGAGAAAACAAAGCCCGGTAGAGCTGACGAAGGAACATAGGGTAGAGAAAGGCAAGGGGGGGAGATTTTACGGGGGAAAAGGAGAGGCCTTGAACTAACGGGGGTTTCATGTACAAGTCACCCGTAAAAATGAAAACTAATCATGCAAGTAACAAAATCAGGGAGGAAATGACAAAGGGTCGGGAGGAGTCCTTAATGGAGGGTAAAAAGCAACAAACGTCAGCGTCCCCAATCTCCAACGAGGGGGGGGGTAGAAAAAGTGTAAAGGGTGATAGGCAGTGGAGAGGAGCAGATAGCTTTCCTCTGCTTGAGGTTCTAGTAGGGATCAAACTATTGAAAGTAGACCATTGTCTCGGGGGAATGTGAGAGTTAGTAAGACGAAGGGTGTTGTTCGGAGAAGGGAAGAGCTTCGAGCCAATTGGGAAAGACCGAACACAAAAGCAAAAGGACAAAGTATTCGAAAAAAGGGTAGTTACGGTTAACTGTCCCGGGACAATAGAGGGGGGAAAAGCGAGGGGGAGAAATTTCCGGAGAAGGAAACAAAGGCTGTCTCAGGACGAGCAGTTGTGGGTGAAGGGAATTAGGAGGGTTCTCGCAGCCGAGAAAGGACCTGAGAAAATCGGCAAGAAAGGTTTACATGTGTGGGTTTACATGGAACAGAGAAAAAAGAAGGGGAAACTTCTACGTAGCGCGATCGACTTGAGTAAACTCAAGACAAAGGGGGAGACTGTGTGAAAAGGGGTCAATTCGGCTCAAGGAGTGATGATAAGGAAAAGGAGAAGAAGGGATGCTTGGGTTATGCGGGGGGAGATTTGCCGAGGCGGCAGACGGAATGTTGAGGGAAAAGGCGTTGTTGTGCCAGAGTGACCCTCGGGAGGGGCTTCTGTGGGGTGGAAGGGGTGAAAGCTATCTCAAGAGCCGAGGGGAAGAGGGGGGGGGGGGGGGGGATTGCGGGGGAGAGATGGGTGGAGGGGAGATGGAGTGTAAGAAGATGATCAAGGGCTTGTGGTTACTCGTCTGCTGAGGGAAAGGCGTTTGGGAGAGGGTCAAGGTATCCGCGGGGGTCTGGAAAGGAAGGTTAGTTTCTCTTTTGCGGGGTGGTGCGTGCGCTGGGGTGTGGAGAAAAAAAAGACGGCGCTGCAGGGGCTGGGTAGGTTGTTGGGCGTAGGGAATTAGGGGAGGGGAGGTAAGCAGTGGGTGGGACGCCTGAAAGGGAATGGGGATACTGAGAGGGAAAATGAAAATCGGACCTGGACGAAGGAAAGAAGGAAGGAGGCCAGTGGGGGAGAAAGGCCATTTTTCATGAGAGGATGTCGGGATCTTCAGAGGAAAGACCACAGATATGGAATAGAAACGGCAGGATAAGGGGCTCCCCGTACTGGTACCGGGACATGAAGCAAAAGTCAGAAACCCTTAGAAAAAAAAAAAATGGCCCCTCATCTTCTGTGCGTAACTCAGCGGGGGGATGGGTACGCTAAAAAAAAGGGGATCCGAATAGATTGGTAGGCCGCGAACCCACTGGGATGGAGACAATGTTCTGGATGAAAGTCCTATTGCGGTTCGTAATGGGACAAACCGAAACCAGAAAATAAGAGTGTAGCTGCAGGAGGTTTAGCCCGCTTCCAAGAAACATAGCGGGGGGGGAAAGATTAACGCTTTCGGAATCGAAGGAGAAAAAAAATAGCGGCGTTGATCGAGAAACACTCGGATAATGTGACGCTGAGGTCAAAGGAATAGTTGGAGGGGAAAATGGTTAAAAATATGTTTCCTGTATAAGGAAAGCAAGGTCTCTGAGTTCACACAAATCCGGGAGAGTAACTTCAGCGCGGAAAATAAATTGGAGGGGTACGAGGTGTTAAAAACAGGAGTGAGAGGAACATGAAGGGAGGGGCGGGATGCCGTTGGGAGAGTTAAAGAAGGAGAGCGGAGAGCCCGGAGGAAGATTGGCCATGCCAGTATTAAGACGCGAACCGTCGTGCGTCATAAAAAGGAAAACATCAGGGGGCGCATGACGGGCGGGGCATTGGTTCTGAAAAATTAGTTCCAGGGTGAAACTTATTGAAAAGATGGGTGGACAGGGGACAAAAGTCATGCAGGGGGCAAGCACGTGAGAACTAAAGGTCTGGGGGGAAAACCAAAAAAATCCTAAGGGGGGATGTTCAAGAGCCGAAACCAGCTAAGAAGAGGGAGTGTCGACACTCGTTTTCAAAGAAGGACAAAATTCCGGGTTGTACCTCAGGAGCTCCCGCAGACAGAATTCTCCAAAGGGGAATCCTAGCCACTGACTTAGAAGGGCCTCCGGGAGAAGAAGTGAGGTCCACACAATCGCTCTGATGCTGCGGTGGATTAAGTCGATCGGCAAAGAGGAGGTAGTTGGGAGGAAAACGCAAACAGCTGGGATTGCCAGGGACAAAGGGGGATCTTGGCCGATTCTAGGGTGACCCCAGGCAAACCGCCCTACGAGAGATAAGAGTCTTTCATTGGCGGGGAAAAAACCCATTTAGAACTGAAAGTGCGGCAAGCTTATCGGTCGGAAACAGACCTCTTTTTTCACATAAGAGTAAAGGCCAGGGGAGAGGCATAGTCGGCATAGAGCCCTTGACGAAGGACGGTAACAAGAGATCAACCCCAAAGTAGGATGTAGTGAAGAAGGACCCAGGAAGTCGCGTGAAAGAGTTGTTTGTCAGGGAAGGCCCAATCATTCCGAAGAAAATGAGCTAACCAGGCGTTCCAGGGAGGAAAAGGCGCGTGGGCGGAAAGGGGGGGGGGGAGTATACGCACGAAGGATGAACTCAAAGGGGGGGATCATAGGGGAAAGACGAGTAAACGCTGGACAGGCCCAAAGAATTCGGCAAGTAGGAGTTTGGGGCAGTTCAAAGAAGCTGGCCAAAATAAGAAGAAAAAGGAAAACCAGAAAGGGCCATCCAACGCAACGAATTGGTGGAAAAAGGGGCGCTGAGTATCCAGGGACTGGGCCGGAGAATTCCTGGCAGAGGAGGGAAACTTTGGACTTGACTTACACGGGACGAAGGAGGAAAAACTGAACGAATTGGGGGGACTTTGAAAATCTGGGCACCGCGTCGGGCTTTTAAAAAGAAATTGTTGCTAGAAGGGCAACCCCCTCGATGCCGGGTGGTGCAATGAGTTCTGTGGGAAAACGGAAATGAAGGGGGGGGGAGCCAAGAAATCTGCTCAACCGCATCAGGATCCAAAAGTCCCCCTATTCTAACGCAAACTCCAACAAGGCAAGTGAAAAAAACCTTCTGAAAAAAGGAGCTGGGGTGAAGGCGAAGAACTGTCAACGTTCCCTCTGCAGCAGCAGGAAGTCACCTTGGACAATAGGCTGCGCAAAGTCATAAGAAAAAGGAGCCACGCATAGCAATCATCCAGGACACCCGTACAACATAATTCTCAACGTGATCGAAACGTAAAACCGAATAAGACCATCTCTTACGAACGCGGTGGGAAAGGGACTACGCGCAACAGCGAAGGGGGCTGATGTCCCAGCCGATAACGGTAATTCGGCAATGAAGGAAGAAAAAGTTTCGAAACTCCACTGCCAAGCGACTAATTGAAAAAAAGAAAATCGGGGTACACTGCCAACGCCCTAAAACGAGGCAAAAGTGCAAATCTCTCATGACGGCCGAGGTTGTGGGAGGACAGCTAACGCCCAGACAAAGAAGGGATGGCTCGCGGTTGGGCCCATTGCAACCAAAGGCTAGGGGGGGGGGGGACCTGAACACCAGAAACAGAATCATATTTGGGACACATCGACTAGACACTCACTTGAGAAGCGCGGATCAAATTTGTGTAGCACGTAAATACGCTGGCCCCAACTAAGGTGGGGGGCAAAAAATATTAAAAAGTGCAAGAAAGTGGGGGAGAATGCCAGTAAAACAGAGGACCTGCTAAGCAGGGAGAACGCTGTAAAAAGCTTGGTGAACCTCTAGCAAAAAACGAAAAAAAGCAAGAAAGAAGGACGGAACCAAGCCTACAGGTGGGTCAAGGATTCGCAGAGAAAAAAAGCCGATCATCGCGAAAGCTGACAATCCCGCGTCCAAGTGCAAAAAAAAGGGTTAAACGGAAAAGGAACCCAAAGGATAAGACTCCAACCCAAAATCAACAAACCAAGGGAGCCTTCAGCGGTTATCCAAGTAAAAACCAACGCCAGCCGAAAAAGTGCAAGCAAAACAAACAATAAACGGCACCCTAGAAAAACACCATCTAAAGGACAAGCAAAGACAAGACCAGATGCCAGCAAAAAGAGAAAGATATACAAAAACCACTAAAGAAAGATACTTAAACCGCAAGGCTTTCCACCAACAAGAGAACCGAATAAATAACAGGGGGAAGCCACCATAGGACCGTCTGAGAACAGTACCACAGATGTGGAAAAAAAACCAAAAGAAGACGACCAAAGAAACGGGGGCCAACAAGAACTTCAAGAAAACCAAAAAAATAATAAACGACAAAAACGGCAAAAAAAAACGATACAATAGACGAAGGGGGGGGCGAATATTGTTTTAAATCTCATCGAGGAAAGGTGGCATCCGGTCGGAATGAGCCCCAAACTCAGTAAGGATTATGAGTGCTCCTCAAGTCACCGCGCTACGTCAGAAAAGAATTGAAAGGTCCAGAGGTGACTGAGAAAAAAAATTCCGTGATAAAAGGGACGGAACATCAGGAGAGAAACTGGGAGAAAGAAAAAAAAAACGCCTAAAGGCAGCAAAAAGAGGGGGGTGGGGGCAATGCGCGAGTACATGTAAACAATCAGAGTTGCACTTATTCGCGAGGGGGGGAAAGCATACCTAAACACTTGAAAACATACGGGGCACCCGGTAAGTGGAGGGGGTTAAGGGCATTGGAAAGGAGAAGGAATCACGGTAAAAAAAAACAAAAAAAAGCGTGACGAAACAACGAAACAAAAAGGACAGGGGGGTAAATGGGCCGGGAAAACAACGAAGGTAGTGAACCGACAAAAGACAACAGAAAGCACGAAGCGTCAGCATCGCTAAAACTACAAACAAATCCAACGGGCAACAGTGCGAGGAGCGTCCAAAACCACCGGCGTGTATTGGAAAGGATGAAAGTTGAATCGGTTGGGGGGGAAAAAACGAATAGAAGAAAATCCTCCAGGCAGGACGTGGTGGGGCCAGACTGCCTGCCGTGGGTCTTCGCTGTATTGAGGGACGGGATCAGCACGGACACAGGAATGCTAAAACTCCACAAAAGCGGCCAGATCCAACAGTATCCACACCGGGATGGGGAATGGGGTACGCACAGTACCCTCGGTTGAGATGGGAGCGCGGTTGGACAGCAGCCGTACTAAGAGAAGAAACGGCGCTGGGGTTAGATAATAAAACATTGTGTTGGATCGGGGGAATGATTGGTACGCAAGCAGTCCAAAAATATCATAACAATAAAGAAAATTGGTGGAAAAGGCGGGACAATACTGAAGAAACGACTAAGAACCCAAAAAAAGAAACCTCTGGAAGGTAGTAAAGAGAAAAACAATGACGTAGGGAGGCTGGAGGCAGCAAATCAACCAAATTAAGAACTGGGGGACTCAGAGTAAAAAAGAAAAACAACTCCAGTACTCAGAGAACAAACACAGACCAAAATGCATCGCCGCAAGACGCTAAAAACCGACCGAAGAAACTCAAAAAAGTGGAAAAGCATGACCAAAAGCAAAGCAACGAAAAGGCAGGAGTACGTGGAAAAACCACAATGAAAAAAAAACGACAGTAAAAAAAGCGCTCCAAGACTGGGGGAAAAATGTTGAGGAGCATGGATGCCTTGGCGTCACAAAGTGCTGCTCAGGATAGAAGGGGGAAATATAGTGGGTTTTCACCTACAAAGCACGGCACCACAACGTGGAGAATACCTGCCGTTGCTGCATAGCCCTGGAAAGAGGAAAAGAGTCCTCGGGGAAAAGGGGAAATTACAGCCAACACAGAGTACTTTCAGGAAAACTGTGGGGGGGGAAGGAGATCATCCAAAACGGAACGATAGAGTTTTAGGAAGGGAGGGGAGGCAAGTTTGTGCCGAAAGGTCATGGAGGAGTCCATAAATAGGCAGGACATCTATGGATACCAAAATGAGCAAGTTGGTAAAAATGGTGCAAACTGACAAGCCCCAACAAGATGGTGACGGCAAAGGTTCAGCGTCAAAAAGATCAAAGAAGAAGGGTTTTCAAAATCAGAGAGTGGGGGATTACTGCAGGGGTGTCAAAAAATACCGGGTGAAAGGGAAAGGTCAAGGCGGACCTGGGGGGTCAGATTGCAGGGTAAATAGGGAAGAGCCGTCCCTTACCGGCACGGTAACTCCGACCCGCTTAAAAGTGGGGGAGGAAGTGAGAAAAGCTGACGAAGTGGCCGGTAATTATCGACCGGCAGTGGAAGGAACAAACTGAAAAACTTAGAAACTACAGTGCGAAAGGGTCCCAATAAACGAAACAGATGAGCGCAGGAAAGGGCGAAATGGAGAAAAGAACAAACAAAAAAGATAAAGAGGGCCTCGCTCGCAAGGCGTCAAAACTTGAGTCAGAACGGGTAAGCGCACAAAGATAGGATCAGAAAAGGGGGAAAAAAAAAATCAAGCGAGGGTGGGGCTGGGTTTGGGGTCAGGTACACATCTCTAGATTGTAGGAGGGGGAAACGAAAAAAAATTTGAAGAATAGAAAGTCGCTGAACCAGAGGGACTGAGAAAAAGTCCCCGACTAGCGGAAGGGCACATCCTGAGTTTGGAAGTCCGAAGGTACGAAAAAGGGAAGCAACGGAAGAGTGGAAGGCGGGGTCTTGGCAAAACAACAGATCAACGGCAATTAGAACGACAAGGGGACGAAAAAAAGGCGGAATTAAGAGGGGTGCGGGGGGGGGAAATCGCCACTTGCAACCATAAGCGAACGCCCAAAAAAGGAGTGGACAAAAAAAAACAAAAACAAAAGCCATCTTAAGAAAGTCGTTGGCAGGCTAAAAAATGAGGCATGAAAAAAAATAACAATTGAAGAGAAGAAAGGTAAAGAAGGAACAAGGAACTGGAGGATCATTCAAAAACAAAAGATAGAGAGCTTAAAATCGTTGTAACACCCGTGGTTACCAGGGGTCAACTGGTCGAAAAACGGGAATCATGGCCCGGCAAAATTTCCCAACGCACGCGGAGCCATCCATGCAACGAAAGGGGAAATGAGCTGTCAAAATAATCGAGAAAAACGGTCGGGGGAAAACTAACGCCAGTCGGGGGTCAAAAACTCAAAAAAAAACAACGCGGAATCGAGCTTGAGCTGGAACCAGTCAAAGTGGAAGCCCGCTATAGGTGCGCCACAAACCATCCGAACGAGTGGTGGCCTTCTCGGTATCACTGCTAAAAACGGGCACTCAGGATGGGAAAAACACTCTCAACGCGCGCTGTCCGCTTTGTGGGGGCGCAGTAAAAGTGCAGCAGTGCAAAGTCACGGGGGGGAAAGCAAAACGCAAGACTCATAAAATCAAGAGCTGGGACGTAAAAAACATGCCCACCAGGAAAAATGCTGGAGTGCAATTAGGGAGCGATCATTGAACCGAGTATAAAACGCGAAACAAAAAAAAAAAGTTAGGCCCGGCGTATTGGTTTGGGAAACTTCAAAAAGAAAAAAAGCTTCGACGAAAATCGGTTGACTCTTTGTCAAAGGTACGGAAACTTCAAGCAGCTGATCTGAAGCGTCAGCTATGAAGACACTGCAGGGAAAAATGTCACAAAACGGGACAGCTTGAACCTCAAAACGCAGGATACAAAAGAGCGTGCAGACCAGAAAGGAGAAGGACTGCGAGCAACGGAAATATTACCGTCCAAAAGAAATCAACAAAACCAGACGAATATAGAGAAAAGAGCAAAATTCAAAAGGGGAAAACGACATAAAAACCACCATAAAGGATGACGGAAAAATCGAGAGGGACAAACGTAGAAATTGCCTGAAGGGGTGCGTCAAAAGGAAACCAATTGGAACAAGAAGACAGCACTAAAAAGTATAACAAAAGAGTAACCGATGTTGAATACATGGGTGAAATGAAAGCTCCCAGGAGCAAAAGGCAGGAAAAAAAGAAGGCAGAAGCCGGAAAGGCCATCAGCACCACCAAGGGCAACGGACTCGGTAAGGTAAACATTGAGTTTACACAGAGACATAAAAAGGCATCTAATCAGGAAAAACAGCAAAACATATTCTTCCAAAGTTGTGTAGAGGTCACAGAAGAGCTCGGAACAGACTTAAAAAAAAGTGAACAAAAGGAAATCCTACGCTACTCATGACAATTCCAGAATGTTCACAGTCGGGAGAAAAAAAAAGGAAGGCATTGGGTTTTCCACGTAGCCTCGCTGGGGCAAAAAACCGTTGGGACTGGGATCAAGACTTGACAGGAAAAAAGGCGAGCGAAGCAAGAAAAGGGGCGTAGGGTTGGGTAAGCAAAGGAGAAGTAACAGAAAGGGGAAAACCGGGGAAAAGGGTGAGGCAAAAATTGTGCTGGAACCCCACAAGAAAAACGAATGTGTGGGGTCAAGAGGATAGTAAGATCGACGGGTCCGGCGCAGTCAAAACTGACGGTACGAGGAACTTTCCTAAGAGGTTGAAAAGAAAAAGCGCAAGGGGACAAGCCAGTCAAAGACCTAAAAAACAGGCATACGAAACAACACACGGCTTTCGTAGAAGCAAAAAAAACAGGTCGGAGAAAAAAAAACGGGGTAAAAGGGCATATAAGAAGATCGGCTGGGATGAAAGAAAAAAGATGTTAAAGCTAAGGGGAAGGGATGTCCCAATGCTGCAAATCCGACAACGACAGGATACTACCAAGCGAATGTGCGGAAAAAAAAACAAACGGATTACTCTGCCAGGGCAGGGTATAGTACTAAAAAAATAGGAAAAAACTTAACAACCTGCTCACC
>Ga0179593_1409979_pt1 | contig 19603 bp, 24 predicted proteins | sample CZODoug2_1_08_16_FD_185931 | JGI IMG/M metagenome (GOLD analysis project Ga0179593, IMG submission 185931) | Vadose zone soil fungal communities from Angelo Coast Range Reserve, California, USA - CZODoug2_1_08_16fungal (PacBio error correction) | ecosystem: Environmental > Terrestrial > Soil >...
GGCCTACCCTCCGCTAGAAAAGCGATAACAGGGGGGTGTAAGAAGTTGTCAACGCATAAACGGACGGGGGAAAAGACAGGTGTTATGGTAAGGGGGGAGCATACAGTATCCCACCTACGGCGGACTAAGGGGAAGTTGCAGCGTGTAGGGGGGGCGAGCTTATAAGGAGGGGGTCAACTCAAAAAAAAACCCACTGACGGGGGGCACCTATCAATGATTTACCAAGGTCCGTTAAGGAAAAAATTGTCCGGACGGACTGCTGTGAGAACACTCCACGGGACGGGGACCTTGTGGGGGGGGAAATAATAAAGGCTGGCGCATAATCGGGGTTTCACGAGGGGACCAGGAAACGTATGATAGGAGCCCGGTCCTCAGAACACGACAAGGGCCCAATGCAAGCAAGGTCCGCAGGGGGGGAGTTTGTGGGCGGGGTCCTTCAGGAGGGCGCATGTAGGGGACAGGAGGGGATTGGTCGGCACAAACTTTGAAGTCAGTGCACAAAAAGTTTAGAGTAAAAAAGGAACAGTCCAGGTAACAATTCTGACAGGGGGGGGAAGGATAGAGTCCAAGAGTCAAGTGATTGGAAGAGGGGGGTCGTCGTTAAACAAAAAAAAAGAAAGAAACTCTTCGTTAACGGACCGAACAGTTATTGTTCTGTGCACGGGGGGGTGTGCTCATAGTTGGAGCAGGGGGAAAAAAAGCCAAATTGCGAGGAGAACCGACCGCCCAGAAGGTTGGGACGTCAGACTGGAGGCGCCCTTATCCGAGGTAGATGTGGAATCAAGGGGGGTTGCTCTTGGGGCAAAGGGGGCGAAGGAAGCAACAGTTGCATTATATAAAGCTCGCAACATCTACCTACGACTCTTAAAGGGGCACGTCTCTCCTTATATGATGGGGAAAGGGACCCACATACATAAAAAGAAAAGCGGCCTGGGGGAAGGGGGGACGGGATCACCCTTGTGGCCAGGTCGGTTGAACGACGGAAGCCGAAAGGAGAAAGAGTGGTTAGGGTGGAAAAACGGCATTAGAGCTTGGTGCAAAAGGACAGAAAACGGGGGGGGGGGGGACAGGTCCAAAAGTGGTAGGGTGGGGGCAGATCAGTGGCCGAAAAGCACAGCGCGATCTGGCATCGCACTACGATCCACGATAGCACCCCCCACCCCCAAGTCTTTTCGAGCGAAACCCGAAAACGAAAGGAAAGCGCCCGACGTGATGATGGTTCATCGGGGGAAAACACCAGGATTTAACTTCAGGTGGGGAAGTACCCCTTGATGTCTGGTTCTGAATCTCGGTTGCACTCCAAGGAAAAAGAAAAAGAACTCATATTAAAAAGCCTTTTGAAAGGAAAAGCCCACGGGGAGGAGAGTCTTGTCCTTGCCACTCTGGGTGATAGAACGTCGATCCAGCGCGAAGTCAATCCAAACAAAAGACATTCATGGGTGAACGAGAAAAGGTCAACAGGGTATTAAGCTGGCGGAGTCTCGCAGGGGAAGGGAGAGCACACACCGAAAGGAAAAAGTACCCATGCCAGGGAGAAGGCGGAGCACCACAGCCACAGCCTGACAGTAATAAACGGAAAAAACTGGCTTAAAAAAGAAAAAATCTACAAGTGGATGGTTCGGCAAAAAAAGTATCATTGGGAACAAAGGGGGGGAACAAACATAGTCAGATGGCAAAAAATTGCTGCAAAGTTCGGGGGTAAGGCCTATCCAGGGGGAGGAAAAAGGCTCGGAGACTCGTATGCTGGGGAAGGTTAAGTGCGCCATCTGGAAAGGGAATGAGCTACTGACCTTGCGAGACCGGGGGAAGCCTCGGAGGACACTTATGGACGGAAAAAGGGAAAAGCTGGAAGTCAAAGTTTGTGCGGTATGCCTCGTCGCCAAGGCACACCTCGGGCTTGAGCGCGCTAGGGGTACTCTCGGCGAAAGAAAGGTATTAGGGGACTACCAGATGCAGGGGGGAGCAGACGGGGAATCTATTAACGGGGGTAAGAAGGTGAAATTGCAAAACCTGCGTTCGAAAGTGGGTACTGAATCGAGCAAAATCGAGGAATTTCGGGTAAAAAATGAAGGAAGAGACTTGGGTCAGGTAAAAAAGGGTAAGGGTGCAGTGCAAGCCCGATCGGACAAAGGTACGGGTGACGTACGGGAACCGGCGGGGGCCTTCGGAGGCACAGGGACAGCAAATCTGGAAAAAGAGTAATTCTTAGCTGACTCTGAAAGCAAGGGCAAAAAAGGAAGGTGGGTCGTTTCCAGTACACGAGGTATCAGAGAGCGGGCCGCTCATCACGTAGAGGGCAAAGCGGGGGGGAGATTCGTGTTACAAAATGGGAGCGGGAAAAGTAAAGGGCGGGTGCAGGGGACGGGCAGGGGAAAAAGGGGAAAAAACGAGGGTATCAGCTCAAGAAAAAAAGTAGCCTAAACCGCACGATTAGGATCAAAAGTGGTCCATAAAGGGGGTTTCAGGGAAAGAGATAGACCACCACAAAGGGGCACCAAAGACACTTTTGTGGTCTGTTCGAGAATGATGGTGGCAAAAAGTGAAACTAAAAAAAGAGGGAGAAACTATAAAGACCAAAGGCAGGGGCTAGCACCTTTCACTCATAGACGCGGCAGAGCTAACGCGTCTCGGGGGAAAAGGAAGAAAGACGGACGTCCAGATCGGACAGGAATCGGCAATGACAGACCAAAATGGGTACAGTGGACCGATGCGTGTTCATCTCGGGGATGCGAAAAAATGGGGTTACACTGCTATGATGAAAACATCGAGGTCGAACGGTCGAGAGCTACAGCGGAGTAAAGATTTAAAGGGACAGTGAACGCGCGGAAGAAAGCAAAATGTCTGAAGGCCCAAAAAAAAAAAAGGCCAAAAAAAAACGGTATGTAGGAGTGCTTGTCGATCTCCGTCCTGGCACGAAGGCGGGGGTCATAGATGGGGGGGGGGGGGGGGGGGGGGGGGGGGGGGGGGGGGGGGGGAGGGAGGGGGGGGGGGGGGGGGGGGGGGGGGCGGGGGGGGGGGGGGGGGGGGGTGGCGAGAGGGGGGGGGGGAGGGGGGGGGGGGGCTATAGACAAAACATGGTTAATAAATTGGACGAGGCCGAGACTGTACAGCGATAAGAAGATATTCTTGTATGAGAGTACGTTATTAGGAAGGAACAGAGAGGGAGTCATACCTTGCAGTCCGGCGCGAGGCTTAGTCGGTTGGAAAAAAGCAAGCGATGTCAACCCGGAAGATCACCATATCAATAAGCGTTGCACGAAAAAGCAAGTTGGCTCCTGCGACAGGTTGCACAGAAAAAGGCTTCGGAGTGCAGCGGGGGGGGGGGGAGGTCATTTGCGAAGGGAACCTTGAGGACGTAACACAAAAAAAAAAAGGGGAGTACTCGAAACTCATAGTCACGAATCATCCATCTAATTTATGGGAGGGGGAGGCGAAGATAGTTGGGGGGGGGAGGGGGGGGGGGGGGGGGTGGGGGAGGGGGAGGGGGGGGGAGGGTGGGGGGGGGGGGGGGGGGGGGGGGGGCGGGCGGGGGGGGGGGGGGGGGGGGGGGGGGACGGGGGGGGGGGGGGGGGGGGGGGGGGGGGGGGGGGTGGGGGGGGGGGGGGGGGGGGGGGGGGGGGGGTGAAGGCGGGGGGGGGGGGGGGGAAGGGGGGGGGGAGGGGGGGGGGGGGGAGGGGGGAGGGGGGGGGGGGGGGGGGGGGGGGGGGGGGGAGGGGGGGAGGGGGGGGGGGGGGGGGGGGGGGGGGGGGGAGGGGGGGGGGGGGTGGGGGGGGGGGTGGCGGTGGTAGGGGGGGGGGGGGGGGGGGGAGGGGGGGGGGGTGGGGGCGAGGGGGGGGGGGGGGGGGGGGGGGGGGGGGGGGGGGGGGGGGGGGGGGGGGGGGGGGGGGGAGGGGGAAGAGGTGGGGGGGGGGGGGGGGGGAGGGGGGGTGGGGGGGGGGGGGGGGGAGGGGGGGGGGGGGGGGGGGGGGGGGGGGGGGGGGCGGGAGGGGGGGGGAGGGGGGGGGGGGGGGGGGGGGGGGGGGGGGAGGGGGGGGGGGGGGGGAGGGGGGGGGGGGGGGGGGGGGTGGGGGGGGGGGGAGAGGGGGGGGGGGGGGGGGGGGGGGGGGGGGGGGGGTGGGGGGGGGGGGGGGAGAAGGGGGGCCTTAGGGGGGGGGGGGTAGGGGGGGGGGGGGGGCGGGTGGGGGGAGGAACGTGGGGGGGGGGGGGAGGGGGGGGGGGGGGGGAGGGAGGGGGGGGGGGGGGGGGAGGGGGGGGGGGGGGAGGAGGGGGGGGAGGGGAGGGGGTGGGGGGAGGGAGGGGGGAGGGGGGGAGGAGGGGGGAGGGGGGGGGGGGGGGGGAGGGGTGGGGGGGAGGGGGGGGAGGGGGGGAGGGGGGGGGGGGGGGGGGGGGGCGGAGGGGGGGGGGGGGGGGGGCGGATGAGGGGTGGGGGAGGGGGGGGGGGGGGAGGGGGTGATGGGGGGGGGAGGGGGGGGGGGGAGGGGGGGAGGGGGTGGGGGGGAAGGGGGGGGAGAAGTTGGGGGGGGTAGCGACAGGAGGGGCGTGGGTGGCACGGGGGGGGGGTGACAGGGGGGGAGGGCGAGCGGGGGGGGAACGGGGGAGGAGGGGGAAGGGGGGGGGGGGGGGGGTAGGGGGGGGGGGGGAGGGGGGGGGGGGGGGGGGGGGGGGGGGGGGGGGGGGGGGGGGGGGGGAGAGGGGGTGAGTGGGGGGGGGGGAGGGGGGGGGGTGGGGGGGGGGGGGGGGGGGGGAGGGGGGGAGGGGGGGGAAGGGGGGGGGGGCAGGGAGGGGGGGGGAGGGGGGGCGGGGGGGGGGAGGGGGGGGGGGGGGGGGGAGGAAGGGGGGCGCCAGGGGGGGGGGAGGAGGGAGAGGGGGGGGGGGGGGATGGGGGGGGAGGGATGCAGGGGGGGGGGGGAGGGGGGGGGGGGAAGAGAGGAGAGGGGGGGGTGGGGGGGGGGGAGGGGGCGGGGGTTGGGTGGGAGGGGGGGGGGGGCGGGGGGGGGGGAGGCGGGGGGGGGGGGGAGGGGGGGGGGAGGGGGAGAGGGAGGGGGGGGGGGAGAGAGGAGAGGGGGGGAGGGGGGGGGGGGGGGGGGGGAGGGCCGGGACTTCCCAACAAAAGACAGTATAAGAATCCTAGCAGGAAAAACGGGGTCACCCCCGTCATCGCAAGCATCTGCGAAAGGGAAAAAAAACGGGGGGGAAATGGGCGCAGGCTCACAACGAAAAAGGATGGGGGACCAAAAAATCGCACTTCATAGGGAAGAAGAAGAGGAAATCAAAAAAGAAAAAAAAAGCAAAGAAGAAACCAGCGAGTGAACTCAATCTGGAAAGAAAATCGGGCCAGGAGAATTACGCGAAAAAGGAAGTAGCAAAAAATCAGCCAGAGAAGAAAGGAGGGGGAATTCTCAAGCCTCGCGGGTGACAACAGGAGGACAAAGAAAAAAAGACCTGGCAGGGGGAACAGGGCAAAAAACACCGGCACAGGAAAAAAAAAAAGCCGCAGTCGTAACTTAAAGAGGGTAAGAAAAGGTCTTCCATGCGACAAGGAGGGTCCAAAAAAAGGGGGATCAGAGCCGGTACGGGCGAAAAAGGGAAAAATTCAACGGTTGCCAGGGTCAAGAAGATGGCCGGACAAGAATGGGACGTAAGGCGGATTGACGGGGAAGACACTTCGCCGCTAGACTGGCAGAAGGGAAAAACCCAGCACGAGGAAACAACCAGGTGCTGAGGGACTCGAGCGATGAAAAAACAACGTCTCGAAGGCCTTCCTAGGGAAAAAAGAAGGACGCGTAATGGAGAGGGGAAAGCCTACGAGTGGGCCGTCTAGAGCGGGATAAAGGTCGGGGGGGGGACCCCCAAGAGAAAGAACCCGAAGGCCCTAACTGTGGAAGAAGAATAAGAAAAAAACTGTCCAGGGGTCTCTAAGGGTAGTCCCGAAAATCAAAAAAAAGTGGGAAGAAGTCCTCAAAAAGAAACATAACCCTCCCAGGGGTCCCGCCGAAAAAAAAACACGAAAGCCAAACCTCCACCACGTAGGGCTGAGGGAAGGTGTCGGTGTTCGGGGGGACTTAAAGAGAATGAAAATAGGTAACTCCCTTTCCTATCAGCGATCAGCGGCCGGTAGGTTGACCTGGAGTAAAGGCAAAGTCAAACTGGTTTCAAACACAAGAAAAGCCCATGAGACCAGAACTCGAGGAGGAAAAAGCGCCCGACCGTTGGGAGAAGCGAGGAAAAAAAACACATTATAAACAAGGTGGTCCGTAATAAAAATTCATAGGAAGGGTAGACTACCGGAAAGGGGTAGGGGAGAAATACGAAAAAAATGCGAGGATTTTAGGCCGAAGAAAAAAAATAGTTCCGCAATTATTGTACGCAACGGGGTCACCATTCTCATGAGGGGGGGAAAGAATTACGGGTCACAAAAATCGGGGGCAAAGGGAAACGAAATAGAACCTGCTCCACGTTGGAAAAAAAAAAGGGGGGTAAAGTTTATGGAAAAGGGGGGGGGGGCCGAAACACCCTGCTTCGGGAATAAAGGTATGACGGAGGGAATAGGTTCGTTCACCGCGCCAGTTACAGTGGCTGCTGGCCCGCAAGGAAGAACGACCTCCACATGTAAAACGCAGAAACCTAGGGAGGAAAAAAGGTCCAACATTCTCAAGCATAAGTATTCGAAGAAAGCCTGACCAAGTGGGAAAGGGACCTGGACAAGTAAGCCTTAGTACGGAGCGCTCCTCAGGAGTTGTTTCAGGGTAATAACCCGCCCGCTTCAGTGGTAAAAAGGCGGATGTCCGAGAACGAACATGTACTCCTACTGAAACGCGAGATGTTAAAAGTGTCAGGGGCAGTGCAAAGGCACGATGGAAAACGTTCTCAAACACAAAAATCAAGCGTCCAGCGTAAAAACCACCCGTCAAGAGTATTGCTACCTGCGAGTCCGGACAAAGCCCGGGTTGGAACGAATGCAACGGACAGGCGTTTTATGCCTAAACGGGACACCCCCGTGTCTAGCCTGACGAGTAAAAATACAACCACGCCTCTGGCGGGAATCTAAAAGTGAATCGTGGATCTCACCCACCGAAACCAACCGGCGTAGGAGGTCCAAGAAGATCGCAACGACGAGATCCCATCGTAGCTTTGTACCGGGGGTGCCTACTGGAACGGTAAAATTTTTGGAAAAGGGCTCTTACCCGCCGGCCTTTCAGGAGTGGGGACCAAGGGTCTCTGCCATGGGGGACTTTTCGAAAAAATACTTGCCATGGTACTGGTCGGTTTAACCGTCACTCTTCCCATGCTGTCTTCGAGCCATTAGTCTGCAAGGGAAGGAAGGGAAACGCACCAGAGGAAAGCGTAAGATAGCATGGGCGGAAAAAGTGGCCAGCTACGCATGAAAACTTCAAGACGGGGTCTGGTGAAGACACAGAAATCCATACTTCTTCTCTAAGGGGGGAGGCGCGGAATAAGTTGACAACAGTGGCAATGGGAAGGAGGGGGGGGTCCTTACTTAGGGCGTCTAAAGGGGGGAGGGCCCGTGCCAGGACACTGGGCTTGAGTAAAAGCCGACATCGGAGGCGGGGGGGGGGGGAGGGAATGGCGTGACCCGCGATAAAAAGCAACTGCCGCGAAAGGGCGGAAAAAACTCAAGGGGACACTTATCCGAAAGAACGATTGAATCCAGCTAATGGGGGCCGGCTAAAATGCGCTAAGGAGGCCACGAAAACGTTTCAACGGTGGCTCAATGCGAACGGAAAAGAAGGGGAAAAAATATGGTTACATCCATGTCTGGCCTCAACTTATCAAGTGCGATTTTCCGGTCCGCTCTGACATTCTCAGGGGAGTTCATCTGGCTCCCCCTGAGGCCCCGTCTTCTTGCCGAAACAGGTGAGCCATCACACTGAAAAGAGACAATCCCGGAAAATGATTCATCGAAAAATGCCTGATAGAGTTTTGATGTAAACTGCTGACACCTTCTGCTTGTGAAGGGAGCTTCCCGCCTAAGGATATACGTGTACTGGGTCTCCGGGCCCCCACGGTCATCCTCCCGGAGCTCTGTCTCGAGGGAAAGCACCAAGTCCCTCTCCGGCCGCAGTGGAGAACAACGCACAACCGTAACCACAGGGGAGATACTGGCAGTGCGGTTTTGTAAGTACTAGGAAAACGTTCCAGTGTAGAGGACATTCCTGGCGGACTGTTTGGGGGATTGGGGGAGGGCCTCGGAGGTCCGCAATGTAATCTGGACATTCTCGAACAGAACCCCCGGTGTTATACGGCCGGCAATCTTTGTGCGAAAGATTATCTCACTAAGGGCACGGCGGACTTTGCGTTCTCTCCTTGGGACACGCTCTCCGAGGATGAGGGGGGGGACGAAGAGAAGTGGTGTCGAACCCCACGTCCGAGCGAGACCCACCCGTAATCGACTCCGCTCTTCTACGCCACCTGAAAGCTCGGGGACCGCTTTCTGCAAGAGGCTTAGAGCACCGCTCGGTCCTAGTGAAAGGTTCTGTCACCTTGGTGGCACAGCTATTAGCTGCTGTCATCTGTCCTGTCCGGGCAAAGGGAAAGCCTGGCCGTTAACCGCGAAGCGGCGCAAGCCGACCCGGGTATTCGTGTCTCCGCCGCTTGGACTGAGGGCTCGGGGAACGATGGTATTGCACGTCGTCAATTCACAGGGTCTCTGCTGAGATCCATATAGCGGGACCCCGCTGCTGTTAGCTTTCAACCTACCGAGGTGAAATTCGTGTCCTGTTAGGGGGGAACCTGGTACACTGCCCATCTGCTACCCCTATTCAACTCGGCTCGGGTGGGATGCAGAAACCGGTTCACAATTAGGGTGTCGCAATGCGAGAGACTGTCCCGGGGAAAAATGAAAGAAAATAGCAGACCTGCGACGGACCGAAGTTCTACCCTTGAAGAAAACAAAAATGATGCCATCTCGAATCAGAACTCCGTCGCTGCGCGAGGACTCGGTGATGCGGGGAGTTGCTGCACAGTGAAAGAAAGCATGAAAGACCATTTCAGTGGTTGCATTGGAACAACCGACATGGTCAACCGCTATGAGGAGTAGAAAAACGCAACTCCGGGGAGCTTTTCGAGAGGCTTCACAATTCCACAACGGCAGAATGCCCCTCCGGCTTTCGTGTCACATCCGGTGAGGGAAAGTAGATTTTACCGGGGGGAAGAGAGGTGTGCAGGGATGGAACCACGGGGACGTGGTCCCGGCGGGGAGGGTGCGTCACTTTCCGGTAATACCGGACTCTTGTCCGTGTGAGGTCCCGCTGCCTTACCGACTTCGGGCGTACAAACAAACAGGGGCTCTCGGCACAATTGAATGCTCGTGTTCGTAGAGGAACTGGCCCTGTTGTCTCCAAGGGGCCTAGTAAGCGCCATTTTGGGTGTTAGGGAAATGTTTTTAAGTTGGTTGTTATTTGTGGTTGGATTTGGGGGGGGTGGAGGGTGGGAGTTGCAGGGGAGTGGGTGTTTGGAGTGGGTAGGGCGTGGGGGGTGGGTGTGGGGAGTGGGGGGGGGGTGAAATGTTACTGGGGGGGACAGGGGCGTAGGTACGCAGGTCTCCAGGGGAGACTAGCGCTGGTTAAAGGAGCTTGGGAGTCAATCGAAAACGGGAAAAAGGTAAAAGGTTTGCCGACTTGGAAAAGGAGTCATACATTCCTGGGGGTCACTACCCTTCTAAAAAGGGGACAAACCCGCTGTGCTAAGATATCTCTCTCTAAAAAAAAAGAGATTGGTTAAAATATAATATAGAAAAGGGAAAAACCCTCTTTTGTTCAGGAAAAAATGGGACTGTTCTGAAATTCCTTTAATGATAAGGGGCTAGGCCCATCTCCGCCAGCCACAACACCACTTGCTGAGGGGGCCTTTCTCTTTACTCCCTAGTCTCACTTGCAATGGGCATGAATTAACCTGGGTCGAAACAGGTTCGTCCGACGTCTTTCACTTCAAAATGGTCTCAGGAAGAAGGGAGGAAGGCGTGCGCCAATCCGGCAGCCAAGCACAGAGGGTTTAATATCGTGGGACGACGGACGTAATAGTGCCAGGAACAGAAAAAAATTCCATCGGGCCAGGTCGAATCAGGGAAACAGGTCCCGTTTGTCAGCCCCGGTGACCCGAGAGTCCCTTAAAAGGGTAAAAACAAATCGAAAAACAACGGCGGTGAACGGCGAGGAAAGGCCTCCCTCCTGAGGGGGGAACCCCCCGCAAGTGGCCCCTCGGTCCTGTCGCCTCCTCGCGGGTGACATTGTGTGTGTTGGGGGGGGGGGGGGGGGGGGGGTGGGGGGGGGGGGGGGGGGGGGGGGGGGGGTGGAGTGGGGGGGGGGGGGGGGGGGGGGGATCTTTCGGGGGAAAAAGGCACCCGCCCTTGCGGTTCAAGAAGGGGGACAAACGAACCCAAAAGCAGAAAACACCCCCGTTCTCTCGCGAACATAAAGGTAGTCGGCGGTATAGCTGGAAAGAAAAAATTGGCGGACCTTGTCTGCCCCTTAGTGAAAGGAGCAGATGGTGGGATAGCTCGCAGAAGCGCATACAATTTCCGGAATGACCGTTTGAAAGGGACGATGGCCTTGAACTAAATGGGGGGAGCACGTATGTCCGTTTGCCAGAACGAGGGGAAATGCTCCGCGCGACGGGACGGAAACGGACAATGAACGCCAAAAGAGGAAAGAAAATAGGAGGCGGTCTCTATGACCGAGGGGAATCGGGGCGGGAAGGAAATAGGGGGACCACTTTCTAACGGTAAGGGGGAAACAAGAACTGTACGAAGTTGCCGTTACTCGCGCGTGGCTGGGGAAAGGGTGTGGTATTGGGTCGAGAAAAACCAATACAACGGGTCGGGGAACGTCGGGAACGAACGTGGGCCTGAGTAGCCGAAAGCGTAAACTTGGAAAGTCGACGGGCAGGGACAAAAAGAGCAACGTCAGGTCACCCAGGATTCCTCCCCAACGAACCATGTGGGGGTAATCATGTCCTTAACACAAACCGTGGAACGAGCGGCCACCAAAAAAACACGCGTCCGATTTACTGTGGCATTCGGGGGCTCAAAACGTAAAAACCGAAACATACTAGGCAACTTTCTCCCGGGGGCCACAGAATGAAAAAGAGAGACAGGTTCCTTGGCGTCGGCCCAAGTCCGTGTTCCCCTTCTAAATGGACAGAAAAAAAGAAAGAAAGGCAGGGCAAGCAGCCCCAGCGGCTGCAGAAGGGGAAATCCGCCTTTCAAGGAAAACAAAATAAGCAGGTGGCCGATTCACTCAAAGTGAGAGGGCTTTTAACTAACTAGTGGCACGGAGATCGAAGAGAGTGATCTGTCGGGTGGGTAGAACCAAACTCACTTCTCCTCGCAAGTTCCCGGGGGGCACCCCACTTTCAAGGACGGGGCTAGACAGGCTCTTATAAGGGACCGGATTCTGTGGAGCTTCAGGAGCTGTGACTGCACCAACGGGAAGGCAAAACCGTTTCCAACATCCAACGGGGGGTTGTCCTGGGAAAGCAGCGAGGCCAGGGGGGGAAAAACTGAACAACAATCGCAGGGATAAGAATAACTGACGGATCAGTGGCAAGGAGGGCCCGCGCCAGGGGCAGAAGCTGTTTCAAGGTCTTGAAAAAAAGCATGGGCCCGCCTAATATGGGGGGAGTCAGACCTCCTCGCGTTGCTGCGCCTGTCTCAAGAACTTCGCCCTCCCCAAAAACGGTCATTGACCGGGCAGGGGGTCCAAGAGGCAACGGTTTGTCCCCGTTCTGTCCCGGGGACGCGTCGCTCCGGCGATCAACGGGTGTGGACCAAACCGCCCGAGAGTGGAAAAGCAAACGGGCCTCGGCCTCCAGGAAAACTTCCGACGCTAGCTGGGGCTTGCCATGTTCGGTTCCAGGTGACGAGCCCGGGAACAGAAAAGCAGGTCCTCTGGCCCGGTCTGTCCCCCGAAAACACGCCTCCAGGGGGCAGTTCTAACATTTCTCGGGCCGAAACCTCCACGGTTTCCCGAAAACTGACCGACCTTCACTGTTTTCCCTAAATATACGTGCTATAATGAATACTCTGCCTATATGGGAGATGATGGGAGAGTAGTTGGGGGTGTTGGTCTGTCCCTTGCCGCATCGCCCTATAATGTAGCCAGAAAAAAATGGCAGGGCACGCTTCTGGGGATCAATAGTCGATGCTCTGCGGACGTGCGTTACTTTCTCCGGGACGGGACTTATCTTCGGATGTGTTGCACGATTGGGTGACCACGTGCTTGAAGGGGAACCTGGCCAAAGAACCGCCTCTCTTCGAAAGACGTTCCTGTGAGTGATGGCCTAGCTTTCCCAGCAAGGCTGGGCGTGGTGGTCATGCTCTAAGGGGGTTGGACTCCTCATATCATGGGTAATTGGTTCGGACAGTTGAACATAACAGAAAGGGGCGCTTATCAGTAAGAGGTGCTTCAATTGCGACAACAAGGAACCAAAAAAAGAACAGGGGACGAAAGAGAAAGGGAAACTGACTCTATTAAGATTGATAGGAGAATTGAACCTATAGGGTGCTCTCAACAGGGGGTGTTGAAACTTCTGGAGGCAGTACACGAGGGTTTAATTCGGGGCTGTTTGCAAAGATTGGGGTGAAAACTGACACGCTAATCATCTGTATGTGTGTGTCGCCGGTGCACGGATGGTTACAATGGGTAAAAGGCCCTTGGTACAACGTGCGGTCGTCAAAGGAAGGGTACGACATACGCCATGGCCTGTGTAAGGTAGCCTAGAGCAGAGAGAGGGTACCTAGACCGAGGAAAAAATAGTCAGCAGTCCTTTACTAACAGGGGCGACCCAATGATGCGTCACTAACTGCTCATGTGCGGAGAATCAATAAAAAGAAAGCGACGCATGAGCAAAAAAAATATGAAAGAGGGAGGGGGGAAAATGTAGCATCTTAACAGCCCTCGTGGTGCACGATATAAAAGAGAAGAAGGTCCTGTTAAGGTAGGGGAGAAGAAGGAGGGTGGAAAAAAAAGGGTCCATGAGTAACTGGATTTCGTAAAGGATCTAACTATACATCACATATCCAGGAGGGGGAAAGTGTAGAACTATGTCGCAACTGTGGTTGATGTAAAAACACGGAAGTGTCGGGGCAGGGGGGAAACACTACCATCTGATTAGTATACAATCAGGGGCTAGGAACGGACGTCTTTCCCGGACTCAGTCAAGAAAAACTTCTAGAACTTGGTCGGAGCAAAAGCCAAGAACGTACCAATGTACTTTATTTCTGAAATTTGACTCTTAGTAAGCCCCACATGCCTCTCTAGATTTGTTTTAAATAAACGTTACGATGGTCGGCGAGGGGGATTAATTAATATAATAGCTTTGGGTAAAAACGCGGAACAAAACAAGGCGACCATAATGTGAGACTTCGTACAAGGTCTGATGCCCGCATAGTAGACGGGTTTTCAAAAAAAGCTCCGGTCGGATTGGACAAGAGAAAAACAATGTTGACTATCCACAGGCCGGGAGGAAAGGTAAGACGCCTGAGAAGACATGGGGGTGGATCTGATAAAAGACGGAGTGCGCCCGCTCATGTCCAGGAAGCACGGGCTAAAGAAAATCTTCGGCGCAAAAAAAAACAGTAAAATCAGCTAAAAAGAAAAGGGGAGGTACGTTGTTATCTTGGAACGGGGGCTTATTAACTGCAGAAGCAGTAGCTTCTGCCCGAGCTGCTATATGGGGAAGCATGGCGAATTTTCAAGCTTGAAATATCGGGGGAAGCGTCAACAAATTCCAGGTTCGGGAGGCCGGTACCGAGCACCAGGAAGGAATGCGAACAACCCCGACAAAAACTAAAAAACGGAGGGGGGAGTAGGTCTCTCTGTGCCACGGACAGTTTTTCAATACAGGCAGGGGACACATGGTAGGCGGAATAGGAGGGTGGGGCCGTCAAGAGCGTGGAGGACGCGAGGGGACAAAAAATTGAGGGGCTAGTTTCGGCATAAGAGGAAAGAGGGAGGCCTCACGCCCCAGTTTAAATGGAAGTTGGGTCTGGCCCCAAAGCCCAGAAAACTCCGGAGACCCTCTCTATAAGGGGAAAGAGATTCTGCCAAAAAAGAGGGAGGGCAAACGCTCATTCAGGGATGGGAGACTGGGAGTAATTTGCAGCAGGGGACGCAATTTCATCTAGCGCGACCGAATGGACTTTTTTAGCCGAGAGGGGGTACACGTATCTCTTGCACTTACTCCTTCCAAGCGAGGGAGAACTGCTTCAAAAGATTTTCTAACGACCTGGCATTATGCAATTTGCAATAAAAATAACAAAAAAGACAGGGGTAAAGGTTCTTCGCTCAAAGGGGGAAGGGGAGACGAGAACCTCCAGCTAAAACATCCGGCAGAGCCGAAATACACCAGGGAGAAGAATCAAAACTACTAAGGGAAAGTCTTGAGGAACTCTCTTGCTTCGGAGGGGAGAAGAAAGGGCCATGCACGCCATCGGGAAGGGCCCTCCTAACCTGGTCCCAAAAAAGGAGAAAGCAACAAGCCTCAGGCCTGGCGGCACTGGGTTCGAAGGAAAGGAGTTAGGACACCCGGATCAGCCCCGGTCAATAACAAAGCGGAAAGGTGTAGGCATAAAAAAATGGTAATGAGGTGCATTGACTCCTGGAGGTAAAACAGGGAGATGCATTGTGAGAGAAAAAGTGGAGCGAGAGGGGGTCTTTGCAAACGTTAGGAAAAATAAACGAGTGAACTAAAGGCCTCAAGCTAAAGATGAGTGGGCGCAGGACAAAGGTAAATGAGGAAGCGGACTGCTGTCGGACCCGCTCAAAAAAGGATACATGTGGAGAGTGTGGGTAGAAGGAAGTTCCGCCTGAAATAAAAAGCTCAGCTCGCCGAAGAGCGCAAGGGCAGGAAAACGATCGTACATAAATGCAGGAAAAAAAAAGGGCGGCGCTCCTGTCACAAGGAGGTAGATATAATCTGAATCATGAGATCGAAGATGAACACAGGCGAAATAGCAGGCTGTTCAGTTATAAGGGAAGTAAAAATGACAAGAACTGCACGCCCGGGCGTCCCGCCAACGCGGGAGGGGGGGGTAAGTGAGGAGAGAAAAAAAAGAAGAATTGAAAAGAAAAGTTGCTAGAAGGTAGAATGATAAGTGGATCACACTAAAGGAGGAGGGAAAAGAGAGAGAGACCGTCGCAAAATGCAGGACCCCGCCGGTGGCGAGACTCTAATAAGGAGCTGTCATGGTAGAAGGGCGAACAGAGTCCAAGAAAGGAGAGGGAATAAGGGCAAAGGAGGGTGGGGGTCACTAGCGACGGTGACAGGGGAGAAAGGCATAATGAGCCTGAAGGGAAAAGAAAAGGTAACACACATAATCCGGACAATTCGGAGGCCGCTCTAAAGCTGCGCCTATTCGTCAGCCAGCCACAGCGAGATATAGGGGCGACGTCGAAGCCAGAAAGGAGGAATTATGGGGAAGACGGCCTTGAAACCGGGACGACAAGCTACTTTACCAGTGAAAACAGATAGGCAAATCAGGAAAAGCGTAGAACTATATCACAGGTCCAGATCGAGTCCAACCGAAGGTCGGGAAAAAGAAAGAAAGGCTGTGAAACGCGAGTCGGAGGGGCAATTACGAAGGGAATGTCGGAGAAAGCGGGCTCCCCGGGTTCTGCAGCTATCTCCTCGGAAAGGTACCATGTATAGGGACACTGACGCACACTCCCGGAAAAAAACTTATAGGGAGGTTAGAAATAAGGAATGAGAAGGTGAGGGGGTAGAGAAGGAGTAATATCAGAATAATACAGAAGAGCCGCAGGGAGGCGCTCTGCGTCGGTTATCTAGTCAAATAAAGAAGCACTCTAAGCTGACCGTCGTCTGGTCGGAGAGAAATAACGGGTGGGGAACCGAAAAAGGAAATACGATGTTCTCGGCTAGAAACGTAAGTCTCTGACGACCGGTTAAAGAGCCGTTGCCCTTGTCAAAAAGAGGGCATTGGGGGGAAGGGACGAAGGCAGAAGGAGCGGGGCGAGTTAAATGAACATCTTGTCAGCATTTATGACTTCTACCGTGGGAGGACGCTGGAAGAGAGGAAAGGTGCATCCCGGGGAGAAACGGACGCGTACATATCGCCTTAGACATAACCGGGAGTAGGAGCGCAGTATACAGATCGGATACTTCTCTAGGGACATGGGACATGAGATATGACTAATTTTCTAAATTCGAAAGGTGAAGAGTCATAATAGATTCCAAGCAGAAGAAAAATAAAACAAAGGAGGAAGGAAGACTTCTAGACGTTAGGTTGTCTTACTGAGGGGAAATGTGGGAGGGTTGGGTCGGGGGGGGGACCATAAAAACCGAGAAAAACGGGCTTCCATTAAGAAATAACTGGTGCATCAAGCATGTAAAAAAATTAAAAGGCGGATAGCCTCTGTGGACAAGAATTCACGGACGCAGGGGGTCTCCTATAACTCCGGGCGAAAGGAAAGAGTCCTCCCAGCAAGCCGTCATGGAATTCCTGCACCCGGCCGGGGAAAAAAGCAAATCCAGCACGGCAAAGAAAGGGAGGGGGGACGGGTCTGAGTAGAAACGACGGAAATCGTTCGTCTGAAATGAAGAGCAAAAAAAACTCTATCGAAGGGTCGGCGTATTGCCACGTGCTCTTGTGTTGACAAAAAAGGCAAGAGAAGGAAACCGCCGTCCGTGAAAAGGGAGAGGGGACCTCGGGGGATAAAAAAAAACGGCCGAACAAACGTGATCGCCTTTTCCGGGATAAAAGCAGCGGGCTGGTGGGGGGCTCAGACAACGGGGAGCGAGGCTAGGGGGAAAAAGAGAGGCTATTTCAGGTGTAGAAGGATCCAAAAAAAAGAAGACGCCGGTCACCGAACCGGCAAAAAAGGCGGCCCCCGGGAGAGGAAACCGTGCAGAGGTTGCAAGAACAAAACTGCAAAAGGCCACGTGGAAAAAACCGGGACGGGCAGCAGCAGAGAAGAAAAGACCCGGCGAGGATCCTCTGATAAGAGTGGGTCGATCAGGTGCCGCGGAAAAAGCTCCGGAATGAGGGGAGATATGTGGCAAACTTCAGAAAAAAGACAACGGGGATTCTTAAGTCCTCTAGCTTCGGGGGGGGGGGGACCCGGTCCATAAACAGGGACAAAGAGCAGTACATCAAAGGACAAAAATCGTTGGCCCAATATTGGACCAAGGAGGAAAAAGCCGAGCTCAAATGATGTGGGGTTGGGGAACCATAAAAAGACCCGCTTGCAGTGGTCATGGACGCGGCAAACTGAAAACAGACAGCTGACTTTGGGCGTTACTGATGGACAAGAAGGGGGGGGGGGACTCAACGCGGAAAGCATGTCCTCGGGAAGGGGGACCAACGAAAAACCAGCAACATCATTAGGAAGAAACAGGACCGATTAGACCGAAACGTTGCAACGCTGTAAATTCCAGGCTTTGAAAAAGGGGAAAAGCCACAACTCGCAAAAAAACTTTCCTTCAACCAAGGGGGGTCCTACGCGGCACGGCGACTACCGGGAAAAAAATAGAAGATCTCAAAAACCCGGTTATTAAAAGATTTATCGACCGGACTATAGGGCCTCTTATGAGGTGTAAAGGGTCCTACGGCACGGCTGAGAATGGGGTGTACAACCCCACCCCCCCGTTCGTAAAAAGAGGGGACTTCGATTTCAAAGAAACTTTGCTTTCTTAAGGAAGGGAACGGACGTTCCTGTTTGGCTTGGGAAAGCCGCCATCTTACCAGGGCGAACCGGCAAAATCGTCAGGGAAAAAACAACCCCAAAGGAAAGCTCAGGGCTTCCAACGCTTCCCTACGCATAACACTGCCCAATGTTGCTGGGGGGAAAAAAAAAAGAAAGACCCTGTAGTTCTACTTGTCTCAGTCAAGGGAGACAGCAGTGGACACTTTTCACCTGCTTGAGGAAAAATATGTATGGATTGAAACATTTTCTGGTACACGGCCGGACAAAAAGAGGAATAGCCGACTCTTTCTAAGTTACGTCAGTAGGGCCCGATACAGAAATGAGCTAAAACGTCTCGTGCCAGAAAGGGGGCAGACGAAGAGCTATAACCTCGTATCCCCGCGCATGGGGCCGACAAACGGACTCTCTTATACCGAAACGGTTTCAAAAACGTCGCAGGCAGACGACACAGGAGCAACGCTTTTTACGATCGCAGGGGGGGAAGAACTTGGAGCCGGGGGCCGGAAGGTCCAGCGGAAGGACTCTCGTTCTACAACAACGACATCGCAGAGATTCCGACTCCCTCGCCTAAAAATAGGAAGTGACAAAGTCGAAAGAGAAGCGGGAGGGCAATCTACAAAAAGTCTATCACTTTATTCTTGGAAAAAGCGTGATTACACCCTGATGCTCAGGGGAGGAAAGAGACATCAGTCTCTTTCCATGTAGATGGAAAGGGGGGGTACGACAACCAGGATGGGTTTCAGGTAAACCCAAAACCTTCATTTATCTAGCTAAATGAACGAGCACTATTCCGGGCGTCCGGGTTCTACTACGAAACCGAAACGAAAGGAAAAGACGAACTGTACGGTTGCGTTATGTTCGCTATGAAAGGGAACTACCGGGGGGTGACCTACATGCAGGACCCAGTACTGGGGGAAAAGAGGGAGTGTGGCCTCCTGGCAGAAGAAAAACAAAAAACGGCTCCAGGGAAATTGTTCGACGAGTTTGCGGCTAAGAAATGTAACCAAAAGGCAGAGGACCACCCTGTCTGGAATGGGGGACAACCCAAGAACCCACCCCGCCCGGGAAAAAAAAACCAAGGGACAGGGCCACTCGGGCATTTCTGCGGTTGCAGAGTAAGTTCGACATGGGGTCGAGAGGAGTCATGGCTAGTTGACGAAGGGGCCGCGCGCCGCAGGACATTGTTACATGTGAAGACTGACTGGTCGGGTATCCAGGGCCCGGAGGGAAGGCCAGTAAATCGCGTCGAACGACGCCCATGAAGAAATTGGCTTCATTACTGAAAGGGAGGGAAAGAGTCCGACCCGGAACCGTAAATGAAAGGAAAGGTCGTCTCTCCGTAAATGGGAGAGGAACGACGTCGGAAACCCTCAGGGCGACCGACTACCCAAACTTTCTTAAGAGCCTACTAGCAAGGGGAAGGGCGAGCGCGCGGTTATTCTTTTGCTTTGGGAAAGACAGAAAAGTAAGTGAACAGCATGAGGGGGGCATTGTTGTAAAAAGAAAGAGGAGGAGCATGCAACGTTCCTCATCCGGCTGGGGGCGAGAAGCAGGGAATACCGCAGACGAGCACGCACCTGCATGATGGCGGGCACCAAGGGGATCTCGCTGTACCTGTTTCCATCGCGAAAAGTTGAGAGAGAAGGGAAAGTCGGGTATACAGGAAGAAAAGGAATGTCCGTGGAACATCATGCGCCGGACCGTCACTCCTCCCGTACTCAAAGTGTGATGTCTGCCGGAAGGGGAGAAGTCTCGACTCGCGATCGTCAAAAGGGGAAAGCGGGACGCATTGTCGCCATGCTGGAAAAAGAAGGAACGGGAGTGAAGAAAGTACCGTCGCCAACCGGGTGACCTCTTTTCTTGCACGTAGACCAGGGCCAGGCCTGCACGAAACGAGTAACGCCAACAGAAGTTAGAGGAGA